>JYMV01027583.1_pt1 | contig 116735 bp, 92 predicted proteins | sample 338911 | NCBI WGS metagenome assembly JYMV01 (sample SAMN03354496, study PRJNA234377) | hydrothermal vent metagenome | biome: Deep sea; feature: Hydrothermal plumes at the Eastern Lau Spreading Center, Western Pacific Ocean; material: Seawater | place: Tonga | collected 2009 | depth 2000 m m | reverse complement strand
AGTAAAGAGAGTCAAGGGGTTGCTTAACAGGAGGCCCAGAAAGAGCCTTGGATACGAAACGCCTACAGAGCTGTTTTTGGGGAAATCATTGAGAGCGAATTTTGCGTTTCAGAGTTGAATTCCGCCCTTGGATTACAGCATGTGCTGCAGCCAGACGCGCAATTGGTACCCGGAACGGCGAGCAGGAAACATAGTCCATACCAACATTATAGCAGTATATAACAGAATCGAAATCCCCACCGTGCTCACCACAGATGCCAACTTTCAAATCAGGCCTGGTCGAACGGCCTCGCTCAATACCGACTTCGATTAGTTGGCCGACGCCTTCCTGATCGATTGTCTGGAACGGATCATGTTGCAGAACGCCTTGTGAAATGTAGTCCGGCAGGAATCCACCGACATCGTCACGACTGAATCCAAAACTCATTTGCGTCAGGTCATTAGTACCAAACGAGAAGAACTCGGCCACTTCAGCCACTTCGTTGGCCGTCAGCGCGGCACGAGGAATCTCAATCATAGTACCCACCATGTGAGTGATATGATCGACACCATATTTATCAAGTACTTCCTGATAAACTCGATCGACGACCTTTTTCTGGTTCTTCAACTCGTTAACGTGCGCAAGCACAGGGATCATGATCTCCGGATGAACTTCTTTTCCATCTTGCGTAAGTTCAACGGTGGCTTCTAGAATCGCACGCACCTGTGTCTCGACAATTTCCGGATAGCTAATACCTAGTCGAACACCACGGTGGCCCATCATAGGGTTGGTTTCATGTAGACCTTCGGCTCGACGATTGAATTCATTTAGATCAATACCAAGTTCAGCCACTAGTTTTTCGCGAGCAGCCTGATCATGTGGTACAAACTCGTGAAGCGGTGGATCTAATAAACGTATAGTGACTGGGTAACCTGACATCACATCCAAAGTTGCTTTGATGTCCGTCTTCATATACGGATAGAGATCGTCAAGTGCTACTCGACGTTCGTCTTCAGACGAAGACATAATCATCTTTCGCAGCTTAAAAAGCGGTTCATCAGAACCTTCCCCATAGAACATATGTTCGATACGAAATAGCCCGATACCTTCGGCACCAAAGCAGAGTGCGCGCTGCGCATCAGCCGGTGTGTCGGCGTTGGTTCGCACCTTTAGTGTTCTGTACTCGTCGGTATAACCCATCAGCGTAGTGAAATCGTTGTTGTGTTCCAAGTCCGGATCAATCAGATCAAGCTGTCCAGCGTAGATGTTGCCAGTCGTACCGTTCAGGGTGATCCAATCTCCTTCTTTTAACGTTTGGTCACCAACTACCATCTGTTTGTTATCAATGTCAATTCTTAAGTCCCCACAACCAACGATACAGCATTTCCCCCAAGCACGAGCAACAAGCGCAGCGTGGCTCGTCATTCCACCTCTGGCCGTCAAAATTGCCTCGGCAGCATGCATGCCATGGACGTCTTCTGGACTAGTTTCGTCACGTACTAGAACCACTTTTTCGCCCAACTCATTACAACGAACAGCTTCGTCCGCCGTAAAAACGATTGTGCCATTAGCTCCACCTGGACCAGCGGGTAGACCTTTGGTTAATAGAGAGGAAACTTCAGCATCGGGATCCACCATTGGTAGCAGGACTTGCACCAGTGAGTCGGCCGTTACACGGGTCAAGGCCTCTTTCTTGTCAATCAAGCCCTCGTTGCTCATATCGACAGCTATCTTGACGGCAGCGGCACCATTTCGCTTTCCGGTTCGACACTGGAGCATCCAGAGGCGACCATCTTCAATAGTGAATTCAATATCTTGCATGTCGCGGTAGTGTTGTTCAAGTTTCTGCTGAATTTCAATCAGCTCATCGTAACATCGTGAATGGCGAGTTTCGAGTGACTCAATATCTTCATCGCCTTCGCTTTTCATCAATTCGCTAACAGGAAATGGCGTACGGATTCCTGCCACAACATCTTCACCTTGTGCATTCGGCAACCACTCACCATAGAAAACGTTATCGCCGGTTGCCGGATTTCGTGTAAAAGCAACACCAGTAGCAGAGTTATCTCCCATGTTTCCGAAAACCATAGCCTGCACGTTGACTGCTGTTCCCCACTCGTCTGGAATGTTCTCAATCCGACGATAGGCAATCGCGCGTTTGCCGTTCCAAGATGTAAAGACGGCACCAATGGCACCCCACAGTTGATCGCTAGCATCATCCGGAAACGGTGTGCCAAGCACCTCCTCAACTTTTGCCTTGTATTTGTCAACCAATTCTGTCAAATCTTCAGCTGATAGATCTGTGTCGTTTTCAACACCGCGGGCCTCTTTAGCTACCTTCAGAAGACGTTCAAGCTGCTGTCGGATACCTTGCCCTTCTTCAGGCTCAAAACCACCCGCTTTTTCCATGACAACGTCGGAGTACATGGTAATCAGACGTCGATAGGCATCATAAGCGAAACGTTCGTTTTCAGTTTGCTTGATCAAGCCTCCAATGGTCTTGGTTGTCAACCCGGCGTTAAGGATAGTTTCCATCATACCAGGCATCGATTGGCGTGCTCCAGATCTAACCGATACCAGAAGAGGATTATCAGGATCGCCAAACGTGCCGCCACGGATTTTTCCCATCTTGATAATTGCATCGTTAACTTGCTCTTCAAGCCCATCAGGATAACCACCATCTAATTCGTAGTAAGTTGTACATATAATGGTCGGAATAGTAAATCCAGGTGGGACCGGTAGACCAATGTTCGCCATTTCTGCCAAGTTAGCCCCTTTTCCACCAAGTAAGTCTTTCATCGTGGTATTGCCATCGGCTTCCCTACCACCAAAAAAGTAAACATACTTCATTTCGGACATTAAAAGCCTCCTCAAAAAAATTAATTGTGGACAACCAATCCGTAATTAATCTCTAGCTCAACAACGAATCTGGTTAAATCGAATAGATCATCCGGCTAGCTTCTTCGTATTCTGCTTGTAATGGATTGGTTGAAAGGAAGAGTTTTTGGTAGGGTTCGTATAACTGAATGTAGCTCCAATTTACACCACACATAATTTTCTTTTCGTTAGCAAGCTTTACAAACCGACCTCGGAATTTCGCACGTGTTGTTTCTGGCGGATTGTGCATGGCATGCTCAATCTGAGCATCAGTGATAATTCGGTCAACCAAATTATCTTTTTCAAGTTTATAATATAACCCAACGTCAGTTCTGATATTATGGTATTGGTAATCAAGCATGGTAATTTTCGGCGAATCCCAATCTATACCTCGGCTACTGGCATAAGTTTCTATCAATCTTCGTTTAATTACCCAATCCAACTCACGGTCTAGTTGCCTTGGGTCATCCTGAAGACAGGTTAGAACATGCTCCCAACATTTCATTGTCAGATCTGTTGTTGGATCCGATCCCTCTTTTTCCAGATATTGCCTAGCTAGATCAAGGTATTCTAACTGCATTTCGACCGCCGACAAACGTCGACCGTTCTCAAGTTCAACCGTTCTTGTGCACGTGACATCATCGGAAATCCGTTGAATTGCGTGAACAGAGTTGCGGAGTGCGAACTGGCGAGTAATAAAATTTGCCTCAATCATTCGCAGGATTATATCGGTCGTACCAACTTTGAGCAAGTTGACATATTCCGACATGTTAGAATCACCAACAATCACGTGCAACCGACGATATTTCTCGCGATCCGCGTGTGGCTCGTCTCGAGTGTTAATAATGCCGCGTGCGGTCGTTGTGGCAATCGAGATTTCTTCGCGAATATGCTCAGCTCGTTGAGATATTGCATATCGACCTCGATTACTTGATTTTATCTTCCCAGCTCCAGTAAATATTTGACGGGTAACGAAAAAAGGAATAAGTTTTCTAGCCAATTGACGAAAACTGACACGTCGATCCATCAGATAGTTTTCATGACAACCGTAGGTATTTCCGGGTGTGTCAGTATTGTTTTTAAAGATCGACATCTTTCCTTTGACATTTTCATGTTGCATCCGGCGCTCGGCCGACAATAATAACCGTTCTATAATTCGTTCGCCAGCCTTATCATGTGCGATTAGATCAATAACGCTATCACACTCAGGAGTTGCGTATTCTGGATGACAACCAATGTCTTGGTAAAACCTCGCGCCATTTTCTAGGAAAACATCAGGATACATCCTTCCATGTATAATTTCACGAAACAAGTACATCACAGCACTCTGAATAGACATTGGTTTACCAACCTGCTGGGTAGATGTGCAAATAATACCGTATTCGCTCTCAAGACCGTAGATTCTACGTTTCATGCCAAGATCTCATTTAAATCTTCATTGGATAGCCTTCTAAACTTGCGTCTTCCTCTATTGATATCGAGAATCGCAATTTCAACCGTTTCAATGTTCACTTCATAAAGTTCATCGGCTCCGGAATCCGTTTCAAGAGACTCAAACGTCTTGATGGCCAGTTCGATAGCGCCTTTCAAATCAAGATTTTCAGAATATGTATCATCAAGAAACTGTGCAATACTATTGGCTCGGCCGCCAACCACCGCGTATTTATCCTCTTCCCAAAACGTGCCGTCAAAAGAAAGGTGATAAATCCGATTTTGCAACGAAGGACTTTCTTTGACCTCGCAAATCAGTAACTCTACCTCAAGTGGTTTCGACTCAATCTGCCAGAAATTGCCGCCAATGTATTGGGAATACACATTGGTCAACCATTTCGCCGTCACATCCTCACGAGTATAAGTTAGTCCTTTAACCTCGGCATCTCGAATACCAACATACCTCAGTGCTTCATACTCACGGTAAAGCCCCGTTGCAGCAAACGCAATCCGATCATAAATTTCCGATACCTTGAATACTGTTGTCAGAGGATTCTCAGCGACTATCGCCAGCCCATCCTGATATTCGAGGACGATAACCTCTCTCGCTTTCTCAATTCCCTTCTGAACAAACTCAGACCGATCTTGCACCACCTGCTCTGGTGATACATAATAAGGTGAAGCCACTCATCCCTCCTCTTGACTCCCATGAATGAGATGTTATTTACTCAATTGTTTACTCAATTGTTCAAAAAGATCTGTAAATAAATCCTTAATTTCAGATTCATCAACGTCTTCAACACCGGAGTGGGTAATCGTCTTTATTGTCGGAAAAATATTACGCAGAAGATCCGGGCCAGCAGTCCCTAAATCTTCATCAGCCGCATCCCATAAAGCCGCAACAACTATCTTTAAAATATCCTCACGCGACATATCGGGCCGATAGAGCTTTTTGAGTGAAGACCTTGCATCCTTGCCGCCTGATCCTTCAGCATCATAATCTTCTTGCTCGTATCGCCCTCCAGCTATGTCATACTTGTAAATATGACCACATTTCCGACTAAGATCATAACCGGCGAATATCGGAATGACAACTAAACCTTGAACAGCCAACTGCAGATTCGATCTCAGCATATTAGAGAGATAATTCGCTTTTCCTTCGAGGCTAAGAAATGTACCTTCGATTTTTTCATAAAATTCTACTTGAACTTGGAAAAGCTTTGCCATCTCTATACATATACTTGCAACCCCAGCCACGGCGATGGCTGAATGCTCGTCGACGTCAAAAACCTTCTGAATACGACGCTCACCAACTTGAAATCCTGCTGTCGCTTGACGATCACCCGCTATTACCACACCATCTTCATACACAGTGGCGACAATCGTTGTGCCTTCAAGGGCATTTAAGCCATTATTCCGCCAACTATTAATCAAAGACGGGTCCACATCCAATTTGACTAAATCTGGATACTCTGATTTTAAAATTCCCAAGAAGTTGGTGGTGCTATATTGAGATGGTTCAAGCAGCACTATTCGCCTCCTCTTTGGATGTAATTCTCGACAAATTCCTCTGAATCTTCTTCCAAGATTTCATCAATTTCATCTAGTAACTGATCTAGGTCGTCTTTAATCTCTTCGCCTTTTGTGGTAACTTCATCTTTGGGCTGAGCATTATCAGTATGATTCTGGGTTGGAGTCTCTTTTTGTTCTTGCTGCTCTCGCTGTTTTTCAGATGCCATAGTTATCACTCCTTATTCGCATTTGGAAGATAGTATCGCTTCCACTAGTTCAGAAGCAGTACAGTTTTTCAGCAAATCACCCACAAGCTCCTTCGTTCCGAAGTAGGGCCGATCCATTAAAATTTTGTCCAAAGAGGAACTATCGGTACAAAATACCATCGAGTTCCAGCTTGCACTATGAATTTCACCGGGAAAATTTTTCAAGCAACTCCCACGAAAGTACGCACGTGTATCCGTTGGGGGATCCGTAATCGCACGAACCACTTCTTCATGACCAACGATTTGATGCACACGTCCATTCTTTTTTAACCTTGCATACAATCCTTTATCAGGACGAATATCATGATATTGCAAATCCATCATCCGCACACGTGAGTCAGACCAACTCAAATTATGACGTTCAACAAAAGCATCAATGATACGTTTCTTAATTACCCAATCCAAGTGACAATCAAGCGACATTGGGTCTGCTTCGAGTTGATCTAAGACAAATGCCCATTTAATCATCACGTCCTCCATTACAGACGTAATCTCATATGGTTGCAGATACTTGTGGGCTAGATCTAGGTATGAACGTTGGACTTCAATCGGTGTAAAACGGCGACCATCTTCAAGTAAAATATTTCTTTTACAGGTTAGATCGCGTGAAACCATCTGATTCTGCATTACTGGATTTACTAAATTGAATTGACTACCGATGATCCCTTTCTCAATCAGCTTTAATGCTATCGCAGTTATACCAACTTTCAAGTAAATCGAAAACTCCGACATATTGGAATCACCAACGATCACATGGAAGCGACGATAGTGTTTCTCATCAGCATGTGGCTCGTCGCGCGTATTGATAATTGGACGTGCCACCATCGTACTCAATCCGACTTCAGTTTCAAAAAAATCAGCACGTTGGGTAATTTGGAACTTAGCAGGTTCCGCCCCATTTTCCGAACCAACTTTTCCGGCTCCAGTAATAATCTGACGGGTGACAAAAAATGGTATCATCCCTTCAGCAATATCATCAAACCCAATCTGGCGCGACATCAGATAATTTTCATGACCACCATAACTATGTCCCTTATAGTCAGTATTATTTTTATAAATGATGATTTCCTGTTCGGCGGGCAAGACTTCCTCTGCAGCTATACGGGAGAGATGCAGAATTAAATCACCAGCTTTTTCGTAAATAACTACATCTCTAGCATTTGTGCATTCGGGTGTACAATATTCCGGATGAGCATGGTCCACATAGTATCGCCCACCATTAAACAGAATATCGTTGATGATGGTATTTTCTTCTTTATCTGGTTTTTGATTTTCACCTTCGGAAATGAATCCTCTCGCATCGACTAAAGGGCTTTCCTGATCATAATCCCAAGTAATTTTTTTCAGATTGTTATCTTTGTAGATGTTGACAACTAGGGTTGAAACAGCAACCGGATCCTGTTCCGATACGTTTTTGATGGCGATTCCGTATTCAGTTTCCGTTCCGATAATAATTGGTGTATCCACTGGGTTAGAGATATGCACCACCCTTTATTGCGTGCGGTTCTCTTTTTTGATGATCAGATTCATTTTCGATTAATGCCCGGATATTAACAATCCGTTCACCTTTGCGACCAGAAATCTTTGCCCAATCATCAGGATTAGTAGTGTTTGGCAAATCTTCATTTTCTTTGTATTCTTCGCGGATGGCAACCCTCAAATCTTCAAGGGTAATTCCTTTTTCATTGGCACTATCTTCTATGATTCGCTTAATTGCGAATTTCTTAGCACGTGCGACAATGTTTTCAATCATTGCCCCACTGATAAAATCCTTAAAATATAGCGTTTCACGCTCACCACGTGCGTAAGTAACTTCAATGAACTTATTTTCACTGCTATCGGAAAACATTTCATCGGCTGCATCGGAAACCATACTCTCGATAGTTTCACCTACATCATTATCGAATCGTTCTAATTCAGAGGGTGCAATCGGAAGATTAACATTCATATATTTACTAAAAATGTCCTTCGCTCCTTCAGCATTCGGACGATCAATCTTAATCTTTATATCAAGCCTACCAGGGCGGAGGACTGCTGGATCAAGCAAATCCTGTCGATTACTCGCACCAATTACAACGACGCCCTTTAAGTCCTCGACACCATCAATCTCGGCCAGAAATGTTGGGACGACTGTCGACTCCATATCAGATGATATCCCCATCCCTCTCGAACGGAAAAGCGAGTCCATTTCGTCGAAGAAGATGACTACCGGAAAACCAGACCTCGCTTTCTCCCGAGCCTTCTGGAAAACCTCACGGATCTTTCGTTCAGTTTCACCAACGTACTTATTGAGAAGTTCAGGCCCTTTGACATTGATGAAATACCCCTTTATATCCTCTTTACCCGTTTTCTCACGTACCCGTTTCGCCAAGCCATTTGCTATGGCTTTGGCTACTAGCGTTTTCCCACATCCAGGTGGGCCGTAGAGCAAAATGCCTTTGGGGGGTGTCAGGTCAAATTCCTGATACTCCTTTGGGTACAGATACGGAGTTTCGATAACATCACGAATATCCTCAATTTGTTCATCCAAGCCTCCGACGTCCCTATAAGTTATATCCGGCACTTCTTCCAGCATAAGATCTTCTACCTCAATTTTCGGTAGCTTTTCCATTAACATGCCTGTTGCCAGATTGAGCAGAACTGAATCTCCCAATTTCAAACTCCGTGAATCTGTCAGTTCCGATAATTCTACGACTCGTTCCTCATCAGCCCGCATGGTCACAATGGCACGCTCATCATCAAGGACTTCCTTAATCTTAACGACTTCACCACGTTGATCAAACCCTCTCACAGCAATAACATTGAAGACCCCATTCACAATGACTTCCTGACCTTTCTGCAGTTCATCTACATTTACCTCCGGGTCAGCATTGACTTTCCATCGTTTGCCTAACAGATCAATGTCAACAGTACCATCATCATTCTTCTGCAAGAAAATTCCATAATTGTTAGGCGGAGCACTTAGCTGCTCAACTTTTTCTTTTAACTCCTCAAGCTTTTCCTTTGCTTCCCGAAGTGTCCCGGTCAGTTTCCTGTTTCGGCGATGCGCCTGCATTAACTCGCGTGTCATCTCATAAAGCCGGTCTTCAGTATCATCTGATGATACTGAGTTTAGACGTCTTTTCAGACTGTCAATTTCGTTTTCCAGAGATTCAATCGCATATTGCTGTTCGCGAATGAGATCTTCTTGTGATTTCTCTATAGATTCCATTTCAAAATTGCTGGTTGTAGTTCTGCTGCTAGACATCTAATCCCGAACCCATGGCCACGGATTTCCCATAGCACTCTTAGGATAACCCATAATTTATTGGTAGTTTATAATCTCAAACAATCCAGTAGCAAATTTGGTGGCACTTCGTTGCAGTTTTGGTAGGAGTTGCCTGACTATTTAGGAGAGAAAATACAATAACAGACAACCAAAGGGCAAGCCAAAAAATTTCATTTAAGATAAGAACCCTTTATGAGTTAAAATACCATTAGATACAAACTTTTACACTCCCATCAAAACCCAAGCGAACTCTCTATAGATAAGACAACATCTTACCTTACTAAAACTAGTATAATCCGCACTCTCTACAAGGTCTCTACAAGGAACTGAAAAATTGCTAGATTATAGCATTGAGGTGTAATTGTGTCAAGACAAAACGCTTGAAAACTCAACATATTCAGGGTTTCAAGGACATCAGAAAATAGTAGGTAGAATGGAGAAATATGATATACTTAACAATAGTGAACTGGTTCTGAATTAATGTTTTGTAATCAAGACCGTTAATCTGTGGGAAAACGGTGTTTCAAAATCATTACTGAATCCTAACTTGCCATTTTTTAGCTGAAGGCGGGACTTTATAATATAGTTAGGGGCGTTCTGTATTGATCCCAGACGTTCATGAAAATTAAATCTATCTTCTTATTAATTTTCACGGTGAAATTACCATCCTAGAAAAACATATAAGAATTACAGACACATTTTATCGCTGTTTAATCCTTATCATAGTTTTAAGTCAAGTAGTGTTTGCTGAAGCTGCAAAGCAAACTGGTTTTAGTTTTTCGGGGATTCCGTTAGCTAATTACCATTCTGACGAAGGAAGTGGATATGGAGTGATCGATGCCTTATACGGCCATTCAACAGGCGAGTAATTGCTACTAATGTTTTGCCGATAGTGGTTGGGTGTGGGAGAATAGCCTACGGATAGGTTTAAGCGATCTACATCTAGCCAAAGGGACTGAACTTCGGGTAATATGAAATGAAAATTTTGTTATCGCTCTTGACGTGGAAAATTCTGTTATCAAACATGATAAACAAGGCTCTAAGGAAACGGGGATTTATTTGGAACTAGGTTATCTTTACTGAACCAAAATTTCTAGGAGGAAACTACAGAATGCTAAAAAAACATGTGCCTGCTCTGATTGTAGCTTTATTTTTTTTGGGAAATCACCTTTATAGTCAAGAGACTATTGAGAAACTGATTAAGACAGGGGATCAATATCACGAGGCAGGAAAATTACAAGCATCACTTGAGACTTTTCTGAAAGCAGATGAGATCATCCCGGAAAATGCGGAAATCATGTGGCGAATCGCACGCGCCTATTCCAATCTGGGCGATGAAGAAAAGTCTCAGGACAATCAAGAGAAAGCAAGAGAACTCTATCAAAAAGCTGAGAAATACGCACGGAGTGGCGTAAAAATCGATTCCAACCACAGTTTTTGCCATACCTATATTGGGGTGGCTGTCGGCAATATCGCCCTAACAGAAAGCAGTAAAAAAAAGGTTCAGCTTTCCGTTGTAATAAAAAATGAAGTCATGACAGCAATTGAACTTGACGACAACAATGACACAGCACATCATCTCTTAGCACGTTGGCATCGAGGTGTGGCCAACCTGTCATGGATCGAACGGGGATTTGCTAAAATATTTTATGGAGGACTTCCACCGGCCTCACATGAAGAAGCCATCGAACATTTCAAGAAAGCGGTTAAGATCCTACCTACCTACATCAACCACCACCTTGAACTCGCCAGAACGTACCAAGAGATGAAAGAATGGAAATTTGCAATGGACGAGTTAAACGTTATTGAAGGACTTGAAGCCAAAAGTGATAAAGATCGCAGATACAAAAACGAAGCAAATCAAATTCGCGCCATAGTAAAGAACAAACTCAAGTAAATACTTGGAGGAAACATGAACGACTTTGCCTTCACCGGTGGACGACCGGATCCAGATACTTTCCCAACTGAAAAATTAATCGAGGCCAGTGCAAAAGCGTTACAAACCCTCGGAGGTAACCTCGTTAATTATCCTGGGGATAATGGTTATCAGGGTCTACGAGAAGTATGCTCAATTCGGTTTGAACGCCGAGAAGGCGTACCATTGCCTGTAGATCAGATATCAATTACATCGGGATCTATGCAATCGCTTGATCTTATTCTTCGCAATCTTCTTGAACCAGGTGATGTTGTGCTAACTGAAGAGTTAGTATATAGTGGGACACTGGGACTTTTACGTCACCTCAAAACTAATATTGTTGGTGTTCCACTCGACTACGTTGAAGGGCTTGATCCAGACGCGCTGGAAGAGATTCTCATTGATTTTCAAGATAAAAATATAAAGCCAAAATTACTTTATGTTACGCCAAACCACCAGAATCCAACTGGAGCGATCCTAACGCTTGAACGCCGAAAACGCTTGATTGAACTGGCAGAAACCTTTGATCTATTTATTGTTGAGGATGATTGTTACGGCGATATTGATTTTACACCAGAGCCGATTCCCAACAGCCTATTTAAACTTGATCAATCCAACCGTATTATATACGTGGCAACTTTTTCAAAAATATTGGGTGCAGGTGTCAGGCTTGGTTATTTTGTTGCTAGGTCACCATACGATAAAATCATCTCCAATGACCGATGGGATCTTGGAACTAGCGCTTTATCAAGCGCTATTGTGGCAGAATTCTTCCGCCATAACCTTGATCAACATCTAGAAATAACAAACGCAGTTGTTGGCGCCAAGTGCCGAGCTGTCACCAAGACGCTTGAGGAACACGTCAGTGATATTTGCACCTGGACAAAACCTCGCGGTGGACTCTTCCTTTGGGTCGATCTACCTGAACAAACCGACATGCAGAAAATGCAAACCCTCGCTGCAGAAAAAGGCGTCCATTTCAGCATGGGAAACGCCTTCCATGCTGAGGGTAAACCGATCAAGGCAATCCGTATCGCCTATGCTTATTGTCACCTGGATTATGTGGCTGACGGCATCCGACATTTGTGTCATGCTATCCGTGCAGCACAAAACTAAATCACTGAGTATAGCCCTAACAACTTAAAATCAAGAGAGGAAGGTAACTTTTGAGAAATGTGATTTAATCTCACTCGACACGCCACGGAAATCAAGTATAAGTTGTTACGGCCATACAAACTTGACAACTCCATATCTTGATCGTCTGGCACCTAATGCCACTCTACTTGAAACATGTATTAGCCCACATATTCCAACTCGCCCCGCTCATACTACCATGCTAACGGGCAAAGATGCCCTAGCACACCAGATCATCACTCAAGACGGGAGTCTCAATCCTGATTCAGATATAATGCGGAGTTGCTGAATGAAGGTGGCTATTTTACCGTAGCTGCTGACAATCTTGGCAGATGGTTTAATCGCGGATTTGCTGAAGAATATCACCGAGGATACAGGTAAGAAACAAAATGCCGTAATGCACGAAAAGCTAAAGCGGCTAGCTGCACCACCAGGGAAATGATTGATAGTAACAATGATTAAGGAACAACAAAAGCTATCTACTTGACCAAATGTAGCTGGATGAAAGAATGACAAACATCAGCATGAAAACTCATCATGGAGACAGGGGAGATGCCTGAAGTTTACAGAATATTGAACTCTGCAATCCAGATGATGATCCTGAAGAACTCTACGATTTAGCCGAGGACAGTCCACAGAAGGTCGAAGAGTTAAAGACTGAAATGGAAGATTTTCTCGCACAACGTCTAGCTGATACTGGATTGTCGAACCCAACTGGACAACAGGATATCACCATGAATCGCCTCGAAAACAAGGAGATGTCGGCACCACGGAATTTAAACTCTTAACAGAATATAATGGAGAGTGGGTAATGTTAAAAAATATTCCTGAAGTTATATCACCAGACCTAATGCATGCCATTATGAGCATGGGACATGGGGACGAGATAGTGTTGGCTGACGGCAATTTTCCGGCTTCCAGCAATGCCAAACGCCTGATTCGTGCTGATGGCCTTGACGTGTGTACTTTGTTGGAAGCTATTATGCAATTTTTTCCGATTGATACTTTTGTAGAAGATCACGCAGTTGTCATGGCAACCGTTGAGCCAGAAGAATCAGATCCGCTAATCTGGGAGGAATTTCGCCTTCTCCTACTAGCAGCAGGAGAAGGCGAACAGGTCAAACTAACACCGATTGAACGCCACGCATTTTACGCTCGCGCCAGGGACGCTTATGCCGTAGTTGCAACTAGCGAGACTGCACTTTATGCAAATCTGATTTTAAAAAAAGGTGTAGTCTTAAATAATCAATAGGTAACCACACCCTTACCTAAAAAATCAGAGGGCTAATCCAGAATACTGTTACTCAAGTATATACCGCAACGTGTGAATCCTTCAAGCCGCCGATTACCGCTAAAGACAGCGTCTTCGTGCTCAATAACGACAGATCCGTCAAACCCATGTTCATGTACCAGAGCAAAAAATTGCGGCCAATTAAAGTCAGCAAAACCGGGCAATCGATACCGCCACCAACCCCCACGGCGAAATACACCAACCCGTTTTAAACGGTCTTCAAAAATCTCGGTATCTTTGGCGTGTAGAATATTAACCCGATCCGAGAATTCTTCGAACGCCTCGAATGAATCGATTCCCTGCCAGATAAGATGAGATGGGTCGAATTCTAAACCTATTGCCTTTGACGGCACGGCCTCAAACATCAAACCCCATGCTTCAGGCGTAACCGAGAGATTTCCGCCATCACTGAATGGTCCGCCACCACCCGGCCAGTTCTCAAAACCGATTAATACTCCTTTCGCTTCAGCCAAATTGCCAATCGGCGTATAGACCTCTTTATAGCGGGCAACATTATCTTCAAGACCAATGCTTGGATCATATCCCATTGGCCCAGCACCTGTCAGGACGACATTGTCCCCCATCGCTTGGCAGACATCAAAAACCTTGCTGAAATGATCCAGATACGCTGGCAGTTCTGCTGACGATGTACGGATTGAGGGCCAGTTGGTTAGAAAAGACGAAATGCTCAATCCATTCGTATTCAGTAACTTCAGGGCAGATTCCCGAGCGGCGTTTGCTTCATCTGTATCGCCCACCCATTCAGCCGGAGGCCCCGAAAATTCCAAACATTCAAAATTCGGATCGTCCCCAGCGAACTGGACAATCTCTTCTGAGTAAGGGGTCAAAAACCCTAATTTCATACTGTTATCCTTTCCAAATAAATAGATATAAAAATGATCTTATAGTAACAAATTTTTCCAACTCGTCAGCTTAGAAAGATTGTGTGATTTGCATCAAGGCCAATCGACCAATCTCCGGAGCACCAACAAACTCCTGGTGCTGATTATTCAGAAGATTTTGTATGGTCAACGAAAGCCTGGGAGGCGTTGACAGGAACGCAGGCAAATCGTAAGCAAAATTCACGTCAATGAGTTGATATGGATCAACTTCTCCGATGTAAACGCCGGAATTAACCGGAAATCCAGCTATGTAACGGAACTGCAGCTGCGAACTCAATCCCAGATCGGCATTAATATACTTCACGCCCAGCCCAAATTTGTTTTTGGGAGCGTTCAAAGCGATCGTTTTTTCATCCGACTCAAATTCGTCGTCGCTGACAAATGAGAGATTCCCGTTTAAGATAACATTTTCAGTTAGGAAAAAATCGAGTCGCGCGTCAGCACCATAAAGCGAAATATCGCCGTAGTTTCGGTAGGTCAGCATAATCGCATTCGGATCATGCACGCCTTCTGGAGTAACCGTACCGAATGGAATGAATACCGCTCCGTTTTGGGCTGTTCCATTGGCAAATATCAGAGCTAATTCATCATGAACTTTTCCGTTGCCAAATTTTTGAACGGGATTGTCTGGAAACAGATCCTTCATGGCAAGAGGAGTACCATCCTTTTTCTTACCGATAACGAGATCCGGGTTATCCAATGCCATCGCCACTTGGACTAACGGGGCATTTTCCGGCTTGGCTAATGCGGCTCCAATTTTCTTCATCAGCGCCCCAATTAGAACTTGCGGTTCAAGAAAAACGTTGGGCGTTTCAACCACCAATGGCCCAACAAAGTTTCTCATTTTGGTCTGATAGATGTCCACACTCAGTGCCAGTCTATTGGCCAGAACCCCTTTATAACCTAATTCCGTAGTCTGGGTTGTCGTTGGCTTAATCGGTTCAACATCAGTTGGATTGACAGCATCTTCAAAACCTTGCGTGGTCGGATTTAAAGTCCGCATCACATTTTTTAAACCACCTAGCTTTTCCGGAATAGCTGATTGGAAAGCTTGAGATAAGGCACTGACCTGCAACTTAACAATCGCATCAGGCAAACCTTGAGTCTTAAGTTGACCTTCAATAAGACCTGCAAGCGTTGGAAGCAACCCGCTCATTACCGCCTTTCTTCCAACTCCCCACATGACGTTAGTCATTATTGGGTCATTCATGTCGAAATAGGTATCAGGTTCCTTTTTTAAGATAGCCGCATAGGGTGAACGGAACTTTGGTGGGCCTTCACCACTGGATTGGAATCTAAACCCGTCTTTTGTTCCTTGTGCGCGAACATCGATCTTCGGATTAAATCCTAAGGCGGGCTCTAACGTTCCTCCAATTCCACCCAGATCCTCCAGCACCACAAGATCCAGGAAAATGGTATTGGAAGTAGGAGTGCTAAAGGCACGATTATAGGTAGCCCGCAAATTATGGTTGATTGCTGGCGTATAAACCAGTGCCACACGAGGCGAGAACACGAGATCTTCCAAATAGCTATGCTGATCCATACGAGCAGCAGCCACAAATTTCAGGTTGGCTGGCAAGTTGGTTTCAGATTGCAGATATACGCCAATCTCATTAATATTATCATCGTCTTCATTGATTCCGGTGATGGTTCCCTCTGTATCTGGTCTTGTCAGTAATAGATCCAAGCCGTAGGTAAATCGCTGGTCATCGCCAATAGACAGACCATGCTGAACCTGACCAACAAAAAGCTTCGATTTGTCGACAATCGGATTACCTGTTCGCAAGAGAAAAGTGTCGCCAGCATCACTCTGATTGATAAAAACTTGAGCAAACAGGTCCTTGTAGTTCAGGCGGCCCTGAGCGTAGCTATAAGTCCACCCTTTGCCTTGTCCTGAACCGACTCCGGTAAGCTCAATCTGATTAATGCGCGAGAACCCACTGCTCAAGATTGCCTTTAGTTCATCCGTAACATTAAAGTCAAGCCGCGCTTCACCTGTCAAACGATCAACGTTGAAATCACGTGTTTTGCCAGAGCTTTTGAGATATGCTTCCTCCGCTGGATCTTCAGATTCCCAGTCATTACCACGGTAATACTGGCCTGAAATTTTGTAGCCAATGCGGTCATCAAAACTGCCTGCGTGTCGCAAAGCCCCAGTCAGAACACTACGCTCACCCGATCCAAGCGTAACTGTAGTCCCTTCCGAACCGAACGGTGATTTGGTCAGAATGTGCATCACCCCATTAGCACTGTTGGGACCATATAAAGCCGAGCCTGGGCCGGACACGACCTCAATGCGTTCAATATCCAAGTTTGAAGTCGGGATCAGACTGTAAGTATTAGAGCGAAGTGAAGGAACACGAGCTATACGATTGTCTACAAGAGAAAGTAAAGAACCGGAAAAGATGTTATTAAACCCTCGAACCACCACATTGGATTGGGTCAGACCGGAAGTCACCACGTCAACTACCGGTATCGCTTTCAGGTGATCCGTGACTGTACCGGCTACCTTGTCCCGCACTGCAGAACCATCAAGGATCGAAACCGCAGCGGGTGCTTCAAGCACTTTTTCTGGTTTTCGCGAAGCGGTTACAGAGATCTCTTCCAGGTCAAAACTGGTTTTGGCTTTATCATCTGTCTCGACGACTTTCTCGCTATCTTCAACAGTAGTATCTGTATCAGACGATTCTGCCGAAAAGGTTTCTGTAACGATAAACAGAAAAAAAACTCCGATCAATAGTAAAAAGACACCAAATCGATTCATCAGCTAAACCTCTCTTTAATTTTTATTTAAGTTTCCTTTGATTATTTAAGATCTTTATCTCTCCCTGTTTCTTCAAATTGAAAAGTTGAACTCAATTACTTTCCGCTGGACTCATTTCTCCAGACTGGTAACGCCCCCAATAATCCCTGACTTTTTCTAGAACTTTTGGGGCAAGGAAGATACTACCCACGATGTTGGGAAAGGCCATGCTAAAGATCATAGCATCCGAAAAATCTAATACATCACTCAATTTATTGACAGCCCCAACAATAATAAAAATAACGAAAATAATTCTAAACAAGACAACTGTTTTAAGACCGACCCCTTCTTCCCCAATATGATCTAGCAAGTAGATCCATCCCCTTTCTCCGTAGTAACACCAAGAAATCATGGTTGAATAGGCAAAGAGCCCTATACAAAGCGTCAGAATATATGGAAACCAGCCAATAACACTTCCAAACGCTTCTGTTGTTAGGGTAACACCAGCCGACTGAGAGATGCTGGGATCGTTCCACGTACCTGTGATGATAACCACCATGGCAGTCATGAAACAGACTATAATAGTGTCAATGAAAGGACCAATCATACCTACGATACCTTCCCGAACAGGTTCTTCTGTCTTAGCTGCAGCATGAGCGATAGCGGCACTACCAAGTCCAGCCTCGTTGGAAAAGGCGGCACGCCTCACTCCCATAACGAGCACACCGAAGAGCCCCCCATAGTAAGCATTCTTAGTAAAAGCCATAGTAAAAATCAGACGAATTGTTTCAGGAATCTGACTAATATGGGTCAGGATAATAAAGAGTGAAGCTAAAACATAAATACCACACATAAAAGGAACGATCTTGGAAGTAGCTGCTCCAATACGTTTTATTCCTCCGATGATTACGACTCCAACTCCAATTGCCAGTATAATTCCAATTACCCAGTTCCAAGTCCCAATGTCAGAAATTCCAAAAGTGCTTGCAAATGCCTCGGCCGTTTGATTGGCCTGAAACATGTTTCCTCCACCAATAGCTCCACCCATAATCATTAGTGCGTACATAACCGCTAGTGCTTTGCCTAAAACTTTTAAAACTTTATATCTACTGCCACTCAAACCAATGTCGAGGTAATACATTGGCCCTCCTGAGATTGTTCCATCAGCATTAATCTTTCGGTACATTTGAGACAAGGTACAACTACTGAATTTCGCGCTCATGCCAAACACCGCGGCAATCAGCATCCAAAAAACGGCACCAGGACCTCCCAGTTGAATGGCAACAGCTACACCAGCAATATTGCCTAAACCAACTGTAGCGGAAAGTGCACTTGTTAAAGCACGGAAATGAGAGATTTCCCCGGTGTCTTCCGGTTTATCATGTTTCCCTCGAATAACGTCAATGGCGTGTTCAAAGCCGCGGATATTAATCCATCGATACCAGAAGGTAAAAAAGATAGCCCCCAAAATCAGTACTAGCACAATAAACGGAACTTGGACGGTCTTCTTCTTTGCTGTTCCGGAGTCATCTAAAACAGGATTCTCATCCCGATCCACTTCATCGATCTGCACAAAGCCACGTGTAACGTCGAAAAACAGCACCTTAAAAATCTTACTATTAACTCTAGCGAGAAACGAGGGGGCTGCCTCTACATTATCCTCGTTTCCATTTGACCAGACAGGTATTGCCCACGAAACTAACGCAAAAACAAGGATCAAGACTCCTGCTAATATTTTTCTATTGCCATACATCGATTTTTGGTGATCCCCCGGTCTAAATTAGATTCCAATTATCTCACATATACCGACATGTTAAACAACTATTTCTCGAAGATTATTTCCTTTCTCCTATAATCTGTCGGAAGTCGAATGCAAAGTCTATTTTGGTTTTCAACCGATCTTGATCAAAGATCATCACCTCTGGCACAATCAACTTAAGATCCTTGGCATCTCGGTCAAGCAGATCAAAAACCAGCAACCCGGATCTTTGTCCATTTCGAAATATCTTCCCACCATCAAAAACTGTCTCTCTGGCAACCATTTGGGCGCTCTGTACTTCCTGGCTACCCCCACTCGTAGTTCGGTACATTCGATTATCATAGTACGGATCGTAATACGGGTTGTTAAAACGCCCATACTGATACCGGTAGGGATAAGCATATCGGTAAACGTTTGTTGTTCTGGCATTTTTGTATAAATCCTTAAAATAATCATAAGGCAATGATCCATATTGCGTACCATCTTCGTCGATCAAGATAGCCATGTTATCGATAGCAACTCTTGGATGATCTAAGTTCTTAACGCGAATCTCAAACACAGTGTATAATGGATCAACCCGCCCCCAGCGCCCAATCCTCAGGTAAGGGTTAATCTCATCCTCAGCCACCAACTCATAAACTTCAACTTCATCAAGTGGTTCAATCATGATAGCAACGCCATTTTGTTCAATAGCCACGCTACCTAATTTCTGGTTTATTTCTATTCCTTCCCGACCTGCAACTGGCTCTATGTAGATGTCAATTTCTGGTTTAGCACCACATCCGACAAAAACACAGATCAAGCCAACTAAGCAAAAAATTTCTAAAGACCGCATTGTGTTCTTCCTCTCCCAATCTTCCGTTTGACTTCTGACATCGTCTAAGCACATAAACCATCAAATTACCTAACAATTTTGCCAGTTTAGCACAGATCTATGCAATTTTCAATTGAGAAAACCCACTGATTAAGACAATGACTAACAATATGGCCACGAATGTGCGACGCTCACTCCGGAGGGCACGCGAGAGCGAAAAGTAGTGATTCGATCGATTCCCATAGGCCTGAAATCGGAAACCAAGCCGAGGGACAACTTTAAGATAATCTTCATATACCTCACCGCACTGTTGGCGTAAATGGTTCTCCTCGGACAAAATAATGGGCAAGTACTGAAGAAAAAAAGCAACGGGGACCACGATCGTCAGCCACCAAACGTTTGCTATGACGCAAACGCCGAGACTGATCAGGAAATTTCCCAGGTAAAGCGGATTTCGGCTGTATGCGTATGGTCCGGACGTAACAAGAACACAACTATCACTCATGGATCGCGTACGAGTTCGACCACCAGCGTAGCCCACCGCCCAAATTCGCATCAACTCACCAATCAACAATACTAAAACACCAACTATTGTCAAAATCCAAGACAGTTGTGCAAAGTAGACCGCTAGCAGGATGAGTGGAATTGGAGTATAACTCCTTAACTCAAAAAAGGCGGTTCCTATCTTTTTTATCATTAGCCTAACTTCCCTATCATTTAGGGGCTCTCCACAATAAGACAATACCGATAACTCCGTAGATCACATTTGCACCCCAACAAGCAATAATCGGATGGAGTTTCCCACCTTCACTAAGCCCCTCAAACGTGGCGAAGGAAATTCCCCAATAGATAAAATTGAGGAAAAACGCAATTACCAATCCAGCAAAAAACCCAACCCGACCAAAGCGGATAGCTATCGGTGCAGCTATCAACACGACAACAAATCCGGCAAACGGATATGCCATCTTATGATGCAACCGTACCTCTTCACGTCGAGTCGCTTGGCGGGCACTTTTCTTGTAAGCTATCTGTTGACTAAGCTCCTTGATCGTCATTCCGCGTAGGTCCTTAAGACTCCTGGCAAACTGCGATGGGTTTTCAAATCTATCAATCTGTTTAGATTCAAACCGACTAAATGATATTTCCATGCCATTGTCAAACTGACGAATAAATCCTTCAGCTAAATTCCATTTTCCTGGAGTCCAACTCACCGTGCTAGCAAAAGTCTCCTTCTTTAGATCCCTATCATCGTCAAATTCATAAATAGTCATTCGATCGATGACTTCATCCTCAAGATTAAGGTTAAACATATAAAATAGATTTCCATCTATGCCTTTGAAGATAATATTGCGGTTTAGACGAAGTGGGATTTTCCTTTCTAGTTGATATGCCAGATGGTAAGCTGGCGAAGCAACCTTATTGTAAAAAACTGCGAAAACAAAACAAATAATCAAAGTTGATACTATAATTGGTATAACGATGCGAGATACATTTATTCCGGCGGATTTCATTGCCAAGATCTGATTATCACCTACCATGCGTCCCAGAACAAAGAAGACTGCTAAAAAACCGGCAACCGGCATAATCTCCGCAATTCGTCTTGGCATTCGGTAGAAAACAATCTTGACAACTGACCAATATGACAGATCATCTTCGAACTTTTTGATATCCTTGTCTAGCAAACGAACCACAACCACCAATGCGGTTAAGAATACAAGCCCTAATAGAAAAGCACGCAGATATTCTTTTAGAATATAGTAGTCTAGTATCCTCAATCCACCTCTCCAGAAAGGGTTTGAATTTTGTTGACTTTATCTTCAATGATCGATCGAATCAAAAACATGAGCCCAATAAAGCCAGTAAAAATATTAGGTGTCCACATGGCAACCCAAGCTGTCATTTTGCCGTTTACCCCTAAACTTTGACCCAGTTGTAGCAACAAGTAATAAACAACAATAAGTGTCAGTCCAATACCAAGGCCGACCATCCGTCCACTCTTTTTGACCATCAATCCAAGTGGGACACCAATCAGAGCAAAAAACAGGCAAGCAAAGGGAATAGAAAACTTCTTGTGGTATTCAACTTGAGCATAACGCAGTTGAATGGCTTGATAAGATTTTTCATCGTTTTGCTTAACCTGTTTTCTCAGCTCGTGAATGCGCTTTCGTAACTTGGCAATTGACATGCTTCTTGGGCTCTGCGATTCAAATTCTGATCGTTTGATATCCTCAACCACATCTAATAATATCCGATTCTCTTCAAAGGATGTTACGCGATAAGCCTCCGGCTTACCAGGTACTATCTCGTAAGTTCGACCGTCATAAAGATTGAGCCAAGCATGCGTCTTCTCAAATAACAAAACAGCCTGCTTGGATTGGACGAAACGCGGTTGACCAGACCAAATAGCATCCCAAAGTTTGACGTCCAGTAAGCGGCCAGTCTCAGGATGGATCCTTTCGAACATCCAGATCTTTCCTTTACCCTCCATTTCTTTCATAACCACACCTTCTTCCAGAACAAATGTGGGATTCTTTCGACTGATATCACGTTTAAGCGAAGAATATGCTGCATTCCCGTGAGGAAGTGCATAGTCCATAAAGATAAGATCAGTAATGCTCAAGAAGACGGAGGTAACCAACATGGGGGCAAGAAGCTGTTGGAAACTTACTCCATGGGCACGCATAGCGGTAATTTCATTGTCTGTTGAAAGCCGTCCGAGTGCAATCAGGATACCAATCAGCGTCGACATCGGTATAGTAACGACAATCGTTGCTGGCAGCACATAGATCAATAGTTCAAACAAGTAGAGCGGACTAATCCCTTTCTTAACGAATAATCTAGTGAGTCGAAAAATTTCCTCAAGCAACAGGATTGAAGTTAAACACAACAGGGAAGTTAGGAAAGGCGGGGCAAATTCTTTAATCGCATATTTGGTCAGAATTTTCAAGTTTTATGGTTCCTGTTGCAACTGCGATAGTGCAATATTCTACAATACACACCCCCTCATTTCAACGTGCTTTGGAGTTTGACACCTTCAATTTAAGGTGTTATAATTCTCCATGGTTTCATCTTACCATTTCCACTGGAAGCGTGACCATCGTTGAATAGCCTTACAGTCTCTGAACCACAAATTGAAAGTGATAAACTTCTCTCAATGCCAATTGAAGAAGCTGAGCTCGTTTTTCAGGGATATCCTACCCACAAGCAACTGGAAATTATATCTTCCACACGCGATCCGCGAAAACGCGAAGAGCTTTATTATTTCGTGCCAGATTGTACGGAATTAATTCAACTCAGTTCAACTGAGGATATGCTGCAAATTATAAGTACATCACTTGGTACGGGATACGCCTCAATACTGATCCCGTGTTTGTCATCTGACCAATTCGAAGAAATGATAGATATTGCGGTTTGGAAGGACGGCAAACTAGATGAGAGAAGTCTAGACATTTGGTTGTTTGAGCTTTCTCTATGCGATTGTGAGGATCTGTCTCAGTTTTTATATCGAATTGACATTAGCATATTGGCTGCCATGTTGCGTGGCCGCTTCGAGATTAATTCTGAATTTTTGGCCTTGATGATTGAATCGGGAACCATCGATCCATCATCGAAGGAAATTCAGTTCAAGGATGAGAGATCAAAGCACATCCTAGACGCGATTTGGGCCGCAGACGAGAATCTTTTTACTCGATTGCTGTACGAAGTCTTCGGACTTGATCAAGAAGATATAGCGTCAGAGTTCTCAGCCTCGCTTGAAAGAGCAAAAGAAAAACGGGATCAACGCGTCGAAGAGAAGGATCGCCAGATGGGCGTCCACGTTACCGAGGAGCAGATTCTCCAAACTGTCGATCTCAAGAAAATCAATCTTAAGGATGACGAGGATGAGTAACGTAAATAACATTACCGAGTGTGAGAGCCAGCTTTTTTTGGCAAAAGTGATATCGCATGGGGTCGATACGGATGAAATATCACTTGAACGTGTTGAAGAGATGAAGCAGGAAGTTGCCGAAATCTCCCACAAACTTGTAACCATTAAAGCCGACGATTTCAGTTCAAACTTCGAGATAAAACATCACGTTAGAACCGGCATCGAAATGATTAACCTAGGGTTGGAGCATGGCAGTCAGAAAGATATCGCTAGAGCAACAAAGTTGCTAAACAAGAATCATCTCATCAAATTTTTTCAGATCGGTAACACCCTGACAAAACAGAGCCACATATTACCAGGTAGTGAAGAAATATTTCTCGGTTAGCTAGCTAGAAACCCTCTGACACAAAAGCGAAAAAACCCATCGACCAAAATCCGATGAGTTGAACCCTGCCAAGCAAAAAACATTTAGCCAATAAACTTATCAAGAGGAAGATCTTTCAGGAAATCATAAGGTTTCCAATAAACACCAAGCAGAATGGTCGGCACGATAAAGGCCATTAGCAGTGCCATATCACCCCTTGAGAAAGAAAGTACTTCGGCATCTTCAGAGGTTTCAAATAACATTGCTTTTACAATTCGGATATAGTAGTACAGTGAAACCACGCTATTAAGCACGCCTATAATCGCCAGCCAATAAAGCTTTTTTTCTAACACTGCTGCAAAAAGCACCCATTTCCCCGCAAATCCTGCTAGTGGAGGCATGCCTGTCAGCGAGAATAGGAATATCACCATTGCAACTGCAACGAATGGCGCGCGTGAAATCAAACCTTTATAACCGTCGATATCTTCGCTGCCTACTTCCTTGGCAACGAGAATTACAACAAAAAAGGCTCCCAAGTTCATAAACATGTAGATTGTCAAATAGAAGAGGATCGCTTTAATACCGTCACCAGACAACAACACTACTCCCATCAATAAGTAGCCTCCATGGGCAATACTCGAATAGGCGAGTAGGCGTTTGACATTTTGTTGTGGCAAGGCGGCCAAATTCCCAAACGTCATTGTCAAGGCAGAAACAATTGATAACAGTAGTGTCCAGTTGAGATTGGTTCCTCTAAAACTAAAATAGAAGAGACGAATAAACAGGGCAAATCCGGCAGCTTTCGAGGCTACGGACAAAAATGCAGTGATTGGAATTGGGGCCCCTTCATAAACATCCGGCGCCCACATATGGAATGGAACGGATGCAATCTTGTAACCGACACCAGCTAAAATGAAGATGATAGAGATTAAAACTGCCGTCGGATACGCTGAGGCGATCTCGGGAAGTTGTTGCCCAATCTGTGACATACTGGTCGTTCCAGTCATACCGAAAATGAGGGATAAGCCGAAAAGCATTGTCCCCGATGCTATTGCCCCATAGATGATATATTTGAATGCCGCTTCGCTTGATCTAGGATTTCGTGTTAGGAATCCAGCAAGAATATAAGATGTCAAACTGACAGTTTCCAATGAAAGGTAGGCCATCAGGATATTCGTCGATGAGGCCATCAGGAACATACCCAGATTAATGGCAATTAAAAGTGCGTAATATTCCCCTTGAGCTTTTGGATCCAGTTCGTTGGAAACCATCGAGAAGATAATAGTTACAGCTGTCGCTATTAGAACGATGATCTTGAAAAACGTTGCAAACCCATCAATACGGATCATGCCTAGGAAGAGTGATTGATCCACAGTGCCAACGATAAACACTGCAATTGTTGCAACCAAGAGACCAGCAAGGCTAAGATAGGCAATCCCCTTACCAGTTTGACCTCGTGACACCAAGTCAAACAAAATCACAAGTATGGCAAAAACAACGAGAACCAATTCAGGAGTAAAATAACGGATGCTTTCTAGATTCCCCAAAAATGATCTCCCTTATTGTAATGGTAATCCTGCTACCGAGTTGCGGAACATTTCAATCGCAAAATGCGGCCAAATACCGAGTACAATGGTTAGGATTCCCAGTGGAATGAGTGTCGCAATCTCACGTCTGTTTATTTCTTCTATTGCTTCATATTTAGGATTTAAATCACCTAGAAAAACCCGCTGGAGAGTCCAGAGGAAGTAAGCGGCACCAACAACAATTCCAATGGTTGATAAAATTGTAAGTAACTGAAACTTGCTGTAAGCCCCAAGGAGAGTTAGTGCTTCCCCCACGAATCCGCTAAGGCCAGGCAAACCAAGTGATGCCATGAAAGCCAATGTTGTAATGCCTGTGTAAATTGGCATCTTCGATCCCAACCCACCAAAACCATTAATATCACGATGATGCGCCCGATCATAGACAACACCAACCAGAAGAAACAACATCGCGCTAATCACACCATGATTCAGCATCTGCAGCATTGCTCCTGTCACACCTGCTTCGTTACGCGAAGCAAGACCTAGAATTACGAATCCCATGTGTCCAATACTTGAATAGGCGACTAGCTTCTTGAAATCAGTTTGTGCCAACGCACACAAAGAACCATAAATAATGTTAATCACACCGAGGATAGCAAGTGCGTTCCCCCAACGGCCTGAACCATTGGTGAAAAAGTCCATGCCAGCAGGCAGCATAGCAAAGTTAATTCGAACTAGTCCATAAGTCCCCATCTTTAGCAGAATGGCTGCCAGAACAACGCTAATCGCCGTAGGAGCCTCAACGTGCGCATCGGGGAGCCAAGTATGGAAAGGAAAAATCGGCACCTTAACAGCAAAACCAATGAAGAACCCAAGAAATACCCAAATTTGGAATGTGGGATCCGCTAGTGCGTGCCCTGAAGTTTTTGCCAAATTAATTAGAGTTGGAATATCGAATGTTCTTAATCCCGGATCAACACTACTATTGATATAAACGGCAATCATCGCTACCAGCATCAACATGCTACCAAAAAGAGTATACAGGAAAAACTTAATTGCCGCATATTCTCGCCTCGGTCCTCCCCATACTCCGATAAGAAAGTACATGGGAAGCAAAGTCAATTCAAAGAATACATAGAAAAGGAACAAATCCAAGGCACAGAAAAATCCAATCATTCCGGTTTCAAGCAACAAGAACAGAGCAAGATACGCTTTAATTCCTTTCTCGATTTTCCATGATGCCCCGACACAGATTGGTCCTAACAAAGCGGTTAGAAGTATCAACGTTACACTCAGCCCATCAACCCCGGTGTGGTATTTAATGTTAAATGCTTCGATCCAACTAGTTTCTACTCTTTCCTGCAGCTCAGCACTTGTCGGATCATACTGAAAATAAAGTAAAACAGCTAAAAACAGCGGGATAAGTGTGACCATAAATGCAATCCACTTTGCCGCATCTTCGCGATCTCGCGGGACAAGCAAGACAACAATCATGCCGACTAAAGGGATAAAAATCATTGATGTTAATAACATCCAGCAAATTCCTCCTAAAACCTCAAACCAATAACCTGAAAATGATGATTAATAATATGACACCAGCTAAGACAACAAAAAGGTAATTCTGAATTACCCCCGTTTGGATTCGTCTAACCCTACCACCAAACTTCCATGTTATCTTAGCCACAAGATTGACCGAAAAATCGACGATTTTATCATCAAAAAGACCAACTAGAAAAGCGATAATGTAGTTCACAATTATATAGACAAGATTGACTAAACCATCCACGAGATACTTGTCAATACCACCGAAAATTTTTGCGCCAATAACAGTTGCACGCACAATTATTCCATCATAGAATTCATCAATAAAGTATTTGTTCCAAAGTATCCTATGTACACCCCTAAACTTGTTGGCAACAGTTTCAGCCGAGAATATCTTCCAATGATAAAATAGGGCTGACAGCAGGATTCCCAGTCCCACCACAAAAATCGATAATCCCATGGCAAGGCTATGAGCGGGACTATGTGCCCCATGTGTTTCAACATGGCTTGTCGAATCATGATGATCGGCAGCACCAACAGCAACATAAAGAACAGGTTGATTGGCATGCTTATGTGCTAAATGATTATGCGTTTGTTCAGGTTGCTCAACATACTTTTTAAAAGACCACTTGTTAACTATTGGAAAAGACAAGACAGCTAATATTATCAGGGGGATAATCATTGATCTAGGCGATTCATGGGCATGCTCGTACATCCCTTGATTCCGAGGCTGTCCCATGAAAGTCAAGAAAATCAAACGAAACATGTAAAGTGCTGTAGCTCCGGCCGCAACCAAAGCCATGAAGAACAGGATATAATAGTGGGTAGAACCAGATTCCATTGCCCTGCCGAGCGTCGCGCCAAGAACTTCATCCTTACTCCAAAACCCCGAGAATAGAAATGGCACACCGGAAATTGACAGGGTAGCAATCAACATTGTCCAGAAAGTAATCGGCATTTTATGACGAAGTCCACCCATATTTCGCATGTCTTGTTCTAAAGGAATTCCATCTCGTTCAACTGGATGATCACTATGCTCATCATCGTGACCGTCATGATGATGAACATGCAATGCGTGAATGACACTGCCGGATCCGAGGAAAAGAAGTGCTTTGAAAAAGGCATGTGTTGTCAAGTGAAAAAGTCCAGCAACATAACTACTCGCCCCTATGGCCAACATCATATAACCGAGCTGGCTGACTGTTGAATAAGCCAGAACACGCTTGATATCCCATTGGACAATGGCAATGGTAGCAGCGAAAATGGCGGTGATACCACCAACATAAGCGATGAATAACGAGGATACACCGGTTAAAATCGGAAACATTCGAGCTGCAAGGTATACACCGGCAGCAACCATCGTTGCCGCATGGATTAGCGCACTAACGGGAGTTGGACCTTCCATAGCATCTGGCAACCAAGTATGAAGTGGGAATTGGGCAGATTTGCCGATAGCACCACAGAAAATTAGTATTCCGGCAATTGAAAGCCAAGTTAAATCGCTAGATCCTAAATTATTGACCGCCTCGAAAATCCCGCTATCGCCAAACAGAACGAACGTGTGGAATTTAGTGAAGAGCATCATCATACCTATGAACATCCCGACATCACCAACACGGGTCGTCAGAAAGGCCTTCTTACAGGCGTTAGCAGCGGAATCTTTTTCGAACCAGAACCCAATCAGCAAGTAGGAACAGAGTCCCACAAGCTCCCAACCGATGTAAATGCCTAATAGATTATCAGCAACAACCAGGAACAGCATTGAAAAGGAAAACAAGGAAAGATAAGCGAAAAATCGTGGATATCGTGGATCCCCATGCATATAGCCGATTGAGAAGATATGAACGAGACCACTAACAATTGTTACCACCAACAACATAATTGACGTCACACTGTCAAAAAGGAATCCCATCGATAAGGATACATTATTAATTTGTATCCAATCAATTGTGTGTGTCTCTGGCGATACCCCACCTGCACGCTTGTAGCTATCGGGATCGCCAAGAACTTGCATAAAAAGCAGAAACGCACACAAAAACGCAATTATCATGGCAAAGGTCGAGATCAAATCCTGACGGTTTGAATTACGCCCTGTTAATGCCAAAATAGCAAAGAACGCAAATGCCCCTAGTGGGCAAAGCAAAATGACGGAAATAAGCGTTACGATCATGCTATATCTCTAACTGAACCCTAGCCCTTCAAAGTATCGATCTCACTTGGACTAATTGAACTAAATTCTCTATAGATCGACAGGATTATTGCCAAGAAAACTGCCGCTTCGGCCGCTGCCAGCACAATCACAAATAAAGCCATGATTTGCCCTTCTATGGCCAAACTCACCTCTCCAGCAGCCACAGTCGTCGGAGAGGAAATGAAACGAGAGAAAGCTATAAAATTAATGTTGCATGAGTTTAAGATTAACTCGATACCCATTAATATGGTAATTGCATTCCGGCGCGTTAACACTGCAAAAACACCGAGTGTAAAGAGAATAATGCTAATTAGCAAGTAATGCTCAAGAGTTATATTCGTCACTATTCCTGTACCTCTGTGCGTGAAATAAATACCGCGCCAATCAAAGCAATTAAAAGAACAATTGAAGTAACTTCAAATGGGAGCAAGAACTTCTTCTGCAAAATCGCTATTCCAATTTGTTCAGTAGTACTATCCGATGAATCAACAACCTCCGATAAGATATTCCACGGTGTTTCAAAAATGAGCAGCAACAGCACAGCAAAGAGAGCGGAAGAAACTATAATTCCCCCAAACATCTGCCATTTACTCACTTCAATGTTAACCTTCATTACAAGCTTGCTGCTCGTCATCAATACTCCGAACAGAATAAGCACTAAAATCCCACCAACGTAAACAATTACCTGTGTTGCGGCTAAAAAGTCGGCTTGCAAGAAAACGTAAAGGCCAGCGACAGAGAAAAGCGTTACCATCAACGAAAAAGCTGCGTGCACAACGTTAGGTAAGGTCACGACAGCCGCTGCCGACACCACAGTCAGTAAAGCAAACAGGTAAAAAACAAGTTCAGAAGCTTCCATGAATCACATTCCTTTACGACACCAGCATGTCTTGCATAACCATTATTCATACAATTCCGGTTTTACAAAACTGTAGTTGAGGCGGGATCGGTCAAACTCAGAGTATTCGAGGCCCTCCAAGCTGTCGACCATTGTCAAACTTTCAGTAGGACAAACTTCAGTACATAGGCCGCAATACATGCATAGTGCCATATCAATATCAAACCGATCCATATAGAAAGTAACTTTCTTACGTTCGACGATCCGATCAACATCATTACTTGAAACTGTCCTGGTTTTTCCAGCTGGTACTGTCTGACTAATCGTGATCTCTGTATCAGGTTCGATTTTCTTCGTGCCCCCTTCAACAATGCCGATAATCTGTTTTCTATCCTTGAGATGGACCACGTTCATGCTTTCCCATAATTTTGCGCCGCGCCCACCTGAAGGCTTTCGCGAGTCAATATAGATACAATCAACTGGACAGATTAGCACACACTTGTTGCAAACGATACAATCCTCAACACGATTGTGTAACTGACCACGGTACCCAATTGGGATTTCACGATAATTATCTTTCCTCTCGAACTCGTATTGATACGGATACTGGTGCGTTACGCGCGGCCTTAGCATCTGTCTAAAGGTAATCACCATCCCAACTAAAACTGTATAAATACCAACGTATATATTTGAAATGTATCCAACCATAAAAATCAACCTCTTTTTTTCAACTATCTAAGTCGATGATGCTGGAATAGTTTCCTTTTTGATACTCGGTACACCTTTGAAAACTTGTCCCAGGAGGAGAAAAAGCCCAAGAACTATAATAACTAAGCTAGCCCCTAAGCTTTTCATATTCATAGTATCAGCACCAAAAACCAACATCCATATTCCAATACCAAGGATATTAAAGAACGAAATAGGGATCAAGTATTTCCAACACAAATTCATCAATTGATCTACCCGTAACCGAGGCAAGGTCCAACGAATCCACATCATGACAAAAACGAGAAAGAGAGTTTTGAAAATAAAACCTGGCAATCCGCCGAGTATATCTATTCCTGGAAGAACACCTTGCCATCCTCCAAGGAAAAGCGTGACAGCAATGGCACAGACAGCGAACATGTTGGCATATTCAGCAATGAAGAAGAGTGCAAAACGCATACCACTGTATTCAGTATGAAAACCGGCAACCAGTTCAGATTCCGCTTCAGGGAGATCGAAAGGGGTTCGATTAACTTCAGCAATAGCAGAAATAAAGAAGACGAAAAAAGCGATAAAACTAAACGGTGTCCGAAAAATCAACCAACTATGAAGTCCACTGTTTTGCTGATCGACAATTTCTTGCATATTAAGCGTCTGTACCACCATAATTACAACCAGAATTGACAAACCAACCGGGATTTCATAGCTAACTATCTGAGCCGCTGAACGCAGAGAACCAAGAAGAGACCACTTGCTGTTCGATGCCCACCCAGCCATAATCACACCAATCACTACAACAGAAGACACCGCCATGATGTAGAAGATACCGATGTTGAGATTACTGACAATAAAAATATACTGATCATCATCTAGATCTATTCCACCAAATGGTATGGCAACAAAGACGGCTAAAGAAAAACAAAAGATGATATAGGGCGCAAGCCGGAATAGCACTCTATCACCGTATGGAGGAATGAGATCTTCCTTGAAGAGTAATTTTACACCGTCTGCTAAGGTTTGCAGGATCCCCCAAGGACCAACCCTCATCGGCCCTGTTCGATCTTGTATAAAAGCAGAAACTTTTCTTTCAGCTAAAACCAACACAAGGGGAATTAATGGAAAAATTGCCACGAAGATCCCGCAACAGGTAATCATGGCAATTAGTTGCTCGTATCCTTTAAGAAATCCTGGTAGAGGAGGAAGAATCTCCACTAGCAAGTTAGCCAATGGTTTACTTGATTCAACCATTACTGTAGGCAAGTTATCAAAAACACTAAAAACTGTCGCATTTCCGTTTTCACTAAATAGCTAAGAACCAATTCCCTGAAGTTAAGGAGAAAGAACGCTTATCTGTCAACTTCTCCCATAACAATGTCAATACTGCCAATAATTGCGATGATGTCAGCCACCATCAGTCCTTTACTTAATTCTTGTAATGCGCTTAATGCTGTAAAACAAGGCGATTTGGCTTTTAGCCGAACCGGTTTCACGCTGCCGTCACTGACAATATAGAAACCAAGTTCCCCCCGCGGGGCTTCGCTTCGATCAAAGATTTCACCAGCTGGCGGTCGAACGGCTTTATATTGCGCCATGATCGGACCATCAGGAATCTCCCGATTGAGAATCTGTCGAATAATTCTAACGGACTCTTTCATTTCATCCATGCGGACTTTATACCGATTCCAACAATCCCCAAGCACAGCGCCAATCCTGGGAATATCATGACCAACAGGGATATCAAAGTCAAATCGATCATAGATCGAATAAGGTTCATCCTTTCGCAAATCCCACCTTTTACCTGCACCTCGCAAATTGGGTCCTGTTATACCATAGTTAATTGCCATGTCTTCATCCAGAACGGCAATTCTGACTGTACGTTCGATGAAAATTTTGTTTTCTGTTAACAGCGAATTGTACTCATCAATCTTCGGTTCAAAATAGTCGATAAAATCTTTAACGTGATCCAACCAGTCCGGTGGCATGTCCCTTGACACTCCGCCAATCCGAATGTAGTTATAAGTCAACCGAGCACCACAAATCTCCTCAAAAAGCAAAAGAATCTTCTCCCGATCACGAAAAGCATATAGGAATGGCGTAAAAGCACCAATATCCATGCCATAGGTGCCAAAGGAGAGTAAATGGCTAGCGATGCGGTTTAGCTCTCCAACGAGAACACGCAGATATTCTGCCCTTTCAGGTATTTCAGGAAATTTTTCATCAGCTGCCATCATCTTCTCGACAGCAAGACAGAATCCCCAATTTTGATTCATGGCAGAGATATAATCCATCCGATCGGTAAATGGGATAATCTGAGGATAGGATAAATTTTCGGCGTGTTTTTCAAAACAACGGTGCAGATAGCCAATATGTGGAATGGCCTCACGGACGATTTCACCATCAAGTTTTAATTCCAACTTCAGAACACCATGGGTACTCGGGTGCTGAGGCCCCATGCTGACAACCATCTCGTCTGAGAATGGTTGGACTTCGATAAACTTGTTTTCTTCTGTTGCCACTGATGTCATCCAGTCTAGTATGGAACTTTCATTCCTCGGTATGTATCAGGTTCTTTATAATTCTTACGTAATGGGTGGCCTTCCCAATCGTCCGGTAATAAAATCCTTCTAAGATCACTGTGTCCATCAAAAACAATACCAAAGAGATCATAGGCTTCGCGCTCATGCCAATTTGCGGTTTTCCAAATGTTTTCCACCGTTGGTAGATGTGGATTCTCCTTCGGTACAATAGCTTTGATTGCAACTTTATGTAGATGAACATCTGAGAAGAGATGATAGACAACGTACAAATTTTCGTCTTCAAGACTGAGATCCACACCGCTGAGGCACATCAGCATGTCAAAAGCCAGACGTTTATCATCGTAAAGATATCGGCAAATCTCGTCAACTAAGGCCGAATCCACTAAGATACAAGAATCATGGACGGCTTCTTCTTCAATCGGCGATATCTTGTCACCGAATTTTTCACAAAGCAACCCTTGAATTTCTTCGATTATCATCTTATTTAGTTGGACTCGATTTTGTTAGCGAGCTTTGAAAAGCTTTCGTAGGAAAGGTACGGTGGCAGGACCACTTTTAGTTTGTTCTCGAATTTTTTCCTGTAACTTCATCAGACCTTCGAGCACTGCCTCAGGACGAGGGGGACAACCGGGTACATAGACATCGACCGGAATAATCCTATCGACACCTTTCAGAACGTGATAACCATGTTGCCAATATGGACCACCACTTGTCGCACAACTCCCCATTGAAATTACGTATTTAGGTTCTGGCATCTGCTCGTAAAGACGAACAATTCGAGTTGCCATTTTCAATGTGACCGTGCCAGAGACAATGATTAAATCTGATTGTCTCGGTGAAGCTCGTGGAACACCGGCTCCAAAACGATCAAGATCAAAATTAGATGCAGCTGTTGCCATAAATTCAATTGCACAGCAGGCAAGCCCAAAAGTCATCGGCCAAAGTGAGGACAGCCTCGCCCAATTAGCAACAGCATCAATTGAAGTAACGATGATGTTTTTATCGAAATCCTCATCGTTAACAATATTGATAGATTGATTTTGTTGTTGCATTACTTATGTATTCTCCTCCTGAACAGATTGAATTGAACGAATCCACTCCAAATCACCTTTTGCCCAAACATAAGCAAGGCCTACCAGAAGAATTAGAATGAAAACGAACATTTCACCAAAGGCAAGGATACCAGCTCCATCCTCAATTAATTTCCGAAAGACAACCCCCCAAGGGAACAAAAACACAATCTCAACTTCAAAGATTAAAAAGATCAATGCAATGACGTAAAAGCGTGTGTTAAATTTAATTCGGGTATCGCCAATTGGATCTTCACCGCATTCATAAGGGATTTCCTTTTCTGTCGAGGGAAGCCTAGTCTGAAGGAATCGGGAGAGGATTAGGTTTAAAGCTACAAATATAAAGCCTCCTATTAGGAACAGGAGAACATTTGCAAAGTTAAATAGCATTCAGTCTACAGCCTTTTCAAAAAATATCAGCCTTGATTATATACTATCGGCCATCTATTTGTAAACAATTTATTGATACTTAGTCAAACTCTCCACTGCATTTACGACAAACAATATAGAATTGCATGTCATCGGACTGAGCATGCTGTTTGATGAGATCTACGGCAACTTGTGGAAGTTCCCCCGCACACTTCGGACATTTATATAGTGACCCTTCGGTTTCGGGTATTTCATTCATATTACCAACAATATCGCGCCAGTAATTAAACTCCCAAGGAATTTCTGTCTTCGCTTCCGTAGCGATGTCGTAACCGTGACGAATTAATCTCTGATATTCTGAGAATTCAACAGACTCGAAATGATACTGGAATTCTTCGGAGATTTCAAGTCCCTTTTTGGCAGAGAAATTTTGCCGAATTTCGTTTTGACTCAGCACGTTATTATAGATGCTCAACTCATCAAGAATACCACCATATCGAAAGTATCCCCTAGGACTGGAACCAATAATCAGGTCCTTGTCATTCGTCATGCTTGCGCTAGAAACCTGTTCTGTACCAGCATGTTCTCCATCCTTGTAGAAAAATACTGTCTCGCTATCACGGACCACAGCAATATGCACCCATCTATTAGGTATCAAGACCCGATCTGAATAGACACAAGCATATCCACGTTCATTCCCACTACCTCCAACACATAATTGGATCGTTTTATTTTCCAATGCAGAAAATTGATAATTAAGAGGTTCTCGCTTGGTAACAATGATGTCAGAACGCCCATTCCAATAGATCCAAGCACACAATGTCATGCGCCCCTCTAGGTTCAGACTTTCGTGATGAGGCACAATTATCCGATCCTTTCCCCTGCCGCCGAACCTTAATCCACCACGTGCTTTTCCTTGAGCCATCTTCGGACTACCCTCGATTTTGCCATGATTTTCACCCCACACGTCTTTAAGCGTCTTGCCTCTAACACTGGCTAGATCAAAAGACCAGTGGCTCACCAGATCATCGGTCACAATACCAACAGTCTGTTCCTGACTATCAGATTCTCTCGCTGGCTTCCCTCCGATATTGTGGGATTTAGCAATCTGTGTGATTCGTTGGTGAAGTGCTTTCTCTGTTACATTTGCGATGACCACGCAATCACGAATCCCTTTCTTCCAGAAATCAAGCAGGGTAATCATTGCACGCAGATTACCATCGGATCGTTGTCGAGCAACCACTGCCAGTACCAGGCCTGTGTCTTGCGACCGGCTAACGAAACATTCATAGACTGGATATTCAGGAGGCGGGAGGTTTCGGCTCGTATTAAGCAGGGAAGCGTAATATCTACAATTTTGATCACATCCAGGAATCTTGGCTCGCTTGGCACGGCAACATTGCGGACAAATGACAATACTACTTAATGCTGGACACGTACGTTTGCCATTATCAGATCCACAGGTGCGGCACCGGACTTTTTTAATTCGTAACCGATTTTTTCTAAATGGATCGGATCTACGCATTTCAATCCAGTCTAACTATTTTGACGTCCTGCTAATCCCTGTAAATATTCACCAATTTTATCTGCAATCTGCTTAGCATCTACGTCAGCGAAGTCAAAAAGTTCCTTCAGCATCGGAGAAATCGTTCCCGTATCAAGGATGTTGCTGGCCAACTTTCCCATTTTGCTACTACCCTTGCCATCCGAACCACCCATGTCGAGGATCTTGATGGAATCAATTTTCTCGACAGGTTTCATCAACCTCTCTACCAATTCAGGTGAGACCTCGATAAGTTCTAGTAACGCTTCTTGAACAAGAACACGCTGTTCAGCCACATTTCGTGCTTCCAAATGCACCATCTCCCCTGTAGCTTTTGCGCGTGCTTCGGCCAGAACAGCATCTGCCAAACGTTCGATCGGTTGGGCTTGAGCTTCTCCACCAAGGATGGCTATATCACGCTGCCATTCTGCTTCTCTGACCCGTTGGGCAGCTATGACTTCAACTTGTGCTTCTGCGCGTCCTGCTTCAGCAAGTAGTTGTCCTTTCTCAGCTGTAGCTGTTGTAACCTGCCTATTCGCAACATCAATCTTTCGATCCTCGTCTTTGAGCTGAACAACCAGTTCCTGATCAATTCGAGATTGCTCGACGGTAAGGATCTTTTCAATCTCTGTCAATTCAACCTGCCGACCTTGACCAATCTGTGTCGTTTCAATCCTGACCAATCTTGGCTGTCTCGACCACCAGTGTCTTTTCGACATCTCTAAGACCAACACCCTCTTCCATAGTGAGCTTGGCTCGTTCGATCTCCAGCAGTTTCTCCTGCTCACGAACTTCAACTACCTCTTCCTGTGACAGCTTGGCTACATCCACCATTTGCGTCTTTTCAATCTCTGTCAATGACACTTGACGTTCCTGACCAATCTGTGCCGTTTCAATTACCAAGTTCTTCTCAATATCCCGCTGCTGCACCTGCTGTTCCTGGGCAATCTTGGCTGTTTCGACCACCAGTGTCTTTTCGACATCTCTAAGACTAACACCCTCTTCCATCGCAAGCTTAGCTCGTTCGATCTCCAGCAGTTTCTCCTGATCACGAACTTCAACTTGCTGTTCCATTTCGATACGTTCCATGGAGACGGCTAGATTAGCTTCAAGCTCGGTAATTTGAACCTTTCTGGTCTGCTCAATTTGTTTTGTTTCAACAACCAAGTTCTTTTCAATTTCGCGTTCAGCCACCACTTGTTCCTGCTCTATCTTAGCCGTTTCAACCATCTGCGTAGCTTCGATCTCTCGCTCCTGAATAGCCTGATCTTGTGCAACTCTTGCCTTTTCGACTTCTTGCTTCATCAAGTATTCACGCTCTTGAACACCCTGCTCCATCTCAAACTGAAATTGGAGTGTGTCTGCCTCACGCTCGGCGGCGTAAATGGCTATATTCTTCTGCTGGTCGGATTCAGCCCATGCTTGCGACTGATCAGCTTCTAGCTTGAGAATATTTGCTTCAACATCAATTTGAACGATAGCTACCTCTTTTTCCTGAACGATTCTTTCCTTCTCACGAGCTTGATCTGCGGTAATCTCAGTAATTGTCCGGATACCAATTGCATCAAAACGGTTCTCCATATCCAATGAAACAATCGGCGTTTGGTCAACTCGGATAATAGACACCGATTCAAGCTTAAGCCCATTCTCCATCTGCAAGTTAACACCAACTGCTTCTTGGACTTTGTCAGCAAATTCTTCTCTTCTCTGCAATAACTCCTCAATTCCACTCTCAGCCGCAACACTTCTCAAAGCACCTTCAAGCTTCTGTTCAATCAACTCCCGAATCGTTTCTGGCGTCATATTCTTATCACCAAGAGATTGAGCAGCCCGTAAAATATCGTCCTCCAACGGCTGAACCTGAATATAGAAAACAGCCTCAACATCCGCACGGTTGAAATCAGCGGTAATAAAAGCATCTTGTCCTTCACGAAGTATCTCAAGTCGCATGGTGTTGAGTGAGACTTCCCTAACTTCGTGGATAATGGTGTTCAACCATAGCCCGCCAGTAATATTGATCTTAAATCCGCGTCCCCCAGTTCTAACCAAGGCCACATCGGCCTTAGGTTTTTTGTAGCGGATAACAGAGGCAATAAATGCAATGCTAATAGAAAACGCGATAGCCAATGAAATAAATAAAGCATTGGTGAATTGCTGTAAGGCAAAAAAGCCAACAAATCCTGCCACTGCAATAAGAATTAGAATAAGAGCTATTAAGCGCATTTATTTCTCCTGATACTTCTTTCCTATCATCTCATGACCGAACGCCAAGCCCTAGAACTCGGCATTGAGCGGGATCGTCCTTTCAACGGTTGACGAGGCGAAGTTTGCCAAGCCAGGTTTGCCAAGTAACAGAGAGCATTTTCAATTAGTGTCTTTGCCATTGCTGTTTTCATCGCATCGCGAGTGTCAATTGCAAAAGCAACATAATATCCATCTCCATAGCGGAGTTGAAATCCTATGGGGGCATTATTATCATCACCATGGACTGCAAGCCTAACATACTCGGGCTCTTCGGTAACCCAATGATCATCTAGCACCAAAGCATTCACATCTATCTTGTGAGGCCAAGCGAATAAACCAGTTTGATGTCCTTCACGCGTGACGTTAGCTTTGACATCCCCCGCATTCACCACACGGATTGGATACTGATCGACTGGTAACCAGTCACCGCGCCAGCTGGATTCGTGTGTATGGACCCCGTCAGGCGGCACAATATTGTCATCCATCGCTGATGCCCAAACGATTCCTCCTTGCCTAACGAACTCACGAATTGCGTGATCTGAGTCCTCAACAAAATACTCACGATCGTGCGCCGGGCCATTCCAAGTAAACCAAACAATATCATACTCAGAAAGTATAACGCTGGAAAGTTTAGTGGCGTTATTAGAATCCCCATAATTATCAGGGTTTGGGTTGATGTTAACAATCGTGTACTCAAATTCGTGACCTTCCATATCGACCAGCGACTCCAGAACGGCAGGTTCATTTGTACGATTATCAGCAACAACAACAAGAACACGGAAGGAACCAACAGGAACTACTTTGACGGAGGAGACTATGTTTGAAAAAGGTTGAGCCGCGTTACGCAAACTTCTAGCATCGTGCAAATTTCGAAGCCTAACTTGGAATTCTCTTGGCCCCAACGGGACGGTCAAACGCTGGCCCTCAAAATTGGGTTGCTGGTAGAAAATCGCACGACAGCCGCCAAAAGGAAAATTTGGACCACGCTGTATTTGAATCGAAGAGACTGAATTGTCCAGCCCAATCTCGCGAAAATCACTTACATCCCGCATAATCACTCCCCTTTTACCGTGAAAATCGATATCACGATAAACTTGGACAACAAGCGGTATAGCACCATAGTCCGGCGGTGTAGGATTAGCGGCAGGAGTAAAACTGATTGACGAAATGACATCGCCAAAATTGTATGGGATTTCGTGGATGCTCGGATAATAGCCAGGCGCCAGGATGAGTTTTCTCCCCTGATGATTAGCATGCTCATGAAATATCGCCTTGTAATTCGGCGAGGCTCTAAAACCCGGTCCCTTGTAAATCTTAATGGAGGAAATAATATCCTGAACCCCTATTTCCTCCGTATTTACAACAGAATCAATGACCGTTACCTTGCGTCCTTGGTAGTTGACATGCTCAAAGACCTCAACAACCAATCGAGGTGCTAATGCCATAATAATTCCCTCAGCCTAATAGCCCTAAACCAGGTCACGCATTGCGCGTGCTCTTTGTCGCTGATCTAGTCTTTCTCTTTCGTGATCGGTCATCTGACGAGCGTCCAGAGCCGTTCTTAGGCCATATTTAATCGCTTCACCTCTTCGCTTAAATAGCCGGAAATACTCAAAACGCGTGAGAGTTGGCGGAATATTACCTGGACAGAGAGTATGCAAACCGACGTGAACGGGATCTCCCATACCAACGTTTGTTTGTCCGCAACTCAACCAACGGGTACCGTCAGGACTAGCATAACCTAAGAACTGGTTGCCGCGTCTTTCAAGTTTGAGATAGAGTTCCCTAACGTTAACCAAACCAGCTCCTCGCCCAACCAAGGAATAGACACGATTAACGTGTCTTTCAAATCTAACGTCGCCTCTAAAACCATGCGGGCCCGAAGTTTTCTCGAGTCTAACAAACGAATGCGGACCTTTCCAGACAATAAGCCCACCATGCTCCTTCAAATCTGGAGACACGCGGAGCCGACACTCAATGGCAAAGTCGCCTGATGCATCCATCAACAAGCGAGGTGCTTCCATGTTTCCACCGCTACCCGGAGGACTACCATGCCAGAGATCCTGTCCCGGATCAGCACGCATCTCCAAGTACCCTTGACGCTCCGACCAAGCTCCACCACCACCGGGATCTTCCCATCTCCACTCCGGCCGCATATCATTACCAATAAATTCGTCCTCAAACACAATTTCGTTAAACTCAGATGACGATGACCAGCCCTCTATTTTGATAGAAGATACAACATCATTGAAACGACCTGGGAGAAAGGCGAAATTTGGTATTTCTTTCTTATAATCCATGGGCTCCATTCTTATCGAAAACTGGGCGCCTTCAAAATCGACATGTTCAAAAAACGCGACATTCGCTCCCTCACGCGGGAAGTCCGGTCCCTTGAAGATACGAACAGAAGAGATCATATCATGCAAACCTAGGTTCCCTGTGTGCGCAATATCACGCAAGATGGTTATCTTTCGTCCTTGAAACTCTGCGTGTTCATAACACTCGACAATTAGCGGCACCGTTCCCCACTCAGGTCCAGCCGTTTCCAAGACGGATCCAAAATTGATTGATGAAATATTATCTGTAAAGTTATAAATCATATCATGAAGATTAGGATAGAAGCCTGGACCCAGTACAAGTTTCCGTCCTTGAAAATGCCAGTGCTCGTGGAGAATAGCCTTATAATTTGGATTGGATTTAAAATTAGGTCCTTTGTAGATCTTCACCGAAGAAATGTTGTCTTGAAACCCGATGTCAGCCGTAAAACTGACCGGCTCGAAGATATACCCTCTTCTACCACCAAAATTAGGGTGTTCGAAAACCTCAACGATGAGACGTGGTATAACAACTGGCATCCTACTTCCTCACAAAGTTTTCCTGTTTTTTTAGAATGGACTTAGCCAGGGTATCTTATCATTGATTTATATAAACTGTCAAAGAAAAGTCCTACTGATCAGTCTGCTCGAAAACAGCCTCAATATTTGTTAATTGTTTGATTGAGAATTAGCTTACGGCCCTTGCTTTCAGCTGGTAGATCAAATTTAGTGCTTCCATCGGTGTCAGTTGATTTAGATCAAGATTCTGGAGTTCTTCAACGATTGGATGCGTTTTAGGTGTGAATAGCGCCATCTGGAGGGAGTCATCTTGAAAGGTCTTTCGTGAAATTCGCTTTCGTTTGCGCGGCATCCCGCTTGTTGTTAGGTTGGTTGGTGGTTCAGAAGCGTCGTCTGCCTGGTTGCTTTCTATAGAAAGGTTATGTTGTTCGAGTATAGCCAAGATCTGGTTAGCCCGATCAATGACTATCTGTGGTAACCCGGCAAGTCGTGCCACATGAATTCCATAACTTTGATCGGTACCGCCCCCAACTACTTTGCGCAGAAACGTGATTTTTTCGCCGTCTTCATGTACAGCAACATTATAATTTTTGACATTCTTATATTTGCCGGCAAGCTCAATTAATTCATGATAATGCGTGGCAAATAAGGTTTTGGCTCCAATCTTTTTGTCATCAAGAATATATTCCGCAACAGCCCAAGCAATACTTAATCCATCGAATGTGCTGGTCCCACGGCCGATCTCGTCAAGAATAATCAAACTTTTGGATGTCGCATTGTTAAGAATATTTGCAGTTTCATTCATTTCAACTAAGAATGTGCTTTGTCCCATAACGAGATTATCCGACGCACCAACACGCGTAAAGATCCTATCGACCACACCAATCTTGGCTGCCGATGCTGGCACAAAACATCCTATTTGAGCCAGCAATACAATCAGCGCTGTTTGGCGGAGATAAGTCGATTTACCACTCATGTTTGGACCGGTAATGATATGCATCTGCTGATCGGTACAATTGAGTTCTGTGTTGTTGGGTACAAACCCCTCCCCGGTAAACAATTGCTCTACCACGGCATGGCGGCCGTTTTCGATGATTAAATCACTGCTATCATTGATAATTGGCTTTGAGTAGTCATATTTTGAAGCAATGTAGGCGAAATTAGCGATCACATCGACCATCGATATGGCAGACGCGATTCGTTGTATACAATTGGTCCGACTCGAAATCTGGTTTCGTATATCACAAAAGAGATCGTATTCAAGCTGATGAATCCGTTCTTCCGCATTCAGGATTTGTGACTCACGCTCTTTCAAATCCGGCGTAATGAATCTTTCAGAATTGGTTAGCGTTTGTTTGCGAATATAGTGATCAGGTACAAGATTGAGGTTGGGTTTGGTTACGTCAATATAGTAGCCGAAAACTTGATTATACCCAATTTTCAACGAACCGATGCCTGTGCGCTCGCGTTCAGCTTGTTGCAATTCAGCTATCCAATCCTTTCCAGATAGTGTGATTTCTCTTAGACCATCAAGTTCCTCACTGTAACCATCGCGTATGATATTTCCTTCCTGAATAGTTACTGGCGGTTCCGGGTGAATCGCATTATCAATCAGGTCAGCCAGATCCGTCATCGGATCAAGTTGTTGATTCAGATCTATCAAAAACGGGGCGGAACAGTCTTCAAGTTGTAGTTTGACTGAAGGAATAAGTCTCAGAGAATCTTTCAATGCCAGCACTTCGCGCGCGTTTGCAGTCCCCAGGCTGATACGGGAGATTAAACGTTGGATATCATACATCTGTCTTAATGCTTCACGCAGTTCTTCCTGCAGCGAAATCCGACTCTTTAGCTCGTCGACGGCCTCAAGCCTTTGATTAATTGAATCTGTTTTCAGATGTGGCTGGAGTAGCCATTGTTTCAGGCAACGTGCCCCCATCGAAGTCATGGTCTGATCCAGCATTTCCAACAGGGTCCCTTTCGATGAGCCATCTCGCATTGATTGTGTCAATTCAAGATTTCGCAGAGTGTCCGCATCCAAGACCACGAAGCTATGGGTGGTGTAGGTGCGAAGCGACTGAATGTGCTGTACCTCCTGTTTTTGCGTTTCATGCAGGTAGTAGATCAATGCTCCGGCGGCACACGTTGCTGCTGACATATTCTCGCATCCAAATCCATCAAGTGAGAGAATGCTAAAATGATCGAGTAATTCAGACCGAGCTGATTGGTGATCGAAACGCCAGTCAGGAAGATAGTTAATTGTCGCCTTGAATTCGATGTTAATTTGATCCAAAATCTCCTGATTCTCAAAATCTTCAGAAAAGAGACATTCCGCTGGTCCAATCCGGTTAACTTCCGACCAGAGATCTGATAGTTCCTCTAATTCCGTAACTGCAAATTCCCCCGTTGAAACATCAACCGAAGCAAGACCATAGGTGTCCCCGATTTGGTGAGCAGAAATCAGGTAATTGTTAGATTTTTGATCCAGTGCGTTTGAATCTGTCACTGTTCCTGGTGTAACTACACGAACAACGTCCCGTTTGACAAGCCCTGTGGCCTGTTTGGCATCCTCCATCTGTTCAACGATCGCGACCTTGTGTCCCTCTTTTACGAGCTTATAAAGGTACGAATCCAGAGAATGATGTGGCACTCCAGCCATAGGGATAGGGGTACCTGCGGTATTCTTATCTCTAGCGGTGAGGGCAATTTCTAACACCCTCGAAATTGTCTCAGCGTCCTCGCCAAATGCTTCATAAAAATCACCGACGCGGCATAGAACAATCGTGTCTGAGTATTGGTTTTTAACACGATTATATTGCTGCATCAAACCGGACTTTTTTTTCGCTCCCAACGCTCATTTTCTCCCATTGTCAGATATCTGGATAGCATAGCAGAATAGGGTGTTCATGTCAATGTGGAATTGGGGTTGAAGATCCCGCAATCCATGATATAATCTGATCTTGTGATTCCGCGATCTCAAGTCTTTAGATTTGTGATAGCATTATTAGTTGCTATCTGCGTTAGCTTCGTGCTCTTACGCCAAATTGAAATTGGACGGATACCAGAGACAATCAGAAGGATGCCTCCTTCAACGCTATTGATTGGATTCGTTCTCTACTGCATTTTTATTTTGGCAAAGACGATCCGGTTTCGCCAGTTGCTCGCCATTGACCGGTCAATTCTTAAGCTCTTACCCATATTCGCACTTCACACGTTTTGGGGAAATATCTTACCCTTCCGAAGTGGGGACTTGTCGTACATCTTCCTGATGAAATCACGAGAGCAGGTCATGGAAACAAAAAGTCTGGCTTCGCTAATGTTAGCTAGCATAATTGACTTGACATTGCTAATTGGATTAATGATCATGACAAGTCTTCTGCTAAAATCAGATTTGGCGGGATTTTCATATTTTGGGCTTCTTGTCGTGCCAATTTTATTTGGCCTCGGACTGCTTAGCGTGATCGGATCAGCACTTTTTGCTCGGAAGGCATTAACTCGTTTAATCGAAACTGTTAAGAATTGGTTTCAAGGTTCCAATTTCCGCCCAATTCAATGGATAGTTGAAAAGATTCTGGCAGTCATGCAGGAACTACTTTCAACTGGCTTGGATCGACATTTTTTGCTGACTTGGGTGTACTCGATTGTCAACGTGGTTATCCGCTTTGGATTTCAGATCTACTTAATTGTTGAAATGGGAGTGAAGGTTCCAGTAATAAACCTGATCTTTGCTCTGGTGTTCACAAATATTTTTAATCTGTTACCAATCCAGAGTATTGGGAATTTTGGTACAATCGAAGCCCCGTTTTCCTGGGCGCTGATTCACTTTGGAACCACAAAAGAAGTTGCGTTTGTTACTGCATTCAGCTTGCATATTATTATACTCATTTACTGTTTGCCAGTTGGACTTTACGGTCTAATTTCGCGGAGAAGGACAACATCTTAAATCCATAAGTTTCTTCCAGAATTGTTGATACAGATCTAAATCTCAAAGGTGGGATTAATGACTCAAACTGGATTCATTGCATCACTTATGATCGCTTTAGTTTTATTGAATACACAGAGTTCATCCGCGTTGCTTCGAGCGGGGGCAAGCAGCCGAATTATTACACCTCAAAGTTCCGCTTATCTTGCCGGATTGCGGAACAATCGCTTGAGTCAGGGCGTTCATGACGATCTTTTTGCACGATGCCTGATTCTTGATGATGGCCAAACACGGGTTGGATTTGTATCTACCGACTTGATTGGCCTAACGTCTTCTGCTATTGCTGAGATTCGAAATCGGGCCACGTTGATCGGATCCTCGGCTGAAAATGTGATTATTACCTCAACACATCAGCATTCTGGTCCCGACACAATTGGGCTCTGGGGAGAGAGCGAATCCCACTCTGGCGTGGATCCAGACTACACGGATTTTCTCTATAACCAGATTGCTTCCGCTATTAAAGACGCAAGCGAGAATCTCGAACTTGCTGAAATCTCGTTTGGAGCATCTCAAATAGAAGAATCAGATCGGGTATCACGAAATGTACGAGAACCGGATTTAATCGATCGCGAACTTGGAGTAATCAAGGTCGACCGCACCAACGGAGAAACGATAGCTACAATGGTAAACTTTACTGCACACCCTGAAATTATGTGGTCTGACAGCCTGTTGCTGACAGCAGAATATCCAGGTGTCGTTTACCGTGAATGTGATGAAAAAATCGGTGGAATAACACTTTTTATTAATGGTGCCCTAGGAGGAATGATCACAACCAACAATCAGTTTAACACTTTTGAGGAAGTTGAACGAATTGGTGGGATCGTCGCCCAAAAAGCGGTTGAAGCAGCTGAGTCGGCCGAAAAGCAGGTTAATCCCAAAATCCAACACTCATTTAAAACACTTGAAATCCCCCTCGAAAACCAACAATTTCAAGCACTTATGAACTTGGGTATCTTGCCGAAAGAAATGCCTGTAAACGGCAATATCCATACCGAAGTTCATCTAATTGAGATCGGGAATGCCCAGATTGCAACCTTTCCCGGTGAGGTCTTACCCAAACTCGGTTTTCGCATTAAGAACAGCATGACAACGGATTACAACTTCATTTTGGGGCTGGCTAATGATGAACTTGGTTATATCTTGGCTACTGAGGATTATGAGAAGGAACTTTACGAGTACGAGAAATCCATGTCGATTGGGTCACAGATCGGTTCTATAACAACAAATGCCCTATTAGATCTTCTTGGCAAGTAGCTGTTTTAGCCTTCCAATTCGATTTTGAGATATAATTTCGATGAATGACCCTCGAGGTAGGATGCGGAATTATGGTATATTGTTCATAGTGTAAAGACGAGTATCGTTCTGGTATCCTCAAACCCATACGGACTTAATGTCAATCTAGTTGATCAACCTCTAACCAAGCGATAAAGCCTGTATTAGTTGACTGGCAACTTGTAGCCCACATTCCCAGCGAAATAGACGGATACATGATTCAAGGAATTCCCGAAAATGAGAAAATCAAAGTAAAATCTCATCAACTTATCGCTTTCGACAATGTATTGGGTGATTTATCTGCTAACGGAAACTGGGGAGAGTTTTGGCGCCAAACAGTGGTTTTGCATGGGCCAGCATAGTTATTAGAAAGTATCTTGCTTCATTTAAAATTCTGAAAAACGAGGATTTTTAAGCTGAAAACGAGTGAAACTTTAGCGTTTTTTTTGACATGCATCTTGATTCCCAACCTTCTATTTGCTGATGCTTATCAGGCTCAGGTCGGTGACGAGATTATGATCTTTGTTCTCGGTCAGCCTGAATTTAAGCAAACAGTAAAAGTCCGACCAGACGGGATGATTAGCTATTTTGGCAAAGACATCAAAGTAAAAGGGGAAACAACAGATGAAATTCGTTATCGGGTCTATGATCACCTTACCCAACAGGGCTTGCTGAAGAATCCAATTATTATGCTGACTGTCACTTCGACACAAGATATTTTTGTTGGTGGAGCAGTGCGATTACCTGGGCGCTATCCATTGAATTCTCAGCAAGAAATTGGTCTTCAGCGAGCGATTGCATTGGCAGGTGGTATGCTTGAGACTGGGGATTTTCATAAGGTGCAGGTCATTCGACGGGATCAAACAATAGAAACATTGGACCTCTCGCCTGGTACTGATTACCATTATGTGGCGGTTCAAAGCGGAGACTTGGTCTTCGTGCCAACGTTGGCTCAAGTTGAAGTACAGGGACAGGTACAGACTCCTAGCAAAATATTAATCCGGCAACGGATTAGAATTGATCACGCCCTGACCCGTGCTGGAGGCCCGATTTATGATGAAGCGGATCTTTCAAAGCTCGTGATTGGGAAATCGAATGGACACCAAATCGAGATTGAGGTTTCTGAGCAATTTTGGAAGGATCTCAACAAAGATGAAAATGAGAGTTATTATTTGCAAAATGGTGACGTATTGTATGTTCCGAACGCTTATAAAGTCGATCGGATTTATGTGCTTGGGTACGTCCATCAACCTGGCGCACATAAAATACGCGCACCCATAACAATCCAGCAAGCAGTTGCATTGGCTGGTGGGTCAACTGAAAAAGCCAATCGAACAGAAGTGACAATTCGCAGACCAAACGGCCAAGTTGAACAGGTTGCGCTTGGTGACGATAATGATTCAAAAATTCTAATTCATCCCGGAGATTCAGTTGAAATCCCCAAGAAATTTGATGTGAACTGGTCTCTGATTTTCAGCTTCATTTCGGTCTCCTCTGTTGCAATCAGCATTTTGAGTAGAAGATGACAACTTCCCCAAAACAAAAATCTTGACGCTTTCATTCAACCTATTGTAGAATTGGTCACCAACGTACTACAGTTCAAAGTGTAGTCTGGATCCAATGGCCAGCTTAGACTTAATCAAGAACCTCGATAACCCAGCGCCAGTTGATATAATTGAATCTGCACTGGGTTATGTCGGACGCGGATATGCGCATCTCGACCGAGCAAAACTGGCCAAAGGGGAGAAACAGAAACTCAGTGAATACCGAGATGTTATTGATAGTTGGAATCGGGCTATTATAATCGGTCTCCACACTGTGCCTTCAATTATGAAGTCCGTTGATCCGGGCATCCATTACCTGCTTAGCGTGAAATTGATGGAATCGTCGGGTGACCTTCGTCAGGCAATTACAGACCTTAGTTATACCATCAAGGCTGATTCGACACATACGAAATCATACATTAAGCGAGCTGAAATCTATGAAGAGCTCTCAGTCTATAGAAAAGCGATAGATGATTTAACAACTGCTATCGAGATTTCCCCAGAAACTGGTACATCCTATGAAGCAAGATCAAGAAACTATCTACAGCTACGACAATATAGGGCCGCTTCTGCAGATTTGGCGGTTGCCATTGAGAAACGTCCGGAAAAAGCATCTAACTACTACAATCGAGCAAATACGTATCGTCTACAGAACAAACTTGATCTTGCACGTTTGGACTATCTAAAAGTAGTAGAGCTTTCACCACAATCTTCGTTGAGCAAGCTTGCCGAAGTCTGGATCAACGAAATTCCTGACACATTGGTACCAAAGGAAAAAAAGTCGAGTAAATGGAATTGGTTTCAGAAAAGCCAACAAGAATAATGGAGAAAATTCTACTGTCATTTCGAAAGCTATTCTTATTGTCAACAGTATGCCTAATCAATTTTTTTACAGTGGCTGTTAATAGCCAAAACATCCATGAAAATGCAGGAACGCGTGCTATGCCATTTCTGAAAATCGGGGTCGGTGCGAAAGGAATTAGCATGGGTGAGTCACAAGTTGCACTGGCACACGATATGTATGCAGTCTATTGGAATCCCGCGGGGCTTTCCAGTGTGAAGCGCACCCAGTTTGCTGCTATGCACAATAACTGGTTTGAAGGGATCAGCCACCAATTTATCGGGGTTGCGCAGCCAGTTGGCAGAGGCGTCATCAGCACAAGCATTATTTACCTCTCATACGGAACAATTACGGGTCGGGACGCAAATGGCAAAGAAACAGAGGAGTTTCGACCTCGGGATCTGGCAATGCTGTTGTCCTATAGCCAAGAATTCGGAAATACTGCACTTGGCCTTAACCTTAAATGGGTGAGTGAGAAAATTATTGAGGATATAGGTGCACAGGCCATTGCCTCGGATATAGGTGTTTTACATACCATCCCAGGTAAGAATCTCGCCATTGGTCTCAACATCCAGAATCTTGGTACAAAAGCCAAGTTTGTTGAGGATTCGGAAGAAGCGTTCAGTTTGCCCGTGAACATTAAATTTGGATTAGCTTATCATGTGCCTGGAGATAAATTGGCAATCACTGCCGATATAAACCGACCATCAGACAACGATTTAACATTCGGTTTGGGGGTCTCCCTTACCGTTCTCCAGCGACTTCATCTACGAACAGGGTACAAATACGAACTCGGTGGCAATGATCTCGGCGCAGCATCTGGTATTACCACTGGCTTCGGTATTACTATCGGTGATTTTGGACTTGATTACGCCTTAGGTTCCTTGGGCAAGTTTGGCGCAGTTCATCGATTTTCGCTACTGTCTAACTTCTGAGTTTAGACAGTAATTATTCCCTACTCAATACCTCGATCTCAGATAGAATTTTATCGATATGTTGATCTACATCGCTTCCCTGGTTGAATTCTTCCAATTCTGTTTCATCAACACCTTGAATCAAATCCTCTTCTCCAGACACTGCACTAACTGTTTCCGCAGCAACACCATTTGTTTCCGTGCTATCATCAGCAATTATATTTTGGACATCCGATAGAAATTTTCCGATATACCAATCTATCCCTTCACCCTCTGGTTGCTGCTCTAAACCATCCACCTGCTGCTTTGTGATTTCAGCTTCTACTGGATCAGCAGTATTATCATCCTCCGCTTCAATTATTTCCCGATCCTGTGAAGTTACATCACTAGCAGAATCCACTTCGCTTGCAGTATCCAATGCCTCATCTTCAGACACTAAATCACTACCGGAATCTTCGGCAACATCCGGTTCAGCGTTGTCCTTATCCTGCTCTTCCCCAGTTGTTGTTTTCTGCTTTGGTGAAACATCATCTTGATTGGAATCTGCAACATCCTTTATCTCTTCTATCTCTTCGGAAACTTTGGTTTCAGGATCAAAACCGGAAGAAATCTCATCAGTACCTAGTTTAGTTTCTTCTACCTTTGCCTTGGTCGTGTTATTAAAATCTTCGAGCTGTAGTGATTCTAATTCCGATGCCGGGCTGAGTTCCTGATTCAGATCGCCATCAGCTTGACCTACATCCTCGGATTCGACCGGTAGGATGGCCAATTCATCTTGATCTTGAATTGTCGGTATTTGTTCAATACTCTGTATATTTGGATCTTCTGTATCCTGTTGTTGTTCCACTTCTGCTGTGTCGGGGATGGATTCTGGTTGCTCTTCCTGCTGATAGAAAGAACCTGATTCCTTCTGCTTTACAATGATATTATGTAACTGCGCAATTTCTGCACGCCGATCAACTTCGATTTCGTCCTCTATCTCATCGTCTTCGACCCCATTACGAGTTGATCTTCTCCGAAAAAAGATAAAGAGAAAAAGTACCATTGCTCCAACGCCAATAACACCTGATATGGCTGCGACTGTAAGCCAGACTGGAAATTGATACATCCTAAGTTCAACCGTTCGGATTGGCGGATTAACAATATATTCTAGACTTGGATCAATAATAAATTTGTGCTTCCCCTCTTCTTTGGGTACGTATTTCGCTTGATATAGAGATTGATCAGCAGTTTGATCAAAAATTATTTTTTCCTCTACCTCCCGCGAGATCACTTTACCACCAATTTGACTAGATGAATACGTACCTCCCACTAATCGAATCTGAAGGCCTATTTGGCGGCCGGGTTCATAGGTAGGAGGCAGTGGACCAAATTCAAGCCGGCCTATGGACGTATCTGGCTGTTTCCTCTTGAAGGCCAACAACTCGACCTGATTATCATTATCAACAGAAACCTGCCAACGTCCGAGAGCAGGTTGGGGAATCCAATAAGATGTGCAATGGCTGGTTTCAAAATAGGGAAAGATATAATTTCCTTGCGAGTCTTTGATTTCAATATCAGATTTGCGTTTTTGGGATGATGTAAACTGAAGCTCTAAACTCTCTATTTCGGGATCATGAAGAAAGATATGCAGCTTTGATGGAATTTGCTTCTGCTCATACAATTGATATTCATCCATATCATTCATGACATACAAAAACGCAGTAAGCAGATTATTATGAGGTCGTTTCTGACCATTGGAAACGGAGATTGATTTGTCCTGGAGATTCATTAGAAAATAGCTTTTACGATTAAAACTGTTTTTTAAGAACCGGTTCCACTGCTTCTTGGTAAATCCTGCTTTACTATCAGTCATTAAAATCAGTACCTGAGATTCGATCGATGGCATACTTTGGAGTGCCTTTTCTGCCCGAAATAAAGCTTGCCCGATAGTACTACCTTTTTTCTCCACCTCATTGATGGGTACGGCTAACTTACGTTCCAAGTTAGCCTTCTGCTCTATGTCGCCGTCGATTCGCGTCGGCTCAATGACCAATATCACGGAATCGGTAAATCCGATCACGCAGACCCATTGATCGATTTGAAGGCGATTGATCAAAACTTTGGCTGACGTCCATCTCCATTTATGTGTGTCTGTCATATCCATACTTCTGGAGTTATCAATCAGGAGAACAATACTTTGAAATTCTGAGTTACCAAAGCATAGAGTGCCAAAAGAGGAAACTAGGAGAAATATGCAAAAGAATGGGAGGAGAAATCGGATAGCAATTGAAATACGATGGGGACATGAATGGACACGCTTCATTTCATGATCTTCAGTTTTTCATTATTAATTAGTATGAATTTATCAGCGACTTACTATCTTTTCGAGAACTTTCTTAGCGATCGATAAGGTTGTTTCAACAGGCACTTGTTTGCCGGACTCCATTACCAACACAGCAATGTCGTGAGTGCTAAAAAGGAAATTATGATCGGCTTGCCACACCAATCCATTAAAGATTTTTGTCGGATCCGCGAATGGCTGGTAAATCGGTTCACGTTTTCCATTTATCATCACACTTCTACTGGAAAGACGCGTTCTGCCCTCTTCCACAGCAGTTCTAGCGTCCTCCTCGGATTCAAACAGCCAATAGTTAATAGCAAGATTCTGCCCCGGTTTGCCGTGCAACCACCACCGATCACGCCATCCAATCAGGCAAGCGGGGTCTTTCGGCGACGTGGGTGAGTAAATCTCCTGTGCAGAAGAAAAATAAGGCCGATAATCCTGTAGATCGCTTTCTGTTAATCGAATTGATTCTAATGTAATAGGCATATATAACGACAATATTCTTTAGTTATTATACTTGATATTATTTTAGCATAGGCCAAACAGTACAACAATTAAAACAACGTATGATTTGATTGGAGGATTCAACGATTTTGTGTTACGATTATGCCGAATCCATATAATCATAAGATCAGCGACAGCGAACCTATAATTCGCTTTGGGGGCTTACCTAACCGTAAGTAGTATCCCATTTTCATCGAAGCAAGACTCACAAGGTGAATTCGAGAGGATGTGGTCATTAGAAAACGCTAGCTACGCAGGCGGAAGTTATTTTCTTTAAATAAATTGAGAATTCAAGGACACTGAAGAGGTCACTAGCTGGTAGAATATAGAGAAAAAGAATCCTCGAACAAAAGAACCACTTAGCCAGTCTGAAAACTGCAGAAGTTCCACTGATTCAATCTAATTTTTTGGGGAATAGCAGGATTAATGTCTAGTCAAGTTGATAGGGTTTCGTCCAATATTACCGAAATATGCTTTTATCTTCCCATGCATTCTTCAAGATTAACGATTAAACGAACGACCAGCATAATCCTCATCTATAATCAATTTTAACAAAAGGGTGGTGAAAATAACTGTGCAGTTCCGTGCTGATTCCTCTGAATTACTTAAGGCTATTCAAGGCCTGCAATCAAAGGCGGGTGCACACAATCGATTGAACCAGTTGTCACATGTCGATTTCCGTACACTGGAAAACAATAGGGTTGAAATATCAGCTAGAAACATTCTAGCTGATATGAAAATTCTTGCAGACGCTGAAATTGTCTCTTCCGGATCGTCCAAAATCCCCATCCTCTGGTTTAGTGACATTATCCGTCAATCAGACTCCGAGAGCATTGGAATTGAATCTACGGCAAATAACCAGATCCAAGTCACTTGTGGCAACCAAGTTCACACTTTCAGCGCCATTGATCAGCAATCTTCTGCTTTCATCTTACCAACAAATTGGTTAAATAAGAGGAATTGGAAAAGAACCTCACCCGCGTTCACGATTTCGTTCATTGTCCACGCTATTTTTGTTATTTATATTGCACTGACAATAACAACAAAGTTACCGACCGAATCCATTTCTATTGAGATGGTAAACGTACCACTTCCAACTATTCGCAAGATTAAAAAACCAATTGTGAACCGTGTCCAACGACGGGTTACGCTTAAACCATCATTGCGCAAGACGCCACAACCCCAAGTGCAGATTACCGCTCCAACTCAAGTTGCGGAAACAGCTAAATTATCCACGGCACCAATACACCGAAATTTTTCTCGCAACCCAGAACTGCCTAACAGGATTCCAGATCCAATGTCAACTACGGCAAAACTGCCGGCAAACCCGAGGGAGTATGTACTGAAGCGGTCAAGTGGATCTCCAACTAAAGTTAAAAGTGGGTCAGGAATAGAAACTGGACGGTTTCGCGCCCAAAGCCAAGGGCGAAAAGACTCAAAAGGGATTTCATCCATTATTGAGACAACAGGAGCAACCGATTCTGCTGATCTGTCGTCATCAAAATTTCAGGATCTGATTAGAGTACCAGACAACCAACTTGGTGCTATCATCGTTGGTCAAGGGAAGGACGTTCAGGGTCATATTCGACTAATCCGCCTCAAGCATTCTCTGTCTGATTGGTGGCAGGATCCAACCGCGATTCCAAGTTTTATGACCTGGCTAGGTGATCATACCCTGTTGAAAGCGGATATGAAGTTCGAAGGAGGGGCCTTACCGTTAACGGACAGAAAAATATTGGATGCGCCCATTATTTTCATGACGGGGCATGACAAGGATATCACAGTTGGGCGTAACATGGTAAAGGGTGGCCCCTTAACAGATGGATTCAGTTCGGAAGAACGAGCCGCTTTACGCGAGTATCTGGTTGAACGCGGCGGAATGCTTTACTTTGATGATTGCGGTTTTAACGGTCTTTTTGCCAGACAGGTCGAGTTCGAACTCAGTCAGATTCTACCCGAATATCCGCTCAAGCACATACAATACAACCACGAAATTTATAAAGTATACTATGAGCTTTCAGTGCCACCTAACGGTGGGGATGTCTACTGGGGAAGTGAAAATAAACCGAGGGCCTCAAAATTCAGGTTTCATAAAGGAATTACAATTGGACGTCGGTTGGCTGTGGTTTATAATCGGAAAGACTATATGTGTGCCATGGAAACGGCAGAGATCAGCAGTCGAACAATGTTACGTATGCGTCGGTCGGCAGATGTGCACCGGTTCATGACAAACCTGCTCTTTTATACCATGAAGTATGGTGGTAACGTGGATCGGTCGCAATATAAAAATTGAGCTAGATTGGCAGGATACAGTCAGAAGAATCGTTTTTGGGTGAATTGACGTATGGCGACACTTGATGCCCAACCAAGTTGCCCGATTCGTATGGTCTCAACAGACCCCGCAGTTGGTCTGCTGGTTTTTCTTCAGGTGTAAGCCACTGATCGAAATCCTCGACATCAAGAATCACCGGCATTCGATGGTGAACCTCCGACATGAATGCGTTGGCGCTTGTGGTAATGATAGTACAAGATCGAATTGGATTGCCTCCGGGTGGCGTCCAGTTTTCCCACAACCCAGCAAAGGCAAAAGGTGTGCGTGATGCCGTTTGAATATACATCGGTGTTTTGCTGCCGTCTTCGTTCTTCTTCCACTCGTAAAAGCCATCGGTGAGTATTAAACAACGCCGGTGTCGATAAGGAATTCGGAAAGAAGGTTTTTCCGCGAGAGTTTCAGATCGGGCATTAATCATTTTGGAACCAATTTTGTGATCCTTGGCCCAATGCGGGATCAATCCCCAATGAAAGCACTCAACTTCAGAACCACCTGTGTTGGCGACAACAGGAACTGGCTGCGACGGCGCGATATTATACCGAGGGGCATAATAATAACCGGAAAATTTGAATTGGGGGAAAGTCTCGGTTAAAGTTGCCTGATCAGCAACGAATGTAAAACGGCCACACATTCTGATAACAATCCTCAAGAGAATTAACTGATTATTGTTGAAGGTAAAACTATTTATGCTAGAAATATTATCATAATGCAGGTAGCATTCTCAACCAACCTGGGCGAAAAATGTCTGATATTTCAGAAAATTATGCGTTAAATCAGCCGCTGATGGATATGGAGTTTATCGACATTTCATCTCCATATCAGGCAAGATCATAGATGTTGGGAGGAAAGAATGTTTAAGATTACTGAACAAGCGATTACTGCAGACGACGTCATTCAATCTGTCGAAGCCGACGATGCCGGAGCGATTGTTACCTTTCTTGGAACAGTCCGGAACAATACGGGAGGTCGTCAGACTGCTTACCTTGAATATGAAGCCTATATCCCTATGGCAGAAAAGAAAATGGCTGATATTGCCGATGAGATCCGAGAGGAATGGGGAATCGGACAGGTTGCCATTTTGCACCGTGTCGGTCGTCTGGAAATAGGTGAAGTCAGTGTAGCCGTGGCGGTTGCATCCCCACATCGTAAAGATGGATTTGAAGCTTGTAAGTACGCTATGGATCGGCTAAAACAGATCGTCCCAATCTGGAAACGTGAAGTCTGGCTGGATGGTGAAGAAGAATGGGTAAAACCTGATCCAATTTACTTTGAGAGTGAAGAACATGGTCGAGATTAAACCAATTAAGAACCCTATTGATGTGACTATAAAGGTCCCTGGTTCAAAGAGTTATACGAACCGTACTTTGTTGATTGCGTCGCTGGCAAATGGCAAATCACACTTGTCTGGTGCATTGTTTAGCGACGATACGGATTGCATGGTCGATTCGCTTCGAAAGTTAGGCGTATCAATTTTAGCAGATCCAGAAAACTGTACTTTTGAGGTGGTAGGCAACGGTGGTAATATTCCGGTCAGTCAGGCGGATCTATACATCGGCAACGCTGGAACTGCCGCACGTCCGCTTGTCAGTTACGTTGCTTTGGGAAATGGTAGATTTCGTATTGACGGAGACCCACCAATGCGTGAGAGCCGTCCAATCGGAGATTTACTGGATGCTCTTAGACAACTTGGGGTTGAAGTTCGATCAGAGTTGAATAATGACCGCTTCCCCCTAATTGTTGATGCCAAAAAACTCAGAGGGGGAAAAACCCGTCTCAGCGCCAACAAAAGTAGCCAGTTTCTAACTTCGTTGTTGATGATTGCTCCAGTTACCCAACTTGGCATAGAAATCGAGCTTGAAGGCAATCTGATTTCAAAACCGTATATCGACATTACCATTTCGGTCATGCGCGCGTTTGGAGCAGACGTTATCAACGAAGACTATCATTCATTTAAGGTCTATGGCAGTCAGACCTATAAACCACGGAACTATCAGATCGAACCGGACGCATCGAATGCATCCTATTTTTTTGCCTTGGCGGCAGTCACTGGTGGAAGGGTTCGCCTGGAGAATTTAAGCCTTAATTCCGTGCAGGGGGACATACACTTTGTTAAAATTCTCCAACAGATGGGGTGCCAAGTCATTTCAAAAAACAGGGCAATTGAAGTTGTTGGAACAGAAAGACTGACAGGTGTTGATGTAGACATGAGCGAAATCTCGGATACATCACTTACGTTGGCAGCAATCGCCCCGTTTGCTGAGGGAAAAACAACCATCCGAAACATTGAACATATCCGCTGGCAGGAAACCGACCGCATCCACGCAGTGGTAACCGAGTTGCGAAAACTCGGTGTCAGCGTCACCGAATACGATGACGCGATTGAAATTGAGCCAGTATCAGAGATCCAACCAGCCGAAATTGACACTTATCATGATCACCGAATGGCGATGAGTTTCTCATTAATCGGCATTAAAAAACCCGGAATCAAAATTAAGAATCCAGGTTGTGTTAATAAGACTTTTCCCACTTTCTTTGACGTACTAGCAGGATTGGATCAACAGGCTACATACGAGATTTGAGATATCCCCAAGAGGTCGTCAGTTTATCCAACGGGTCCACCGGCATGTTGTTGGACTTGATTTCGGAATTCTGTTTGACTTCCTTCTCTTCCAAAATTCGGTCGTAGATCCGAACTTCGTCAATCGCCCCAATTAGAAACCTTCCGTTGTGTTCGCTGCCCACTCTGCGTTCCTTCATGTTTTCAGGGGCTTTTCCCGCAGCGCCTTCTTGAATCAATTCGCCATCTACGTAGAGCTTTAGACTTTTTGCACCACCATCTTTGGGATCCGAAGTGTAAATGATATGATACCATTTTTCTGCTTCAGCATTCATGCTGATCTTAACGCCGTCATTTTTATGAACCTGTATCTGGTTACCTTCAAATTTGAAGTGGACTTTACCCGGCTCCCACATCCAAGTGGAGACAATTCCTTGAATGCCGCCAAACGAGTTTTCCATCGCCCAACATTCGATAGAAACCTGTTCCCAATCTCCAAGTGCTGGAATTTCAACGTAGCAATCGGCATCACCCACATATTCAAAGGCTTGACCAAAATCCCCTTTCGGTGGTCCGTCGATGGACTTTAACTTTCCTTCAATCTTGCCGTCATTACCTTCTCCAGACAAATCTGTTACCTTGTTCTTTGTCACAGTATCCTTATCGAAAGAGTAATAAAGGACTAATCCATCGGTGACGAACTCTTGTCCATTTGCAACCTGAGAAATTGAGACTGTCAAAAATGCAATGGTTACAATTGCTATTAACAATAAATGGTTTCTAAACATAATTATCATCCTAGATCTGAATTATAGTATACAACTTAAGGTTATTATACTTTAAACATGGGCTTGGTTACAGCATAAAAACTCCCACAGATTCGAAATTTCACAATCTTTCTGCTAAGATTAAAGACAACAGATAAATATCATCAGGTTATTGTGTCAACTTGATTCCTTTGATTGGATTATGTATGATGATTAGACTTAATTTGGAAAGCCTACCAAGAATTTAGAAAAGAAAACCCAATGATTGAATACCTGCAAAAATTCCAAAAAAATCATACAATCACAAACGGGCTTCCGAGTAATGATGTCCGATCAATCGTTGTTGATAGCCTAAATAGTATCTGGGCTGGTACTTCAAAGGGACTGTCTCAATTCGACGGTGTAAAGTGGACGCTAGTTGCCGAGATAGCTGACATCTCGATTTTGTATGTAGATAGCAATCAGGATCTATGGACTGTTGCCGGTCACCGTCTATTTGACAAAAACTACCAAATCGCCCTTGAGATACCAGAGAGTATTCGGACAATAGCAGAAGATAATCGAAGACAAGTGTGGATATCCGGATCAAATAAAATCTATTACCGCATGCTAGATGGTACCTGGCATCATTTTGATAAGGAACTTACCGAATATAACATCCAAGGCATGGCCATTGATAATGATAGGCGAATTTGGCTGGCAACCGATAATGGTCTAATATGCTGCTGCGATGGAGAAGCAGTATTATTTAGCCAGCAGAATTCCGGTTTACCTAGTAACAATCTTCAGTGTATCGAAATCGACCGACATGGTCATCTCTGGATTGGATCGGATGCGGGAGTCATTGTTTTTGATCGTCAAACAGAATGGTATCTCATTAACGGAAGCAAAAGCGGCTTGCCATACGAAGATGTCATCAAAATTAGGCTTGGTCCGTACGGTCAACGCTGGATCGGCACCACTCTGGGTGCCATATTGTGGGATAATGGGAAGTGGGAATACTTTCATTCGAAACGATGGCTGCCTGATGACTATGTCAACGCGATCTCTATTCAAGATGATAGTACGGCTTTTATAGCAACCTCCGAAGGGATTAGCCAAATTGAAAAAAGAAAGTATACGCTAGAACGAAAAGCTGAAGCTTTAGAGAAGATAGTCCTCGCCCGCCATGATCGACGAGGTTATATTACTTCTTGTAATCTCAAGATACCGGGGGATCTAAGTAGCTATATGTATCAAGCTTCAGATAATGATGGGCTTTGGACATCGCTCTATGTTGCAGCCCAGAGTTTTCGTTATGCAGCTACAGGCCAGCCCTCGGCTAAAGAACTCGCCCGCAGGTCGATGGAGGCCATAATCCAACTTGAATCGATTACTCCCATTGACGGGTTTCCAGCACGCGCGATAATTCAAAAAGGAGAACCAGTCGATAAATCACATGGCGAATGGCACGACACAGAAGATGGATTGTATGAATGGAAAGGAGATACCAGTTCAGACGAACTTGATGGTCATCTATTCGCTTACTCAATCTACTATGATTTGGTGGCTGACGAGACGGAGAAGAAAAATATCGCCGAAGTTGTCCACCGAATTATGACGTATATTGTTGACAATGATTTTCTGTTAATTGATTTGGACGGACAACATACTACTTGGGGAGTATGGTCTCCAAGAATGCTTAATGGTGAATGGAAACTGCAACGTAATCTTAATTCGCTAGAAATTTTATCGATGCTCAAAACCGCACATCATATTACAGACGACCAAAAGTTTCATCAAGCCTACCTCCACTTAATTCACCAACACCACTACGCACTCAACTCAATTGATCAAAAGTTAACTGCACCGGATCCAACTAACCACTCTGATGATGAACTGGCGTTGGTTGTCTATTACCCACTCCTAAAGTATGAAAAAGATCCAGATTTGCGGTCGATTTACCTGCTTGGTTTTCAGCAGAGTTGGCAGATTATAAGTGCGGAACGCAATCCACTTTGGAATTTGGCTTACGGGGCATTAACGGGCAACCATTACCATCACCAACAATCAATTGATAGCTTGCAACGCATCCCAATGGATCTGATATGCTGGACAGTCATTAATAGCCACCGAGCCGACATTGAAATTGCAACCGAAGAACCAGGTGTCAAAGAGATCCAATCAGTTATTCCGCTCCCTGCCGATGAACGACGCATGATGAAATGGAATGGCAATCCTTACTCTCTGGATTACGCTGGTGGAGGTAGAGCAGAAGAAGACCCAACGATTTTCCTCCTACCTTATTGGATGGGACGTTATCACGGGCTGATCTAAGTTAATCATGCAAGACTATAATTGTGTAATCAGGCGAATCCACGTTTTGAATTCCCTTTATATCAAATTTAAGATACCAAGATCAGCGGCAGGTTGGCCAATCTACGGTATCACATTTTTCAAAATATGGTATGTTTCCAAAATGTACGTACTGGAACCCATCCATAAGTTTTATCGGATGTGCCCAAATTCCTCCTTAATCTCCTAGAAGTCGACCGACCGAGGACAACCACGTCCACGTCATTGGTTGAACCTTCAGTTTCAGTTATTCGGGACAAAGTAGAAACCCTCAAAAGAATAGGAAGTTGAGGGTTGTTACTTTACGGCAGTTGATGTTTTTGCTAGAATCAGTAAGCATCTGAAAGGAAACCCGATAATGCGAACCGATTAACCTTTCCATAATTTGTGGGCAGGTTGCCAAAACACAACCACAGCAAAGGGATTGAGAATGACGGAAATAGACCGAAATGATATTGATAACCTTTTAGCAGGCTCCAAACACAATGATCTTTAGAAGGAACACGATGACGAGAGGCCTGAACCCAAAGCCTCACGACACTGGCATCGAAGAAAATACGGCCTCGTCCCTCGTGTTGTTTTTCGCTGCGCCACTGATGGGAGCGGCTGCCGGTGGCATGGGCTGGGGCATACGAGGACAGTATGGACACGAGTGGGGGGTGATGGTGCCAGGCGTCCTGGTGGCCTTCACTCTCGTCTTTCTTTTCTGCAGGCGATCGACTTCACTCCACGCCGCAAGAGCTGTAGCTTTGACTGCCATTGCCTTCTCGTTCGGTGGCACGATGACCTACGGACAGACCGTTGGGCTAACTCACGACACTCCCTTGGTAGGAAACTACGATGCGTACCGCTGGGCATGATCGGGCTTTTCATCAAGGGTGGGCTTTGGGTCGGTTTTGGCGGGGCGTTTCTCGGTATTGGCCTGGGAGGTAAGAAATACCGGTGGAGAGAAATGCTTGGACTTTACGCTGCGTTAATAGTGTTCGCATTCGTCGGGATCCAACTACTCAACCGCCCTTACGTTCCGGAGGTCGGTTCGCCGGATCGGGTCCTCCCATGGATCTACTTCTCGGACCACTGGAAATGGGAGCCGGATAACCTCGAGATGAAACCGCGTCGTGAGTGCTAGGGTGGTCTCCTTGTTGCTTTTACGTGTCTAGTCGCTTACATAGGGTTTATCAAGAAAGACAAGTTGGCTCGCAACATGGCCTTTTTCGGTGTGCTGGCGGGTGGTCTCGGTTTCACCCTCGGACAAAGCCTTCGGGCCAAGCATTCCTGGACTCCGGGCTGGCTCACCGAATTCGATCTGTCACTACACAAGTCACTGCCCGGCATCTTTCCCGAGAAATTCTTCAGCCTTATGGGTTGGAACTGGTGGAACATGATGGAGACGACCTTCGGTCTCGTCTTGGGCTTTGTGCTCGGGCTCGGACTCTGGCTTAACCGTAAGCTGGTCGCCCGAGGAGATACGGGCGACGAGGCGGAGATCCCTCTGACAGCTGAATGGACTCTTATCGTAGTACACACCTTCCTGCTCTACCTCTGGGGCGTCAAGAGGTACGAGGGAATTGATCCCATCGCGGACTTTCCACTCGCCATGGGGCTGGTTCCTATGGTCTTACATGTTATCGCTTCCCCTCCTGACCCTCCCGATTGCCGGGATCACGCTTAAAACGACTGACAATGTACACTTCTACACGGACCGGTTCCTTTTGATCATCCTCCCTTTGGGAATAATGACCCTCGCCGCGTTTTGCTTCGAGAAAGGCGGACGGACCTTCGCGCGCCAAGGGTTAATTCTTAGCGCCCTCGTTTACTATTCACTCAACTTCGTCTTTTTCGGCTTCCCGTGGGCGACATTACCCATGAGAGGACAACACACCAACAACTGGATATTTCTGCGTTGTACGGAGCTGTTGATCTTTGGTGCGCTCGCACTTGGCCGACGAGATTCCCCACTCGAGATCGAGGAAAGAACAGCTGCCATGCTAGCTCAAGACTCTTGATAGGACATTGTACCTCTGGAAGCCTCCATCAAAAAACTGCATTCTGCAGCGTAAATCTCAGCCACATGGTGTGTGGGCTGCGGAGAAACAAGGAGTGTAGGTCATAGCCCATACCTAGTGACCTGTTCAAGTCCCACTTGGCAAGCGGCGTGACCCACGCGACGACGGCAGCAGTCCCGAAATTCTTGGACGCACCGCCCAAGAATTTCAATATCTAGTGCGGGCCCATGAAAAACTAGATTTTACAGGACATATTGCGTATTACGCAATGCAATGGGGTTGTTCACCATCAATGTATAATTAGAATCCAACAAATCCTCCACAAACCGGTATACATTGCCCAGTCACATAAGCAGAAAGGTCTGTTACCAAAAACTCAACCACTTTTGCGCAATCTTCAGGCGTTCCCAACCGTCGCAACGGAATCTGCGGTTCCAGGCTCTGCCGACTCTCTGCGCTATTTCTACCGCCCGCAATGGCGCGTGAGGAGAGAATCCAACCTGGGGCCATACAGTTGACATTGATTCTATATGGCCCCAATTCTGCAGCCAAGATACGCGTGTATTGTACAATCCCAGCCTTTGCCACTTTGTAGGGCATACCGCCTCCAGTACCACCACCCCACAATCCCGCTTGAGAGCTTATATTCACAATGCGACCGTAGCCGGCCTCTTTCATTGGTTGGCTAACTGCCTGACAGCAAAAAATCGTACTGTTGAGATTGATATCCATGATGTACTGGTAATACACCTCCTCCGAATCCGATGCCATTGTGGACTGGGGTTTTCCTAAGGCACCACCGGCGTTATTCACCAAAATATCAATTCGCCCGAATTTATCCATGATCTCACTGGTCATTTCAAAAACTGCATGACGTTGGGTAACATCCACCTGAATACCAAGTGAACGTCGCCCTAAATTCTCAATCTCTTCCATCACGGTTTTGGCAGTTAGTTCCTCACTATATTCCTCAGCTGCGTTTAAATCAATATCGTTAATGACAACATCGGCGCCAAGTCGAGCCAGATGTAGAGCATAAGCACGTCCAAGACCACGCGCAGCACCTGTGACAAGCGCAACTCGTCCATCTAATTTACCCATCGAACACCTCCTACACGATTCGTTCTCATCTAAGTAAAAAAATAGCAAAACAGATAGTAATTAACAAGAATAAGACAAATAATTTCTAATTTCATTCTCAATACCCTATTCGTCATTTAATCAATACTCCTTTTGATTTAAGTTTTTAACTCAAAATACAAGGGTACGATTAAGTAAAAATGTATTTTTTAGCATATCATATAACCCTCGTTGACAGCTAGTTTATACCGTTGTTTCGCGATGATCACCTTTAAACTCAGTCGTAAATTGATAACTAAATGAAGGAGAATCAAAATGAAAAAGTTTTTAATCCTTATCATCGTTTGTAGTTTGGCACTGCCAATATTAGGTAGAACCGAATTACCCTTAGACAAACTAGCTTTATATGTGTCTTTTGATAACGTCTCAGGCGACACCGTGAAAGATGAGTCCAAAAATGGAAATAACGGCAAAATAGTTAAAGCCAGTGCTGCCAAAGGGAAAGGTAAGTATGGGGATGCGATGGAATTCAATGGCAAGGACAGCCATGTTCTGATCAAAAATTCAGACTCCCTGTCCATATCAGGTGAAGTCACAATTTCTGTTTGGGTGAATTGGAAGGATGCCGGTTGCTGTTCTGGCAAACGGGAAACAAGGCGGGCCATGGGAAAATTATGGACTTTTCGTTAACCGAGGCGGTAAGTATTTCTACTTTACGACTTCACTCGGTGGTGAAGGGGAGCATAAGGTCCGAAACTCCGGTAATAACACCACCCAGTCGGGAAAATGGACCCATTGCGTTTGCACTTATGATGGAAAAACTGCTAAGATTTATGTTGACGGTGAGCTTAAAAGGAAGACGCGCAAGGACTGAAGCTGGTTGGTGGCAAGCAGGATTTGCGGATTGGTCATCGTCTCGGAAGCGGGCACTGGTATAATGGGCTTATTGATGAAGTGACCATTTTTTCGGTCGCCTTAACAGCAGCCCAAGCCAAAGAAGCAGCCAAGAAGATGGCAGGGACGACTTCTGTGCAGTCGCAGGGTAAACTGGCAACTGCATGGGGAAGCCTAAAGGCTCTGTAACAGCAGGAGGTACTGTCCTTACGAAACGAATTTATGCTATCATGCTTTGCCACATTTTTGATATTTAATCATTTCTGGGAGGAACAAGATGTATCGGTTGATAGTCGTTTTTTTGCTGTTAGTCTGTTTTGTATTTCCGGTTGTGTTAAAAGCGGAATTGCCATTTGATGAGTTGGCTTTGTATATGTCATTTTCGCAGTTAGATGGTGATAAAGTCATTGATGAGTCTGGTAACAAGAATCATGGTAAGATCGAGAAGGCCAAGGTGGCTAAAGGGAAATATGGAGATGCTATGAAATTTAAAGGGGTCGACAACCACGTTCTGATTAAGAGTTCAAAAACCCTGTCTATCCCCGATGAAGTCACAATTTCTGTTTGGGTGAATTGGAACGATGCCCCTGGTGATGGCTGGCTTGCCGTTCTGGCAAACGGGAAACAAGGTGGGCCGTGGGAAAATTATGGGCTCTTTGTCAACCGAGGCAGTCGCTATTTCTACTTCACGACTTCACTCGGTGGTGAAGGGGAGCATAAGGTCCGAAACTCTGGTAATAACACCACCGAACCGGAGAAATGGACCCATTGCGTTTGTACTTATGATGGGAAAACTGCCAAGATTTATGTTGATGGTGAACTTAAAAAAGAAGATGCGCAAGGACTTAAGTTAGTTGGTGGCAACGTGGATTTACGGCTGGGGCATCGAGAAGGTAGCGGGCATTGGTATAATGGACTCATTGATGAAGTAGCCATTTTTTCAGTGGCTTTGAACGAGAAGCAAGTGAAGGAAGCAAGCGAAGAACTTGCAGTTCTGATGGCGGTTCAGCCTGAAGGGAAGTTGGCGACGGTGTGGGGGCGAGTTAAGTTCGGCAATCGATGAGGCGCTATAACATCTCTTAAATTGTGAGGTTATGGCATCTGAAGGACGACTGATAATGTCACTATTTGGTTTATGGATATCACAATCGTATTTCAGCGAACCATTCCAAAGATCCCAATTTTAGTATGTTTCGTTTTATCTTTTGGCTGTTCTGGGGAAACTGAGAATCAACCTCACCCCCAAGGAATGGTTCTAATACCAGCTGGTAAATTTCAGATGGGTAACATGGCAGGAGATGTGGATGAGCGACCAATTCATACTGTCCATTTGGATGCTTTTTACATTGATGTTCACGAGGTGACCAACACTCAGTATCGCCAATTTGTCGAATCCACTGGGCATTCCCCGCCTAATGGAACTGGATATACAGCCAAGTACGGAGTCCTTGATTACAATTATCAGCCTTGGTCGGATTCTGAGTTTAATCAACCAGAACAGCCAGTAACAAATGTGACATGGTTTGATGCTGTTGCTTATTGCCACTGGAAAGGTAAACGTCTTCCAACCGAAGCCGAATGGGAAAAAGCCGCTCTGGGTAATTTAGTAGGCACAAAGTATCCGTGGGGTGATAATGAGCCTGACAATCGGTCTGCCAATTTTTCCGATATCAACACTGCTTTTGAATGGCGAAGTCCGAGTGTCAACGATGGTTTTGTCTTCACTTCTCCCGTTAAGTCATTTGTTCCTAATAGTTATGGTTTGTTTGATATGGCAGGTAATGTTTGGGAATGGTGCGCAGATTGGTATAGAGCATCCTACTACGCGGAAAGTGATGATAAAAACCCGAGAGGACCTGAAATGGGTGAGAGACGCGTTTTACGAGGTGGTGCCTGGTACCGATCGTCTCATTCCCTTCGTACCGCCGAGCGAGTCAGCGATTATCCGAATAGCAGTCTAAACGTTGTTGGATTTCGATGTGCGATGGATGTTCGATAAAAAGTTCTTGATCTAAGACCACCGAACATATTTTGGTTCGATTGTCTGGATAGTTACTTTTTATTCGATGAGAGGATTCTAGTGACTGACAATAGGGACTTGGTCCATACCCTTACCAACGATAACGATTTAGGGCTGATCGTGCTTCAACAGTACCGATTGCCTCCAATGCTTGGGCGGTAAAATCGCGGATCCGCTTGCTTTCACCATTCAGCATTGGTATCAATGCCCAAACAGCTGATTTAGCAGGTTCCCCGATGCCTCCTAAAGCCATAGCCGCCATTCCACGAACCTTTTCATTTTGATCGTTTAATGCTTGAATCAAGTCTGGTACCGCCGGTGCAGCAACGGCTCCAATATTTCCCAGGGCTATGGCGGATAAACCGCGGATCTGGATATCATCGCTTTTCAGTTTCTGGATCAGGCGTGGAACAGCGGGCTCGGCTGACGTACCAATCCTTCCTAAAGCAATAGTCGCGACTCTGCAAACTCTACTGTCATCATCGTTCAACCTTTGTATTAGCGCTAATACAATTTCTTCGGCTGGATGCCCAATTCTTCCAAGAGCGTCGGCCGCACTTCCACGCACTTGAGCATATTGATTTTGTAATAATTCCAATAAACTCGGAACTGCTTGTTTCGAAGGATGTCCTATCAATCCCAAGGCTTCAGCCGCGTTGACACGTATCTCGGTTACCCGGTCATCCAATGCCCGTATCAAAGTGGGAACCGCTTTTTTAGCTGCCTGGCCGATACCGCCCAACCCAATAGCTGAAAAACTTCGTACGCGTTGGTCCGCGTCATCCAGAGTGGCCGCCAAGCAGGTAACAACCGCATCTGTAGGTTCTTTGATTAACCCTAGCGCCATGACAATATTGATCCGAACCCACTTGTCCTCATCATTGACAGCATTTATCAATGCGGGCACAGACTGCTTAGCTGGTTGACCTATTCCACCGAGGGCGTCCGCAGCGTTTGCTCGAACGAGAGCTTGATTATCATCTAAGGCGTAGATAAGCGCCAGCAAAATCTGTTCCAGTGGTTGCCCAATCTTTCCTAAAGCGTCTGCCGTATTAGCTCTAACCTGTACATCACCATCATGTAAGGCTTGGATTAAAGTGGGAACTGCTTGTTTGGCAGATTCTCCAATGCCGCTCAAGACATTTGCAATATTGGCTCGAACTTGGGGATTATCATCTCTCAAGGCTCGGATTAAAGGGGAAACGACCTCTAGCCTTTCGGTTGGGACCGGACGGCACACCAATTTCGGCCAGTGCATCAGCTGCGTCACGGCGAACCCTCCAATCAACATCACTCAGTGATTTAACCAAAGCCAGAACAGCAGTTCTATCCGACACACCAATTTGACCCAGCGCATAGGCAACAGTCGCTCGAACCTAGGCATCGTCATCACTCAAGGCTAGGATTAGGGAGGAGAATGCCTGATTCGCAATCTGGCCCATCTACGCCAGAGCAACGGCAGCATCAATACGAGTCTCGGTGTCTCCATCACGCAACTGACTGAGGAGTCGCGACAATTCTTGATCAGGTAATTCGTTTTCAGCAGATTCAGCCTCAAGGGTAAAAAAAGATAGCAAACAGACTGACACCAGTACAGCGATAACTCGGTTTTTCATCAACCATCTCCGGAATTATCATCAACAGCAGTTAATCGAGTCTCTAAGAATCTGATTCACTATATCATAAGTTAAGAGAATCCTGTACTCATAACTTTCCCTTAATAGCACTCGTACTATATCCATCCTTCCCAGAGCCGAACGCACTTCAATCCTACCAGAAGTGTGATTCATTTTTGTTCTGGTTTACGAATAGGGTGACAACCCGACTTTTGAATTTGTTGGTGAGACCGCTTCCTATCCCCTGATTAGTGTGTACAACTGGGGCTACGACACTCACTTTACTGGATACTACCACGCTGAGAATTGTATAATTCCCTCTGCTCGTTTCGGATTCGACTCTGTCAGCTAAAACGATTTTGAGAAACTGCCTCTTTACGAGCTTTTAACAGTCTTGAAAAGGGACTTCGGTTGAACTAACCAACCTCAGGTAATACCGATCCTTAGCCGTAGTTGCCACAGGGCGATGGCACAATTTGGTGCCAAGATTTTGGAAATCTGACGACTTCTCACTGAAAATCTTCAAGGACATTGATGATCCCAATGAGTGGGTTATGAATCAAGAGAGTGACGGTGTCAGACTCAGAAATGGACATAACTGACAAGGTTCCGTGTCAGTGCTTACATAAAACTGAGGAGCTGGATGGTCGCGGTGCGCCTCTAGCGCTTCGCAGGGTATTTATAATTATCCGCAACATTACCCTTACATCTGTTCACAGAAATTAGTGGGAACCAATAACAGCCCCGCGTCAGCATTGAAATTCATAGACTGCCATCACCAGAGATCAGTGCGAGTTATATCTACCTCCGTCAGGATGGGAGAGGAACATCATGGTTTGACGATTTAGAAGTTGAAGTTTTTTAGTAGGCCAATTCTCACCAGAGAAGTGATCGCCCGGTATCCGAATGAAAAAGCTGGACTTTTTGAGTGTTAAAATTCAGTTTAACGTGACCTCCTTCACTGAAATTGTGCTTGGGGTTTGCAAGTGCATGAACCTCAATGTCTCCAATATGAACACCAATCAAGTCATCACGACCAAGAGGCTCAACAGAAACAACCTCGCCTGATACACCTTGATCCGATACTATAATGTCTTCAGGTCGTATACCGACAGTGACAGGGTTAGCACCAATCGCCTCTGTCCCCTTTTCAGGCGGTAAGGTCAAGTAAACACCTCCACCTTGAGCCTGAAATTGTCCGTCTGCCTGACTAATCTCCACCTGCCAAAAATTCATTGGAGGGTTACCAATAAAGCCCGCAGTGTAGATTGTTTTTGGCTGATTATAAAGCTTGTCGGGCGTGGCATAGTCCTGAATCCTACCATCTTTCATCACCGCAATTCGGTCCGCCATCGTCATGGCTTCCACTTGATCATGGCTGACGTAGAGTGCCGTAATCCCCAGTTCAACCTGCAACCGCTTAATCTCCCGACGCATCGAGAGGCGCAGGCGAGCATCCAGATTAGACAGAGGCTCATCAAACAGTAAAAGCGCGGGTTCCTTGACCAAGGCACGCCCCAGAGCTACTCGCTGTTGCTGTCCACCTGACAATTGAAATGGCCTCCGGTGAAGCAGATCCCCAATTCCCATCTTATCCGCTACCTGCTGGACACTTTGGTTGATCTCAATTTTTGGTGCCTTCTTCAGCTTAAGCGAATAACCAATGTTCTGTGCTACCGTCATATGTGGATAAAGCGCGTAACTCTGGAATACCATCCCTATATTACGATCCTTAGGTGGCAGATAGTTTACCACTCGATCGTCGAAACGAATAGTTCCCCAAGTAGGTTGATAGATCCCAGCAACCATCAGAAGGGTCGTTGTTTTACCACAACCTGATGGTCCCAGAAGGGCAACGAATTCACCATCTTTTATTTCAAGGTTGATTGCGTCTACACCGATGACATCGTCCCATCGCTTAGTCAAATTTTCGAGTTGGACCTTCATCGCTTTTTTTACAGCGTTTAAACTCCGCCTTTGACACCGCCGGAGTAGATATTCAGTAGTAATTTCTGGGAGAAGATGAAGAACATGAGGACTGGTACCAATTGAAACAGACCTACCGCTGCCACTATGTTCCAGTTGGTCAACGCTGTGTCTCCTTGTAGTTGATTTAAATAAACCGGTAAATTCGCCATCTGAGTACCAATCGTGAAAGTCGCTGGTACAAGGTAGGCCGACCATCCCGTTAGAAAGGTGAAAATAGCCAGCGCGGCCAACCCTGGCTTGATCTGTGGCAGAATAATTTCCCACCAAATGCGGAGTCGTGAAGCCCCATCAATCAAAGCCGATTGCTCTGTATCCCATGAGACGTTGTCGAAAAACCCTTTCATTAGCCAGATTCCCAGAGGGAGATCCAAACTAATCATCACCAGCGCAATACCACCAGCAGTATTGTAACCTAAGACCGAACCAATTCCCGGAATATTGGTGATAAATCTTAGGACAAAGAAAATTGAGATTAGCAAAGTGACACTAGGAAAAGCGTGCAGGACGATAGTCATCGACAGGAACCCTCTCCGACCGATGAAATTCATTCGGGACAACGCATAACCTGCCAGTGATGAAATCGATCCAACCCCAATCACCATGCTGATAGCGATGATAAAAGAATTCAATGTCATTTGCCAAATGTGGGGATTTGTTACAAAACCCCAGTTCTGCAACGTCCAGCCTCCGATATTGCCAGCAACATTTTTGGGTAGCAATCCCTCAGTTCGGTGCGAGAATGTGGCGATGACCAACCAAGCATAACCAACTAGAATTGGTATGGTAATGATAACAAGAAGCAAATAGACTATCATATTGCCAAAAATGCGTTTAGGGCCATACACTCGACCTGTTTTGTTCCACGTTTTTTCAAACATCACTTTTAGACCACATCGATTCTGGGTTCTCGAACGAGTCGATTAAATCGAAAAACACGTAAATAGACAACCGACAGGATAATGCCGATGATCACCAGAATGAATCCCCAAGCCGCGCCATAGCCCCACTGGTTGTTGCCGAAGTAGGTTCTTAAAGCTCGATGGTAAGCTGCCAACGCCCAGACCTCCGTTTTATACAAGCCGGGACCGCCATTAGTTAGTAGTAAGATAAATTCAAAAGAGGTTAATAAGGAAAGGGTCTGATAAGTTGTCACGAACAATAGCGGCCACTTCATTTGCGGAAGCGTAATATCGCCAATGATCTGCAATGTTGACGCTCCATCGACTCTGGCCGCCATGATCAGGTCTTTAGGAACCGATTCAATAGCAGAGGTAAAGATAATCATACCGAACGAGGCTCCAATATAGCCGTTCACCAAGATAACGAATAGCCACGGTCTGGTCCAGAGCCAGTTTTGAGCTTCGACCCCGAACGGGCTTAGAAGTTGATTGATAATACCGTACGGCTCACTGGCAGCTAATCGTTTCCACATCATAATGTAGATTACCGAAGGCGTGATCCGTGGTAGCAGCCAAATAGCGCGAAAGAAAAAACCCGCCTGACGGTTGATGTGGGTAGTTAGTAGTGCCAAGAGCAGGGCCAGCCCAATGTTAAAAAAGCTTAACGTTATCACCATGTAGAAAAAGGTATTTCCCAAAATCTTCAAGAAGAATCGATCTTTGAACAACCTGACATAATTTGCTAAACCAATAAACTCGGGATTACCGAAGTTCTGACTAGATAGATTGGTTAAACTGATCCAAATCAGGATCACTACGGGAATGAAGAAAAACACAGTCACCAAGAATGCCGCCGGCCCCATAAAGATCCACACACTCAGTGACCGCCATATTTTCCTCCGGTGGGGCATGGTATTGGGATTGTCAATCGTCATAAATTTGCTAAAACTAGATTGGTTTTTATCAATTTACCTATACCAGAAGAAATAGAGAGAAAGGAAAAGAGCTGTCGCTTCTTCTCGTATCTTTTGACTGCTTTTCGTCCTTTGGAAGCCCATCTTTCTCAATATATTAGAGGCCTCAATACGAACTCAGGCAAAACGCGACAAAAAAATTCCGATCTAAATAACTATAGTATTTGTGCGTATGATTATAATATAATCATTAACTTCAACGAATAATGATCTGATTTCCGAGATCGTTTTTGATTTGACCTTCAATGACCTCTAAAGCCTGTGCTGGTTTTAGATCCCCAGACTCTACCGCTTGAATTCCCAGGAAAAACGCGTCCGACCAACTGCCCCAGTGTGTACTATTTGGTAGAAAAGTGGTGAAATTGAGGAGATACATTACTTCGCTAAGAAATCTGGCCTTGACATAAGGCGGAAAATTCTTCTGAGATTTCAAAATTCCCAAATGGGCACTGCTGACAGCGTGATTGGTATTAGACTCTCTGGTTGTGGCTTTAGCAATTACTCGTAAGGCCAAGTCTGGATGCGTCGACTGGGTACTGATCATATATACCAGCGGATGTGTCAGCGTAATCGGCTTTCCGGTCGATCCTGCCGGAATTGGTGCGAACCCAACATTTTTGAATAAAAACGCTTCAACTCCAAAATCCTGGAGATAGTTAGTGGCCCAATCAGCCCAGTTCCACGAACCAGCGAACCAAAAGAGCACTCTATTAGCCGTACTGATAGTGGTATTCCATTCGTTGGCATCCATACCGATCAGGTTGGGTGAGAGCACCCGTATTTCGTGGGCGGCAGAATACAATAGTTGATAGACTTTCAAAACAGCCTGTCGGTCAAAGACAAGAATTCCATCTTGGTTGATGATTTCGCCGCCGTGGGCTAAATAATAATATAAGAAGTCAGGCCCATTCTGAGAACGATGCCACCAACCATTCCCAGGGACTACTATTTTTTGATTTACTGCCTGCTTGGCCACTTGAAGCATGTCTAGCCAAGTAAATTCACCTTTGGTAATTTGAGTCGGCAGATTTTCAATTTTTTCATCGCTCCAGCCAAGTTTCCGCAGGATCGGTTTACTATAGTATAAGAGGCGCACTTCGGCATCTTGCGGGATACCCCATCTTTCGCTATTCCATTCTGTCGCCTGCCATAACGATGGAATAACGTCACTAAATTCGGGATGGTTTGGTATTTTGTCTGTAATGGGCAGGATCAAGTTGGCAGAGGCCCAATCCCCAATATGTTCATGCCCGGAAAGGATAATATCTGAGGCTTGATTGGCATCCGATGCCAGCTCAAACTCCGTCTTGTATGCACCCCAGTCTTTGTCATCCTGAATCAGTTGAATTCGAACACTGCGTTTATCCTCTGCCGCTTGTAATTCTGCGTTCACCACTTCTGCCGCAGCAATTAGGTTATTTCCGCGCCAGTCTTCAGTAGGTGGTTTTGCTTTGCAACGCACAATCAAGGTGATGACCTGATTGCCTTTTGTACTCTGCCTGTTTTTATCGGTCGATTTCTGCTGGCAACCAATTAGGATTATTGTCACCGAAATTCCAAATATAAGTGGATAAAACTGGGATCTTAACATGTTCACTCCTCGAATATGGTTATAGAAGGTCAGACGATGAAGGGCAATTCAAAATTCAGACGGTTGGCGCGAAACACCACAGGTTTCCTGAGTAATCGTGAGCAAAAAGTAAATTTCCGCAAACCACAGGTGCAGTCTTGATTGGCGTACCAAGCCGATACACCCAGACCAGATGGCCTTGGTTATTGACGGTTCGAATTGAGGTGTCGTCATGGCCAAAATAGGCATAATTTCCAGCAACGATTGGTGTAGAACTTCCGGCCATAGTTTGACGCTGGGAGCGTTCAAATCTGGATGCGTCTTGCGCACAGGCAACCTCCCATCGGATCTCGCTCGTGACCAAGTCAATGGCAGTAAAGTGCGTACCATTGACCAACACCAGATCATCCCATACAACCGGAATTGGGTTCTGGAACCCGGCATTGGCCACAGGTGTGTCCCAGATTTCTTCTCCAGTTTCGGTATCCAGTGCCTTCACGCTCGATGCCGTGCGATATATAAATTTTCCATCAACAACAATTCCGGCCGAGGTTGATCGGGCAGATTCCTCACCTTCCCACACCACTTCTCCTAAAGGCAACCGAATAGCCGAACGCCCGTAACGGCGCGCGATGTAAAGGATGTCGTCGAAAATGGTGGCGAAGGCTGCATAATAACCAATATCAATGTCGAATTGCCTGATTTCCTCACCAGTCTGGTAATTAAGCAGGAACTGTGGTGACTGCCAATCGCTTACCAATAGGCCGAATTTTGTCGGAATCGGTGGTGTTTGGTTAATGGCTAGCGGACGACCGTCGGCATAAGCCGGCTTTAGTGGTTGTGCCCACAACAATTCTCCTGTTTTGGCCATATAGGCAGCAGCCCATCCTTGGCCTGTCACTGTATAAACGCAATCCTCATGAACCGTCACTGCCCCGCGGATATCTCCTCGTGGCGATGGACTCCTCCAAATTTCCTGCCCCGTTTTGGCCTCAAAGCAGCAGATTCCATGAAAGATCTCACCCGCGTTTGGGTTGGTTACAGCCACATACACATGGCCGTGAGCGACGACAGGTGAAGCATGTAGGACATGAACAGAACCAGTGTGCTGTATCCAAAGTGGATAAAGTGGAGGTTCCGGTCCTTCTGCTAATACGCGGGGAGGGTCTCCAGCTAAGATCCAAGGAAAGTCGCCACCAATCACAGGATCAGCTAAACACGTATCAATGACTTCAACTAAATGTTTCTGTTGCCAACACTGGTTGAGTTGGTCGGTGGCATCTAGTTCAAACGTCCACTGACCAGGAATTTGTGGATTAAACTGTTCCTTCCATGTCCAATCGCCGTCAAGCTTTAGATCTGTCGATTGGATAACACCATTTGGATCTGCCAGACGACACCTCACCGTTTTTACCTTCTTGGCCGAATCATAAGCCAACAGACGAATCGGTTGTTGGCCGAGGGTGGTTGCAACAGCCGGAGAAATGACCTCCAGTCGTTGGTATTGTCCAGCAACTCGGAGGTCGCTTCGAACACCGTTTGAGGTAATGTGCACCCATCGGTAAGCGTTAGAATACGATCCCCAATCCGATCCTCGGGCTGGAGCAGTAATTAAGACTGGGACTGACCCTCGACTGCCGACCTGGACGCAATGCCAGTGGGCAGCCAATTGACAAATCACCTTAAAGCCCTCAGCTTTTCGTTGATCGAACCAATCAGCCTTTAGTGGGTAATGTGTGGCAACAATAACGGGTGTTTCCGGTACGACCATTTTTAAATCCGCTTCCAACCACTTATCTTGCCGTGTCTGACCTCTCTCACCGAGATACCGATGTTCGGTCACAAATTGAACGAAATGAACCCCACCATAATCCCACGAATAGTAGGGCGGGCCAATCCGCAGTTCGTAGTTGAGCGTACTACGGGGTGTGAGACAGTTGCCATCATGCCCCCCAAAACTGTTATAAATCGGCAGTTGAGAAGCACCTTGAATTTGATCGTACATATCCCACTGGTAGTGTGTGCCACTCATGGTCAGGTCACCAACCGTCATTAGAAACGCAAGGTCTTTGGCTTCTTCTGTCATCTGGGCGAAATCTTTCGCTATGCTGATCATGGCTTCTGGCCGGGTGAACTGGCTATCACTGGCTACCAGAAACGAAAATTGACTATCTTGGATATCGGTATGAAAAACAAAGTCGACTTGGTATTCTACCGTTTCTTCATCGTGCGGGATGCGTAGGAAAAAGGGCGTTGTTAATCGGTAACCGCTTGGACAGACGACCACAACAAAACGGCAGTGTGGATCATCATCCATGTCAAAGATAAAGGAAAAGGTGCCATCTTCTTCTGTCAGATAGATGTACTCTCCATCAGTGACGCGTACATCGCTTAAGCCATTTGCTCTTCCCTGATCGGCAACCCAAGCACGACCAGATACATGAACCTTTCTCGGTATGGGTGCAGTCAGGCCTGGTTCTTCTCTCTCTGGCACGATTACTTGTGCCTCTGCCAATTCCGCGTCTGTAAAACCGCGTATCAAATCCTGAGTTTCGGTCTTGGTTTGACGTTCGACCGGTAACAGATGGATTAAGCGTGTCTTTTGATCTTGCAAATTTGAGAATCTCCCGACTACGCGTTACCTTTCATTTTGTTTTTAAAGTAAGCGTAGATCTCATCTCGATGTCCATCATCATGGTGAACTGCGTTCCTAGCCGGAATTATGGCAGAAGTTGGGTCTAGGTAGGCATGAGTTGGATGATCAAACATTGCCCATTTGAACAATGCCTCCCGAAAGGCAGCAACCTCGTCCTGCCAATGTGGATCGAAGAAGAGGTTGTTCAATTCGTACGGATCCATCTCCAGATCAAAAAATTGGGATTGGTTCTCCTGGTGATGAAGTAGAAGTTTCCGTGTCTTTGACCGAGCCATGTATCCGCTGCCACGACCAGCTTCGGCGAAAACGAATTCCCGCTGATCTGCTGAATCCATTAAATCCAGCCCCATCATAGTTTCGGGGACTTGGCAGCTAGTTTGTTTCAATAGCGTCGGTGCCGCGTCGATGGTGTTGACCAAGGCGTCAGAAACAGTACCTGCCTGGGTTTGATCTGGATACTTGATAATCAATGGCACCTTGATCAGTGGATCATACATGTAATTACCTTTCAGCAACAGGTGATGATAACCCATATATTCACCGTGATCGCTGTTATAAAGGATAAGTGTATTATCGTATAAGTCCTTTTGCTTGAGACAGTCTATTAAGCGTCCAAGGTGATGGTCGATCTGAGAAATAGTCGCATAATAATAAGCCATGGCACCACGAATCTTTTCCTCTGTCATTTCAGCGTAAGGGAAAAATCCAGCGTGAAAATCCAGATCATGCTGTAGGGGTGAATCGGTGTATCCGGGCAGTAGTGACAGTCGGTTTAGGTCGTACATCCGACTCCACGGTGTTGGTGGATCGAACGGATGGTGCGGTTTGATAAAACTCACCATCAGCAAGTGCGAACGATCATGGTTCCAATCGGAGAGGCTTTCGACAGCACAATCTCCAATCCAGGTGGTAGAGTGGTACTTTTCCTCCAGGTTCGATTCTATGGCGCCGACAGTATCCCAGTATTCTGCTGACGTCTGTTGTCGATACTCCTGTACCTGATCTATCAGATCAATCTGGTCGAACTGACCTTCTTCCTTCAACCATCGGTGATAGTCGTCATCGTACCGCCCTGACCCAGCCTGCTCAGCCAGCAACATCTCTTCAAATCCAACGTCCAGATAGGTCGGTGTGAAGTGCATCTTGCCGACAGCTTTAGTTTGATAACCTGCATCACACAGAACACGCGGAAAGGTCGGGATAACGGGGGACAAGGTTGAGCGATTGCTCCGCCCCATGTGCTGATGGACATAAAGCCCGGACAGAAATGAATATCTCGATGGTGTGCACACCGGATATGGGCAGAACGACTGCTGATACCTGATGCCGTCCGCTGACAGCGCATCGAGGTGTGGTGTTTGGATCTCTGAGTTCCCATATGCTCCGATACAGTCGATTCGGTGCTGGTCAGACTGAATAATTAGAATGTTTGGACGGTTGTTCATAGCAAGTATTCCTTGATTCAGGTCGTCTTTGAAAAAGATTGCATACGTGCCATCTTGAGGGCACGCAATTACTGAAAAATCTCCAGGGGCGCGGAAATTTATTTGTTCTGCTGTCGATTAAGCACCACAATAACGAGGGGAATCAAGCCGATCCGTCCACGCCAATCGGTCAGCCAGTTTGGCCAGCATATCGTTTCGGATGCTGGTGTAGCTGCTATCTGTCCATAGGTTACGGCGTTCATGTGGATCCTGTTCCAGATCGAGCAAAACCCCCTGCCCTGTTCCTCCGTAGAGACAGACCTTGAATCGTGATTCAATAAACATCCGGTAGCGACATATATGTCCTGCAGAGAAGTCTTCGTCATACTCGACTAAGGCGCCGACACTCGACTCTGTATTTCCTTCAATCCAGCTTCGCAATGATCTCCCCGGCAGGGTTGGTGTAGTTCCTTTCCCCTCGGCACGCAACTTAAAAGGAATTTGATCAATTTTGACATAATCAAGCACCGTCGGCACAAAATCGAGCAGGCTGGCAATTTGATCAGATCTTCCTCTCGCTCTTGCTTTTGGATCTTTCCAGATATACGGCACACGCACCACCTGTTCGTAGGGCCACTTCCCTTTCAGTAGCAGGTGATGAGAACCAAGATACTCACCGTGATCAGACAGAAACACTACAACAGTGTTGTCGGCGTGTCCGGTTTGATCAAGGTACTGGAGCAGACGGCCGACATTGTCGTCGATGTGAGTGACCATACCGTAAGTCTGGGCGATGGATTCTCGTAAAGCGGTTTCGTCCCACGAACTGTGCCCGGTGTTGGCATCCCGTTGAAGGTAACCACAGAGATCTTCACCTTCGTTCCAGGTTTCCGGCAAGGTGACCTCGTTGGGATCATACATTTCGCTGTAGGGTCGACAGGCAGCAAAGGGATGGTGAGGATCTGGGAAAGAGGTGACAAGAAAGAAATTATCCTCATCCGGCACCGAATCGAGAAAGTCCATCGACCTGTCTGCGATCCAATGATTATAGTGCAGTTCCGGATCAATTGGCATTCGCCAAGCTTGACTTTTCGGTACACTATGGTATGCCTCTGCCCGGCTCAGTTTTGCTCTGGTACCTGGAGACCGTGCTTCCACGTCATTGATATAATCACCGTTGACATAGTTGACATGTCCACCAACATAGTCCACCGTTTGATAGCCATAATATGGTAGGGGTAATCCTTCGATCACACCTTCATTCCACAGGTCGCGACTCTCCCACGAAAGGGGATGACCTTCCTCGCCAAAGTCAGAGGTGCTGAATGGTTGCAAATGGATCTTGCCAACACAATGGGTACGATACCCATTGTCCGCCAACACCTGTGGCAACGTGGGCATCTGATCCGTCAATTTACACCCGTTGGTGACCAAACCGTGTTGCCGGGGAGTCAGTCCGGTATGGAGCGTAGCTCTGGAGGGGGAACAGACCGGATTGCTACAGTAGGCGCGGTCAAAACTTGTACCTCCAGCGCATAACTTGTCTATATTGGGTGTGCGGACATCTGAATTACCATGGCATCCAAGGCTGAAACTGTTCATCTGATCAACGATAAAAACAAGAAAATTTGGGCTTGATTGTTGGTTCATCATTGCAATGCTCTTTTGCTGTTGTGCGTGCGGTCTTGCAGGTTGGCCAACTTAGATTCCCTTCATGAATTCGGTGAACTTGGCTATATGATGGTTCAAAACGGCCTCGGAATCTTCAGGATTTATCACCTCCAGCGAGAAGAACCCTGTAAACCTATCAGCAGCTAAAAGGCTGAAGATCTGCTGATTGTCAACGTCGGTCAGTGTCTCACTACTGGGATTAGATCTAAAGTGTAGGTGCGATACCTGTCCGCATAAGTACGGATACGCTTCCTCCACCGATTGCCCCCGACCCAAATGATGGCCAGCATCCCACAGAATATTTAAACTATCTGCACTGGCTGTATCTAAGATCTGCTTAGCCCAGTGGGCCCGCATGTTGGTATGTGTTTCCACCAAAACCTGAACGCCGTGTTGTTTAGCCCAATCATCGACGGAAGCATAAGATTCCGCAGCTAGATTCAACACTTCGTTCCGGGCAACTTCATCTTCTTCAGGAACCGGATCACTAAAAGTTCTCAGGTACGGAACATCCATCTTGGCTGCCAGTCCAATATACTTTTGAAGTGAGTCGCGCTGCGAAAGGTGGTCAGAACGATTACCTGAGTTAAACTGAACACCAGTCGCAATACAGGAGGCGACGATACCGTTATCCGTTAACAGCTGCTTGGCCTGCTGAAGTTCCTCGTCGGTAGCATTTAGCTCTATACCGTGTTGATGGTCCCATTCCACCCGAAACTCTATTCCCTGGTAACCGTATTTTTTGGCCGTTTCAATCAATTCAGAAAGTGTTTGCTTCGGGCAAACCGAAGACATAAAACCTGGTTTCATATGCTTCTCCTTTTAGGGTGTTAGTCTTGTGTCAAATTAATTAACCCTTCAAACGGTTGCCATCCAAGCTCCTTGATCACGGGCGTAGATTAGCAGATCTTTTATTACTTTGACTTCGCCTGGGTTGACCATCAGCATCCACGGATGGATGACTAACTGTGCCATTCTTCCATTTTCTTTGGCCCAATCGATATTTGCCATCCACTTGGTTTTGGCATTGGTTGGACTGAATGTTTCCTCGTGTACCTGAGCCCAATACGGACGCCGGTCGGTGTAATCTGAAGCACCACGACTCTGGTCGCCCGGCACAATCACTTTGAGATTTGTGCCATCGATGGAACGCCATTTGGGGAGGACTGAATTTTTAGCTTGAAACCTTGATTCCACGTACTCGATCCCCACCTCTGCGATCGCACGCAATGTGTTCTCGTCTGCCATGCCGTGATGAGGAATTCCAACACCGCGCACGTCAATCCCACCAGCATTTTTAATAGCCTCCCGCATACGTCGCATTTCATGGCGTTGTTCAGTTAATGGCCGTTCGGCTAAGGCAGGTTCGTGATACATACTGTGTCCGTAGACCTCATGTCCAGCCTCGATAACTTCGGCGATGAGATTGGGATAAAACTCAGCCGTAATGCCCAGTACGCAAAACGATAACTTGACACTAATTTCATCCAGCAAATCCAGAAGGTTGATCACTGATACCTTTGTCATGCGAAAGTCACCGATATATCTTTGAGCTTCGACATGCTCGACATCCACCCGAACCTTGAATGCAAAAGTATGTCCGTACCAATCCATTAACTTTTTCCCTCCTGATCCAAGGTTAACATCTCGTTGTTTTGGTAGGCTTGCTTGTAAGCGGAAATCATCGCAAGTGTCCGCAACCCTTCCTGTTGCCATTTGGTGGAATCTCCTCCGTTCCGACAGAGATCTATCCAGGCACCTAACTCCTTGGCGTGGGGATCCCATTTGGGAATTTTCTGCCGCTCAATTCTATCTGGTCTGTAGATGGCGACGCACTCCCCATCAGTGTTCGGATCAGGTTCTATCGTTAAAGCCCCTTCATCACCAACTACATGCATTTTTCGAGCAGCGGAAAAAGGTTGGTGTATGGAAAAAATGAGATCAATTGACGCCAAGGCGCCGTTTTGGCATTTGATAATACATTTACCGTTATCGATGTAAGGAATTCCATGATGGTCGAGATTGACACCAATACCCATTATCGTTTGCGGTTCGCTTTTCATCAGCATCCGCATTAGATCAAAAGCGTAGAAACCAACCTCCAGTTCTGGCCCTGCGGCCATGCTAGGATCACTCTTCCAACCTCCTAGCGAGAGATGGTGCGCGATGGAAAAGTGACCAGAAACCGGACATCCAATTTTATCATCGTCGATTGCTTGACGAGCAGTAGCAGATGCAGCTTGGAAACGATGAGGTAAACTTCCAACCATCACTAGATTATTCGTATTTGCCGCCTTGAACATGGTCTCGGCTTCTTCACTGGAACGAGCAAACGGTTTAGGCAGGAACACATGCATCCCGCTAGCGACTGCTTGTAAGGCGTAGTGCTGATGCAGATAGTCTTCGGCACAAATACAAACCGCGTCCGGTTTGCTACTTGCAACCATTATGATCTACTGTTTCGTAGATCTGCGTTTTGAATGTTTCAGCGTAACTTTCGAGCGTTTTCGGATACTTAGCCAGCCACGGCAGGTTGAGCGAATGTTTAATATATTTTGGGTCTCGCCCCAGATAGGCCAAACTGGCCAACTCAATGCCCGGCATGTCCCAAAGCGTCTGGCCATAATGCAGGCTGTAACTGGATACGGCGCCGACGATGCCAACCCGAAATTTAGGCTTCATACTTCCTTTCTTTCTTTTACTAAAGTTGAAAATTTATTATGACTTGTGATATATCTGAAGATTATCCTCGCGAAGGTTCTGACATAGCGTTACGAGCTTGGCGGGAGAGTTCGGCCAGATGTCCGTCGTTAGCCAGTTTCTGTTCCAGATGCCGCATCCGTTTTGGTCCAGCTGTGCGAATCATCACCTCACCATATCCTCGCTCGACCCAGAACCGGGCGCCACCACTAATGTAGTTGCGAAAATCTTCCAGACGGTCTTCCGGGTAACGCTGACAACAGTTCATGGTAAACATACGTCGACGGGTACCACCACCAAAAGTAGCATGCTTGATATTGTGATTGAAGCAAACCACGTCGCCTGGCTGCGTTTCAAAATCAGTGGCTGGCACCTGTTGCCCACTGATTCCCCACAACTCCTGACTCTTACGAGTTTTTTGGGAGAGCGAATCGGCATAGCTATCGCCGAGGAGGTGACTCCCTGGGACTACGCGGAGACAACCTGTATCGCGAGTCAGCGGATCAAGGTAGAAGGCGATCTTGATGTGCAATATCTCCTTGCGCCATCCGTCGGAATGCCAACCGGTATCACCAACGTAGTAATTGCCGTCGCTACCCATGTAATTGAAGTTATCGCCAAGTAGTGTTTTGGCGATAACAAGAATACGTGGATCATCCAGCAACGCGCTTAATCGCTCGCTTTGGCCAATAAACTGTGCTATACAGGATCTGGCTTTACCATCATGTGGCTGACCATTGTGTCCACCACCGTTTTCTGCCCATAGGGCTTCAAAGGCTGATTCAATCTCCTCAATACAATCTGTCATTAACCCGGGGAAACTGAGATAACCAAATGTATGAAAAAAACTTACTTGCTGATCTGTCAGATGGAATGTGCTCATGCGATGTTTCCTTTGTTCAGTACAAATGTTCTTGAATCTGGAAAACGTATTTTGGCTACCGACATTATACATTTTGTATCGCATAAATCAACGAGAAAATTTATCCCCAATTTTTCATGTTGATGCTATAATCGGAGGAGTCGGAGAATCAGGCAAAGGAGAAAACAAGACATGGAGTCCGCCACATTCAAAGTTGGTGAATTGACCGCTATAGTCGGAGATAATGCGGCAGACGCCGACCACCGTGTTGGCTACAATGGAATCTGGCACCTGACACACGAATCCAGTCAACGAAACCTGTTTGTTCCAACCTACGCTGGTTGGAATCTGGAACATATTTTCGACGGCCATACCAACGGTTCACCCGAAATCTTCTTTGAACCGCGTCACGCGCCGATGACGTTTCGCCGTCTATCGGATAGTGAAGCCGAACTGTATCAGCCACCTACACCTACGTTTTTCCTTGAAAGTTGGACCCTCTTCAAATTCGTTGAACCGTATTACATAGATATCAATTTCCGTTTTTTGGCGCACCAGCATGTGTTTGAAGGTGGTTATATTGGGTTGTTCTGGGCTAGTTATATTAATGCACCGCTTGATAAAAGCATCTATTTTCAGAACGACAACTCACACTGGGCGCAACTCTGTACCCAACGGCACAACGACGAAAGCACAGTCTGCCATGTTGGTGATGACATGCAACTGACCTTCAACCACGATTATGGTGATGCGCTATTTCGTAACTTCTCGCCTATGCTCTACCAACTTCCCTTGTTTTATGGGCTGTTCGATGAGCATATCTGGATTGTGATGTTTGATCGTAACGAAGGTATCCGAATTACCCATTCACCATCTGGTGGAGGAACAAATAGCCAGTATCAAACTACTAACCCGGCTTGGGATTTCCAGTTCATTATTCCTGATTATCAGGTCAATACTAAATACGGTTTTAATGCTCGGATGGTGTATCGACCAAGTTGTTCACGAGAGATTATCTTAAATGAGTACCACCGCTGGATTAACGGGTAGTTGTGATTCCTAAATCAATATAAGTTGCGCAGCAGGAAATAATTGGTAAAAAGATTTAAATAAGCATACACAGACAGCGGTGCGGACAACCCCTATTTACTTCAAACCAATATGATTCCGTTGTCCCTAGTCGGAACGGACTTTTTCCCGTTCAATGCATCGTTTGGTGGATACTATATTGAACATTTTGACCTAACCATAACCTCTAAGATGAGCTGTCAGGCCAAGGACTCCAATTGGTAGTTGATTGATTTGAATTAGACCAAACCATCTGGGTTAAGCAGACTATTCATTTTCAACCTGGTCAGCCACATCCATCCGATATTGCCAATTGCTTTCAGGTTGTCTAAACCAGAATACCAACTGTCAAAGAGAGCACATTTTGGCTCAAAACCACGCTAGTTGTCTTTCTGCAGCGTAGAACGAAAATGATCATTCTTGCTCATCTTATCATTTGGCTTACAGCTGCAATCACAAGGGAATGACTTTTATCTTCTGCCCATAACAAACTGAACACTGCGGGGGCAGGTTCAAGTCGATGTAACAGCCGATTCAATGTTCAATGCTTCGTGGGAAAAGATCAAGTCCAATTAAGTTACAATCGTGTTCCAATTTGGACGTGTCAACGCGGCCTCAAAAATTTGGCTGAATTCTAGAGAAAAGGACTCTAAATACTCTTTCAATGCAATTCATACTCCTTGAAACTCTAACCGGCGCGGGTTAATTTCCTGCAACTTGGATGTGATTATCAGTGATATCTGGTTAAGGACATGAAAAAATTACGGCAACAGTCAGTATCATGTGTTTTATTGTAGGTATAATTTTGGAAAATCGTAAATTGATTTTTGACGATATCCGCGCTTGTTTTTTATCTAGCAATTCTATTACAATATGTTTAATGTCTTAGAATGCTACAAATATTTGTGAATTGGGAGATAATTATGGACAGTAAATGGATCGAAATTTTTAATGGTAAAGATTTAAGTGGTTGGCGAATGCGTCACACCAATCAAGAGCATGCGTGGGTTGCTCATAATGGTATTCTTGAAAATACAAAGCATGCTGTTGATATTATTACTGAGGATGAATTTGGTGACTTCGACCTACACATTGAGTATCTGTTTCCTGAAGGGAGTAACAGTGGTATCTACCTGCGTGGTCGTTACGAATTACAAGTTTTAGATAGTTTGGGGAAAACCTATGATTATCCTGCAGAGAACGGCGCTCTTTACAACCAGAAACGTCCTGACGTAGAAGCCACAAACCCGGCGGGTGAATGGCAAATTATGGATATTACACTCAAGGAAATGGTACTGACAGTAACACTAAACGGCAAAAAAATTCATGATAATGTTACTATTAATGGTCCAACTGGTGGGCAACTGGGTGATGATAACCCGGCCAAAGGCCCATTGATGCTACAGGGCGATCATGGTCCGGTTTCATTCCGTAATATTCGCGTTCGTGAGTATTAGCGTAAGAAAATCGACAAAGGTGTCAGGTATCAGTTCTGACGGTTCGTCGATTTTTTGGTCAGTTGGGAGATAGTAACACGGAGGTTGAGGCTAAAAAAAATTACTTCAAAGCGCCAAATCCTCCTCCGCCTGGTGTTCTAATTTCGATAACGTCTTCGTTATCTCCAGTGAAGCTTACTTTTCCGTCAAGCTCGATATCTTGATTGTTCCGTTTTAGTGTATTGCGACCAGTCTCTCCTGATTCTCCACCATCGAGCCCATATGGGGCAAACTTTCTCCGTTCAGATAGAATTGTGACTTGCGCAGGCAAAAGCAGACGGAAGGATCTAACGATACCGTCACCGCCACGAAATCTTCCCGCTCCACCACTGTTGGATCGAATTCTATATTTTTCAACTTGCAAAGGATAAGATGTTTCAATTGATTCAATTGGTGTATTGAGTGTATTGGTCATATGAGTTTGGATGGCCGAAATACCGTCCCGATTTGGATTAGCCCCCATTCCACCACCAATTGTCTCGTAGTAGGTGTAATTCTGATTGCCGATAGTTAGGTTATTCATTGTTCCAGAACTTGCCGCTGGAATGCGATCCGGGCATGCCTTGGCTAATGCACCAAGGAGGACATCTACAATCCGTTGGGATGTTTCGACATTACCTCCCGCCACCGCTGCGGGAAATTGAGCGTTTACGATAGAACCTGCTGGGGCAATGATTTCAATTGGATCAAGACACCCTGAATTTGATGGTATGTCACCACAGGCAAGACACTGGAAAACGTAAAACACGGCGGAAACTGTAATAGCATATGTTGCATTCATACTTCCTTTGACCTGATCAGCGCTCCCAGTGAAGTCGATAATAGCCTCTGTACCATCAATGGTTATCTTTACACAAAGTTCAATAGGATGGTTATCGATACCATCGTCATCGAGAAAATCCGAAAAGGTGTACGAACCATCTGGGAGATGACAGAGAATTTGTCGCATTACTCGAGCCGAATACTCTTGGAGTTGATTCATATAATCGCTGACTTCAGTAATACCATATTTTTCTGAAGTTTCAATGAGTCGTTGTTTCCCGATCCGGTTGGTCGATATTTGTGATTCCAAATCACCACGCCGTTCCTCTGGTGTACGTACATTAGAAAGCAGCAGACCGAACACATCACCCCGAATCTCGTCATTTTCGACAATCTTGATTGGTGGAATGCGAATACCTTCTTGAATTATATGGGTTGAAAGTGGCATTGACCCTGGTGTTATTCCGCCAACGTCAGCATGATGAGCACGATTGGCAACAAAAAAAATTGGAGTCTCTTCCTCAATGAAAACTGGTGCAACCAGTGTAATGTCGGGTAGATGTGTGCCACCACGGAATGGATCGTTTAGAATAACCATGTCACCTTTCGACATCCCAAGGTCCTCAATTACTGACAAAACTGAGAGGGGCATTGATCCAAGATGCACTGGAATATGGGCGGCCTGTGCAATCATTTTTCCGTGCCGATTGAATATAGCACAAGAAAAATCCCGTCTTTCCTTGATATTTGTTGACAGGGCTGATCGGCAAAGCGCGACTCCCATTTCTTCAGCAATCGAGTTCAGGATATTCCTGTAAAGTTCCAGCTTAATCGGATCGAATTTCATCTCCTTTGCCCCTTCAGTCATGCCATAATCCATCCTACGCCTCCCAGAAGCCCTCTCCGTGTGCAGCAATCGTGCAGCTAACAGTAATTTCACATCCTTCAAAGCGGTTAACACAACTAGGCATTGAAAGTTCAACGATAATCGAGGTTAGTTCCACAGGCTGATAAGGTCTCACCGCCATTAAATCTTGGAGCGCGTTTAAAAACTGGACAGTTCCAATGTCCACAGCTTGCGGAATTAATGCCGGATACATCGACATATGTGCCATTAAAATAAAGATTACGCCATGATTCCGAGCTAACAGTATGGAAGAACAGGGCATATCAGGAGGGATTTTCAGCTGATTTAGTAACCTATCACCTGAATACCTTCACGATAGGTCTGTGAGGACTTTTGAAGTGCTTCTAGTTCGCTTTCCTCGAGCTCAATTTCAAGAATATCTTCAACCCCGTTTGCGCCTAATTTAACTGGAACACCGATGTATAAGTCATTGATGCCATATTGACCAGTAAGGTACGCTGAACAGGGGATTAATCGTTTTTTGTCTAGAATAATTGCCTCAGCCATCTGGGCTAGTGATGCACCAGCAGCGTAATAACCACTAACTTTAAGCAGATTAACAATCTCACCGCCACCATTACGTGTCCGGTCCGATATCTCTTCGATTCTTTCCTCTGAAATGAGTTGCGTAATTGGAATGCCGCCGACGGTTGTATAACGAGGTAACGGCACCATGGTGTCACCATGACCACCCATTACCATTGCAGTGATGTCTTCAACGGAGACACCAAGTTCCATGGAGATGAAAGTGCGAAATCTTGCAGAGTCAAGAACACCAGCTTGTCCAACGACTCGATTCTGAGGAAATCCAGAAACTTTCCAAGCGTGATATGTCATAATATCAAGTGGGTTAGTCAGCATCACTAGTGTAGTATTGGGAGAGTGTCTGGCAACATTCTCGGTAACATTCCCAACAATTTTTGCATTGGTATTTAAAAGATCTTCACGTGTCATACCCGGTTTCCGAGGAGATCCAGAAGTAATAATCACCACATCTGATTCAGCTGTCTCTTCATAATCAAGCGCTCCGGATATATTGGCATCAAACATTTCAACTGGTCCTGTTTGCGCCATGTCAAGTGCTTTGCCTTGAGGAATACCATCAATGATATCGACCATCACGACATCACCAAGTTGTTTTTGGGCTATGAGAAATGCTGCCGTCGCACCAACGTTACCAGCTCCAATAACACTAATTTTTTTTCTGCTCATTTCATGTTTTCCTTAAAAGTTTTCGATAATTGCTGATGCGAATTCGGAAGTGTGGAGTTTGGTTGCATCTTCCATTAGTCTTTCCAAGTCGTAAGTAACTCTCTTTTGGGAAATTGATTTCGAGATTCCTCTGATAACTAGATCTGCGGCTTTCTGCCAGCCGATGTACTCAAGCATCATGACCGCGGACAGTATAAGTGAACTCGGATTGGCCACATCCTGATCCGCATATTTGGGTGCTGTTCCATGAGTTGCTTCAAACAACGCTGCTTCATCTCCAATGTTCGCACCCGGAGCCATGCCAATCCCGCCAACTTGAGCGGCACACGCATCTGATAGGTAGTCCCCATTCAAATTGGGAGTTACAATTACGTCGTATTCACGAGTTCTCGTCAGAATTTGTTGCAGCATGCTATCAGCAATTCTATCTTTGATGACGATTTTACCTTCAGGATTTTCTCCATTATATTGGTCCCATAAATCAGATTCGGCTATCACCTGTTCCGCGAATTCTTCTTGGGCGAGTTGGTATCCCCAATCCCTAAAAGCGCCTTCCGTGTACTTCATTATGTTTCCTTTATGAACGATTGTTACACTCTCGCAGCTGTGATCAATTGCATGCTGAATTGCCATACGGACAATCCGTTTGGTGCCAGTGATGCTGATCGGTTTAACTCCTATACCTGAGTCTTCACGGATCTCGATTCCCATTTCCTTTAGAAAGTTAATTACTCTTTTTGCCTCATCAGTACCTTGTTGCCACTCGATTCCAGCATAAACATCTTCTGTGTTCTCCCGAAAGATGACAACATCCATATCGCCCGGTTTGCGCACTGGAGTTACAACGCCTTCAAAGTGACGTACTGGTCGAATGCAGGCGTAAAGGTCAAGTTGTTGTCGAAGTGAAACATTTAAGCTTCGAAATCCACCACCAACTGGTGTTGTAAGGGGGCCTTTAAGCGCGACACGGAAAAATGGGATAGCTTTTAGGGTGTCTTGTGGCAGCCATTCACCGTATTTCTCATGTCCACTCTCACCAGCGTAAATATCAAGCCAGACAATCTTTTTATGATTATCATATGCTTTTTCAACAGCCCTATCTATAACATGGCGTGTCGCTTTCATGATGTCACGCCCAATCCCATCACCTTCAATCACAGGAATAATAGGTTGATCTGGAACAGCCAGTCTTCCATTTTCCTTGCTGATAATTTCTCCGTCTTTCGGGATTTCTAGCTTCTCAAATGCGTCCATTTCAACTCCTTTCAAACAACGTGATCTTAATTCTTGTCTCAAACTGAAGGGCTAAATGCATCATTCTGAAGGGCTAAATGCATCATTCTGAAGGGCTAAATGCATCATTTTCTGCTAGACGCTTGTGAACATTCACTACCTGATCTGGAACTGTGGAGTTATTATCAGCCTTGGGTATAATGTTGGGATGGGGCGCAACAACCGGGCGTATAATCTTTTGCTGGAGTTGTTCTCTGGCATCCATTATCCAGCCAAAGCCTCTGAAAATGTAGGTTAATAGAGTTCGGTCCGGATCATCAATGCCTAACCCCTCCTGAACACACCAAGCCCCGAAATCGGTGTTTGGCGTTAGTCGAAGCGGTGGCAGGCCTTCTTGATCAGGTTTTTTTATTCCTTCAATAAAAGCGATTTGATAAATGCGCTGGACTATCTTTAGCCTCTCAAGTTGCCTGCCTGAGAGTCGGAGATCTTTTTGATCTATTGCTTCAAAAAACGGTGATAGATAGATTGCCGCACGAGGATCCTGTTGAATTTGATTCCCACGACCAGCCGCTGATATTTCTGGGTGCCCGAAAGTCGGGAGTCCTCCTGTCATTACTTTTTCCTTGATGATTCGAACCTGATCTGTTACTGGTATTTTTTCCAGCTCTTTGATGAATGCTGTCATGTCATGTATGGCTCCAAAATGACGTTTACCGTCAAGAATCATCTGGGCAGCACTAAAGAAATCCGAGACGGTGACTGCGTGTAAAGTCGACATGTAACGAGCAACCATATTCGAAGCAGCGGATCCATGATGCGTCTGAATTATTCCCATTCGCTCCAAAATTTTGGTTTCGACATCGTTTGCTTTTCGTCCTAGCAATAGGCTATAACAGGTTTCAAAAGCAGTTTTGCCTTCTCCCTTATGCTGTTCAATGAAGTTGCATGTCTCATCTGCCAGATCCTGCTTGGTTAGACTTGGTGAATCCTTGAGTAGATACCGCATATAGGTCGACATCGCACCCACTGCCACATTCATCATGTGTACATGAATTTTCCGGATTAAAAAATATCCATTGTGTCGTCGGTCATCAAAACCACGAGGTTGTCTCCATTTCTCTGAATATGCTGCTTTGTGAAGCGTTGTAATATGTTGGATGGCAATCTCCGGTCCAACTTGAGAAAAAACTTTCATAAATTCAGCAACGTGGAGGCTTATTGGTTTTATGCCGGAGATACCGTTTTGTTTGGCATGTATAATTTGATAAAATTTTTTATCTATTAAGGATTGGAACAATGATTCTTCATCGATCAAACTGGTTCTTTGAGGTAGGCGACCAAAGAGGCCAACAAAAATGAGATGGGAGGGCGTTATATTTCCAGCGACGATTTCACTTTCTCCCACCAATCCACGGATGGAGAAACTCCGGATTTTTAATTCGATATTTGTTCCGTTACAATCAACTTTAGCTGTGTGTGACACGGGATTGGCGAAGACCATTGTTGATTGTGGCATCGAGACTAACCCACTTAAGGAATTAGCAATCTCCATCTCACCTAACTCGGTACTTCGGCCTATTGCTTCTGCTACAGGAGCGTAGTCTGAAGCGGCGGGTAGTTCCGACAACATTTTCCGGATTAGCGCTATTTGAGAAGTCTGTGTTTGGCTGGTTGCCATTGAATTCTCCTTAATAGTAAACAGCGGACTAGCTCAACTTGGGTTGCTATCAAAAAACATAAGTTCGATATTTGGTGAATGTTCGTAGTATATGTTTTCTTGAATGGAAATGAAATTCAAGATAGAATTTCGGGCATAATTACCCATATGATATATAAAAGTCAGGCTTGAACATCAATATAGATAGAGCTTGAGGAACTGGATTTTGCGGTGGCTCTCAAAAATCACTGAATAGTACTAGCATCCATCAATGAGCTGTCAAAGCAACATAGATATCATAGCAAAAAATTGGAGGGACTGTCAAGGAAATCCTTGTGCTTCATTAAAATCCTTGACACAAAGATCAATCTAATGTATTATCTCGGCCGAGTGATATTTAGTTACAGTACGGCTATGTTCTGTCCGCCTGCGCCCCTCGTTAATATCTGCCAAGACTTTGGGAAATTGAATTGCGGTTACAGTACAATACCGAAGGCTTTTGCTTAAGATTGTACTCCTTATACGTTCAACCTACCGTGATTCTCTACCTAGCTATAATTCTCTGTAGGACGATGTGTCATTCTCTCACAATGAATGCGAGTTTATTTTAAAATCCCGAAAATGAAATATATCAGAACAGGCAAAAGGTAGCTTCTAGGTAGCAATATTATGGAGGTTCCACGATGACAAAATTGGTTGGCTTGCCCCAAAAGGTTGGCTTGCCCCAAAAGCAGGGACTCTACAATCCAACTTACGAACATGACGCATGTGGTATTGGCTTTGTCGCTAATATCAACGGAGAAAGATCTCATCACATTGTACGTCAGGCACTCGGTGCCTTGGACTGCTTAGATCACCGAGGGGCTCGTGGTTGCGAAGATAACACGGGTGACGGGGCAGGTATTCTCATGCAAATTCCGCACGAGTTTCTTGAACATGCTTGCGAAGGGATCGGTGTAGACTTGCCTGATCGCGGCCAATATGGTGTGGGCATGATCTTCTTTACCCAGACTGAAGATCGGGAATTACGCCGCAACTGCCAGAAAAAGTTTGAGGAAATTGTCACCGAAGAAGGTCAAAGTTTTCTTGGTTGGCGCAGAGTACCAACCGACAATTTTTACTTGGGACCGACTTCTCGTTCAGCCGAACCATCTGTCTGGCAAGCTTTTATTGGTCGTGGTTCTGAAATACAAGATGATTTAGCTTTCGATCGCAAGTTGTACCTCATTCGAAAACGGGCCTCCAATATCATTCGGTATGGGGGTCAAGATCCAAACTTCTATATCCCTAGCTTATCCTGTCGAACCATTGTTTACAAGGGCATGCTCACCACCATGCAGGTCAGGGAATTCTATCCGGATCTACAGGATTCCCGTATGGCAACAGCGATCGCTCTTATTCACTCCCGATTTTCCACTAACACTTTTCCCTCTTGGGAGCGGTCTCACCCATATCGATATCTAATCCATAACGGTGAAATTAACACGGTACGTGGCAACCAGAATTGGATGAAAACTCGGCAAGCTATGTTAGCATCCGAATTGTTTGGAGAGGATTTGTCGAAAGTTTTCCCGATTTTGGATGAGGATGGTAGCGACTCTGCCATCTTTGACAATTGCCTAGAGTTCCTTTCTTTGGCTGGGCGATCAATGCCACATGCTGCTATGATGATGATTCCCGAACCTTGGGAGAATCATGAGAGTATGAGCGACGAGAAACGTGCTTTTTATGAATACCACAGTTGCTTAATGGAACCGTGGGATGGTCCTGCTTCAATTGCTTTCACCGACGGGATAGTGGTTGGTGCCTGCCTCGACCGAAACGGTCTTCGACCCTCACGCTACTATGTCACCAAAGATGACGTGATTGTTCTGGCTTCGGAAGCTGGCGTAATGGATGTCGCACCCGAAATGGTAGCTTACAAAGGTCGGCTACAACCGGGGCGGATTCTGCTAATCGATACTCAGGAAGGTCGAATTGTCAGTGATGAGGAGGTCAAGAATCAGATCGCTGCTGAACATCCTTACCGCCAATGGTTGGATAAGTATATGGTTTCCCTGTCAGATTTACCGGAAGTACAACCGAAAGAACCGGAAAAAGATCATAACGCCATCTTACAACGTCAACAAGCTTTCGGCTACACTTTCGAAGATCAACGAGTTTTTCTAGGACCGATGTCAAAGATCGGCAGAGATCCAGTTGGCTCAATGGGAAACGATGCTCCTTTAGCGGTTTTGTCCCATAAACCGCAGCTGCTCTATAATTATTTTAAGCAGCTTTTCGCACAGGTAACTAATCCACCTTTAGATCCGCTTAAAGAGGAAATCATCACCTCTGCTGAAACAACCATTGGGCCGGAACGAAATCTCCTCAATCCACAACCCGAAAGTTGTCGGCAGGTTAAGTTGCAAACACCAGTCCTATCGGACGAAGAACTAGAACAGCTCCGTCAAATCGATCAACCTGGTTTTAGCTCTACAACGTTGCCGATTCTATTCGCCCGATCCGATGGCGAAGATGGACTTGAAAAAGCACTGGATAAACTATTTACAGCAGCCGATCAAGCCATTGAAGACGACTACAATATTCTGATCTTATCGGATCGAGGACTCGATAAGGACCACGTACCAATTCCAGCATTACTTGCCGTTTCAGGTCTACACCATCATTTAATCAGAGAGGGATCTCGAACGAAAGTTGGAATTGCGCTTGAGTCCGGTGAATCGCGTGAAGTCCATCATTTTTGTTTGTTGATTGGCTATGGTGTGCAAGCCATCAATCCCTATATGGCTTTTGAAAGTTTGGCTGACATGATTCAAGAAGGCCAACTGACAGATATTGCCTACCATGATGCGGTGAAAGGGTATATCAAATCCGCTACGAAAGGTGTCATCAAAGTGATGGCCAAGATGGGAATTTCAACGATTAAGTCCTATCGAGGCGCTCAGATTTTTGAGGCCATCGGCATTAAGCAAGAAGTCGTTAATAAATACTTCACTTGGACGGATACCCGTGTGGAGGGCATTGGCTTGGACGTGATCGCTCGTGAAGTATTCATGAGGCATCGTCGGGCCTATCCCGATATTCCAGTTGATAATCAAACGTTGGATGTTGGTGGTCAGTATCAATGGCGTCAAGATGGTGAATACCATTTGTTCAACCCCAAGACGATCCACAAGTTGCAATTGGCCACTCGTACCAATAACTACGATGTCTATAAAGAGTACGCCGAGCTAATTAATGAGCACTCCGAGCAAATTGGCACTTTACGCGGGTTGCTAGAATTGAAATTGGACGACGATCCGATCCCGATTGAAGAAGTAGAGCCTGTCGAAGAAATATTTAAGCGATTTAAAACTGGGGCTATGTCCTATGGATCTATAAGCAAGGAAGCGCATGAGGCGCTGGCGATTGCCATGAACCGCATCGGTGGGAAAAGCAACACTGGTGAAGGTGGAGAAGATCCAATTCGATACACTCTTGAGCCAAATGGTGACTCGAAAAACAGTGCCATTAAGCAGGTTGCTTCCGGTCGGTTTGGTGTAACCAGTAACTATTTGGTTCATGCTAAGGAACTACAGATCAAAATGGCGCAGGGAGCAAAACCTGGTGAGGGAGGGGAGTTACCAGGTCGTAAGGTCTACCCATGGATTGCCAAGGTTCGACACTCCACTCCGGGTGTTGAACTCATCTCACCACCACCACACCATGATATCTACTCTATTGAAGATTTGGCTCAGTTGATTCATGATCTGAAAAACTCGAATCATCACGCGCGGATCAATGTCAAGCTTGTTTCCGAAGTCGGCGTTGGAACCATTGCTGCCGGTGTGGCCAAAGGACACGCTGACGTGGTTTTAATTAGTGGCCTTGATGGTGGTACGGGGGCTTCACCTCAGACCAGTATCAAGCATGCAGGATTACCTTGGGAGTTGGGTGTAGCTGAAACCCACCAGACCTTGGTACTGAATAACCTGCGCTCTCGCATCGTGGTGGAGACTGACGGTCAGTTAAAAACAGGCCGCGATGTTGTTATGGCAACATTATTGGGTGCTGAAGAGTTTGGATTTGCTACAACTCCTTTAGTTTCGCTCGGTTGTATTATGATGCGAGTCTGTCATCTCGATACCTGTCCTGTTGGTGTTGCTACGCAGAATCCGGAACTACGCAAAAATTTTATGGGTGATCCGGAATACGTAGTCAATTTCCTTCGCTTCATTGCAGAGGACATGCGTGAAATTATGGCCAGTCTTGGTATGCGAACTGTCAGTGAGATGATTGGGCGTACCGATCTGCTTGAGCCAAAGAAAGCTGTTGAACACTGGAAAGCTAAAGGATTGGATCTAACGCCAATTCTCCACCAACCTGATGTTGGTCCAGAAATCGGTCGATATTGCCAAATTGATCAAGATCACGGTCTAGAAAATTCGGTAGATAATCAAGTTCTACTTGATCTTTGCGAACCGGCTTTGCAAAAGGGAGAGAAGGTTACAGGAACTTTGCCGATCAAAAATACAGATCGAGTAGTTGGCACAATTCTGGGAAGCGATGTAACTCGGAAATTTGGACCTGAAGGCTTGCCGGAGGATACCATCGACATTCATTTTCAAGGATCTGCTGGACAGTCTTTTGCTGCCTTCACTCCTCCTGGCATCACCTTCCGTCTTGAAGGTGATGCGAACGACTACTTTGGAAAAGGTCTTTCCGGCAGTAAGCTGATCGCATACCCACCTGAAGGATCATCATTTAAGCCTGAAGAGAACATTATCGCTGGTAATGTGGCTTTTTACGGTGCGACTAGCGGAGAAGCATACATTCGTGGGTTGGTCGGCGAGCGATTCTGTGTCCGGAATAGTGGTGTTCACGCAGTCGTCGAAGGAGTTGGAGATCATGGATGTGAATATATGACTGGAGGTAAGGTCGTCATCCTTGGTGAAACCGGTCGTAATTTTGCTGGAGGTATGTCGGGGGGGACTGCCTATATCCTTGATCGCGATGGCGACTTCCATATTCGTTGCAACCAGGATCAGTGCGGCCTTGAAGGACTAAAAGATACTGAAGAAATTGAAGATGTCAGAGGGATGATACACCGACACGCTGAGTACACACGCAGTAGCCTAGCTTGGGAGATTTTAGCCGATTGGGACAAAATCGTGTCTCAATTTGTCAAGGTGGTGCCGGATGACTATAAACGTATCCTTGACGCCTACCAAGAAGTTCAAAAAGAAGGTCTACAGGGCGATGATGCATGGTTAGCTGCATTTCGGCGTGGTATTGAGGTTTCAGCGAATGTCTAAATGATGTCTTCTGTGTGAATTTAAAATACACACAGAATTTAAAAAAGTTTTAAGGCGAAGGAGATAGGATGGGAAAACCGACCGGATTCATGGAGTATGACCAGGAGCTTCCGGATGACCGTTCACCGTTAGATCGTATTGAAGATTGGGATGAATTCCATCTGCACTTTGATGAAGGAAGGTTGCAGATACAAGGTTCTCGCTGCATGGATTGTGGTGTTCCGTTTTGCCATACCGGTATGCGATTGCCAGAAACCACCCCATTTGCATCAGGCTGTCCGATTAACAACCTGATCCCGGAATGGAATGATCTGATCTACCGAGGATTGTGGAAAGAGGCACTGGATCGTCTGCACAAGACCAACAACTTCCCAGAATTCACTGGACGGGTCTGTCCAGCACCGTGTGAAGGGGCTTGTGTTTTAGGCATCACCGAGCCAGCCGTGACAATCAAGAACATCGAAGTCTCCATCGCAGATAAAGGTTGGGAAGAAGGTTGGATCGTGGCCTCCCCCCCCGAACGCCGGACGGGAAAAACGGTTGCTGCTGTCGGTTCTGGTCCAGCGGGCCTCTCTTGTGCCGCTCAACTGAATAAAGCAGGGCATCTGGTGACAGTTTACGAAAGGGCCGACCGGATTGGTGGATTATTAATGTACGGAATCCCTAACATGAAGTTAGATAAAGAGTATGTCCAGCGTCGGGTAGACTTAATGACGGAAGAAGGCGTTACTTTCGTCACCAATACTGAAATTGGCACAGATATTCAAGCCACAGAGTTAGTCCAATCATTTGATGCCGTTGTCCTTTGTGGTGGGGCCACTAAACCAAGGGACTTACCGATTGAAGGCCGTGATCTAAATGGCATTCATTTTGCCGTCAAATTCCTGCACCAGAATACCAAGAGTTTGCTCGATTCCAAGCATGCGGATGGTAGCTACATCTCAGCCAAAGACAAGCACGTAATCGTAATTGGTGGTGGGGATACGGGAACCGACTGTGTTGGCACCTCTATGCGACACGGTTGCAAAACGATGACCCAGTTCGAAATTGTTGCTCGCCCACCGGATGAGCGAGCACCTAATAACCCGTGGCCCGAGTTCCCCCGAATCTACAAACTGGATTATGGTCAGGAAGAAGCGGCAGCCAAATTTGGTTATGCTGACCCTCGTGAATATCTGACCAGCACAACCAAATTTGTCGGTGATGAAAACGGCAACGTTAAGGAACTACACACAAGCCAATACGAATGGGTGGCAGGTGATGATGGAAGACAATTTCCTAAATCGGTCGAAGGTACCGAAACGGTCCGGCCTGCCGATCTGGTGTTGATAGCCATGGGTTTCCTCGGCCCAGAAGATACCATGCTGGAGCAACTCGGTGTCGAGCGTGACCCACGTTCAAACGTCCAAGCGAAAGAAGGTAAATATACGACCAATGTGCCGGGGGTTTTTGCGGCGGGAGATATACGTCGAGGCCAGAGTTTGGTCGTTTGGGCCTTCAAAGAAGGTCGGGAAGCGGCACGTGAGGTCGATCGTTATTTGATGGGTACGACCGATCTGCCCTGATTAAACTGCTGCGGCTACGAGGTAGTCTAATTCTTTCCGTTAAATTTATACTTTGGTTCAATCTTTTTGTATTCTCTCAATAGTTTTTGTTGTTTTTTATTCAGCTTTGTGGGCACATAGATTTCAACAGTAACAGAAAGATTACCTTGTTCGTCTTTGTTCTTCTTGATTCCTAAATTATTAATTTGGAACGTTTTGTTTGGCTGGGTACCACTTGGAATCTCAAGTTTAGCATGACCGGTCAAAGTCGGTACTTCTATTTTTCCGCCCAGTGCTGCCGTAGCAAACCCAATTGGAATATGACACTTTAAGTCATATCCATCCCGTTCAAGGACAGGATGTTTTTCAACCACGACTTTGACAAAAAGATTCCCGAAATTTCCACGATTTTCACCGGCATGTCCTTGGTTTGTTAAACGAAGTAAACTACCATTATCAGTCATTGATGGAATCTTAACTCTCAGTGTCCGTTCTTTTTTAACCACACCGATACCGTGACAATTTTCACACGGCTGATGAATGATAGTTCCCTTTCCGTCACAGCGATTGCAAATCTGGTCGAGTTTTACTTTGCTAAGCGATGGTGACTGTGAGACTTGGCCTTTTCCTATGCATCTTGGACAGATAGACTGAATTGACTCCTCGCTGGTTCCAATTCCTTCACAGGTTTTGCAGGTTTCATTGCGTTTAAGCCGGATATTTTCTTCTGTACCCGAGATGGACTGAGCAAACGAAATAGCTATTTCAGTATTGACATCGTTTCCTGGTTTGCCTCTTGTTTTAATGTCAACATTGTCCGTAGGAGAGGTCTTTTGCTGACGGTGTTTATGCGAATTGGTGTATTCGTTCGTTTTTGAATTTGATTTGCTGGGTTTCAGAATGTCATTAAAAATGTTGTTCAAATCGGCTGAACTATGTTCGGCAGTTTTCCGGCTTGAAGTGGAATAATTTAACCCCGAGCTTACCCTTTCTGCTTGATCGTATATTCTACGCTGATCTGGGTTGCTTAAAATAGTATATGCTTCTGACAAAGCCTTGAATTTTTCTTCCGCTTGCTGATCACCAAGATTTTTATCTGGATGGTACTGAATGGCTACCTTTCGGTATGCATTTTTGATTTCATCGTACGTTGCATCGAAATCCACTCCCAGTGTGCGATAATGATCCTTCCTCTTCTTCAACTTCTGTTTTTCTCCTTCATATATCTCAAAAGTTTCGATGAAATCTAAATTCCATATGTTTCCGTGAAATATTGAAGGTTGTAGAATTAGTTCGGCTATCCAGTAAAAACTTATAGCTGGCATAGCTGAGTAAAGTTGCCGAAATTCCGGTAAAAATATAGTATCTTGTTTGAGCTTTCTTCCCTTTATTAGCAAGTTGTCTAACTTTTATAACGTATTCTTGGTTTTTTTCAGCCTGTTCAATTTCACGGTTAGTCGAATTGATTGAATTATAGTAGGAAGCTGATGCCAGTCCCGTTACAACTCCAGTGGTTAGTGTTGTCCATTTCATCCAATTGAATTGTGATCCCGTTTCCTCTTTAGTTTCATGTACGGCTGGAATTACCGATGGTTTCGACTTAATTTCCTTGTTTTCATCTTTCTGTATCTCTTCCATAGGCCGTATTGCTCCAACTGCAGATTCTAAAATAATTTCAACCCAATCACCAACTTCGATGACGAAGTCGGTGGAATTTTCGTTTAATACCGCTTTGGATACTCCATCGAAAGTCTCAGTTACGAAAATTTTTGCGATTTGGACCCGTTCAGCATTATCGCCTCTTCGAAGAACCTGATAAACCATTCCTTTCCGAACTCCATGGTTATATCCCAGATCAAAGTAAATTTTCTTTTTATCTATTTTGATGACATAGTTGCATGGGGTGGATCTTTCTTCTCCGTATGTGGAGGTAAGATAGAATACCATAATTAGTGCAACATGAATTATGCAAGAAAACAGACCAATTCTTCCTGCCATCTCTTATTCGCCATACATGTTCTGTGCCAAACTTCGAGTCAATTTTTCTAAAACTTTTGGCAATTCGGATTCAAGATCGGATTTTTCTATCTCTATTGATTCATCAATAATATGGATAGAATCCAGAGATTTCTCAAGACTTCCAAGAAAGTAATAGCCTTTAGCAATAACGAGATGTAAGTTTCTTTTAGTAATCAATGGGTTATGTTCAAAAATATAATCTGGTTGTTGGTTGAGCGCCTCTTGAGCATTTTCAATGGCAGATTTGTAGTTCTCAACTGCAAGGTACGCACCAGAAAGCCCTACATATGCATCGGTAGCATCCGATTTCAGTATTAATGCCTTTTCAAACTCATTGATTGCACTTTGTGCTTTTTGTTTACCGAAGAAACTCCAACCAATTCCAATCTGAGCCTCCGAATTTTGGTTGTCTGCTAATATTGCTTGGTTAAACAGATTAAGAGCTTCATCAAATTCACCCGCTTCGTATTTAGCCCATCCCGAACTGACTAACTGGTTGACATCAATCACATCATCGAAGTCCGGACCACATCCAATCAAAAATAGCAATAAGGCAAGAACTGATAAGAGATGAACAATTTGCATTTTATCTTCTGAATCCTACATCCCCGCATCAAGATGTTAAATATATTATAACAGATTCTTTCATTTGAGAAGAGTCATCTTTCGCGTGAATTGAAATTTTCCTGCATCAAGATGATAGTAGTAAACGCCACTTGCCATCTGCTCACCCGTGGTTGATCGGCCATCCCAATATATTACATGAGTTCCAAGGGATTTTAAACCAACTGCAATCTGTCGAACCAGCATACCTGATACATCATAAATCAAAATCTTAACATCTGATGGTTCTGGAAGTTGATAATGAATCCAAGTCTCTGGGTTGAACGGGTTAGGAAAGTTCTGGCTCAGACTTGATACCTTCGGAACTGCAACTACTGCTAAATCAGCACGAATTTGCTTATTTTGGATATCCTGAAGCATTATAACGTGTTGGGCGGTATCAATCATCATGTTTCCATGGCTTTTCGATGCGCTAATTTCAATAATATCACCGATTTCAACCACATTTTCTGAATCCAGGTTGATGAAAGAAGCCTGATAATAATTGTTGATAATCATAGGTTTAAGTGCATAGTTTTTTGATAAATTCTTGACAGTCAATTGCGTCATGCCGCTTTCATAGGGCAGAAGGCCGTGCACAATCAAGATTGGTGTATCACTAAAATTCGGTTCTGTTATGGTGGTTGGCGAAGCAGGAATTTGTTGGCCTTTCTCTAACTGATCCCAAGCTTCTCCAGTAATATCGATTGCTCCTTCTTCCGAGCAGATAAACGCAACCGCCTTGCCAGGTTCTATGGGTATATCATGTACAATGACTAGTTCATCGTTTGTATTAGATCGAGCAATTGTCCTGAAGGTACCATTTTCCGAGGCTACAATACTTTTGACAATTTTTCCGATTCCATTAACTTTGAGAAAACCGCTCAGATACTTAAAACGATTATCATCAAGAGGAAGACCAATTAAATTTAATCCTTTGTACAGTTTGATCCGACTTCCCCCACGTTTTCCAAGAGCTCTACCGACAAGTTTCAGGCTCACAGGTTTTCGCATAACGCTGATAATTCCTGTAGTCTCTGAAATAAGCTGATTGGCCAGTTTTCCATAGCTTCGATCTCCAAGAAAACTTCTCCAGACCAGTGCGTTGTGATCGTAGGCAATCAAGAAATTAACGTTTTTGAATCCGCCGAGGATATTGTATAAATCACCGATAGTTTTAACCATTGCCGGCTGACCGTTCACTTGGCTGATTTGTATTGGAACGTGGATTAAACCAATATTCTTTGGAATGTTTAATTCAAACTCGATAACATTTCGTAATACAACCTTTTGGGCAAGCTCACCTGTTTTGTTTCCCTGTGGATCTTGTGCGGAGATCTTTATAGTTTTTACTCCATCATCATGTTCATTTTCATCATGAACGCGAAAGGTTGCAGAATATGTCCTTTCCAGTGACCGGTTCTCAGAAAGCTTTATGGGACTTCCCGCAGTCGAATCCAATTCAGAAATATCGGCGATTACTAAAAGCCCTGATCGATTTCCTTCCACCTGTATCATTAATAATTGGCCATTCCGAAGTTGATTACGATTGATTGTTGAGGTTTTTATAATCGGCGTTGTCTCAATAACAATCCCATCTGTTAGCGTTTTTTTACTTTTGCCGATCTTAACAATTACATCATAGTTTCCTTTCAGATGCTTATCAGCGACTGGTGTAAACTGTGCCAGATACTTCCCTTTTGTATCGGTAGATTCAACCATGATTTGGTCGGCAACTAAGTTGGCAATGGAAAATGCCGCCCTTTGATCCGGCCTTCCTTGTGCTATAATAGTTGCTTTTTGATGAAATGTTACTGGACTTCCCGCGACAAAAATGCCGTCAATAGCTCCTTTTATCTCAAGCTCATGTGCGACAGATCTCAGGTCTTTTGCTGTTACGGTGACGCTTGATGTGCCAATAACTAAATCTGTGTAAAAGAAGTTAGCAGAATCTTCCCCTTCTGGGATTATGATTTCATTAATTGGAATAGTATTGTTGATGTCTACGCTGAAAGTTGCGTTCTCACTCGTTGACTTCAATTCAATGACGATCGAATCTACAGCGCTAGTCTTATCGCCATTGATATCCAGTAAGTCGATGTAGATTTCGGCTGTGTTGCCTTTATAGAGCGATTTTTCGCTTTTAATTGATAGCGATTGTGGCAAACTAATAAATTTGGCAAAAATAGTATGATTTGACCGCACTTTATTGAAAGTGTACTCGGTGATTGTGCCGACAGAGCCTCCATCGACCTCAACATCTGCGAGATAATATCCATCATTCGGTTTTATGGTGAATAATTGGTCCATTTTACGATTTACAGGCACTTCTCCACTTGGTAGAATCAGGCCTCCTACGTCTGATTCTACCCGAATTTTGTATTGGTCCGGTGCGTTAACACCAACTTCATAGGCGCCTATTGTTGGTGGATCCTGTCTCAGGTCACCTAGTAAGTCGGTTGGTGGGGCGAAAGTAAAACTGGCTGAACCAATACATTTACTTAATGTTACAAGTCGATAATCACTCAATTCCTGATCAACAAAAATTGGATTTGTGTTGATATTGCCAGTTCCTTTATAACCCCCTTTAATATTTGAGTAAGAGATGGGAAGAGGATTTCCTTCAAAATGAATTTCATCGGGTGTATTATTCCAAATCAGTGTGTTGATAATTTGTGGGTAGGACGTAGCTTTAACATGAACCGCACCGCCTATGGCTGTTGCAGTATTCGCGGTGATCGTGCAGTTGACAATAGAAGGCATTGAATAAATAAGCCCTGCGATTGCTCCTCCATACCTAGCAGAATTCTGCGTAAAAACTGAGTTGGTGATCGTTGGTGAAGAGGATTGACAATAGATGGCTCCACCGTTACCTTCAGCAGTGTTACTAGTAAAGATGCTATTTGTAATAACAGGTGAAGAGAAATCACAACGAATTCCACCACCATTCATGCTGGTATTGTTGGCCAAGAATTTACAGTCTGAGATTTTTGGTGATGACCGAATACAATAGATTCCACCACCATAATCATTATCGAGGATCTCACAATTAGAAATAACCGGATTCGCATCACGACAGTAAATCCCGCCGCCGTAACCATCATTAGTACCTGTAGCAGTATTATTCGTGATTCTACAATTTCTAATGGTAGGGGAGGCACCAATGCACGATATTGCGCCACCGCTGCCACGTCCATTGGTGATTGTGAGACCAGCGATAATTGATTCAGTGGTTTCGCTATTATGAAATATGAAACCTTGTCCTAGCCCTTCACAGTTGATCACACAACGATTGGCACCATTTTCTGACCTAACTGTAATTGGTTTACCTTGAAAGTTTATATTCTGATTTCGAGATCCTATATAGATTCCGTCAGCAATTATAATTGTGTCACCGGCTTTGGAAAAATCAACAGCATCCTGAATTGTCGGTTGATCTCCAGGAACATAAATAACTGGAACGTTGGAGGTAAACGTTTGGTTAATTCCATGGACAAGTCCAGCATTATTTTGGGCATTTAAACGGAAATGATAAGTTTGATTTGGTTCTAGATCGGTGATTACTTCACTCACGCTCAAATTCGCAAATTCACCAGTTAATTGTTTAACATTTGTTGACAGTCCATAACCGTTTGTTTTGCCGTATTCGAAATAGTATTCAGTGACAGCACCGTTTGAATTAATTTTCCCCTTTAATTGTGTGGTTTGTTTGTCAACTTGACTTGAACTCCATAGCACAAGAGGTAGGTTCGTCCATTCATATGCACCGATATCAACTTTCAAAATTCGCTCAGTACCGATAAGATCTGTCCGAGGCGCATCTCTGTTATCACCAGCGTCAATGCAGGGAGAACCTGCATCGAGTCGGAAATCCCAGCTTTGCGGCGCAATAAATTGTGGGTTCTCACTGACTAAGCCAATGCCAATTACGCCTTCTTCGACACATGAATAAGATGGCGTACTTGTTGCCACAATTGGGAGCCCATTAAGATTGTCCCAGATGATGCTGTTTTTAACTGTGCCTTTGCAATGGTAAAGCCCGCTCCCTTGTTGGTAGTTAGGTAAACCTGTTCTCGATCGAAGTTCATTGTAAACGATTGTATTATTAATAATATAACCGTCACAATAAGCCAGTCCTCCACCGAAAGTGTCCCAGGAAGCTGATACAGCATTATTAGCGATAATATTGTTTTCAATGATGCCGTCACAATAAGCCAGTCCTCCGCCATTAGCACCTGCAGAGGGCGCGTATGCAAAATTATTTGTAATGATATTATTACGAATAATACCATTGCAATCGGAGATTGCTCCCCCATTAGCCGTCACACGTGAACCAGAAAGGGCCTCTACCGAGTTTCCTCGGATTGTGTTGTATTGAATAATACCATTGCTACCATAGATTCCTCCACCATTAGCATTAGCCAACAAACTGATTGATGAATTTGCAATGATTAAACAATGTTCAATTATCGCGCTAGAACCGTTTCCATTAATTCCTCCACCATTTATCGAGTTACCGTTCGTAATTGTGAATCCCGATAGTACACATGTTTCGTCTTCAATCCCAGTTAAGGTAATGACAGAACCCTTGCCATTTCCATCAATAATTGTTGCCCTTATTATTTCTTTATCGGTTGGGTTAATTGATCGGAGAATAATATTTTTACCGCTAAGCGTGATTGTCTCTTTATAAATCCCGGTCGATACGATCACTTCGTCTCCGTCTGAAGCCGCATAGATGGCATTTTGTATAGTAGGTTGATCTTTTGGGACAGAAATAGTGATTGCTTGTGTAACTGAAGCAAAGAGTAACAGAACAAAAACTAGGGAACTTCTTTGTCGGATCAATTCTTCGGTGGTCCTAGATGCTTTAATTTATTATATAGTCTTATATAAAGAACATTAGGTAAAACTAGAGAACATTTAGGTAAAAGCTGGATCTAGAATTATATCAGAAGTTCAATGTACCATCAAGCGACAACTAGAAAGGCTTTTTAATATAGATGATCAAAAAAAGCCAAATGTGCGTTATTTCCGAATTTTGCTAAGAGAGATCTAAAGATCATATCAGCTGTGAAAACTGATCAAAATGGGACTTTTGATAAATGTAAAGTATTTAGTATTTTAAGTTACTTTATCAAATAAGAAATTACGACCATACTTTCGCTCATTCAGGATTATAGATAAAGTTGATTTTTGCAGTATATAATGTCAAAATAATTCGTAGAAATATGCTAAAGTACTCCGAAAATTTTCTGTCCCTGATTACGGATTGGTGTAGAAAACACCACGTTAACTGAGTTTTCGTTTAGAACCAGATTTAAAGAATGTTGAAATACTTAAAATTGAAAAACTCGATATATTGGTAATTGGAGGTGGATTTATCGGTTGTGGCTTAATTCGAGACCTGGCTATGAATGGTGGTGTAAAGGTTGGACTGATTGATCAAGGAGACTTTGCTAGCGGCACAAGTAGCACACCGTCTAAATTGATTCATGGCGGTTTTCGCTATCTGTTAAATCATGATCTTGCGCTTGTCAGTGAAGCATACAGTGAGCGTGAAGTTCCACTTCGAATTGTGCCGGGACTTGTTAAACCACTTCCTGTGGTTATACTCAATTATATAAGGTGATCCATAATCCGTTTTTTGGTTGATATAGCAGATTATTACTATAATCACTTACTATCATAACTTATGCTGGCATTCGACAGCTTGCCACCTAAAGTAATCGTGGTTTTGTCTCAAGAGAGCATAAAATCATCGAATCCGAAAGTGGAGTTGTACTCGTGTATGGCCGTAAACTGATAACCTACCGGAATGAAATGGTAATTTATCTTGAAGATTTCCTTTGTCGTCGAGTGCAGGTTAGAATGATCAATGATCAGGAGGTTTCTGCAAGTGGAGAGGATCGCTGAGATGATCGATCAACTATGTTGTTGGGGCGTCGAACATGTTAAGGCTGAAGTTGATCAATACCTGCGGTGAATCAAGTGGCAGAATGCTGAGATCTGAGGAAAAGTATTAATACTGTAACACACCCATGCAAAAAAATCTGATCGAAATTTATTCTACACTTGATCAATGGAATGCTCAGTTGATTCAAACACAATTGAGTCGAGAGGGGATTCAAGCCTTAACAAAGCAACGACAGAATGACATTGGCGATCGTGAAATTGCTTTATTCGTCGGTTTCGAAGACGAAGCCAATGCGCGAGAAATTGTTAGTCACATCGATTTGGTCATTGCAGATAGTTACTTGGAAAACGAAGTGGACTCTGACCAAGAGACAGCGATAGAAGAATCAGAAATACCACAAGTCGCACCGACAGACATCTCGTCCATAACAATTGCTGATCGAGAAGGAATCGGTAAAATTATCCTCCATGTTGGTCGCGGTTGCGAACTTCAAGTTGGATTAGAACCTTATTACACAGTTGATGAAGACCAGTGGGAAGAATTTACGGACTTTAGCGCACAGCGTCAGGAGTTTTCGATCCTGCTGAGACATGAGTATCCAGAACTCTTCAAATGGCTTAAGAGCCATAAAATGATGCTGGAGTTCATTCGGCTTGTTGAATCTACATACCGTGATGTTCCGTCTCCACACTCCCAACAGGGACAGGATGATGGACAACATGCCGATTTGAGCAAATCCGCTCTGATGGGTTTCATATGTTCGCTTGTTGCACTTTTAGTAATTAAGGCCAACCTTCACTTACTGCTATGTTTAATTGTTCTGACATTGTCAGTTTCCATATCAATAATATCAGCATTTCGAATCCTTAAAAACCCTGATAAATCAAGAGGACTTTTGGTATCGATTGTGGCTTTGCTGATCGCCGGAATGGGCCTGTTATTTCTTGTGCAGAGACAAACAAATAGCAGTTTAGAAAACGGAACTTCACAACTGAGCGAAAAGTCCAAGCAGAATTTGGAGAAATAGATCCCAAACGGTATTTTATTGAAGGCAACATTTTTATAATTACCTTGACAATTTAGTCAGTCAATCAGTATAATCCTCGACAAATTTTTTGCGGGAATAGCTCAGTGGTAGAGCATCAGCTTCCCAAGCTGAGGGCCGCGGGTTCGAGTCCCGTTTCCCGCTTCCCTATTTCACGTATTAGAATCAATAGTAGTTCCCAAATATAACGTCACTACACTTAGAAGAGATATTACCATACAATGATGCAAAAAGAACGTACTAATACGATAGATGTCGAAAGCGATTCTTTTATAGAATTTGTACTGAATATCAGTGCGTTTGCCAAGCGTCACTCTAAAAATATTACTATTATCGCTACCATTATAATTTTAGGAATTGTCTTGCTCACATTGCGTCAACAGCGGATGCAAAGTAAAAAAGCAGATGCATCAGTTAAACTTACAAAAGCCTTTGAAAAGTTTAGCGAAGCCGAAAATGATTGGCTTGATTCTGATAATGCAAATACCGATCAGCTTCAGATAGTAGAAGCTGAATTTCAAAAAATTTTCCAAACATACAAAGGAACGGCGGCTGATCAAGCACGTTATAACTTCGCCAAAATTAAATACTATCGTGGCGAGTATGATATGGCAAAATCAAAGTTTGAAGAGATTTCCAATGATAAATCTGAGATTAGTCTTTTAGTTCTTTACGCTAGGGTGGCAATTGGTAATTGCTATGAACAGCAAGAGCAATATGTCGAAGCTATTAAGGTCTATGAAACTTTTATAAACTCAGCAGATCCTAATATTGATATGCCACTTCGTGACCATGTTATTGAACTTGCCAAGTTAAGCCAAGCACGGTGTCATAAAAAACTGGAACAATATAAAGAAGCCAGCAAAATTTATAAAAGTTTAATCGCGAAATTCGAAAAAAACTTGGATAAGGCTATTAAAGATAAAAGCATGGAACTTATGGAGAGTACCAAATCCCTTTTGAATGATCTGCCTATTTCAGATAGACCGTCTGTGACTAATCTCGGCGCAGATATCGCCTACGATACTTTTGTGAACTATCTGAAAGCATTCCACGAGTATAAAATTGCCAAAGACATAAAAGGCGGTTTGACCACGGCAGTTCGCAAGAAATTCCGGAAATTTGAGACAGAGTCAAATACATTTGTTGAAGATCTAAAACAAGCACAGAAGAATAAAGTAGAAGGACGCATATCAACCGCGCTATTTTATTATGATCAAGCCGTCGGACTAAGTTTTGCACCAAGTCGTGCTATCTATGAAAAAGCGCTTTTCGAGTCGAATAAGTTTCAGTACTCTCAAAATTGAGCATTACTGCGATCTAGAGCATAATATTAATAAATCTTAATATATTATATGGCCTATTCAGAAAAAGTTCTTGAATATGATAAACTGAAGCTATTATTGGCAACGCATACGCTCTCTGAATTAGGCAGATGCAAGGTTGAACAACTTAAACCCATTCATCACATCGATGCTATCCGTCATCATCAGCAACTTTGTACAGAATCGAAAAGTTTTTATCAGACTCAAGGAGGATTTCCGCTTAGAGGAATTCAAGATATTTCGCCTGCGCTCAAGCGGGCGAGAAAACATGGTGCTATTCTCCAACCTGATCAGCTAAATAATATCTCAAACGTGATTGGCATCAGTCATAAGATTAAACATAAAGCATCGAAGTCAAACCGACAGGATTTCCCTAATTTGTTTAAAATCTTTGATGCCCTTCACAACTTTCCACACCTTGTTGAAGCAATTAAAAATGCTATTGGCTCTGAAGGCGAAATTTTGGACTCTGCGAGCCCTGAACTCAGATCAATTCGCAGGGAACTTGTCAAAACTCATAAGGCTCTTCAATCAAAACTTAATTCAATCCTACAGTCTCCAAAGCATCACAAGTCAATCCAAGAAAGTATAATTACCTCACGAAATGGCCGTTACGTTATCCCTATTAAGCAAGATGCGAAGGGAAATTTTCAGGGTGTCGTTCATGGTCAATCAGCCAGTGGAGCGACGCTTTTTATGGAGCCATTCGAGGCAGTCGAAATCAACAACCGAATTGCGAAGCTGATCGATGTGGAGCGTGAGGAGATCCATCATGTCCTCTATGACTTGACTGCCCAAATTTATGAGATAGTACCAGAACTCGAGAACACGATGGAATGCTTAGGTGAACTTGAATTTTTGGGGGCAAAAGCGCAACTAAGTCTGGAATTAAAGGCAACAGAACCCAAATTAAATAAATACGGGTTTACTAAACTGGTTGCCGCACGCCATCCATTACTTGAGCTTAGTTTGCGCTCTTCAAGGAAAGAATCTTCCCTTGAAGAAATCATTCCCACTGATATATATCTTGGCGGCGATTTTAATACTATGGTAATCACTGGGCCAAATACTGGAGGAAAAACAGTTGCCCTTAAGGCGTTTGGTCTGTTAACACTTATGGCACAATCCGGTTTACATATTCCAGCTAGAAGTGGAAGTGAAGTTGCTGTTTTCGATCATATTTTTGCTGATATCGGCGATGAACAGAGTATCGAACAAAATCTGAGTACCTTTTCCTCACACATGACCAAAATCATCGATGTGCTGAAAAACATGACTGAAAATTCACTTGTGTTACTTGATGAGGTTGGTGCAGGTACTGATCCTGCCGAAGGAGTGGCGCTCGGTATGGCAATTATTGATTGGCTGACGGAATATGGGGTAAAAACGATTGCCACAACCCATCATAGTGTATTGAAAGCACATGCTCATAATCAGGACGGCATGATAAACGCGTCAATGGCATTCGATTGGAGTTCGTTGCGTCCTAGTTACCATCTTCAAATTGGGCTACCCGGAGGTAGTAATGCGATTAATATTGCTGAACGGTTGGGCATGCCTGACGCAATTCTTGAATCCGCAAAGTCTTATATAGGCGAACAGAAAGTTACTGTTGAAGACCTCCTTATTGACATGCAAGAAGCAAGACACAAACTGGAGACAGAGCGTGATACCCTCCAGCGTCGGGTGGAATCAACTGAAGAAAAACGTCGGAAATACGAAATGGAAATCGACTCACTTAGGCTTGAACGGGAGACCTTAAAGCAGGAAGCTAAAAATGAAGCTGCTAGTATCTTGAAAGACGCGCGTCGGACAGTCGAGGAGACAATTGCTCAAATTCGGCGTGAACAGGCCTCTAAGGAAAGTGTTAAAGCCGCGTTTCATCGTCTTGATGAAACTAAACAAGGGCTAAAGCAAACCAAGAAAGCCAACATATCTCAAACCCAATCCCCTTATATTGATAAGCTTCAGGTTGGAGATAAGGTTCTTATACAGAGCCTAAATCGGTTCGGCGAAATTATTTCACTAGAAAAAGGTAATGGAAATTTGATCCGAGTCCAAGTTGGTAGCATGAAGATGCGCGTTCCGGAGGATGACATAGGAATTCCATTAGATCTCAATAACACCACTGAAGTCTCTACATCTGTTCTAGACATCCAACATAACAAAACCGAGAACGTCCAATTTGAAATTAATCTCATCGGTAAAAAAGTGGACGATGCACTTAATGAAATTGATAAATATTTGGATGATGTTCTTCTTAGTGGTTTATCGTCTGTACGCATCATTCATGGCAAAGGCACGGGTGCCTTGCGTGACGCGATTCAGAATTTTTTGAACGGTCATCCGTCCGTTTTGGATTTTGATCTTGCCCCTCGGTCCAAAGGTGGACGGGGGGCAACCGTTGTCAAATTACGAGAATAAATGCCAATGGCTACTCGATCTTTCAACCACATTCCTTCAGAAACAATTGATGAAGTCCGACAAAGAAATGACATTGCCGAAGTGATTATGGAATGTGGCGTCCCTTTGAAGTTGGTGGGGAAAAATTACAAAGCATGCTGTCCTTTCCATGATGAGAAGACGCCCTCGTTTACTGTGTCATCTGAGAAACAGATGTTTTACTGCTTTGGATGCCAAATGGGAGGGAATACTATAACGTTCCTTCAGAAGTATGAAAATAAGCCATTCATTGAATCGATTGAATGGCTGGCCAATCGAGTCGGAGTTCCGTTGCCAACGCAGGATCTACAAGCAAAAGAACGGGCAAAGAAACGTCTTAATCTGGAAGAACTTAATCGGTTGGCAACTAAATATTTCCATCGTAATCTGCTCGATTCCCAAATAGGAGAGAAAGCCTCAATTTATCTGAAAAACCGACAGGTTTCAAGCAGCACAATTCGAACCTTCCAGATTGGATATGCCACCCGAGGCTCGAGAGATTTCCTTGAAGATGCAATACGACAAGGTTCCTCCAAGCAACAACTTCTGGATGTCGGATTGATCAAAAATGGCGAAAAGAGAACAACCGACCGTTTTCGGGACCGCGTAATTTTTCCAATCATTGATGAGCGAGGTGTTCCAGTTGCTTTTGGTGGTAGAGTGCTTTCACCGGATGCCGTTCCAAAGTATCTCAACACTTCGTCAACCATACTTTATGATAAGAGTAAAACCCTCTACAATCTGCACAGCGCAAGACCCACTATGCAGAAAACTCGTCAGGCAATTCTAGTGGAAGGATATTTTGATGTTATCCGCTTAAGCCAAGAAGGAATCGGGAATGTGATTGCTTCACTTGGAACATCTTTCAGCGAATCACACGCAAGTCTCCTCAAACGATTTGTGGACGAGGTTTTTATTGTTTTTGATGGTGATAGTGCTGGTATCCGAGCGGCAGTACGCGGTTTGAACCACTTGGTAAAAGAGGGTTTGAAGGTTAGAGTAATGATGCTGTCTGGAGGTCAAGATCCCGATGCGTTCGTATTAGATCATGGAATTGATGCGTTTAACAAGCGTCTTGCTTCGGCAATGAACTTGGTTGAATTCCAAATCCAGCGGGTTGTGGAGACGGGCGGGCTTCGGCAGATTGACGTCAAGACTCAAGTCTTGAAAGATATTGCTAACACCTTGTCCCATATTAAAAGTCGAGTTGAGTTAGATCAATACATCAACTATACTGCACAGGAACTTGATTTAGATCGGGCTGTCATATGGCAGGAACTGCGTGCGCTTGGTGTTCAGCCGCCGAAAGTGAGCAAATCGTCCGGAATAAAGGCTAAACCAAATAAAACCTTACTTAGTCCACGTCACTCGATTGAACAGCAGTTGATAGAAGTCCTATTTCAAAATCCGGGTTTTATACCAACTGCCAAAGAAAATTTTAGCTATGATGACTTCAAGCATCCTGTGTTTTCAAAGATTGCCAAAATGTTGTGGGAAGTAAGTGAAGCCGATGATAATATTTCGATGCAGAATTTTATTGATGAGTGCAATAATCAGGAGATTCAAAACATAGTTGCGAGTTTTGCACTAAAAGAAAATAATCTCCCAAACCAAGAAATAAGGCTGGAAGGATGTTTAAAGAAACTTAATCAATTTGTGCTCTTGGATCTCGAACACAATATCCGCACAACTGCCCTTGCAGAAGGTCATGATGATGTTGAAACACTTATGGAGCTCGTTGAGCTTTCAAAAAGGAGGAAGCAATTCAATCTTTGAGTTTATAGTCATTATTTTCTACGACATGGCAAGCAAATCTGAAACAGAATAAAATATAGAAATGGAAAATTCTGCTGATTTTTCAAACACGGGGGACAATTATCTTAGTCAAACATTGTTGGGTGATTTTAGTCAACTTCGCCTTTCTGACGCTTATATAGATGAAGGAGATTTCGCAGCGATGGAAATAGCTAATATAAGTCAGTATTTAGAATCTGAGAATCATATCCAAAATCAAAATCAAAATCAAAATCAAGATGATGAAACCTTTCTTGATTTGAGTGCCGGTGAACTTGATAAAACAGATGACCCTATTAAAGTGTACCTGAAGGAGATGGGTAAGATTCCGTTATTATCGAAACAACGCGAAATTGATCTATCTAAAAAAATTCAGGAAGGATTTAATATTGTTCGTGATTCTATTTTTTCAAGTGCCTATGGAGTAGTAAAAATTAAGAGAATTTTCTATATCGTTGTTTCAGGTAGGAAGAGGCCATCAGACCTTTTAGATTTTCCTGTCGAGATTTCCTCCATAGATGAAAAGGATAATCGATATCTTGAACTCACCAAGCGACTGATCGGTGAGTTGAAGAAAATTGAGGCTCAGGTTTGTGAAAAAGAGATACAGTTGGCGAAAAATAATCTTGATCGTAAGTCTAGAAAACGGATTGAAGATGGCTTAAGATTGAATCATGAAGAAATCTCGGGAAAACTAAAACTTGTTAAGATCAACCAAGACGAAATTCTCGCAATCTGTGATGAGTTTAGAGAATTGGTCAGAAGAGTAAAAGATCTTTCGGGCAAGATAACTGCTATTGAAGATATTGTCGGCATGTCATCTGAACAGATTCAACAAGTAGTCGAAAATAATTTTCGGAATGGAAGTCCTAAGATTGAAGAGGATTTGGTTGAATACAATCGAGGTATTGTTAGGGCAAAACGCCAGATTAAACATATCGAGTCAGAGGTGGGACTATCTCACAAAGAGTTGTTTCAGGTAGTTGATAAAATAAATAGAGGTAAAAACCTGTCGCAGGAAGCAAAGATGGAAATTGTTGAATCTAATCTGCGATTAGTGGTTAGCATCGCTAAAAAATATAGAAATCGCGCTTCCGGTTTGGTGTTCCTCGATTTGATTCAGGAGGGTAATATTGGACTTATGAAAGCGGTTGATAAGTTTGATTATCGACGAGGCTATAAATTCAGTACCTATGCGACTTGGTGGATACGGCAGGGTATTACGCGTGCGATTGCTGATCAAGGACGTACTATCCGTGTTCCGGTACATATGATTGAAACAATCAACAAACTACTTCGTACCTCTCGCCATCTTGTACAGGAGAATGGCCAAGACCCCGACCCTCTATCGATTGCCAAGCAAATGGAGATGAGCGTTGAAAAAGTGCGGCAGATACTGGAAGTCGCACAGGAACCGATTTCGCTCGAAACGCCGATTGGAGATGAAGACGATACTCAGCTCGGTGATTTTATCGAGGATAAAAAGATCAATTCTCCTATTAATGCAACGGCTTTGGTAATGCTTAAGGAGAAAGTGAACGAGGTCCTCGATACGTTAACGGCAAGAGAGAGGCGTGTGATTATACTCCGATTTGGTATTGAAGACGGTTGTCCGTGTACGCTGGAAGAAGTTGGAATGGAATTTAGCGTGACTCGTGAGCGAGTCCGTCAGATTGAGGCAAAAGCCTTGCGGAAACTTCGACATCCAACTCGCAGTTATTGGTTAAGGGGCTTGCTTGATCAATAACAAAATCTGTTCCAAATAGCATTGACAAATGAGGGCGCTGCAATTATAATCCTTAGCTTGTAGCCTAATTGGGGTCCATAGCTCAGTGGTTAGAGCAATCGGCTCATAACCGATCGGTCCTAGGTTCAAGTCCTAGTGGGCCCATCAATTATGGGGCGTTAGCTCAGGGGTAGAGCGCTACCTTCACACGGTAGAAGTCACTGGTTCAAATCCAGTACGTCCCACCATCTCCGATGTTAGATCAAAATATTATCAGATTTTTATGGTTCATTTGCAAGTAGCTTTTATCTCAGAAATACTCTTGACTTAGTATTTTTAGTAATGTTATCATCACTCCAAGCTGAATTCAGGTGATGGAGTTTTAACGGGTTGCTGGTGGGAAATTCGATTTCTACAATCCATCAAGAAACAGAGCAAAATCCGGTTGTTGATGGCAAAGCAAAGCATTCATCAGAAAATGTAGAGTTGAAGCAAAAAAGTGTAGTGGGTGTTATCATCCACTCTTTTTTTGTGATCCCATTTATGATTGCCTGTTTCTGTGTGGTGGTGTTTGCCGTCTTTTCCCTCCTGACTTGGGAAAATGACGATGTATACAATCACCTTAACAAAATCAAGATAGGCAATCAAACAGTCCGTTGGCAATCTGCGTTTGAACTATCCAAATTATTATCCAAACCCAATCCAGCCATTAATGAAGATCGCTTCGTTGCGGAGATGATCAGTGTCTTCAACAGCCCAATCACGAAAGCTGATGACAAGCGTGTCCGAAATTACCTTGCCAGAGCAATGGGGCATACGGAAAACCCTAAATTCGCTATCCCCCTACGAAAAGCTCTTGAAAGAGAAGATAATCTGGATAACCTGATTTCTGTTATATATGCACTTGGATCGCTAAGAGATTCAGGTGCGGTTAGCAGCATTCACCAGTATATCGATCACCCACAACCTGAAGTGAGATTAGCTGCTGTCATTACGCTTGGCAATATCGGTCAGTCGAGTTCCATCCAACACTTGCAAGGAGCTTTAAATGACACCGAGGAAAATGTCAGATGGGATGCTGCCATTGCTTTGGCTAAGATGGGTGATAGTTCGGGACAGCAAGTCATCCTTCGTTTGCTGGACAGAGAATATCTGGACAAATTTTCTGAAGTTGATCCATACGAACAAAATCAGATAATTCTCGTGGCAATTAGAGCATCAACACATATTAAAAATCCTGTTCTGAGTGAAGCGATCAAGAAATTAAGCAAAAACGATCCCAATATGAAAGTGCGTAATGCTGCAATGGAGGCATTAAAATGAGTGAAGAAAACGATATCTTCGACGATGCCGAACTGGAAGGATTATCACCATCCCGACAGAAAATGATCCTTCGTAAAAGAGCCAAACAAGGCGGTGGTGCATCTGTTC
>JYMV01038288.1_pt1 | contig 117142 bp, 95 predicted proteins | sample 338911 | NCBI WGS metagenome assembly JYMV01 (sample SAMN03354496, study PRJNA234377) | hydrothermal vent metagenome | biome: Deep sea; feature: Hydrothermal plumes at the Eastern Lau Spreading Center, Western Pacific Ocean; material: Seawater | place: Tonga | collected 2009 | depth 2000 m m | reverse complement strand
TGGTTATTTTCGTAGGTAGTGAGAGAGGGAGGGCAGTCCATGACGATATCATTACCGGTGTTGATGGGTTCCAGTGTCAGCACGGCGGAAAACAAATCAGCGGATAGATTTCTCAGGGAACCCATAAACAGATTCTTGATGCCCTCTCTGGCGCCGAGTTCAGCGTTTAAAAAGGAGGTATTACCTCCCGCTGAAATGAGCAGATCAAAATCTTCGACGTGGGTTATGGAGTCGATTTTGTAAGCAAAGCTGATGAGGGTGGAGGCCATTGGAGACTGGTTGTTGAGTACGATCTTCAGCAGTGGGCGAAGCCACTTGTGTATTAGCTTCACTTCCAGAACGCAGATCTCCGAGGGTTCAATGTGAGAGGCTATTAACTGTGCAACCCCTTTGGCCCGATTGACGTGCCCCGGGATGCCATCGCTAATGATCAGGATTTTCACCGATTCAAGCTTCCCGCTTACTCGCGCATTCAATACACAAGGTGGCGGTCGGATCTGACTCAAGCCGCAGCGGATTAATCGGCTCATCGCAGTCCAGACAATACCCGTAGTCTTCGGCATCCATGCGCCGTAACGCGGCGGCGATCATTTTCAGCCGTAAGCCGCGACGTTGTTCCGATTCGATAGACATGGCCTGTGCCTGCATTGCATCCATACGCGACAGGCGTCCCACACAGCTTTGATCCAGCGTCACGGTGGCTGCGGCCTCTTTGCTGGTGGCGTCAATGGCGGCAAGGGCGGCTTTTTCTTCCAGCAGGCGGGCACGAAAGTGCTGATAATCGAGGCTGTCAGTGGTCATGGCAAACCAGACTACCAGCCACTGTCGGCGAGTACAAAGTGGCAGGCGTGGTGTCTCAGGTGTGTGGTCGAGGCGGGATTCATCCAGATAAATTACTGTTCCCTAGAACTAAAACAAGAATCAGGGCGAAAAACAGAAGCAGGCTGACGGCATCGATCCAGCGGGCGCGTCGGCTAAGCCTGGATTTATCTTCCGCTTCTTCAATGGTTTCCTCGTCTTTTCCGGGGACCGATGCCACTGGTTTTACTTCGACCTCGGTGGGTGTGTCGGCCAATACTGTGGCGGTGGTCTGTCGATCACCGGTGGCGACCAAGGTGGGAGGCGAGCCGGTGTCGTCGTTACCAGGGTGAGCGATGGGTAATGGCGGTTGGGTGTCAGGCGCAGCGGAAGTTTGTTTCCAGATTGCACTCGACAGAACCCCTGCTTGCTGATCCTTGATCGCTTCCGCGACCAGTTCGATACCTACCACGGGACAGGACTCGGCATGTCCATACAGCAGGGCGGTATCGCAGAGTCGGTTGATGAGTCGGGGAATCCCCCCGCTGTAGTGGTAGACCGCGGTACAGGCCTCATCGGTAAATAGTCCAGGGTCGCCTTTCGCGCAAGCGGTGCGGAAGCGAATGTAATCAAGACATTCGTCATGGTCTAACGCGCCAAGGTGATGATGCACAACAATGCGTTGTTTAAACTGCTCCAGATCGGGGTGATTCAGGCGCTCACGTAATTGCAGTTGACCGATCAGGACGATCTGCAACATTTGTTCGGCGTCGGTATTGATATTCGCCAGTATTCGAAGTTCTTCGAGTCCGGCGACGGATAGATTCTGGGCCTCGTCAACAACCAGAACCGTGCGCTTTCCTTTTCCGAAGACACGTTTGACATGTTCGACAAAGGCTTGGTGGAGTTCAGCGCGAGACTGGTCATGCAGTGGTAATTCAAACGCCGAGGCGATCCAGCTGATCAAGTCACCAAACGCCTCATGGGTATTGGATACGACGCCGACGTGATAATCGGAACGGATGATATCCACCAGTTTGCGTGAGATGGTGGTTTTGCCCGCGCCAATCTCACCGGTAACGACGCAAAAGCCAAACTGGTTGCTCAATGCGCCCTGTAGGGTGTTTAGCGTATCGTCGTGTTTGCGGTTGGAGAAAAAGAACGTTGCATCGGGTAACAGCGAAAACGGGCGTCGGGAAAAACCGTAGAACTCTTCGTACATGACTCGCCTGTGAACTGTGAGGGTGAACGCTGTCGAAAGTATATTCAGTCTCGTTACGTTGTGGAAGGTTTTATCTTGGTGTCGAACAAGACGTTTGGTGGTTGAACGCAGCTAGTCGAGCGTATATCCTCAAACCCATGCAGGTTATGTTGGGGTTCGACCTCGGTTTGAAACGTAAAATAGCGACCAAGCGGGACGTTTTTCTCGGGTTGGGCCTGTTGCTTGCGTGCTTGCTGCCAACCGCCGCTTACGCCGATGGGGTCGCGATAACCTCTGATTTGCCGTTTGTCGATATTGGCTACGCCGACAAGATGGTTCGTATTGAACGGATACAGGATCAGAACAACAAGCTGAACAATAGCTTTTCCAAAACCTCGCGAGCTTGTCCAGCGTTTTGTGTACATCCCATGCAGGCGGCTCTCGGCGTGGTCTCGGTTGATGAGTTGGAGTTCTCGATTTGTTGATGACATCGGTGAGAGAAGGACGAGGCCGGTTGGTGGATGCCAGAAGTCCATCATGGCACAAGAAGGGAACCATTCCCGGTGCGGTGAACATCCCGTTTTCGATTTGCACCGCAGAAAAAACCGATCTCAGTTTGCGCAAGGTACTGACCGCCATTGGCGCGGTCGCTGGGCTTTCGCGCTGCGCGTCAACTGTTGATGTTCTTGACACGCCCGTCAGACCCAGCGCGAGGCAAGCGGAGCATCGGGTTGCCTCGACGCTGCGTGAAGCCACGCAAGCATCTACCTCCCGCCGCCCCGATCCTTATCTGGCAGCGATACAGGATGAAGCGACCGATCTGTCGGTTAACGCGGTTGAAATGAAAAATCAGGAATTGATACGCAATCTCGTTTCGTCATCCTCCAGTGCGCGGAACCTTGAAACCACGCTTGAGCAAGCCGGATTTGTTGTGGTGGAGAAGGGGCAGTCAGTGTCCACGATAGCGGCAGTGCTGTATGGCGATGCGCAAATCTTTGACGCTAACCGTGAGGTGCTGTCTAACTTGGATCAAATCCATGTGGGTCAGCAATTACGTCTACCGATAATGCAATGATGGTAGTGTACCCCTATGCGTGAATTCCCGGCCGCCGAGCTCAATCAATATTTGGCCAACGTTGAGACGAAACCCTTGTTGCTGGATGTGCGCGAGGAATGGGAGTTCAAGTTATGTCGAATCGACGGCGCCGAGCTGGTGCCGATGCGCCAAATCCCGGAATATTTGTCACAGCTTGATTCACAGCGAGAGGTCGTGGTGATCTGTCACCACGGGATTCGCAGTCGTCACGTGGGTCGTTATCTCGAGGCCAACGGCTTTGAACGAATAATCAACCTGTCGGGCGGCGTCGCCGAGTGGGCGAAAGACGTTGATCCCACAATGGCGGTATATTAGTCCGCGAATTTAGATCTTTTCCAACTCCAACTTTCCTTCTGTTTGCGGACGGAAGATATTAACCGGGATCTTCAGGTAACGCTTGTCGTTGGTTTCGGCATCTGGCATCGACCCCGCATCGATATTGATCTGCACGCTCTGAAACAAAAGCCGCGGTGCGGCCAGAGTTTTGTCTCGTGTGGAACGAAATTCGGTGAATGTTAATTCATCGGTCGCGGCGGCTAACTGAATATTTGATGCCTTTTGCACAGCAATCGTCGTTTCATACGCAAGCTCGCGTCCGCCTGGCTGGTAATCATGCCCAACAAACACGCGAGTTGAATCCGGCAGAGTGTACAGGCGGGTGGTAACCGAGTGGTACAAGTCATGCGCGCTTCCCGCCGGAAAGTCACAGCGACCCGTACCCATGTCCGGCATAAACAAGGCATCGCCGGTAAAGACGGCATCGTCGATCAAGTAGCTGGCGCAGGCCGGCGTATGCCCCGGGGTGAACAACGTCTTGATGCGTAAACTACCGGCCTCAATGATTTCATTATCCTCCAGCAAGCGATCAAATTGTCGACCATCGGTGGGAAAGTCATCTGGCAGACCAAATACTGTTTTGAACATTGCTTGCACCACGGTGATGTTTTTGCCGACTGCAAGTTTGGCGTCAGGAAATGACTCCTTCAGCATTTGCGCGCCCGACAAGTGATCCGCGTGCGCGTGGCTTTCCAGTATGAAATGCAGAGTCAGTCCCTGATCTTGAATAAAGCGGGCGGCGCTATCCACGGATTCGGTCCACACTTTGGAGGCCGCGGGGTCGTAATCGAGTACAGGATCAATCAGAACTGCATCCTGAGTCGCGCTATCATAGATAACGTAGGTCAGGGTAAAGGTTCGTTTGTCGAAAAAGGTCTTGATTTGCATTGATCTAGACTCCGCGCCTATGTGTGGACTTTAAATAAAGTTTTACTATGTGGCAATAAGAAAGATAGATGTCAATATACATTAATAAATAAGAAAACGCTAATATATTATTTGGATGGGACAGTTTCGAAGCATACTGTACCGCGGTATTCATGGGAAGAAGAGCATGGTGATTGATCAAGTAAGACGCCTGTTGGCGCCCTCGGCAAGCCGTGATTGGCTTGGAGTATTGCCCCTGATTATTTCGGTATTGGTGATCGGGTTGTTGCTCCTGACGTTGCTGGACCTAGGGTCGACTCTGGGCCGCGGGACAGTGGAGATGGTTTCGAGTGAGGTTGCCAAGCCTGTGCAGGTGGCGCGAGGTCAGAACATGGGTATCGCGTCTGCTGACTTGTCTGGATTGGCGCTGTTCGGCAAAGCGGCGAAGCCAGTCGCGCATCAAGCCACGATTCGTGAGGCACCTGACACCAAGCTGAATTTGGTGCTTAAAGGCATCGCTGCGGGTGATGACATTTATTCGGGTGTCGCCATCATTGCCAAGCCCGGCGCCAGTGATCGGTATTTTGTGGTTGGCGGTCAGGTGTTTGATCTCGCCACGCTGGAGGAAATATATCCTGATCGGGTCATCCTTTCTCGCAACGGGCGGCATGAAGCATTGCGGTTGCCTGAGCAAGCGACGGTGCATACCAAGGGGTCGACGGTGAATTCAACCCAGAGGCAAGCCCGGACCGATCGTTCTCCTCGCAGGGTAAGACCATCTGAGACGGCGGGCTATGTGCCGCCAAGGGCGACGCCGACTGCATCCGCGATTCGATCATTGCCTCAGGATTTGGTTACCGACCCTTGGCAGTTGTTGGCCTTTGAGCCGCAGATGCAGGATGGAACCGTGGTGGGGCTGAAGTTAAATTTTGGTGAGGATGCCGAATTTTTGAGTCGGCATGGTTTACATGTGGGTGATGTGATTACCGAAATCAATGGTCATCATCTGACCGATGATGAGGGGTTTATACAGGCGCTTGACGAACTGAGTGAGTCGACGACCCTGATGCTGGCGGTCACCCGCGGTGGTCAACGCATTGATGTGAATGTGATCAAAGAGCAGTAGCTTTTTCAGAGTCGGCCCGAAGTTGACAGTTCACGCTCTATGCAAGGATTTTGATCGAATCTCCTATTTGTAGCGTGCCACTCCCCGCGGGGATGAGGTTTTGCCCGAAGAATACTCCGCCTTTGCCTCTTCGATATTGACTCAGTGTGCGAAGGGGTTCGCCATCGGCATCCTTGATCCCGGTTAGCGGGTCGATGGTGGTAAAGATACAGCGTGAGCAGCGTTTGACGGCGCGAAATTCGATGTCACCAATGCGCAATCGATTCCAGTCGTCTTCGGCAAAGGCATCGCAGTCGTCGATGACTACATTAGGCCGAAATCGCCTCATGGGTACGTTTGATGATAATTTTCGGTTTAAGTCGGTGAGCGATGCCTGTGAGATCAACAGCAGTGGAAAGCCGTCAGCAAAACTCACTTCATCCGTTGCGTCACCATACTCAAGATTGACACCGCGATGCGACTGCGCGGGTTGATGCACCAAGCGGCAGTCGATACCGAGATAGCGGGTAAACCACTCGTTGGCTTGCTCCGAGGTCGCTGCGGCATCGCATTGATCGCGCCAAATTTGCACGCGTGTTGTTGAGTCTTGTGCGGAGATTAATGGCAGTGTTATCTGTGCTTGGCCATCCGCGCTGATCAATAGCGAGTCGCCAGAGATCTGTGTGTCGACGGTCGCGAGACGCGGCTGTTGTCGCGCGGTAATAAACTTCCCATCTTGATCGATCAACATCCAGCGCCGATCCCACTGCAAGCCTCTGGCTTCGACCTTGGCGGAGTCGAGGCGGATCTGGCGCGTGGATTTGATCGGGTAGATATTGATCTGGGCGAGATGCATTTTCCAATCTTACCGCAACCATGGTTTGACGTAATTATGAGTTTGCAGGCTGCCCATCGTTGTCGGCCGGATTAGCCAGTGATCCAGAAGCAGGATTTTTTACACGTTTAGGTTTTGACGGCATGTTGGCGGGCGATATCGACAATGGAGGAATTGGTGACGGAGTTATTCCGGCCATCATGAATTAATCAGCGGTGCCTATGTCCTCGTCGACAAGCGTCGTTTGCGCACGGCCTCGGCAAGGCCCCGCAGCAGTGCTTCACTGTCATCCCATCCAAGACAGGCGTCGGTAATGCTTTGCGCATAATTTTTCGCGACGCCGTTGACGACATTCTGTCGTCCCTCGTTGATGTGGCTTTCGACCATCACACCCATGATGTGTGAGTTGCCAGACGCGATCTGATTGCCGACATCGGTTGCGACATCCAGCTGTTTCTTGAACTGTTTTTCGCTATTGGAGTGACTGAAATCCACCATCAATCTGGGTGTCTGTCCGGCCGCAATCAATTTTGCAACGGCGTCATTGACGGATTCCCGATCGTAGTTCGGTTTGCGCCCGCCGCGCAAGATAATATGACAGTCGTTGTTGCCGGAGGTCGCGAAGATTGCGGAATGCCCCTGTTTGGTTACCGACAGGAAATTATGTGGCCGAGATGCCGAGTTGATCGCCTCGACCGCTATCCCAAGCGTGCCGTCGGTGCCATTTTTGAAGCCGACGGGACAGGAAACCCCTGAGGCGAGCTCGCGGTGTACTTGGCTTTCCGTGGTTCGTGCGCCAATCGCGCCCCATGAAATCAGATCGGTAACGTACTGGGGTGTAATCAGATCGAGGAATTCTGTCGCTGCCGGGATGCCCGTGTCGTTGAGATTTGCCAATAAACCGCGAGCCAGTCGCAGGCCATGATTGATCTCAAAGCTTTCATCTAGGCCGGGATCATTGATCAAGCCTTTCCAGCCAACGGTAGTACGCGGCTTTTCAAAATACACGCGCATGACGATCTCGAGATCGTCACTGAGTTCGTCGCGCAACTGTTTCAGACGCTGGGCATAGTCAAGTGCCGCGTCGGGGTCATGCACTGAACAGGGACCGACAATGACCAAAATGCGATCATCGTGCCCCTGAAGGATGTCATGAATGGCGCTGCGGCACTTCTTGACCGTATTAGCTGCGCGCACGGTAATGGGGAATTCCTTGTGGATCTGGTTTGGCGAACTGACTTCGGTTACGCCAAGAATCCGCAAATCTTCCGTTGAGGAGCTGTTTGTCATGCGTTGTTTGGTTAATAGTTCCGAATATTAATACCTTATTGTACAAGGGAACCTTTTAACAAGTCATTGCTGGTGGAACGATAATCTGTTGATGATGGCGGTTTGGGAGCAGATTTGCCCCCGCTAGCCTGATGTCGCCCGACAACGGTATAATGCATCGCACTGGGGTAACCCATGTCATTGCGAGAGTGGCGGAATTGGTAGACGCGCTGGTTTTAGGTACCAGTGGGGTAACCCGTGAGAGTTCGAGTCTCTCCTTTCGCACCAATATTGAGTAACCGGGAATCCGAGCCGGCGCGTAGGCGTTAAAGCCGGGTCAACAAGATGCCGATTTGAGTACTGGAAGGACATGCAAGCAGCCGTTTTAGTGCGTCTTCAGAGGTTCGGAGAGCATGGGTGACGATAAACTTTTTCTTTATTTTTCATATCGTTAAGCCGAAAAATACCATTTTTAAAACTCCTTGAGAGGATACCGTTAATGCAAGTTTCAGTTGAGGTCAAAGATGGCCTGCAGCGCCGGATGGTGGTTCAAGTCCCGCAAGATCGTGTCGACAGCGAGATCGATACCCGCATCAAAACCTTGGCCGGTCAGGTCAGGCTGGATGGCTTTCGTCCAGGTAAGGTACCGCTATCGGTGGTTAAGCAACGCTTCGGCGGACAGGTTCGCGATGAGGTGATGGGCGAGTTGATTCGCACGACGTTTGAAGAGGCGATCGCGCAGGAGCAATTAAAACCCGTTTCGTCTCCGAACATCGAACCGCTGGATGTGGACAAGGCCGAAGGCCTGAACTACGCCGCTACCTTTGAGGTGTTCCCTGAGCAGGACCTGGATGAGTTCAGTGCGGTGAAGGTCGTTAAACCCGTCGTTGATGTGACTGATTCCGACGTTGATGAAATGATTGTAACCCTTAGAAAACAAAGAGTTAATTGGTCTTCTGTGGAGCGGTCAGCGGTCGACGGTGATCGGCTCACGATCGATTTTAAGGGCAGCGTCGATGGCGAGCTGTTTGCTGGGGGTGAGGCGACCGATTTTGACCTAGTGTTGGGTTCAAATGCGATGATTCCAGGTTTTGAGAGCCAGTTAAGTGGCGTCAGCGCCGGTGACAAGCCTACCATCGAAGTGGTATTTCCCGATAATTATCAGGCTGATGCGTTGCAGGGTAAACAAGCCAGCTTCGAGATTGAGGTCAAGGTCGTATCGGAGCCCGAATTACCCGCGATCGATGACGAGTTTTTCAAGATATTTGGTGTCGAAGAGGGGGGTGAGCCGGCTTTTCGCGGTGAAATTAAGGCCAATATGGAGCGCGAATTGGCGCAACGTGTGCGCGCACAGGTCAAGGCACAGGTGATGGATGGTGTGCTTAAGGTCAGCAAGAGCGAGGCCCCCCAGTCGATGGTTGCGGATGAGACCAAGACCTTGGCCGGGCATCGCCAGCAGGCGAATATGCCGGAGATTTCCGCAGAGGAGTTGGCAAAGGAAGCCGAACGGCGCGTGCGTTTGGGTATGATTCTGTCAGAGGTCGTCAACCAGGAGAAGCTTTCCGTCAAGCCTGAAAGCGTTCGCAAGCTGGTTGAGCAACTTGCCGAAGCCTACGAGGACCCGGCGGAAGTCGTACAGTTTTACTACAGTAACAGAGAGAAACTGGCCGAGGTCGAGTCGATGGTGGTAGAAGACCTGTTCGTCGATTGGGTATTGGGCAAGTGTAGCGTAGAAGAAAACCCCGAGTCGTTTGCCGAGATGATGAATCCGGCCAGCACCTAAGACGATAAAAATACTGTATAAAGTCTAAAGGATACCCTTGAAATGACCGCTAACAGCCACAATGGATATGCCATGGATCCAATGAATCTCGGCCTTGTGCCAATGGTCGTAGAACAGACGCCACGAGGCGAGCGCTCTTACGATATCTACTCCCGTCTGTTAAAGGAACGGGTGATTTTTCTTGTGGGTCAGGTAGAAGACCACATGGCGAATCTGGTAGTCGCGCAGTTGCTATTTCTAGAGTCCGAAAACCCGGATAAAGATATTCATCTTTATATTAATTCGCCCGGTGGTGTCGTCACGTCGGGTATGGCAATTTACGATACGATGCAGTTTATTAAGCCCGATGTCAGCACGATGTGCATTGGTCAGGCCGCTAGTATGGGATCGTTGTTGCTGGCAGGTGGTGCCAAGGGTAAGCGTTATGCATTACCCAATTCGCGAGTGATGATTCATCAGCCGTTAGGTGGGTTTCAGGGCCAAGCGACCGATATTGATATTCATGCACGTGAGATACTGTCATTGCGTGACCGGTTGAATGGAATACTGGCGTATCACACCGGTCAGCCAATTGAAAAAATTGCGGAAGATACCGAGCGAGATAATTTCATGAGTGGTGAAGACGCCGCGGCTTATGGGTTGATCGATGAAATTTTGGCAGGACGCACAACCGGGTAAACGGTCTGTTTGGGCGATAGTTTGTTTCAGCGGACCAGCATATTCTGATGTAAGGTGATGTAATGAGCGATGACACTAAGGACAAGGGCGAAGACGGAAAGCTGTTGTATTGCTCCTTTTGCGGCAAGAGTCAGCATGAGGTTCGCAAGCTTATTGCAGGACCCTCTGTTTTTGTTTGCGATGAGTGTGTTGAACTGTGCAATGACATCATTCGCGAAGAGATGCAGGAAAGTGCTGCCGCCGATGGTAGCAAGCTCCCGACACCCCAAGAAATCAGTGAAGTACTCGATCAGTATGTCATTGGTCAAAAGCGCGCCAAGAAGGTATTGGCAGTTGCGGTATACAATCACTACAAACGCCTTGAAGTTCAAAATGCGAACATCAAGGATGAGGTCGAACTCTCCAAGAGCAATATCCTTTTGATTGGCCCCACCGGTTGTGGCAAGACGTTGCTCGCCGAGACGCTGGCCCGCCAGTTGAACGTGCCTTTTACCATCGCCGATGCGACCACACTGACCGAAGCAGGTTACGTCGGTGAGGATGTCGAAAACATCATTCAGAAATTGCTGCAAAAATGTGACTACGATGTTGAGAAGGCGCAAACCGGTATTGTTTACATCGATGAAATCGACAAGATTTCGCGTAAGTCTGACAACCCGTCAATCACTCGTGATGTGTCTGGCGAGGGCGTACAGCAGGCCTTGCTAAAGCTGATCGAAGGTACGATCGCGTCGGTACCGCCGCAAGGTGGACGCAAGCATCCACAGCAGGAATTCCTGCAGGTGAATACGGCGAATATTTTGTTTATTTGTGGTGGCGCCTTTGCCGGTCTCGACAAGGTTATTCGTGATCGTTCTGAAAAGGGCGGCATTGGTTTTTCTGCGGAAGTGCGGAGTAAGGAAAACGCCAAATCTCTCGGAGATCTGTTGATCGAGGTCGAGCCAGAAGATCTGGTTCGCTACGGTTTGATACCAGAGTTTGTTGGCCGTCTGCCGGTTCTGGCAACTCTGGAAGAGCTGGATGAGGATGCGCTGATTCAGATCTTGCAAGAGCCAAAGAACGCGTTGACCAAACAGTATTCGAAGCTTTTCCGTATGGAAGGTACCGAGCTGGAATTTACCGATGATGCCATGAAGGCTATTGCCAACAAGGCCATGAACCGTAAAACCGGTGCCCGTGGATTGCGCACCATCATGGAAAGTATTCTGCTCGACATTATGTATGATTTACCCTCGATGGACGACGTTACCAAGGTTGTTATCAATGGAGACGTGGTCGCCGGTGAGTCCGAACCTTATCTGGTGCTGGAAAATGACGAGCCTGTCGCCGCCTCGAAATAGGTTTTGGCGGTTCGCATAAAATAAAACAATAGCTGCTTGGCATCGCTGGGGTATTGGGTAAGCTGTTTGGTGGGATAACCGACGACTGTTTCTGGGAAGTAACGACTGTTGGAGTTTGGGCGTCTTTTTTTGCCCTGGTTGCTGGCCGATTTTTGTATTGGCCACGTCCGTCCCTTTCGTCATCTTTGCTTCCTCGGGTCGGATTCCCTGCGTGGGGTTTCACCCGGTTTCTTGACAATAGAGGCTGCTTCTAATGGACGATAATAACGAAACTGAGTCAGTTGAGATGGGAATTGTGCCGGTTCTGCCGCTGCGCGATGTTGTGGTCTATCCGCATATGGTCATTCCGCTATTTGTGGGGCGCGAGAAGTCCATACAAGCACTTGATGCGGCGATGCAAAATGACAAGCAGATCCTGCTTGCAGCGCAAATCAGCGCGGACATTGACGATCCCAAAGAGCAAGATATCCACAAGATCGGTACGCTATCTACTATTTTGCAGTTATTGAAATTGCCGGATGGCACTGTCAAGGTTTTGGTTGAAGGTGGTGAGCGGGCGCAGATCTCGGAGTTTGATCATTCCGAAGAATATTTTGCCGCGACGCTTGAGGTATTGCCGGACGAACTGGATCTGGAAGAGCGCGAAGTAGACGTGTTGGTAAGGACTTCTATTGGCCAGTTCGATCAATACGTTAAATTGAACAAGAAAGTTCCACCTGAAGTACTGACCTCGTTGGCCAGTATTGATGACCCCGGTCGACTGGCGGATACCATCGCCGCACACATGTCATTGAAGCTGGATGAAAAGCAGAAGGTGCTTGAGATCAAGGATATTCAGCAGCGACTGGAACACTTGATGGGCTTCATGGAAGCCGAGATCGATGTGCTGCAGACCGAGAAGCGTATTCGCAGCCGGGTCAAGAAGCAGATGGAGAAAAATCAGCGCGAGTACTACCTGAATGAACAGATGAAGGCGATTCAGAAGGAGTTGGGTGATCTTGATGATGTGCCGAATGAACTCGAAGAACTGGAACAGAAAATCAACAAGGCCGGAATGTCGAAAGAGGCCAAGAAGAAGGTTACGGGCGAATTCAACAAGCTGAAGTTGATGTCACCGATGTCAGCTGAGGCGACGGTGGTGCGTAACTACATCGATACGTTGGTCAGTGTGCCGTGGAAGAAACGCACCAAGGTGAAGCGCGATTTGGCTGCGGCCGAAGATGTGCTTGAGTCTGATCACTATGGGCTGGATAAGGTTAAAGAGCGCATTCTGGAACATCTCGCGGTGCAACAGCGTGTACGTAAGCTCAAGGGACCTATTCTTTGTCTAGTGGGTCCTCCTGGTGTTGGTAAGACCTCTGTGGCACGTTCCATTGCACGGGCGACCGGTCGCAAGTACGTACGTATGTCACTGGGTGGTGTGCGTGATGAAGCCGAGATTCGTGGTCATCGACGCACCTACATAGGCTCGTTGCCCGGCAAGATCATGCAGAATCTAACGAAAGTTGAAACCCGTAATCCGCTCTATCTGCTCGACGAGATCGACAAAATGGCGCAGGATTTTCGTGGCGATCCAGCATCGGCACTGCTTGAGGTGCTCGATCCAGAACAGAACAATACCTTCAACGACCATTATATGGAGGTGGATTTCGATCTCTCCGAAGTCATGTTTGTCGCCACGGCGAACACCATGAACATCCCCGGTCCTTTGCTGGATCGTATGGAGGTCATTCGACTGTCTGGCTACACCGAAGACGAGAAGGTCAATATCGCGAAACGTTATCTGGTACCCAAATCAGTTACCAATAACGGTCTTGAAGAAGCAGAGTTGGTGTTAGGTGACTCGGCTCTGCGAGACATCGTGCGCTATTACACGCGTGAGGCCGGTGTCCGCAATCTGGAGCGAGAAATCTCGAAGATTTGTCGCAAGGTGGTGAAGGAGCAGTTGCTTACCAATAGCATTGACAAGACCACCAAAGTGACTGGCCGAAATCTTGAAAAGTACTTGGGTGTACAGCGTTTTCGTTATGGCCAGGCCGAGGAATATGATCAGGTCGGACAGGTGAATGGATTGGCTTGGACCGAAGTTGGTGGCGAACTGATGACGATCGAATCCGCTGTCGTTGCGGGTAAGGGGCGTTTGAGTCATACCGGCCAACTGGGTGATGTGATGCAGGAGTCCATTCAGGCCGCCATGACGGTTGTTCGCAGTCGTTCGGATGCCTTGGGTATCGAGGCGGATTTTTATCAGAATTATGATATTCATATTCACGTGCCTGAAGGTGCAACACCCAAGGATGGTCCCAGTGCCGGCGTTGGTATGTGTACGGCGCTCGTCTCTGCGTTGACTAATATTCCGGTTCGAGCCGATGTCGCGATGACCGGAGAGATCACTCTGCGGGGTGAGATTTTGCCAATTGGGGGGCTCAAAGAGAAGTTGTTGGCGGCCCATCGAGGGGGTGTCAGTACGGTCTTGATTCCAGCTGAAAATGAACGCGATCTCGTTGAAATCCCTAAGAATATTAAAGCCAAGTTGACCATCAAACCGGTGCGCTGGATCGATGAAGTTCTGGAGGTTGCGCTGCAGCATATGCCCACCCCGTTGGAAGGTAGCGACAAGTCAGGAAGTGAAAAGCGGGCCAAGGCGAAGAAAACCGATTCTGGAAAGAAGGGAAGTTTAACCGCGCATTAATGTAGTTTGTCCTTGAGACTCGCGCCATGACCTTATAAAATAACCGCGCTTGACACGTCAATCGGGCAGTTGGTATCGTCCGCGCACTTGAAGTCCAAGTGGGTGGGCTTCGTCTAAATCGCGAGGAGTGAAACACGATGAACAAATCTGAGTTAATCGAAGCAATTGCAGATTCAGCTGATCTTTCAAAGGCATCAGCAGGGCGTGCCCTAGATGCAGTCGTAGATGCTATTTCAACCAGCCTTAAGGGTGGTGATCAAGTCGTTGTTAGTGGTTTTGGAACATTTACGATTAGAGACCGTGCAGCTCGCAAGGGCCGCAATCCTCAGACGGGCGCCGAGATTGAGATCAAGGCAGCTAAAGTTCCCGGTTTTAAAGCAGGTAAGGCTTTAAAAGAGACCGTAAACAAGTAAGTTGTTTGTGGGCCCTTGCCGGGTCCATTTCAATCTGTACTTACGTCTGGGTGCTTAGCTCAGCTGGGAGAGCGTCGCCCTTACAAGGCGAATGTCGGGGGTTCGATCCCCTCAGCACCCACCATGTTATCTGTGGAGTGGTAGTTCAGTTGGTTAGAATACCGGCCTGTCACGCCGGTGGTCGCGGGTTCGAGTCCCGTCCACTCCGCCATCTATTGTTAGTAATCATCTTATGCTTCAGTCCATTCGTGATCGCGCCCAGGGCTGGCTTGCTTGGGTAATCGTAGCCTTTATCTCCGTACCGTTTGCGTTATGGGGGATACAGGAATACTTCGGCACCGGTGTGCAAACGGGGATTGCCGAGGTTAACGGCAAGGAAATCCCGCTTCGTGGGTATGAGCGCACCTATCAGAGCGAGCGCCAACGACTGCAGTCCAGTCTTGGGCTGGAACAGTTTCGATCTCAGTATTCGGATGAAACCGTTCTCAAGAAAACCGTTTTACAGAAATTGGTGAACAGTGAGATCCTGGCTCAGGTCGCGTTTGATGCGGGCTATGCAGCCAGCGATGCTCAGGTCGCTGCCACGCTTAACAACGTAGGGCGTTTTCAGCGCAGCGGTATTTTTTCTCAGGACGCCTATCGTGCGTACCTAGGGCGTGAAGGCAAATCGGCCGCCGGATTTGAAATCGAGCTTCGGCGTGATTTGATTATTGACCAGTTACAGAAAAGCATTATGTCGACCGCGTTCGTCACAGATCGTGATGTTGCCGAGTTTGTGCGTTTATTGCGGCAGACACGCTCTATCTCCCACCTTACCTTTCCTCTGACTCGTTACATGTCTGACATCGAAATTTCCGATGCCGAGATTACAGCCTACTATGGCGGCCATCGCGATGAATTTCGCGAGCCCGAGCGGGTTGTGGTTGAGTATGTTGAGCTGTCTGCGGACACCTTGGGTCAGGATTCCGAGCCGACAGCAGAGGAACGTCAGACCCTGTACGACGAGATGATTGACAGTTTTGGAATTCAGGAACAACGGCACGCGCGGCATATATTGATCGCACTGGAGCCGGGACTGGATGCAGCAGGAGTGGTCGATGTTGTCACCAAGGCTGACAAGCTACTGACCCGATTGCACGAAGGAGAAGATTTCGCCGCACTTGCGAAGGAGTACTCGGACGATAGTGGTTCGGCAATGATTGGCGGTGATCTTGGCTTTTTCGGGCGTGGCGCGATGGTGGGAGAGTTTGAGGAGTCGGTGTTTTCACTCGCAGTGGGTGAGCGCAGTGGCTTGGTGCAGAGCGAGTTTGGTTTTCACATTATCGAGTTAGTTGAGATTCAGGCGTCCCGTTTGCGTTCAATCGACGAGGTTGGATATGAATTGACCACCGAGCATAAGCGCAGAGTGGGCGCGGATCGCTTTTATGATATGGGCGAGGAGCTTGCGAATCTGGGTTATGAAAATCCGGAGTCACTGGATTTGGTGGTGAGTGAACTTGGCCTCGAACTGAAAACATCCAGTGCCTTCGCTCGCGATGTCGCCGATAACACGGTTGAAAGGCTGAGACAGTCTCTGGAGTTTGGCGAGATTGCCGCCAATGCCAAGGTTGCCACACTTGCGTATAGCGATGACGTGCTGCAGGAAGGAAACAATAGCGAAGTCATCGAGTTGACACCCAGTCATTTGATGATGTTACGCGTGGCGGAGCGTATCGCTGATCGGGCGTTGTCCGAGGATGAGGTCCGCGAGCAGATTCTTAGTCGATTGGTAAGTGATATGAGTCGCACCGCGGCGGCGGCTGATGGCCACAAGGCCTTGGAAAGATTAACTCAGGGTGAGACTTGGAGTAAGGTTTCGGCGGACTTTGATGCGGTACCGAGCGACTCGATATTGGCCGTGCGAACGGCGTCATCTCCAGATACGGCGATCGTTTCAACTGCGTTCAAGTTGCCTCGTTCTACGGCGGGAGACGCTGCAGTGTATGGTTCGGCAGTGATCGGCGATGGTGATTTTGTAGTGGTTCGTGTCGACAAGGTGATTGACGGTGTCGTCGATGAGAAGGACAAGGGCACGATGGATTATACGGCCACACAGATGTTGGAGATGTTGCGTCGGGTTGAGTTTGATCAGGCATTGTTGTCGTTTAAAGATCGATTTGAAGTCATTGTTTTTGACGAATTTCTGTAGTTCTCGGTTAATGAGTTCAGTGATTTCTGTCAGGCTTTCTGATCCAGAATACGCTGACAGCCATCACTGAAGATTAATTATATCTGGGAGTTTTAATATGCGCCTCGCGGTTCATTGGCAGATTCTGATTGCACTTGGGTTGGCGGTCGTTGTTGGTTTGGCCGTTGGTGCGGATGGCACTCTCTTTTCTATATCTTTTGTTAGTGTGTTCGACTTCGTCGGCACGCTGTTTCTCAATGCGTTGAAAATGTTAATCGTACCGTTAATCGTGTCGTCGATCATTTGTGGTATGGCGAGCATCGGTAGTGAGCAGGGTATTGGGCGGCTCGGTAGCAGAACCGTGATTTATTATATGGTGACGAGTTTGATCGCCATTATGATTGGTCTGGCGATGGTCAATCTGACCCTGCCGGGTATTGTTGATGGTGAGCCTGCGCGTGATTTGATTGGTTTGAGTGATGCGGTTGGTGAGATAACAGAAAAGGTTGAAGGGCGCGGTGCGAGTGATGTCATCGAAGTCTTTCTGCGCATGGTGCCGACCAATATTGTTGCGGCTGCCGCGAATGGGCAAATGCTCGGGCTCATCTTTTTCAGCTTGTTATTTGGTTTTTTCATGGCTCGACTGAAGTCAAATTCTGGCGATGTGATTCGTGGTTTTTGGCAGGGCGTGCTGGACGTGATGATGTTGATCACCGATTGGGTGATGAAGTTTGCACCCATCGGGGTGTTTGCGTTGGTGGCCAAGATTGTTGCGACCACAGGGCTGGATGCGTTTCGTCCGTTGGCGGTGTTTTTTCTCACCGTGGTGGCAGCGCTGGCGGTCCATTTTTTCGTGGTGATGCCGTTGCTGCTGCGCTTGGTCGGCGGTGTTAACCCGCTTCGTCACTATCGGGCGATGTTGCCGGCGATATTGACCGCGTTTTCGACCAGTTCATCGTCGGCAACATTGCCGATCACCATGGACTGTGTGGAGAACAATGCGGGGGTATCCAATCGCACCACCAGTTTTGTATTGCCGCTGGGTGCGACCATTAATATGGACGGTACGGCGCTGTATGAGTGTGTCGCCGCGATGTTTATCGCCCAGGCCTATGGCCTGGAATTGACCTTCACCACGCAGTTTACGGTGGTGCTGATTGCATTACTGACGTCCATCGGTGTAGCCGGGATTCCGGCGGCTAGTCTGGTTGCCATCAGCATCATTCTCGCCGCGATTGGTTTGCCCGCGGAGGCGATCGGATTAATTCTCGCGGTGGATCGGGTGTTGGATATGTGTCGCACCAGCGTCAACGTATTCAGTGATTCTTGTGGCGCGGTGATTATCGGCCGACTGGAAGGTGAACAGAATATTCTCAAGAACCAGCACAGTTAGATTCCCTCTCCCTCAGGGAGAGGGTTAGGGGATAATACTAATGACTGATAAAGTTATAACCCGCATCAACGTAGGTGATTTCTCCCGTCATACCGGAAGCTAGATCAGAACAAAGGAACGCACCGACATTGCCGACCTCTTCGATCGTCACATTACGGCGTAGTGGGGCGACCTCGGCAACCCCCTTCAACATTTCGCGAAAATTGGCAATTCCGGCTGCTGCCAGCGTACGAATCGGCCCCGCAGACACGGCATTCACGCGAATACCCTCTGGTCCGAGTGCATTGGCCATATAGCGCACATTGGCTTCGAGGGCGGCCTTGGCGATACCCATCACATTGTAATTGGGCACGGCGCGTACCGCGCCAAGATAGCTTAGTGTCAGCATCGCACCATCACGGCCTGCCATGCGCGATTTACCCGCCTTGGCCAGTGCCGCAAAGCTGTAGGCGCTGATGTCATTTGCGGCGGCAAAATTTTCGCGGGTAACGCTATCGATATAACTGCCTTCCAGCGCCTCGCGGGGTGCGTGTGCGACTGAATGTACGATAATGTCGAAGCCATCCCAGTGTTTGTCCAGATTATCGAATACCGTCTCGATAGCGCTGTCACTGCCGACATCACATTCAAGAACGATCTCGGATTCCAGTCCGCCGGCCAGTTTTTGTACTCGAGCCATTAACTTCTCGTTTTGCGCGGTGAGGGCGATTTCGGCACCCTCGCGACGCATGGCGGCGGCGATTCCGTAGGCGATGGAACGGTTGCTGGCGACGCCGACGATCAGCGCTCGTTTGTGTTGAAGAAAGCCCATGTTGTATGCCTCAATTAGGTTATGATTATGGTTTCTGACGATGGCCGCCGCGGGCCGTGAAGATCTGTACGTTACCGGAAATCCTTGACTGTGAAAAGCATTAGAGTGAACCGTTAGCCCATGCCATTGATGCGTTATTTGATCGTCTCAGCAGGTGTTGTTAGCGTGCTTTCGGGCTGTATCGACGGTAACTGGAATAGCCCCTATCCAGTGGCTGACCGAGACAATAATACGCTGTATTCGTCATTCAGCGAGCGTCCCAAACATCTGGATCCAGTGCGTTCTTACAGTTCCAGCGAATACGCCTTTATCGCCCAGATCTACGAACCCCTCCTGCAGTATCATTTTCTCAAGCGGCCTTATGAACTGGTGCCGTTGACCACATCGAAGATGCCAGAAATCCGGTATTTCGATGCGCGAGGTCGGGCGTTGCGGACAGACGTCTCAATGGATCGTATAGCGTTCAGCGAATATGAAATCGAGATTCAGCCGGGCATCCAGTTTCAGCCGCATCCGGCGTTGGCGCAAGATGGCGATGGGACGTATCGATTTCACGCGCTGCCCCCCGAGCAGATTGCCCAAGCACACACGCTGGCCGACATCGGGTCGACGGGTAGTCGCGAGTTGACGGCCGCCGACTATATTTACCAAATCAAGCGAATGGCAGACGCACGTCTGCATTGTCCAATTGCACCGATCATGGATGAATACATTGTCGGCTTTAGCCAACTTGCCGAATCAATCGCCGCGGCCCGCGAGTCACAGTCATCGACGCACTATCTGGATTTGCGACGCTTTGAGCTTGACGGTGTACGGGTACTAGACCGCTACCGCTTTCGCATCCGCATTAAAGGTAAGTATCCGCAGTTTGTGTACTGGATGGCCATGCCATTTTTTGCGCCGATGCCATGGGAGGCAGATGCGTTTTATTCTCAGCCCGGAATGAGCGACCAGAATCTGAATCTGCATTGGTATCCATTGGGTACCGGCCCATTCATGTTGACGGAGAACAATCCAAATTTACGCATGGTGATGGATCGTAATCCCAATTTTCGTGGTGAGCCTTACCCCACGGTCGGTAGCGACGAAGACGCGGCATTGGGTTTGCTGGAGGATGCCGGTCGCCCCATGCCGTTTATCGATCGAGCGGTTTACAGTCTGGAAAAGGAAACCATCCCGTACTGGAACAAGTTTTTGCAGGGCTATTACGACGCCTCTGGTGTGTCGTCCGACAGCTTTGATCAGGCGGTACAATTTGGCGACCAAGGACAGGCCGGTTTGACCGATGACATGCGTGAGAGGGGGATTAAGCTGAGTACCGCGGTCAGTGCATCTGTCTACTATATGGGATTCAATATGCTGGATCCTGTCATCGGAGGTGACGGCATGCGGGCGCGCAAACTTCGGCAGGCGCTGTCGATCGCGGTGGACTACGAAGAAAATATTTCGATTTTCGCTAACGGCCGAGGGATCGCTGCACAATCGCCATTGCCGCCGGGGATATTTGGTTACCGCGAGGGTGAGGCGGGTATGAATCCGCAGGTCTATCGATGGGTCAATGGCAAGCGACAGCGGCGTTCCATCGATGAGGCCAAGGCCCTGATGGCGGAGGCCAACTATCGAGACGGGATTGATGGGGTGACTGGAAAACCACTGGTGTTGTACTTTGATTCAGCATCAACTGGTCCTGATGCCAAGGCGCGGCTTAACTGGATGCGCAAGCAGTTCGAACGGGTGGGTATTCAGCTAGTGGTTCGAGCCACCGACTATAATCGCTTTCAGGAAAAGATGTTGAAGGGTGGTGCGCAGATTTTTCAGTGGGGTTGGAATGCCGACTATCCTGATCCCGAGAACTTTTTGTTTATGTTGTATGGCCCGAATGCCAAGGTGAGTCACGGTGGAGAAAATGCATCGAACTACAGTAATGCGGACTACGATGCATTGTTCGAGCGCATGAAAAACATGGATAACGGGTTCGACCGACAGAAAATAATTGATAAGATGTTGGCTTTGGTTCAGTACGATGCCCCGTGGATCTGGGGCTACCATCCGCAATCATTTTCCTTGCATCACGACTGGTACAAAAACGTAAAACCGAATCTGATGGCCAACAATACACTGAAATACAAGCGTATAAACGTTCAGGATCGTACGGCGTATCAGTCCCGGTGGAACCGGCCGGTAGTTTGGCCGCTGTTCGCTCTTTTGGCCGTCGTGGTGGTGTCAGTGATACCGGCGGTTGTGACCTATCGCCGTCGTATGCGCAAGGCGGCGTTATGATCGCGTATATCACTCGGCGCATGCTGTATGCGATTCCTATTTTGTTGGGCGTTAATCTGCTTACGTTTGTGTTGTTTTTTGTCGTCAACTCCACCGATGACATGGCGCGCCTGCATCTTGGCGTCAAACGCGTCAATCCCGAGGCCGTCGAAGTGTGGAAACAGGAGCACGGTTATGACAAGCCTCTATTGATCAATGCCAAGGCGGAAGGTCTCGAGGTAGTCACCGATACTATTTTATTTACCAAGTCACTGGGGCTGTTTGTGTTTGATTTTGGCCGCTCCGATAACGGTCGTGATATTGGCTATGACATTCGCCAACGTATGTGGCCGAGTCTGGCGATCGCGGTGCCGACTTTGTTGGTTGGCTTGTTGGTTAATCTGACCTTTGGTCTACTGATTGCGTTTTTTCGGCACACCTATATCGATCTGTGGGGCGTTATATTCTGTGTCGCGCTGATGTCGGTGTCGGGGCTATTTTATATAGTCGGTGGCCAATACCTGATCGGCAAACTATTAGCGGTGGTGCCGATATCGGGCTATGACACGGGAGTCAACGCACTAAAATTCCTTGTGCTACCGGTGATCATCGGTGTGATCAGCGGTATTGGCGCCGGTACGCGTTGGTATCGAACCATCTTTCTGGAGGAGATAGGCCGCGATTTTGTGCGGACCGCTCGCGCCAAGGGGTTGACCGAGCGATTGGTATTATTCCGCCATGTGTTGGCGAATGGCATGATCCCGATTATCACTGGTGTCGTGGTCGTGCTGCCGACCTTGTTTATGGGTAGCCTGATTACCGAGTCGTTTTTTGGTATCCCAGGCCTTGGCAGTTATACGCTGGATGCGATTAACAGTCAGGATTTTGCCATTGTTCGTTCCATGGTCTTTCTGGGCGCGGTGTTGTATATCGTCGGATTGGTGCTGACCGATATTGCCTACACCATTGCCGATCCACGGATAAGGTTGAATTAATGCCGGTCGTATTCATAACCGACGGATTGCTGTTTGGCCTGGTTTTCATGGTGCTTGCGTATGCCATTTATGCCAGCCGGCACCCTCATCTTCGTTTACCGTGGAAAAAGGTTGCCCGCAGTCGCATGGGTATGGCGACACTGATCATACTGCTGGCCTATGTGTTTATAGGGTTGCTGGATTCGCTGCATTTTCGTCCACAGTTGAATTCAGGTTCTGGTTCGCATCCGATCGTCTATTCGAATGAAGTGTTGAGTGTGCTGGATATTGTTTTGCAACCGATGCGCGAGCATCAGGAGAAAACCTATTCGGAGCCGTTTGCGCTGCATTTGTACAGTAAGGAAACGGTTGAATCCTCGGCGGGCGTGCAACAACGAATATATCCCCGACTCGAGTTTGGTGGCAGGCACTTGTCTGACCCGAGTCAGCGATCGGACGATATTATTTCGATTATGCTGATAGCGGCGAGCAAGGCGCTGTTCGCCTGGCTTCTGATTGTGCTGATGGTGTTATCGTTGTTGGCGATCAAGCATGAAACCCCGTTGTTGGGTCTGATATCGAAGGTGGTACGCGGTACCAGCGAGATACCGTGGCGGATTATCTTGCTTACCTTGTCGGTGGTCATTCTGATCGGCAAAGTCAGTTATGATTTGGGGCTTTCCTATCATGTTCTGGGCACTGATAAGGTGGGTCAGGATGTGTTTTATCAGAGCTTCAAGAGCGTGCGTACCGGTCTCGTTATTGGCACGTTAACCACGCTGATTACACTGCCTATCGCGATTACACTCGGTTTGATGGCGGGCTATTTTCGCGGTTGGGTGGATGATGTTATTCAGTATGTCTACACCACATTGAATTCAATTCCGGGCGTGCTGTTGATTGCGTCTGCGGTGTTGTTGTTGCAGGTGTATATGGATGTGCACGCCGATGATTTTGATACCTTGGAAGAGCGGGCCGACCTGCGCATGCTGTTTTTGTGTCTGATCCTTGGGGTGACCAGTTGGACGGGGCTTTGCCGTTTGTTGCGGGGTGAGACCTTGAAGTTAAGGGAGTCCGATTACGTGCAGGCCGCAACGGCCTTTGGTGTGGCCAATTCCCGCATTCTGTCCCGACATATTTTGCCCAACGTAATGCACATGGTATTGATCACCATCGTGTTGGAGTTTAGTGGCCTGGTATTGGCAGAGGCGGTATTGTCTTATGTGGGTATCGGCGTCGATCCAACGACCAACAGCTGGGGTAACATGATTAACAGCGCGCGTCTGGAAATGGCGCGAGAGCCGATTGTATGGTGGTCACTGATGGCAGCGTTTATTTTTATGTTCACATTGGTATTGGCGGCAAATTTATTTTCGGATACGGTGCGCGACGCGTTCGATCCAAGGGTTCAGGCTGAACGATGAGTGTGGCGAATGACGTACTGTTAAGTGTTGAGCACCTGACGGTCGAGATCGGTTCGGGGTCACGTCGAGTGAGACCAATTGACGACGTCAGTTTTTCGATTCGTAAAGGCGAGATATTTTCCCTGTTGGGCGAGTCCGGTTGCGGAAAATCCATGACTGCGCTATCGATTATGCGTTTGTTGCCGGCCGGAGGGCGGGTGGTATCCGGTCGAATCCTGCTGGATGGACAGGATCTTCTGCAACTGTCCGAGACCGGTATGCGCTCGGTTCGAGGTGGCAAGATTGGCATGATTTTTCAGGAGCCAATGACGTCGTTGAATCCGGTCATGACCGTCGGCGCGCAGATTGCCGAAAGCCTTCAGGTGCATGACCCGGACAGTTCCTCCGCGATCGATGCGCGGGTGGTTGAGTTGCTTGATGCGGTTGGCATTCCGGATCCCTCGGCACGTGCGGGTGAGTATCCCCATCAGTTGTCCGGTGGTATGAAGCAGCGCGTGATGATCGCGATGGCGTTGGCGGGCAAGCCAGAGTTACTGATTGCGGATGAGCCGACTACCGCGCTCGATGTCACGATTCAGGCGCAGGTATTGGAGCTGTTGCAGCAGTTACAGCGTGATACAGGCATGGCGATATTATTTATCACGCATGATCTTGGTGTGGTGTCGCAACTGGCCGACGATATCGCGGTGATGTACGCAGGGGAGTTGGTTGAAGTTGCCTCGCGCGATACGTTTTTTGAAAACAACAAACATCCGTATTCTGCGAAACTGATGCGCGCGTTACCGAGCATGGAAAAACGGGGTTTTCAGTTGGAGATTATTCCCGGCGTGGTGCCATCCGCGGGCACTGAATTCAGTGGTTGCCGATTTGCGGACCGTTGTCACCGCGTCATTGATTTGTGTCGGCAAACCGAGCCATTCTGGACCGAGTTGGCGGGTGCACACGGGGTACGCTGCCACTTTGCCGACCCCAATCTTAGTTTGCCTGCGCACGAACAACAGGATGCGGTTCCCGAGATTTTACACGAGCATAGTGTCGTTGCGGATTTGGGTGAGACTCTGGTTGACCTTGATTCAGTGAATGTTTATTTTCCGATTCAGCGTGGCGTACTGCGGCGAGTGGTCGGCCACGTCAAGGCGGTGGACGGCGTCAGCCTGAAAATCCCGAAGGGACGGACGCTGGCGCTGGTCGGTGAGTCCGGGTGTGGCAAGACCACGTTGGGCAAGGGTCTATTGCAATTGATTCGACCGACCGCCGGTAGTGTGACGTTTGAAGGCGACGATCTCGGTGCTCTTAAGGGAGAGGCCTTGCGCGAGCGGCGTAAGGATTTTCAGATCATTTTTCAGGATCCATACTCTTCGATGAACCCGCGTATGCAAGTGGGCGCGATCATTGAAGAGGGTATGAAGGCACAGAATATCGGTGATAAAGCCTCCCGTGCCCAGCGCGTGTTGGAGTTGTTGGGGCAGGTTGGCTTGCCCGAGGATTGTCTGGATCGTTATCCCCATGAATTTTCCGGTGGCCAGCGCCAGCGTATTTGTATCGCGCGCGCATTGGCCGTGAACCCCAAGTTGATTGTCTGTGACGAACCGACGAGTGCATTGGATGTTTCGGTGCAGGCCCAGATATTGAATCTGCTTGCCGAGTTGCAGCAATCGTTGGGGCTAACGTATTTATTTATCACCCACAATATATCGGTGGTGTCGTATCTTGCGCATGAAGTCGCAGTGATGTATCTGGGGCGCATTGTTGAACGGGGTACGGTGGAAGAGGTATTGGTTAATCCGCAACACCCGTACACGCAGGCGCTATTATCGGCGGTTCCAAGTGTTGATTCTGATTCAGGGCGCGATATTATTCGTCTGGAGGGGGATCTTCCCTCGCCGTCAAATCCGCCATCAGGCTGCCATTTTCATCAGCGTTGCCCGCACCGCATGGACCGTTGCGAGACGGATTATCCCGACGAGGCAAGTTTGTCGGATACGCATGTGGCACGGTGTTTCTTATTGTAGGAGCCGCGAAACGGTCTCACGATCTTCACCGATATCCGTGTAGGCAAGGCTGCTCCTACAATTCAACAGCGACGTTGGTGACGTCGACCTTGACCATTAGCATCTGACCCGGCTGCAGGTATTTTTTCACCGACAGGCGATTCCAGCGCTTTAGATCCGAGATGTTGACATTAAATTTCTGTGCGATCAGATACAACGAGTCGCCTTGGCGTACACGGTAATGAATGGTGTTAGTTGCCAATGAACGAGCAACCGACGTGTAGCGAGCTTGATGAGTTTTAATAATTAATATCATCCCGGGTTGGATGACGGCGTTATTTCTAAGGTTATTCCAGCGCTTCAGATTGGCTACGCTAACATCGTGTTGTTGGGCGATCCGCCACAGGGAGTCGCCACTAACGACTTCATAGCCTTTTTCGGTGGGCACCGATTGCTTTATCGCCGCGCTCGCCAACGTGGATAAGCCATTGCCCGATTTAGGTAGTTGTGGCACCAGTAAATGCTTGCCCGCGCGAATGCGATCACCCTCCAGCTGATTGGTGCGCTGGATCTGTTCCACACTGGTGTTGTAGCGCATCGCAATATGGCCAAGAGTTTCGCCTGGTCCAATCTTGTGGCGCAGCCAACGCATGCGCTGCTCGACCGGTAACGCGGTCAGTTGTTGCATGAAATGATCTGCACCTGATTCAGGTAATAGTAAATAGTGCGGCCCATCCGGATCCGTCGCCCAGCGGTTAAAGCCTGGATTTAGTGTGCGTAGAGTATCAATCGAAATGTTCGCCAGTTCGGCGGCCAGCGTTAGGTCCAGTTGGCCTTTGACATCAACCCGTCTGAAGAAGGGTTGCCACACAAGTTTGTCCGGCGTGTCTATGTGATAAACGGATGGGTTACGTAGAACCTTGACCACGGCCAGCAGGCGAGGGATGTAATTGGTGGTTTCCTTGGGCAAGGTCAACGACCAGTAGTCAGTCGCCTTGCCATCCTTCTGGTTGCGAGCGATGGCGCGTTTTATACGGCTGGCGCCTGCGTTGTAAGCGGCCAGTGTGTGAAGCCAGTCGCCATCAAAGCGTTTGTTAAGTCGTTGCAGATAGGTCAAAGCCGCATCGGTGCTGGCGACAATGTCCCTGCGGCCGTCGTACCACCAGTTTTGTTTTAGTCCAAGGCTCTCGCCGGTCGACGGGATAAACTGCCACAGGCCAGCTGCGCGACCGGGTGAATAGGCAAAAGGCCGGAAGCCACTTTCAACCACCGGCAATAGAGCCAATTCGCCGGGCAAGTGGCGTTGCTCAAGTTGACTGACAATGTGGAACAGATAAGGCTCGCTACGTTTCAGGACACGTTTCAGGTAATCAGGGTGACGTTCCAGCCAGCGAACCTCCTGTTCAATGCGAGGGCGGTTCAGGTCGGTAAAGCGAAATCGGGAGCCCAGAACCTGGGATGGCGTTGCCTGCAGGCCGGCCGGGTGGTTTGATTCGGGCGTTTTATTTGGATCATTGTTAAATTGTTGTAATTTATAAGAAAAATTAAGAATATCCTCGACGGATGACGCGGCTTCCCGAGCATGGCCGGCACCGAGGGTACTCAGTGCGAGGACTAAAATCAGGGATATTTTCTGGGTATTATGGGTCATGATGCGAGGATGGTAGGTAGCTGGGGTAACTACGTCAAGGAACCTGTCGACAGGGGCTATCCAACTGGCCAGACGGGGTGAACCGAGGTACAGTTTCTACTGTGAGAACCAGTATGCATAATGAGTTGGCGGTTTGGTATCGAACCGTGTTGGGACAATACCTGCGAGAGGCTGAGCAAGCGGCATTGGAACAGGCGTTGGCGGATCTGTTCGGCTATCACCTGTTGCAGTTGGGCTGTACTGATTGGGCGTCCGAACTACATGCAGCGAGTCGCATACATCGGCAAACCATCTGTCACCCGCAGCCACGGTTGGGTGGTGGCGATGAACATCTATACTGTGACTTCGGCGCCTTACCGATTCAGACGGACAGTATTGATGTGTTGGTTCTGCCGCATACGCTGGAGCTTGAACCGCACCCCCATCAGATCCTGCGAGAGATCGACCGGGTCCTGGTGCCGGAAGGGCGAGTGGTGATCATTGGCTTTAATCCCTATGGCTTGTGGGGTCTGTGTCGAGTATTGTTTAAACGCTGGGGTCGTGCACCGTGGAGTGGACAGTTTTTGGGACAAACGCGGGTGTCGGATTGGTTGCAGTTGGTTGGCTTTGATATTGAACACTCGCATCGATTATTCTGTCGTCCACCGGTACAGCACGAGGGCTTGTTGAGACGGTTGAGTTTCCTCGATGGGCCGGTGAATGATTGGCTTTCGCTGTTTTCAGCAAGCTACATTCTGGTGGCGAAAAAGCGGATATCGACGTTGACGCCGGTGAAACCGAGTTGGCGAGCGCAAAGTCAGTTTGTATCCGGCGGGGTGATGGAACCCAGCGCCAGAACCAGGTCATTCCGAAAAACATAAAAATGAATAACGAGGTACATGAGTGAGTGATCAGGTCGATATTTTTACCGACGGCGCCTGTCGCGGCAATCCCGGCCCCGGCGGATGGGGTGCGGTGATCAAGTATGGCGATCACCAAAAAGAGATTTACGGTGGTGAGGCGGAGACCACAAATAATCGTATGGAACTGATGGCCGCCATCAAGTCGCTGGAAGCTCTGAGTCGACCCTGCAAGGTGACGCTGACGACGGATTCCAAGTACGTGCTGACCGGCATCACCGAATGGATTACGAACTGGAAGAAGCGTGGCTGGAAAACTGCGGCAAAAAAGCCGGTGCTGAATGTGGATCTATGGAAGCAACTGGATGCAGAGCGCACCCGACATGAGATCGATTGGCAGTGGGTAAAAGGCCACAGCGGCCATTCGGGCAATGAAGCGGCTGATCAGCTGGCGAATCGTGGTATAGATGAATTGGGAGTCTGTAGCTAATGAGACAGGTCGTGCTCGATACCGAGACCACGGGTCTGGATCCGTCACAGGGACATCGTATTATCGAAATCGGTTGCGTCGAGATTGTTAACCGGCACGTCACGCGCAACCATTATCACCAGTACATTAATCCGCAGCGAGACATTGATGCGGGGGCGATGGAGGTCCATGGTATCAGCACCGAGATGCTGGCCGACAAACCACTGTTCGCAGAGATTGCCGACGATTTTCTCAACTATATCCGCGATGCCGAATTGATTATTCACAATGCCCCGTTCGATGTTGGATTTCTCGATCACGAATTAAAACGCATAAAAGCCGCTCGTCCACTGACCAAGGTTTGTTCGGGTGTGATCGATACGCTGGTATTCGCGCGTAAACTGCACCCGGGCCAAAGAAACAGCCTTGATGCATTGTGCAAGCGTTATGGTGTTGATAACTCACAGCGTGACTTGCATGGCGCGTTGCTGGACGCCGAGATTCTTGCCGATGTGTATCTGACCATGACGGGCGGTCAGGTGACGCTGTCATTGAGTGGGAATGAATCGGTTGGCGCGACCGACACCACAGATGAAGAGATTCGGCGGTTAGATAAGACCTTTGACTTACCGCTGATCAAAGTCTCCAGTGACGAACTGGAGGCCCATGCGAAGCTATTGGACGTACTCGACAAGGCCCGCGGCGAACCCTGTCTCTGGCGCCGGTAGGCGCGGGCTCGCCCGCGAACCGAGGTGTCCCGGAGCATGGAAGGTTCGCGGCCAAAGCGTCCACATTCGTACAGGTGATTTCGTTTTATAGTCGGCCGTCGACTTCGTCTGCGGCGAGTATATATTTTACATCGAACAACACGCTGTCGGGTTTGCCCAAGGCGCGGATTTTCTCGGCACCCATTTCGCGAAACTGATGGTGTCCTACGGCGATTACGATCGCATCATAGGTGCCTTCTTTCGGTTCACCAATCGGAGTAATGCCGTATTCGTGTTTGGCCTCAGCGGGATCTACCCAAGGATCGTAGATGTCGACATCGGCATGATAGCCAGCAAACTCATTGACCATGTCGATGACGCGGGTATTACGCAAATCCGGGCAGTTTTCCTTGAATGTTAGCCCCAGTATCAGTACGCGCGCATCAGCCACGTGAATTCGCTTGCGCATCATTTTCTTGACCACGGTTTCGACCACGTAGGCGCCCATCCCGTCATTGATGCGACGCCCCGCCAAAATAACTTCCGGCTGATAACCGATTTCCTGAGCCTTGTAAGTCAGGTAGTAGGGGTCGACACCGATGCAGTGCCCACCCACCAGACCAGGACGAAAGGGAAGGAAATTCCATTTTGTGCCGGCGGCTTCGAGAACCTCAAGCGTGTCGATGCCCAGACGTGCAAAAATTATTGCCAGTTCGTTAACCAGCGCGATATTCAGATCACGCTGGGTATTTTCGATGACCTTGGCCGCTTCCGCGACACGAATGGTGCTGGTCAGATGGGTGCCTGCCTCGATGATGCTCCGGTACAGTTCATCAACGAACTGTCCAACCTCGGGGGTGGAGCCGGCAGTGACTTTCTTGATGTTGATTACACGGTGCTCTTTGTCACCGGGGTTAATTCGCTCGGGACTGTATCCGGCATAGAAGTCGGTGTTGTATTTTAGTCCCGACCCAGCCTCCAACAGCGGGATACAGACTTCTTCAGTGGCTCCTGGATACACCGTAGACTCATAGATAACGATGTCATTTTTTTTCAGAATCTTGCCGATGGCCGTACTTGCACCGACCAGTGGGCTCAGATCCGGACGTTTATGAGAGTCGATTGGTGTCGGCACGGTAACAATAAACACATTGCAGTCGGCGACGTCATTGAGATCGCTGGTATACGCAAGATGAGGTACCTCAGCGAGGCGTTCCGGTTCAACCTCCAGAGAGCTGTCTTTGCCGGCCTTGAGTTCCTTGATGCGCGCTTCATTGACGTCGAGCCCGACGACCGGAAATTTCATGCCAAATTCCACCGCCAACGGCAGTCCCACGTATCCCAGACCGACAATGCCAATTTTTACCTTTGCTAGATCGAACATGAATCAAGTTTCTCCAAAACCATTTGGACCATTCCATCAGCAGCCCAGCTTGCCGGCCTGTTGCGTGCGAAACCGCCCTTTGAGCCTTTTCGCGATACGATTCTGATTAGAACTCCTATCGGCTAGTCAGACCATGTCTGAAGCGGCAATCTTCTGAAAATCAGGGGTTTATATGGGCTGGAGCCAGCGTAAGCATAGCAAAGAATGACGCGATTTTCCCCGTAGCGCTGAGCGTTTGTTATACTAGAAGTATATCGTTCGGCGGAGTGCATGGCGATGTCTCCGCATCTCTCGGGCAGCGATGTTTGTGTCTGGGTTCAACCACAATAATGCAAGTAATAAAAGGGGGAAGCAGATGGAACAACGGGGAAGTCCCAGACGCAGGGTTGAGATCGATGTCGACGTCAGTGTCGGTGCGGTCGAACCATTGGTGCTGCGCACACGTGATGTCAGTCTCGGCGGGGTCTATCTCCACGGCGACCGCCTCAAAATTGACCCGGGTACGGACGTACAGTTGATGTTTCATATTTCCGGCGAACGCGCGACAATGCACGGAATTCGGGCAACGCTAGTGCGTAGCAACGATGAAGGTTATGGGATGGTCTTCCGGCATCACAATGTGTCCGAGTTTCGTACGCTGCAGGAGATTTTGCGAGTCAGCAAAGAGGCCACAAATCACTGAGCCCTGAAGAATTTTTCCTATTGGCCGATTACACCCAGAGAATCTACTAATCTGTCTGGTTCGGGCATCATGTTGGTGGCCTGGTTCAGACGAATCAAATTTTATCGGACTGACTCGTCGTTTCAGTAGAGTGCATGTTAGCTACGCATGATCAAGCTTTTTAATCAGTACATACCCAAGGCGTTTTTCGTCCTGATGTTGATTGAGACGGCGGTATTTGCTGGATCGATTTATGTCGGGACCCAAGTTCGTTTTGCGGATGAGGGTTGGAATCAGACAACCGACCCGGTGTCGCTGTGGCTGACCCCAGGGCTGTTTGCGCTGGTCATGCTCGGGTCGATGACGGCGATGGGCCTCTATCAGCGGCGCCTGCGCGAGGGTGGCGCGGGGATGGTGGTGCGAGTTGCGGCCAGTTTTCTGGTTGGCGTGGTCGCGATGAGTCTGTTGTTTTATTTTATGCCCGATCTGTTTCTGGGTCGTGGTTCGTTCTCCTATTCTCTTGCCATCGCGGCAGTGCTGATTATTCTAATTCGCATTTTATTTTTTCGGCTGATCAATCAGGATATGTTGAAGCGTCGGGTGTTAGTACTCGGTGCGGGCCGCAACGCAGAGATGATCTCCCGCTTGCGTCGCGAGGTTGATCGTCGTGGGTTTCAGGTGATCGGTTTTATTCCGGGCGAGGGTGACGAGCTGTTGGTACCTGAATCCATGTTGGTCCGGCCGGAAATCCCTCTGGCCCAGTATGCCGCCCAAGCGAATGTGGATGAGATCGTCGTGGCGGTAGATGATCGTCGTCGGGGTCTGCCGGTACATGAAATGCTGGATACCAAAATGAGCGGTGTCGATGTTGTGGATGTGATCGCGTTCTTCGAGCGCGAGTCGCTGCTGTTGAAACTCGACATATTGCGCCCGAGCTGGCTGATTTTTTCCGAGGGGTTTCGCGGCGGCAATATGCGTATTCGAATCAAGCGCGCTTTTGATGTTGTGGCCGCTTTGTTGCTGATTTTGATCGCTTGGCCATTTATGCTGCTATCGGCGCTCGCTATCCTGTCTGAGTGTGGCTGGCGTGGGCCGGTATTGTTTCGCCAGGTAAGGGTCGGCGAGAACTGGAAGCTGTTCCACGTATTGAAATTCCGCAGTATGCGCGTGGATGCGGAGAGCGACGGCGTGGCGCGCTGGGCAACACGCGATGACGATCGTATCACGCGGGTTGGAACGGTGTTGCGCAAACTGCGTTTTGACGAACTGCCGCAGGTATTTAATGTGTTGAGGGGCGACATGAGTTTTGTCGGGCCCCGACCGGAACGACCGGAATTTGTCGAAAACCTGTCAGAAACCTTGCCCTACTACGCCGAACGGCACCGGGTTAAACCGGGCATTACAGGTTGGGCACAGCTATGTTATCCGTATGGCTCATCGGAGCAGGATGCGTTTGAAAAGCTGCAGTACGATTTGTATTACGTGAAGAACTACAATCTATTCTTGGATCTGATGATTCTGCTGCAGACAGCTGAAGTCGTTCTCTGGCGCAAGGGCGCGGTTTGATCAATGTCGGCAGTCTGAGTTATGGCGCCGGCTCGGTTGCATTTTTCGCACTGACCGCCCTGCTGTTGACTGTTTGGCGTGGGCGACTGCAAGGATGGGTGCTGGTTTTTGCGACGTTTTTTTCCGCGTTATGGGCCGCAGGTCTCGCTTATCAAGCGAGCTTTGATACGCTTCCACGGGAGCTGATCTGGTCGCTCGAGATGGCGCGGGATATTTGCTGGATCCTGTTTCTATTTAAAATACTCAGTTATACCCGTGCCGCAACGGGCCAACTGTTTGGCTTGGCGCGGGCCGGCGTATTGTTGTTGTGTGTCGGATTGCTGGGTTTACAGATCGGATATCCTCTGTTGGTTGCCAGCGGTCTGGCGGGTTTGGTGGACGTCACTATTTTTAGCGTGGGGCATGTGCTGATAGCAGTCGCTGGCATTGTGTTGGTCGAGCAGATCTACCGCAATACTCTACCGGAGCAACGTTGGGCGATTAAGTTTCTGTGTCTGGGACTGTTCGGGATGTTCGCCTACGACCTTTATATGTATTCCGAGGCACTGATGTTCCGTGTGCTCGATCAGAGCAGTTGGTTTGCCCGAGGTGCTATCAATGCGTTGTTGGTGCCCTTATTGGCGGTATCGGTTGCACGTGACCCGGTGGTATCGGCGAATATCTTTGTTTCGCGTGGGGTGATTTTCCACACCACAGGCCTAGTTGCAGCGGGCCTGTACTTGTTGGCCATGGCGGCGGTGGGTTACTACATCAGTTATTACGGCGGCTCGTGGGGGCCGGTGCTGCAACTGATATTCCTGTTTGGGTCATTGCTGGTTCTGGTCATTGTCGGCTTTTCTGGCACCTTACGGGCTCGGGTCAAGGTTTTCCTAAACAAGCACTTTTTTCAACATCGTTACGATTATCGAGAGGAGTGGTTACGCCTGATCTCGACACTGTCCAGTAGCGAGAGCGGGACCCCGCTGTATGAGCGCGTGATTCGGGTGATTGCCGAGATTGTCGAAAGCCCGGGCGGGGCCTTGTGGATGCGCAGGGAATCGGGAGTGTTTGCGGCGACCACTCGCTGGGGCATCCCGGCTTTCGAGGAACACGATCTGCAGTCCAATGCGGCGCTCATTGATTATTTTGAAAAAAAACAATGGATTATAGATCTTGATGAATTTCGGCGGGAGCCGCAGATGTATGCGGAGCTGGCTATTCCCGATTGGATAGCAGGGATTCCGCGGGCCTGGCTGGTATTACCATTGATGCATCACGATGAATTGCTGGCGTTTGTGGTTCTGGTCGAGCCGCGAGCCCCATTGGCACTAAACTGGGAGAACATTGACCTGCTGAAGACCGTCGGGCGGCAGGCGGCCAGCTATCTGGCGCAGAATGACGCGGCGGAGGCGCTGGCCGATGCGCGTCAATTTGAGGCGTTTAACCGGTTCTCGGCGTTTGTGATCCATGATTTGAAGACCTTGATCACGCAATTATCGCTAGTGGTGCGCAATGCAGCGCGGCATAAGGACAATCCCGAATTTATGGACAGTGTGGTCGATACGGTGCGCCATTCCGTGGATAAAATGAATAATTTGATGCAACAGCTCAAGGGAGCGATGCCAAGCGCCGATGTTGCTACTGTGGATATGGCGAAATTGCTGCCCGATGTGGTATCTGGGAAGGCATCACATAGACCCAAACCGGAACTAACGTCTATTACTCAGGGTCTGTTTGTCCGAGGAGATCGGGATAAAATTGCCACGGTAATCGGCCATGTAATCCAGAATGCGGTCGACGCGACCCGCAAAGACGGTTTCGTTCGGGTTGGTTTGTTGGGAAGGGACGACTGGGCTGTGGTAGAAGTAACAGACAATGGCATCGGAATGGATACCGCATTTGTAAAGAATAGATTATTCAGGCCCTTTGACAGCACTAAGGGCCTGACGGGCATGGGCATCGGTGCTTACGAAAGTCGCGAACTCGTGCGAGCGCTGGGCGGTGATATAAAGGTTAGTAGCGAGTCCGGTAAGGGATCACAATTTCGCATTCAGTTTCCGCTGGTCAAGGTGGAGCTGGCGGCAGAAACAAAGAAACAAGAGGTAGCAGGGTGAGTTCAGTGAAAAGAAAACTGCTGATTGTGGAGGATGATCCAGGTCTTCAGGGACAGCTTCGCTGGAGTTTTGACGGTTGCGAGGTGGAGGTTGCAGACGACCGCGATACCGCACTGGCACAGATTCGTCGTCATGAGCCACAGGTGGTGACGCTGGATCTTGGTTTGCCACCTGACCCAGGTGGCGCATCTGAAGGTCTGGCGACATTGGAAGAAATTCTTTCGTTGTTACCGACGACCAAGGTCATTGTGGTCACGGGTAACGACGATCATGCCCACGCGGTCGAAGCGGTCGCGCGGGGGGCCTACGATTACTATCAAAAACCGGTCGACGCAGAGATGCTCGGATTGATCGTCGAGCGAGGCTTTAAGCTGCATGAACTGGAACGGGAGAACAAACGCCTATCGCGTGAAGTCGGCGATGCGACGTTGTCCGGAATTATCTGCGGTAGTCCTGAAATGTTGTCGGTGTGTCGTACCGTCGAAAAGGTCGCGCCGACCGAAGTGACGACACTGGTATTGGGAGAAAGTGGTACCGGCAAAGAACTGATTGCCCGCTCCCTGCATGATCTGAGCAATCGCAGTGAAGGCCCATTTGTCGCTATTAACTGTGCAGCGATCCCGGAACAGCTATTGGAAAGCGAGCTCTTCGGTTATGAAAAGGGTGCCTTTACGGGGGCGGTTAAACAGACGCGTGGCAAGATAGAGTACGCCGATGGTGGTACCTTCTTTCTCGATGAGGTGGGTGATTTGCCGATGGCCTTGCAGGCCAAGTTATTGCGCTTTTTACAGGAACGAAAGATTGAGCGCGTCGGTGGTCGTAAAGAGATCCCGGTCGATGTTCGGGTGGTCTGTGCGACGCATCAGAAACTGGCTGACCTGATCGAGCAGGGTCGCTTTCGTGAGGATTTATTCTATCGTGTCAGTGAGGTTACGGTGCGGGTTCCACCGTTGCGTGAACGTCAGGGCGATTCGGTGGTATTGGCTCGGTCATTTCTGGAAAAGACTTGCGAACAGCACGACAAGCGAATCAGGGGATTTAGCCCGGAAGCGCTGGTGGCTATTGAGTCTTATGCTTGGCCGGGCAATGTGCGCGAATTGGAAAACCGCATCAAACGTGCTGTCATCATGGCCGATGGCAAGATGATTGTTGCCGATGATCTTGAACTGGATGCCAGCCAGAATCTTGATATTCCTCTGAATCTGCGTGAGGTTCGTGAGCAGGCGGAACAGCAAGCGATATTGCGAGCATTGAGTCTTGCGGATGGCAACGTATCCCAGACCGCAGAAATGTTGGGCATTACGCGTCCGACATTGTATTCGTTAATGAACAAGTATGATCTTAAGGCCTAGCTAGCAAGTACCGGTTCCCTCGCCGCTGCCAGCATGATCTGATAACGTATACCGGCGTGAGCAGTACCCACCATTCTTTCAGTATGGACGGCTTCACGCCGACCGTTCTTGTCAGGGCACACCCTATGCTTTACCCGCTGGTACACAAGTTAATGTGCAGACTCGTCTGGTCGAGTCTAGTTTTTCTGTGTCTGTCGGGACCGCTACTTGCCGCGGCGGATTATGACGCCTTGCAAAAGGCGCAGGCGCTTTACGATCAGGGTGAGATCAAGGCAGCAATTATTGAATTTAAGAATGTTCTGCAACTGGATCCAGGCCATGTGGATGCGCGTGTTCGTTTGGCTGACAGCTATTTGAAACTGGGCGATGGCGCCGCCGCGGAGAAGGAAACCGAGCGCCTGCGCAAGTTACGCACCAAGCGCGAGTTATGGATTGAGTCCTATGGTCGTGCGTTGTTATTGCAGCGCAAGTTCGATCGGGTTCTTGAGCAGATTGAGGTTGAGGACCGTGATGCCCCGGAGATTCGGGCGGTCGTCCTGTCGGTGCGTGGTGAGGCCTACGGAGGTTTGGGTCAGGATGATTCAGCGCGTGAGCATTTTGCCAAGGCACTGGAGGGTACCCCGAAATCAGCCAGCGCGATGCTGGGCCTGGCCAAATTGTTGGCGCGGAATGGTGAGTATGATCTCGCGATAAAGTACGCAGAGGAGGTATTGCAAGCGGATCAGAAAAGCCTGCAAGCGAGTCTTTTGATTGCTGAATCTTATCGTGTTCAAGATCAACTGGTGGAGGCAATAGTGGCCTTTGATCGCTCATTGATGATAGCCCCGGATAGTATGCCGGCTCTTTTGGGTAAGGCGTCTACCCATATTTCTGCGCGAGAATTTGAGCAGGCACAGGCACCGGTTGATCACCTATTACGTCTTAACAGCAATATTATTCCAGCGAATTATATGCACGGTCTGCTCGCGCTTCAGCGTAAGGAAGTGGAAGTTGCCGAGGTGTCGCTGCTTAAGGTGCTGAACGCCGCGCCGGAGGATCTGCGCACCCATTTGTTATTGGGAACGATTCAATATGGTCGGGGTAGTTTTGAAGCGGCGCGTGATCATATTGGGCGCTTTGTTGTGGCCCGACCAGACCATTTTCCCTCGATTCGAATGATGGCAGGTATTCATTTGCGACTGAATGAACCGCTGAAGGCGATTCACCTGCTGGAGTCGGTTAGCGAGGGGAATCTCGATAACGCGCAGTATCTGGCATTGTTGGGTAGTGCGTATCTGCGTACTGGTGATTATGCACTGGGTAATGAGTATCTGGAAAAAGCCATCGAGTTGGAGCCGGATATGGCGGTACTGCGAGCCCAGCTTGCGTTGGGGCGTATGGCAACCGGTGAGAGCGGGAGTGCGGTAGAGGCACTGCAAGAGGCGGTCGATTTGGGGCAGAATCTGATTCAGGCCGATGTGTTGCTTATTCTCGCCCACCTTAAACAAAAACACTACGATGAGGCGCTGATTGCCGCTCAAGCGCTGATCCAAAAGCATCCCGAATCACCGGTGCCGCATAATTTATTGGGCGCTGCCTATCTTGTTCAGCATCAGTTGGACGATGCCAAGACAAGTTTTCAGGCGGCACTGGGCATTGATGAGGGTTTCCATACAGCCCACCTGAATCTGGCGGCCATTGCGGTCAGGACCGGTGATCTGGATGTGGCAGAATCACATTATCAGCGGGTGCTGAAAGGCTTGGCAGGTTCCGAGAGGGCGCTGATGGGGTTGGCACAAGTCGCGTTACGGCGTGGTCATCAGCAAGAGATGCTGAAGTGGGTTCAGGCTGCGCATGATGTCCACCCAGAGTCTGCATCAGCCGCGACATTGCTGATCCAATCGCAGTTGAAGTCCGGAGAGGTGCTGAAGGCGCTGGTCGTTGCTCGAGCGTTCAGCGATGCGGCGCCAAAGAGTATGGCTGCGACGCGATTGTTGGGTGTTGCGCTGTTAGCGAACGACAAATTTTCCAGTGCGTTAACGCATTTTACTACCTATTCAGATAGCGCACCTGACATAGCAGAGCCGTGGTATATGCGCGCCGAGGCGGAGTGGAAGTCCGGGGATATGGCAGCGGCGCGATTGCATATCGAACGGGCCCTGTTTATTGAACCGGGCAGTTTTCCAGGTTTATTGTTGGCGACGCGTATCTCGGCTGCCGATAACCGTCTTGAGAATGCGCTGGTTCACGCCGGCTCGTTGATAGAACGGTTTCCAGAGTCGGCGCAAGGATACAAACTCAAAGGCTCCATACTGCAGAGAATGAAGCGGCCAATAGACGGCCTAAATGCGTATCTGCAGGGATACGAAGTCACCCCGAACCAAGATTTGGCTCATGCAGCCTATCGTGCACTGATACAGGTTCAACGTCGCGACGATGCCTACGCGCTGATGCGTGGATGGGTGCAGAACCACCCCGACGATAGGGGTGGCTTGATGGTATTGGCTATGGGATTACAGGGGGATGGTAAGGACGACGAGGCAATTGCGACCTACGAGCAACTCAGAGCCGTTGATCCGGACAATATCATCATGCTCAACAATCTTGCCTGGATGTATAACGATCGCAATGACCCACGAGCGATTGATGTCGCCGAGCATGCCTATCAGCAGGATCCCGAGAAAAGCGCGGTTGCGGATACGTTTGGTTGGGTGTTGGTTTCTCAAGGCCAGGTTGAGCGTGGACTGGTGGTGTTGCAGGAAGCCTCGATTCGATCCCCTTATCTGTATGACATTCGCTATCATCTTGCGGTTGCCTACGACAAGGTTGGGCGTCGACAGGAGGCGCGTAAGGAATTGGTGCGTTTACTGCGCGATGCAAAGGATTTCCCTTTGCGTAAGGACGCCACCAGCATGTTGGAGAAAATCAAGTGAAACGATCTACCTTCGGGTGGGCCATTCTGATTCTGGTTTTCAGTCTCAGTGGTTGTGATCTGGTTGATGTCAGCGATCGGCAACACGTTGCCAGAGCCAAGGATTTTTACGACGATGGTGACTTGCGCGCCAGCTCAGTTGAGCTCAAGAACGCGTTGCAGAAAAATCCTGGTAACCCTGAGGCGCGTTGGCTGCTGGGGCGATTGCATGTCGAATTGGAAAGCGGTCCTGCGGCGGCAAAGGAACTGTATCGCGCACTGGAGTTGGGCATACCACGTGATGTCCTGGTGGTTGATTTGGCCACGGCCAAGTTTCTGCAGCGCAAGTATGACAAGGTTTTGGAATTGGCGTCAGAAACAGATGGTCTCGATGCGTCATCACAGGCAAGACTCGCCGCATTGGAAGGCGAGGCACGGCTGATGAAGCGCGAGCTTGATAAGGCCGATGCTGCATTCCAGCGTTCCATCGAACTTGCGCCAGAGGGTGCCCACGGTTATATGGGAATGGCGCGTCTTGCGCTACGGCAGGGTCGTAACGACGACGCACGTACCCAGTTAGATCAGACGCTGCAGAAATCACCCAATTTAGCGGCAGCATGGGTGTTTCTTGGCGATCTCGAACGTATGGCAGGTGATGCGGAGGCAGCGGAGGCGGCTTATTCGAAATCGATATCTCTGCATCTGAATCACAGCGTTGATCGGCTTAAGCGCGCGATTACCCGTATTGTGCTTGGACGCTATGACGAGGCAAAACGTGATCTGTCGAAGTTACCCAAGTCATATAAAGATAGCCCCGGTGTGCAGTATGCGAAGGGATTGGCGAACTATCAGCAGGGTCGGCTTGAGGAGGGAAAGGCGGCGTTACAAGCGGCGGTGAATGCCAACGCAAATTATCGTCCTGCGTTATTTTATCTCGGTGCCACCCATTTTCGCTTGAAAGAATATGGTCAGGCCGAGCTTTACCTTGGGCGCTACGTCAATTTATCTCCTTGGTCGCGTCGTGGGCGGATGTTGTTGGCACTTCTCTATATACAAGAGCAGAAATTTCCGCGCGCTGAAGAGGCGCTGCGCCCGTTCCTAGAACGGTATCCCGACGATGTTGAGGTAATGGGTTTGATGAGTGATGTCCTGTTGGCTCAGGGCGATGGACTCGGTAGCGGGATGCTGAGCAGCGAGATTCTTAGGCGTCACGGTAACGTGTCGCTAGCACATACCAAACTAGGTCTGGCCTATCTGATGGAGGGTGATGAGGATAAGGGGTTCAGTACCCTGCGCAGTGCCACAGATAGTGACAACCAAGGGGATTCTCTGTTTACGCGCAGCGAGTTTGCGCTTATATCCTCCTATTTGACGGGTGGGCGACCAAAGATGGCGTTGGCCGGCGCACGCAAAATGCTGGAGCGAAATCCACAAAATCGGTTGGCACTGAATGTGGTGGGCATCGCTCTGCAGAGAATGGGCAAGGAGGATGAGGCTATTCAAGCCTTGCGTGGCGCGCTTGAAATCATCCCTGGCGATGTGTCCGCCAGTGAGAATCTGGCTCGAATTGAGTTGGCACGAGGAAACCGCAAGGCGGCCGAGCAGCTCTATCTGCAGTCGCTGGAATACCATCCGAAGCAGCAGCAAACACTGTTGAATCTGGCATCTTTGGCGCTTGCCGATGATGAGTTGGATGAGGCCCACAGCTGGCTCGACAAGGCGCTTGCCTACAAGCCGGATGCGGTGCCTCCGCGAGTTCTCAAGGCCCAAGTCTATCTAAAGGCGGGCCAACCGGAAGCGACCTTGGACGTACTGCGGGAGATTACCGGAGAGGAAAGAAACACACCAGAATTATTGCGGGCGCGGGCAAGCGCGCAGGCGCAAATCGGTGAATATGATGTGGCGTTGTCGACGTACGAAAAGTTGGCTGAGGTTGATTCCGACTCAGCTGATATACGATTTTTGCTCGCAGGTGCCTACTATCAGGTGGGCAAGCCGGAGCGAGTGCGTCGCGCATTAGAGGCGGCGCTAAATATCGATCCAAAACACGCGCCAACCCTGCTGGAACTAGTAAAAATATCGCTGCGTGACAAGGATTTGGACAAAGCGCAGACGTATCTCGATCGCCTTAAGCAAGACCATCCGGATCATCCAGTGTTACTGGCACACGAAGGCTGGCTGAGTAGCGCACGAGGAAATCAGGCAGATGCGGTGTTGGCGGCAGAGCAGGCCTATGCTCTTGTCCCAACGCAGCAGTTGGCGATCAACCTGGCTGCGGCGCGCTGGTCGGCCGGTGATCGTGAAGGGAGTTTGAGTATACTGGCCGAGTGGCTCGAAGATAACCCGGAAGATGTTTTGGTTCGCTACAACTTTGCGTTACGTGCGATGCAGGTCGGTCGGGTTGATGAGGCCGCCAACGCCTTCGCTACCATCATTCATCAGGTGCCCGATCATGTTGTGGCATTGAATAACCTAGCGTGGTTGTTGCGAATCGATAAGCCGGAAAAGGCGGAGGCTTATGCGACCCAGGCGGTTGAATTGGCGCCGAAGAATGCAGGCGTCCTGAATACCTTGGGGAATATTCTTCGTCTCCGGGAAAAATACTCAGAGGCGCAGCGTTGGTTGCAACGCGCCATTGACTTGAGTGATGAGCCTGGGCTGAGGCTTGATTTAGCTGAGATGTTTGAGGCTCAGGGTGAGCATCGACGCGCCCGCGTACTCGCGCAGCAGTTGGTGGAGGAGCACCCGGAGTTGGCGCAGCGCGATAAGGTAAGAAAATTGCTCGCGCGCTAATCGGTGGGCTCATTGCTTGGGTGCGATATTGGAATGGCCGCACATAGCCGCAAGCTTTATAGTTATAGTTAAGTACGTAGGTCTTCCGTATATGACGGTGAGACTTTGGTCTCGGACTTTCTCTGGAGCAGCCCCATGCTCCTGTGTATCAAGATCCTGTAAGTGGTTGTTTTTCATGCCCTTGGCATCACTCTCCAGATCACATGCCGGCTTGCTGTCGAGAAATTTTACAGTCGTAAATAACGCTTAAAATCAAATAGTTATTTTAATTTCTGATCAAATTCCAAGTATAAATGTGAGTAACCATTAAGCGACGATTTGGAAAATTTTACACCTGCTTGCGCCGCACCCGATTATTGGCCGGAATGGCCTCGATCCCAACTAATTTTTTTACAATAAAAACAATTTGTTAAGCATGCATAAACAAACTTGGCATGGAACCTGCTTCGTATCTGGGCGAGAAGAGACAGAAAGGCCATTGCAAGACGTAATCGTATTGGCGACTTAATAAAAATCGGGAAAAGCAGTTAAACGCTTTTTAGGATAAAGGATTAATTATGAACATAAGCAAAATAGCGATGGCGATTGCTGCACCTCTGGCCGTTGGCTTGATGTCGCCAGCCAATGCGTCTGTTTTGGTGACAGATTGGACCATTGATTTGGCCGCGGCCGGTCTAGTCGGTTTCGGTACAATATCAGGTGTTAATGAAGTTGATTTCACTGGCTTGTTCAAGAGTGATATTGACCTTTTGGCTGACACGGGTACGACCGATGGTCTGCTGGTTGCCACGTCTTTCAAAGGCGGCGGCGGTCTGATTCCAGTGACGTCTACCGGTAAGATCACAAACTTTGATTTTGAATTGACCTTCATATTCAGCGTTGATAACAACGTTTCTGGTCTTGGTAGCGGAATTCAGACAATTTCACATACCGGCGGTTCGTTGGAGGTCTATCTGCAAGACCTTAGTGGTGTCGGCGCCATACAGGCTAACCCAAGTTCCTTGGGTAATGGCGGCGCTGGTTTTGACGATGCGGGTAGTATCTTGATTGCGACCTTCTCCTACTTCGGTGTCCCAACCAACGGCGGTGTTTATGATGAATCAACGTTTGATGGTTCAGATGACGCGACGTTCGCATTGGTTAGTGCAATGGCTGGCGTGTTGTTGTCTTCTGGTGGCGATGACTTGGGTGAGCTGATTCCGGGTGGTGAGGAGATCCTGTTGGGCATTGCTGACTCCAACTTTGATGCGGATCCAGATGCCAACGCGATTGCCGATACTACGGTTGCCACTGGCTTCGACACAGATTGTGCCACATCAGCGTTTACAGTTGGCCTAGCATTCTGTGGATCGGAAGACGGTTCATTCATTCTTGCAACTGAGCGCATCCCTGAGCCCGGCACTTTGGCTCTGATGGGTCTTGGTTTGGCAGGTTTCGCAGGCGTATCTCGCCGACGTGCTGCCAAGAAGTAAGTCGTAAGACTCACTAGCTTGATCAATAGGGGCGATGACCAAGGTCATCGCCCCTATTTTATTGCGTTGAAAATAAATGAGGTAACGACTAGTCTTTGGGTTGGTATGACCCATTGAGTATCATCACGCTAGTCTGTCCAACTTGGAATGATTTGTTAGGGTTTTATGTATGTATAGCCCAGTTGCTGTAAGCGTGATAATTCAGCAACACCGCTAGGAACAATATCTGCTTTATCTACATCATATAAGTCATCTTCATAGCTAATTTTTTTACCTCGCAGAGTATTGGCACAAACTTGAAAATCTACACCTTGGTCTTTTAAACCAGCAATTTTTGCTTGAATAGCAGAGGTTGCATTGCCATATTTTAATTTAGTGTCTTGAACTGCTTCAGGTTCAAGCAATAATGAAAGCCCTTTTCCGTGCATGACAATTTTTAAGTCTAAATTATCCTTACCAACCGCATTAATGTGGTTTTGCACATTACGCAAAGCACCTGCTTGGGCTTTTGGGTTGTCATAGTTAATATGATAGACCACCTTTTGTTTGTCGTATCGCTCGTTTGCCATAGTGTTACCGGTAAGCAATATAGCAATACCTAGAAATATTGCTATTATGCTTTTTTGCTTTATATTCTTCATCTTTGTTTCTCCTCAAATTTCTTCTATAGTTTTTAGTTAGAATTACTAGAGATAACCCTCCCTACCATTTTAGTCTCAATTCCCATTTCTATTAGTTTCATTACTAATGATATCTGTACGCCTTAGTCATTTATTTGTTTATTTGACGACATAACGTTTAAGCGGTGCAGCGCAAACGAAGCGCAGCGTAGTTTGCGTCCGAACCAGCGCCTAGTTAGGGCTCTTTGCTTCGATTAACATCGTCTTCTGGACGGCCGTATTTCGTTGCAGTAAATGTCAGAACAAAAAGTGCGCCACTAAGCAAAACGATTGATCCCGAGATAATTATTAGCAAATAGAGATGAAAACTATCGGATACATGTTGCACGTCAATTACCAAATGCCTGGAAAGAGCAGTAATGGCAATAAATATCAGAAACTGAACCGGCAATCTGTGTGTTTTGAAGTAAATACCGATCATTGCACCCATTTCAAGATATATAAAAAGCAAAAGAATATCCTTTAACTCAGCATATCCTTTTTCCATCATCTGTAGATATTCGTAAGCTGCAGACCATACGATGGTTGCGCCTATAATAAACAGCGCCAGATAATGAAATATATCTACCAGGACATTACCAATCCACTGAACCTTTTCTGTTTTAAAATTCATAACTGATTCCTGAGCCCTAACGTTTTGCTAAGGGGCGCGAGCGAAGCTGTATGTCGTCGAACCATTTCGGACACATCGCGGTCTGATTTAAGAGACACATTAGCTCATCTGGTGAGTTGTCTTGTCTGATTATCGTAGTGCATTTTTCTACGGGCCGCCAACGTCGCTTGCTTGATCAGCTGTCGCCTGTAGAGGATGAGAATCGTTACCAAGAGCGACTGGAAAGTGTCTAGTAGATCGGGGGCGATTCAAGTGTCGCAATGCGACAGATCACACTAATAGAGCATCGGCCAAAATTGGGTTAAGTTGAGGAAGGGTGAAATGCGATCAGGCGATCGCGCCCAGTACTTCGCTGGCGACTGAAATCGCATTGAGATAGGCTTTTTGCTGAACTCCGGGTTCTAGGCGGGAGGATAGCCCATGGGAACACTGCCCCTGTTCGAGGGCGCGGATTGCTGTCAGTACTTCGCCAACGTCGCCGCTGCCGTCGATCAGAGCCTGCTTGATGTCCGGTACTAGGTTTAATTGCTCCACAATGGTTGCCATGGGGGCCTGCATCATGCCGTCCAATGTGGAAAACAGACCGGCGATGTAACAGTGTCCGGAGTTAGTCGAAACGCTGGTTTGAGCCAGCAATTGGGCAGTGCGTGCCCGCACCAGCGCGGTGGTGATCAATTCACGAGGTTGGTAATCGACCGAGTTCAGCGCAATGACGGAGGCCCAGTTACGCAGGCGTTCCAGACCGAAAAAAATCACCGCGCGCTGAATCGAGTCCACGGTCTGGGGGCGGGCGAAAAACGCGCTGTTCAACAGCCGGAGTAATTTATAGCTAAGCGTGGCGTTGCGGCTAACCAGTATCTCTATTTCATCAATCTCAATCGACGGGTCTTGCAGGCGCGCAAGCAAATGCAGGGTGGCGCTGCGCTCTGCCGGTATCACGGTATCGGTAAATTGCCGCGGTTTTTCGAACAGCGTGCCCTGAAACAAATCACATCCCAGTTGTTTCATCTGCTCGTACTGATCGGGTTCGTTGATGTTTTGTGCTAGCAGCGTGATGTTAGACTGATTTTTATAGTGTCTCAGTATCGACTCGGGCGGCAGGCTGGTGGCACTGAGAGTAATCAGGGAACCATCCGGGAGTTGCAGCGAGGAGGGATCCAGCCCTTGCCATTCACCATCGATGGATACCGTATAGCCCGTCGCTTGGAATCGCGGCAGTAGCGACGATAAATCGGAGTTTTGATCCAGTACCTCGGGACTGAATTTTAGTATCAGGCGTTCCGCCGGCCAAGCAATGGCATTACCTGCCATCAAATCTAACGGCGAGGTGATCATGGCCGGCAACGGCCCGGTCAGTTCATCCAGTGCAATGGCATTGCTTGCCTGGCTAAGCGTGTCTCCCATCGGCGTGACCTCACGGCCCGAATCGCTGACGCAAACCCGTAATTCATAGGCATAAAGGCCCAGATCCCGGGCGAAAATAGGCTGTCGGCTGATAAATCCATCAAACATGATATCGATCATCTCTTTGATTGCGTTAGAATGACTGGCGACAATATTTCACTGTTCCAGTCTCGACTTCCCTATAGTTTACCTGCGAACGAGTGGCGCATCGGGTAAATCTGCCGAATCTTAAGTTTTTGCGGGATAGCGTCGATAGATGAAGGAGTTGGGCAGGTTTGGCCTATTAAAAAAAGAGAATGGTTGCGCGGTAACAGGCGTTCCAAGGATATTTACATAGATATTGATTGACCGACTACCCGTAGGAGGCTTCGGTATGGCACACTTATTTTCTCACATCAATACATGTTTGATGACTGGTTTGGCCTTGGTTGGCGTATTGCTATCCGGCTGTGCCAGTAATTCCTATCCGCCACTTTCAGCGGATGCGGATGTCGCATCGGACTACACCTACGTGATTGGTGCTGGCGATAGCGTGTTTATTTATGTTTGGGGTAATCCAGAGGTATCGCGTAGCGTATCGGTTCGTCCTGATGGCAAGATAACCGCGCCACTGGTTGAAGAATTACCCGCTACCGGTAAAACCGCAGAGCAACTGGCACGAGATATTGAGGAAGTGCTCGGAACGTATATCAAGAATCCATTGGTGACGGTGATGATCAGCGGTTATGTGGGTCCCTACAATCAGCAGATTCGAGTGCTTGGCGAGGCGACAAGTCCGCAGGCGTTGCCTTATCGGGTAGAGATGACCATGTTGGATCTGATGATTGCAGTCGGTGGTCTAACCCAGTTCGCCGATGGCAACGGTGCCAGCGTGGTGCGCATGGTGAACGATGAAATGGCCCAGTTTGGTGTTCGCATTGAGGATCTGATCAAGGACGGTGATATTTCAGCCAATGTCGATCTGCTGCCCGGCGATATTGTGATCATTCCTGAGGCGTTCTTCTGATTCTTGATTATTTACCCAAGTGAGCCGAGGAATGGTTGATGCGTGAATTGATTGATCAGCTACTATTCTACGCCAGTGGAGTATGGCGTTATAAGTGGATAGTGGTTATTACTGTCTGGTTGGTCTCGGTTTCCGGTTGGGTGTATGTCTCTCAGATGCCGGATCGCTTTCAGTCAGAGGCGCGGGTTTATGTGGATACCACGAGTATTCTTAAGCCGCTTCTCCGCGGTCTGGCGGTCGATATTGATATTTCTCGCCAGATTCGCTTGATGACCCGGGTGCTGCTCAGTCGCCCCAATTTGGAAAAGGTCGCGCGCATGACCGACCTCGACCTTCAGGTGAAGGACTCAGACGAGATGGATGAATTGGTCGATGAGTTGGGTTCGGCCATCAGCATCGCGCCGGTCAGTCGTCTGGAACAAAACCTTTACATGATTTCGGCTAGTAATGCGGATCCCCAGTTAGCCAAGCGTGTGGTGCAATCACTGCTGACGATTTTTGTTGAATCGACTTTGGGTGAGACGCGCAAAGATTCAGATAGCGCCCAACTGTTTCTCGACAACCAAATCGCTGAGTACGAAAAGCGACTTAAGTCTGCCGAGCACAGACTCAAGGAGTTCAAGGGCAAGAATCTGGGCATGATGCCCGGCAGCACCGGGGGTTATTACGAACGATTACAGGCGGCAAGTGAGGCGCTACAGGCAGCGAAGTTAAAGTCCAGCGAAACTCAGAATCGTCGCGACGATTTGCAGCGACAGTTGGACGAAGCCGACCCAGAGGAGTCCCTGTACGAGGAATTTACGCAGGAGTCTTCCTATGATGTCCGGATTGCCTCATTGGAAGAGTCGCTTGATCTGTTGTTGTTGCGTTACACCGCAAAACATCCGGATGTGATTGTTCACAAAGAGACGTTGGCGGCGCTGGAGGCTCTGAGAGACGAAGAAATTGAGGTGCTTAGCGGTGCCGGTGGATTTGATGATCAGGACGAAGGTCCGGTTATGCAGCAGATGCGAATCACGCTGGGTGCCGCCGAGGCCAATGTTGCGTCGATTAACGCGCGGGTTGTCGAATACGGAAAACGCATTGAACGACTAAAGAATCAGGTTGATCGTACCTTGGAGATTGAGCAGCAATTCAAGAGTTTGAACCGCGATTATAGTGTGACGATGAAAAATTATAATTCCCTGTTGGGACGTCGCGAAACCGCGCGTCTGTCAGAAGATGCCGGGCAGTCCGCGGAAACCGTGCAGTTCCGAATTGTGGATCCACCCTACGTGCCTTCGGAGCCGTCCGCACCAAACCGGTCCCTGCTCCATGTGTTTTCCCTCATCGCAGGTTTGGCAGTGGGGTCGGCAATTGCGTTGTTTCTGTTTCTGCTCAGGCCAACCTTCGATAATCGGCAGGTGGTTCGTGAGATCACCGGATTGCCGGTGCTTGGAAACGTGTCGATGATCTGGACACCGGCGCAGAAGCGTAGAGACAAAATGGAACTGACAGGGTTTGCGGTCGTGTCATTAGCGCTGGTGATGGTTTTTTCGGTGGTTTTGATATTGGATGGGTCTGACGTTGGTTTGATTGGCCAGATTGGGTCGTTGAAGGAGCGTTTTCTGTGAGCATTATCGAAAAGGCGCTCGACAAGCAGGGCAAGAATAAGCCCCCCGAGCCCCCCGAGCTTCCTGCAGTTCATGAGGAAAAACAGGCGGAGGCGGGCGCGATTATAGGTCGGGCGGTAGACGGCTCGGTGAACACGGCGCAGGCGGCTGCCAGCGATCCTGTTGAGTCCGGGTTATCTGAGCCTGCGTCCAGTAACACAGCGGGTGGCGGTGGTAGCCAGCGCATTGTCACGATTAATGTTCGTCGACTGGAAGCGGCGGGTATGCTGACGCCCAGCACAGCGCGTAGCCAGATTGCCGAGGAATATCGCATCATCAAGCGCCCGTTGTTAGTCAATGCGTTTGGCGGCGGCGCAGCGGCATTGGGTAATGCCAACCTGATCATGGTCACCAGCGCAATGCCGGGTGAGGGCAAGACTTTTTGTTCCGTAAATCTGGCGATGAGTATCGCAATGGAACTGGAGCGTACTGTGTTGTTGGTCGACGCCGATATGGCACAGCTGTCCGTTACCAAATTACTTGGTATCGAGGCCGAATACGGATTGACTGATGTGCTGCGCGATGACAACTCAGTGCGGTTGAAGGACGCGTTGATTCGCACGGATGTTCCGAAGTTGACGTTGTTGCCTGCGGGAAGCCATTATCACCAGTCGACCGAACTGCTGGCGAGTGACGCGATGCATCGTATTGCTGATGAGCTGTCACAGCGTTATTCTGATCGAATTGTAATCTTTGATGCGCCGCCGCTGCTGGCCGCCAGTCAGGCCAGTGTGTTGGCTCATTTGATGGGTCAGGTGGTATTGGTGGTTGAGGCGGAGTGGACACCTCAGCATATCGTGGGCGAAGCCCTGCTGAATCTTGGGACTGAGAATGTGGTTGGTGTGATAATAAATAAGACACGTCAGGCGGTGGGTAAAGAATATTATGGTTACGGTAGATATGGGGGGTAAGCGCATATTGCTTGCAGCGAATGCGCAACAGGCTGCAAACCGGATTCACGGTTGCGGCCGGTTTTTTTTATGGAGTGTTATCGCATCGGCGATGCTGATAAATCCTGTGGCCGCCACCCAGAAGTGGAAATTTGATCCTAGTATCTTCGTGAGTGAGGTCTACACCTCCAATGTTGGGCTGGATAACGATGGTGGCGAAAGCGACGATTTGGTCACCGATATCACACCGTCGCTACGCATTTCTCGTAAAGGTGCCCGTCTGTCGGTGGATGCCGATGCTCGCTTGCAGAATCTGGCGTATGCGAGCAACAGTGGTCTGAATGATTCCAATTTGACTTTGGGTGCAAAGACGAAACTAGAAGCGATAGAGGATTCTGTTTTTGTCGACGCCAACTTGGGGTTGGCTCAGCGATCAATCAATCCGGTCAGTGCTGGATCGCTGAACACCATTGCTGATTCGGGGTCTAACCGTACGGTTTTATCGTATGGCGTGAGTCCGTATTGGGTTCTGCATGAGGGTGCTTTGGTTGATGGTCAGGTTCGAGCCGGCGTCAGTCACACCGAATCGGATGCTGGTGGTCTGTCCGATAGCGATCAATTTTCCTATTCCGCAAATTTCGTGAACGGACGACGATTTTCTCGTTTTAGCTGGGGTCTCAGTTTTAGTCATCGCGAGGATAAGCGCAGCACGGGCTCCGACGTGTCGTTGCAGAGTACAACGGTGAACGTAAGTTACCGGATTGTTCCCGAGTTGAGCGTGTTTGGCGATTTTGGCAATGAAGAGAACGAGTTTCGGTCGCTGGGTGGTGAAATCAATGGTAGTTTCAGTACGTTTGGTCTGATCTGGACTCCCAGTCGGTTTCTCAGTGTGAATATCGGGTCTGGACGGAACAGTGAGACGATGGGCTTGCAGTGGACGCCAAGTCCCAGAACATTGGCCGACATCACTCTTGCCAAGATTGATGTGGGCCGCAATCCGGGTGATGTGTGGACGGCAAAGATCCGGCATCAGACACGTCATACGATCTGGCTTGCATCCTATCTAGAGGATACGACCACGCAGCAGCTAGTGATTGCCGAAAGTCAATCGGCAGAAGATCTTGTGTTCGATATCCTGGACGAGATTCTCAGCGGCAATTTATCAGAAGATGCGATAAGCGAGCTTGATTTTGGTGGTGAGTTTGGCACGGGGACTCTGGTTGCGACCATCGATGATGTATTCGTGCGCGAACGAGGTAGTGTCACGGTGCAGCTTAATTATGGCAAGAGCAATGTTCGACTTTCGGGTTATCAGGAAGACCGCACGTTTTTGTTTACCCTGCGCCAGGATAAGATAACCGGGTACAGTGCATCCTGGACATGGAAGCTCAGTGGGAAAACGCTGCTCAAATTGTCATCCAGTCAACAGACAGTTGAAGAGACAGCCCGCAGTCAGGAACGCCGTGCCTATACACTGGGGCTGGATCGCAAACTGACAGAGCGAAGTTCTCTTCAGGTTCGTGTGGGACGAACAGATCAGGATGGTACGGGTAGTGGCTCCACGTTCTCGGAAGATCGCGCAAGTATTGCGTACAGGCTGGCTTTGTAAGCGCTATGTACGATGCCTTTTACAAACTGGAATGCAAGCCTTTCCAACTCAGCCCCGATCCGCGGTTTTTCTACAATAGCCAAGGACACAAGCGTGCACTTGCGTATCTGAGATACGGGTTGGGGCAGGGCGAAGGGTTCATCATCATCACCGGTGATATCGGAACCGGTAAGACCTTGCTGGTGCGAACCCTGTTCAACGAACTCAGCGATGATGACATTGTTGCCGGCCAATTGGTTACCACGCAAATTGGGGCGAATGATCTGGTGCGCATGGTTTCTGCAACCTTTGGTTTGGCGCATGAAGGTCTGGACAAAGCGACCTTGCTGCGCAATCTGGAGGTTTTTTTAAGGGCGCGCAACCGCGAGGGGAAACGCGTCTTGCTAGTGGTTGATGAGGTGCAGAATCTGCCAATGGACGCCGTCGAAGAGTTGCGTATGTTGTCCAACTTCGAGGTCAATGGGCGCTCGTTGCTGCAAAGCTTTTTATTGGGTCAGGAAGAATTTCGCGCAATCCTTCAGTCCGATGAGATGGAACAGTTACGCCAGCGTGTGATCGCGGCGTACCACTTGAGCCCGCTCGACATGAAGGAGTGCCGGGCTTATATCGAACATCGTTTGCAGCGTGCGGGTTGGAAACATGACCCGGCATTTACCGATGAGGCCTATGTTGCTATCCACAAGGCAACCGAAGGTACGCCGAGGCGGATCAATGGATTTTGTGACCGCCTGATGTTGTACGGGTATCTGGAGGAACTGCACGAGCTTACATCCGCTGCCGTCGATGCGGTTGCCAAAGAGATAAATGAAGAAACTGTGCAGCCAGCTGCGATTACCAACAGAGCGGCACGTACTCGCGCCGCTAGAATCGTAGGGGGTCAGAATCAGTCTGCGCCGGTCGGATCACCACTGATTTCAGCGGATGTTGAAGCGCGCCTCGCAGATATGGAAGAAAAAATTGAATCGTTGAGCAATACGCTTAAAAAAGAACGCAAGCTGCTGCGCAAGGCTATTTTGATGTCGCTCGAATTAGAAGATGAGGATGGTATCGACTGAGCAAGGAATGCCAGCCTGTCGATTTTATCCAAGGGGACCGTTAGTGAAGAAGACCATATTGTGTATTGTCGGGGCGCGACCAAATTTTATGAAGATTGCGCCTATTATCCCGGCGCTGAGAAACATTAGCATCGAACTCAATCCCTATCTCGTTCATACCGGTCAGCACTACGACGCCGAAATGAAGGACACGTTTTTTGACCAGTTGGGCATCCCCGAGCCCGATATTGATCTGGGTGTGGGGTCTGGCAGTCATGCCGTGCAAACTGCGGAAGTCATGCGCTGCTTTGAGCCGGTCATCGATGAATATGACCCCGCTGCTGTGCTGGTTGTTGGCGACGTGAACTCCACGATTGCCTGTGCTTTGGTAGCGGTAAAAAAGGGTATTCCGGTTATCCATGTTGAGGCGGGGTTGCGCAGTGGTGATCGAACCATGCCGGAGGAAATAAATCGGGTGCTGACGGATCAGATATCTGACTTGCTGTTCACCACAGAAGCCGATGCATTGCTCAATCTGAAACGAGAAGGCATCGATGAGACACGGGTCCATTTTGTTGGCAACGTCATGATTGACACCCTGTTGAACAACCAGTCTCGCGCAGTGCCTCCTGTTGATACCATTGGCACTGAGTATGCGCATTTTGCCACTGGAGAGAGAGGCTACGCCTTGGTGACATCGCATCGTCCCGCGAATGTTGATGACCCGGTGGTGTTGAAAGGGCTGATCGAAACCATTGTTGATGTGAGTAAACGGATACCGGTGGTGTTCCCCATTCACCCGCGTACCCGGGCGGCGATAGAGACAGCGGGTCTTGATGGCTTGCTAGATCGTGACAGCATCTGCTGTCTGAAGCCACTCACCTATCTGAATATGTTGGGTCTTATGGCCTCGGCACGAATGGTGCTGACTGATTCTGGCGGTATTCAAGAGGAGACCACGGCGCTGGGTGTGCCTTGTATCACCCTCAGGGACTCTACCGAACGCCCGATTACCGTTGACAGTGGAACCAACACGATCGTCGGACTCGATCGCGACAAGATTTTTGCCGCAGTCGATCTGGTATTGGCGTCCGGTGGCAAGGTGGGTCAGGTTCCAGAGTTTTGGGATGGCAAGGCCGCGATTCGCATTGCCGAAATTATTCGGGATTGGCTGGGGCTCGAATCAGAAGGCCAGGTCGCCTGAACATGTCACCCGCCGTTGCCACCAAGCCAGTGAATGCAATGTCGATTGATGTCGAGGACTATTTTCAGGTCTCGGCGTTCGAAGGTCATATCGATCGCGCGGACTGGAATGATTTCCCCTGTCGGGTAGAGATGAATACACGCCGAGCGATGGAACTGTTTGCCGACGCCAGCGTCAAGGCGACGTTTTTTATGCTGGGCTGGGTCGCCGAGCGTTATCCGAAGCTGGTAAAAGATATTGTGGCCGAAGGCCATGAACTTGCCAGCCATGGTTATCAACACACCCGTGTGACGCAGCAGACGCCAGACATGTTTCGCGAGGACGTGATCAAGACCAAGTCGCTGTTGGAGGATATTTCTGGGGTTGCTATTCGTGGCTACCGTGCTGCCAGCTTTTCCATTGGGCGCGATAACCTATGGGCGCTTGATGTGTTGGGCGAGACCGGGCATGAGTACAGTTCCAGTATCTATCCGATTCACCATGATTTGTATGGCATACCCGAGGCGCCGCGTTTTGCATTTTACCCACGAGATAATGGCTTGCTTGAAATCCCGGTAACAACCATCCAGCTTGGTGAGAAAAAGTTGCCTTGCGGTGGCGGCGGCTATTTCCGTTTGTTGCCTTATCAGGTGTCGCGCTGGGCGATGCGACGCGTTAACAACCGTGATCAGCAGGCGTGTATTTTTTATTTTCACCCATGGGAACTCGATCCTGAGCAGCCGCGGCAGCAAGGCGTCGGACTCAAAACCCGATTTCGCCACTATCTGAATCTCGGGCGAATGCAGAATCGGTTGCAACACCTGTTGGCGGATTTTGCATGGGATCGAATCGATCGGGTGTTTCTTGATGGCGCGCAAGGTAAGGGCGTATGAATGCCGTGATGAATGAGCGCATCTTAACAGAACCGTCCGGTATCCCGGTCGTCCGCGAGGCGGGCACTGACGATGCATCATGCTGGGATGCCTTCGTTGAGCATTGTCCCGATGCGACATTTTTTCATCGCATCGGTTGGAAGTCGGTGATTGAACGGGCGTTTGGGCACACCACCCATTTTCTGATGGCGGAGCGTGATGGGGCGATACAGGGCGTATTGCCATTGGTTCAGGTCCGCAGTTTATTGTTTGGTAATGCCCTTATTTCCAATGGGTTCTGTGTCTACGGTGGCGTCGCTGCGATAAGCGATGCCGCGCGCACCGCATTGCTGGATGCGGCAGTCGCAATGGCGGAGGAACTGGGTGTAGATTATCTGGAGATGCGTAATCGTCAGCTGGTGTGTCCCGACTGGCCGCGTAAGGATCTGTATGTGACCTTTCGCAAGGAGATTGACGCCGACTCGGAAGTGAATCTGAAAGCGATCCCACGCAAGCAGCGAGCGGTTGTGCGTAAGGGTATAAAGGCCGGACTTCAGGGTGTTATTGATTCTTCCACCGACCGTTTCTTCTCCATGTATTCTGCCAGCGTACGCAATCTGGGGACGCCGGTTTTTGCGCACAAGTTTTTTCGTATACTGAGAGAAGTATTTGGTGATGCCTGCGAGATTCTGACTATTGAGTCAGATGGTCGCCCGGTATCTAGCGTGATGAGCTTCTATTTTCGTGATGAGGTCCTGCCTTATTATGGCGGCGGTACTGCGGAGGCTCGTAGTGTCCGAGCCAATGATTTTATGTACTGGGATTTGATGTGCCGAGCGGCTGAACGCGATATTCACTGGTTTGATTACGGCCGCAGCAAGCAGGGCACAGGCTCATACCGCTTCAAGAAAAATTGGGGCTTCGAGCCAGAGCCGCTGCATTACGAGTTTCATTTGGTGAAGGCCACAGAGCTGCCCGATATAAACCCAATGAACCCAAAGTATCGTTTGTTCATTCAGGCATGGCAGAAAATGCCACTCGCGCTTAGTCAGTTTCTGGGGCCATTTGTGTCGCGAAATCTCGGATAAGCCGGGCGCATGAAAAATCTTCTGCTACTGGTTCACCGAATTCCCTACCCACCTAACAAGGGTGACAAGATTCGTTCCTATCACCTGCTTGAGTATTTGGCGCAACGGTACCGAGTACATCTGGCGACCTTTGTGGATGATGAGGATGATTGGCAGCACGTCGATCGACTCGCCCCGTTATGTGTAGATACCTGTTATATCCGGCTCAACCCATTTTGGGCGAGGATCCGCAGTCTGACGGGATTGCTGGGCGCTTCTCCGCTGACCTTGCCTTATTATCGCGATGCAAAACTCGGCGCGTGGGTTGATGCGAAGTTGCGCGGTGGTGGCATTGACCGGGTAATGGTATTTTCTTCCTCCATGGCCCAGTATGTGGAAGGACATGATCTGGCGCAGTCACGCTGCCTCGTTGACTTTGTCGATGTCGATTCCGATAAATGGCGACAGTATGCCGAAGGCCAGTGTTTTCCTTCGAACTGGGTATATAAACGTGAGGCTCGAACCTTGCTGCGCTATGAGCAAGACGTTGCACGCCGCACCGACGCGAGTCTTTTTGTGTCGAAAGCCGAGGCCGACTTATTTGCATCACTGGTTAGCGGTGTGGGCGACAAGGTCGGGTATTATGGTAACGGGGTTGATATTGACTATTTTTCACCGCAATACAGGGGGTCGAACCCCTATCGGGAGGATGAGTCCGTCATGGTGTTTGTGGGTGCGATGGATTATTGGGCCAATGTGGATGCGGTTAGCTGGTTTGCGCACGAGGTATTTCCGCAGCTGTTGCAAAACAATCCCAATCGTCGCTTTTATATCGTGGGCGCAAGGCCGACGGATGCAGTTCAGACCTTGGCTAAACTCGCCGGCGTCGAGGTAACGGGAACTGTGCCGGATGTAAGACCCTATGTGGCTCATGCCAGCCTCTCGGTGGCGCCGTTGCGTATTGCTCGCGGTATACAGAACAAGGTGCTCGAGGCAATGGCGATGGGGCGTGCGGTGGTTGCCTCACCGGCGGCTTGCGAAGGCATTGAGTCTGACTCAGGGACCGATCTGATGGTGGCCGATTCGGTTGCGGAATGGATAACAACGATTGATCAACTGGAAGGCGCGGAAGACGAGATCAAACGCTTGGGCCGCAACGCGCGTGAGAAAATATTGAGTACCTACACATGGGAACAGAACCTGCAGCGACTGGATGCCTTGCTGGAACCGGGTCGCGATCAAACCAAATCCCCCGGGCGGATTGACAGACGTGGGTAGAGCCGCGGACTGGAAAACAACGGCAGTACTGTTATCGACTGCATTGATCGGTTTGTTGGCGCTGTACTGGTCGACTGCGGTGTCGATGGTCGAGATCTGGGCGCGTTCCGAAACCTTTGCCCACGGCTTTGTCATTGTTCCGATTAGCCTGTTTTTGATCTGGCATCGACGTGATGCGTTGTGTCAGGTGGTGCCTTCTGCGCGTGCGGATGGTTTGTTGTTGCTGTTACCACTCGGCGGCGCGTGGTTGGCAGCCAGTATCACCAGTGTTCAGGTGGTTCAGCAGTTGGCTTTTGTAGCGATGATTCCGGTGTTGGTGTGGAGTATTGCTGGCGCACGGGTCGTCAGACTATTGGTTTTTGCATTGGCGTATCTGTTTTTTGCGGTCCCCATCGGTGAGGGGCTGATCCCCCATATGATGAATTTTACCGCCGCGTTTACCATCAAGCTGATTCAGTTGACGGGCATCCCCATCTATGTCGACGGATTGTATTTCAGCTTGCCAAGCGGCGCCTGGAATGTGGTGGAAGGGTGCAGTGGGGTGCGTTATCTGATCGCATCCACCAGCCTCGGCACGTTGTACGCATTTCTGACCTACAGCAGCTATCATAAGCGCGCATTGTTTATGTTGTTTTCGGTTGTGGTGCCCATTATCGCGAATGGATTACGCGCGTATATGATCGTAATGATTGCACACTACAGTGATATGACCTTGGCGCTTGGTGTTGACCACCTGATCTACGGTTGGATCTTTTTTGGCTGCGTGATTCTGCTGATGTTTTGGATAGGGTCGTTCTGGGCCGAATCGGAAACCATGGAAACCGAACGGGTGCGAGCGATTGCGGCCGTTCCAACCCAGACGACGCCTCGGGTTCGGCAGTTGGTGATCGCGGGCGCGGGAATATTTTTGTTGTCGATCTGGCCATTGCGAGATGCCTTCATTCAGTCGCAGATCGCCCAACCGGTTCCCGAACTTCGTCTGCTGGCGCCCGATTTGGCCAATGATGGTTGGCGACCGGCTCCACCACAGATCATTGACTGGACACCGCGATATCTCGGTATGGACGCAGAACTTCAGCAGGCCTATCAAAAAGGTTCTGATCAAGTGGGCCTCTATTTGGCCTACTATGATCATCAGAGGAAACACGCGGAACTGGTCAACTCGCAAAACATCATGATTGTGCAGAAACATCCCGTTTGGGGCGAAACAGAACGCTCCAGCCGCACTATCCGGTTTTCTGATGCTGCTCTGACGGTGGTTCAAAGCAAGTTGAAATCCGTGGCGGCGAAAGTGCTGATTTGGCACTGGTATCGTATTGGTAGCGAGCATACCTCCAATCCCTATTGGGCAAAGGTATTGGAGGCCAAGTCCACCCTGTTGGGAACGCATAACGATGCACTGGGCATTGTGGTCTATACCGCGTGGGACCAGGACATGGGTGCCGCAGAGGCACGTTTGCAGGCCTTCGTCGACTCGATGTCAGACGCCATTGACTCGAGTTTGATAAAAACAGGGCAAGATTAGCCGTGTCTTTGCCAAGGCCCCTGATTGCGCATGTGATCTATCGCCTCGATGTTGGCGGGCTGGAAAACGGTTTGGTTAACCTCATTAACCACTTGCCGCGTAGTCGGTTTCGACACGCGGTCATCTGTATGACGGACTATACCGAGTTCAGTCGGCGTATTGATCGAGATGATGTGACGTTGCATAGTCTGCACAAACGGCCGGGCAAGGACCTCGCGGTGTATTGGCGTCTTTGGCGGCTATTCCGTCAGCTGCGACCGGATCTGGTGCATACCCGCAACCTCGGTTCGCTCGAGGCACAGTTGCCCGCATGGGTGGCGGGTGTTGTCCATCGTGTACACAGTGAACACGGTTGGGATATCACCGATCCAGATGGTTCCAATCGGCGTTATCAGAAATTGCGGAAGTCCTTTCGGCCATTGGTTCATCGCTACGTTGCTTTATCCTGTGAACTCGAGTCCTACCTTGCTGATGTGATTGAGGTGCCCAGAGCCAAGTTGACGCGAATTTACAACGGTGTGGATACCACACACTTCAAACCGGCTGATGCAAGCACACCGGTGGCGATGCCAAGCGATTTTCTGCGACCCGATACGACCGTATTTGGAACCGTGGGGCGCATGCACGGGGTCAAGAACCAGTTGCTGTTGGTGCGTGCATTTTGTCAGCTTGTTGAGCGTGAGCCGGAGGCCTCAACGGTGGCAAGGCTGGTGCTGGTGGGTGACGGCCCACTACGCAGCGAGGCTGAGGTGATACTGCGGAATGCCGGACTCAGCGAGCGGGTCTGGATGCCCGGTCCGCGTGATGATGTCGCGGCGATACTGGCGGCACTTGACGTATTTGTCTTGCCGTCGCTTGCTGAAGGTATTTCCAACACCATTCTTGAGGCGATGGCGGTGGGTCTGCCAGTGATCGCGACGCGTGTGGGCGGTAATCCGGAGTTGATTGCAGAGGATGAAACTGGCGCGCTGATTGCAAGCGACTCGGTTGACGAGTTACAAGCGCAGATGTTCGCTTATCTGTCCGATGCGGAACGTCGCCTTCGGCATGGGTTGGCGGCGCGCGAGCGAGTGAAGAAAAGCTTCAGTTTGGACGCTATGGTAAGGCGATATATGGCCATGTATGAAGCCGAGTTGGGTTTGTATATGCCATCCCCGTCGGTGTTGCCGTATCCGTAATTAAGTGAAGTATAATAACAAGGAATAATAAAGAGTTATGTGTGGGTTCGTAGGTATTTTCGACTATCATGATGAGAGTGAAATTCATCGTGATCTACTGCATCGGATGAATGAAAGCCAGTTTCACAGGGGCCCCGACGAAGGGGGTCTGCATCTCGAGCCAGGGCTTGGTCTAGGTCATCGCCGGCTGTCGATTATTGATCTCTCTTCAGGGCAGCAGCCGTTGTTTAACGAAGACCATTCCGTGGTGGTGGTCTACAACGGCGAGATCTATAACTTCCCCGATCTCACTGACGAGTTAAAGGCGTGTGGCCATACCTTCCGTACCCACTGTGATACCGAGGTGATTGTGCATGCCTGGGAAGAGTGGGGCGAGGACTGTGTGCTGCGTTTTCGCGGCATGTTTGGGTTCGCATTGTGGGACCGCAATCGTCAGACGCTGTTTCTGGCTAGAGATCGGCTGGGTATCAAACCGGTTTTTTATGCTCAGTTGTCCGATGGACAAATCATTTTTGGGTCTGAACTCAAGTCCTTGATGGCGCATCCAAAGCTACCGCAAGAAACCGATCCACGCGCAATGGAAGATTACTTTGCGTACGGTTACGTGCCAGAGCCACGCACGATCTTTCGCGATGTGAAAAAGCTGTCACCGGGTCATGTGTTATGTATTCGACGTGGACAGGCAATCCCCGATCCTCGCGAGTACTGGGATGTGCCGTTCAAGCTTCATGCCAGTGGTTCCGAGGCCGATGTCGGTGAGGAGCTGATTGCGCGTTTGCGTGAGGCGGTTGATATTCGTTTGGTATCGGAGGTTCCGCTAGGTGCTTTTCTATCGGGTGGTGTTGATTCCAGTGCCGTCGTTGCGATGATGGCGGGGCTTTCACAGGAACCGGTCAATACATGCTCCATCTCATTTGGTGATCCAAAATTTAATGAGTCCAGCCACGCACAAAAGGTGGCCAATCGGTTTGGCACGGCGCATCGTGTGGAGCAGGTTGATCCCAATGACTTTGATTTAATCGACGAACTGTCGGCGCTCTATGACGAGCCTTATGCGGATAGTTCGGCGATGCCGACCTATCGTGTGTGTGAATTGGCGAAAAAGAAGGTGACAGTCGCCTTGTCAGGTGACGGTGGTGATGAAAATCTGGCGGGTTATCGGCGCTATCGTTGGCATACCTACGAGGAGCGCATGCGCTCGTTTATGCCATTGGCTATGCGCAAACCGTTATTTGGAGCGTTGGGCGCACTCTATCCGAAGGCCGATTGGGCGCCGAAGATATTCCGCGCGAAAACAACGTTTCAGTCGTTGGCGCGGGATAGTGTTCAGGCCTATCTGCACACGATATCGATTTTCAGTGACGATATGCGACAGCAGTTGTTTTCCCCGGCGTTTCGACAGGCATTGCAGGGGCATCATGCGGTCGATGTGTTGCGCCATCACGCCAACCGGGCACCGACGGATCACCCTACCTCTCTGGTCCAGTATCTGGATATGAAGACCTATCTGGTCGGTGATATCCTGACCAAGGTTGATCGCGCAAGTATGGCGCATGCACTCGAAGTTCGTGTGCCACTGTTGGATCACCAGTTAGTTGAATGGATTTCCGGTCTTGATCCGGATCTGAAGTTGCGTGGCCGTGAAGGCAAGTACATTTTTAAGAAGTCACTGGAGCCGCATATCAGTAAAGATATTCTGTATCGTCCGAAGATGGGCTTTGCGGTGCCACTGGCAAATTGGTTTAGAGGCCCGTTAAGGGAACGTGTGCGCGAGGCAGTTCTCGGCCCGACACTGGAGGCGACCGGTTATTTTAATAAAAAATATTTACAACAGTTGGTGGATCATCATCAGTCAGGTCGGCGTGACTACAGCGCACCGTTGTGGACCTTGTTAATGTATGAGGCCTTTCAGCGTAGAGCCATGGGGCGATGAAGATACTGCATGTACTGGACCATTCGATTCCGCTACACAGCGGTTACACGTTTCGTACGCGCGCGATTCTGGAACAACAGCGGGCGATGGGTTGGAAAACAGAACACATTACCAGTGCCAAACATGTTGATGGCTGTGCGCTGGAAGAGGAAATCGACGGGCTTCACTTTTACCGTACCCCACCGAGCCGAAACCCGTTGGCCAAGTTGCCTGTTTTTGACCAGATTTCGATCGTCAATGGACTGACCCGACGTTTGCAGCAAGTGGTTGATAAGGAAAAACCGGATATCCTGCATGCCCATTCACCGGCGCTGAACGGCATTGCCGCGTTGCGCGTGGGGCGAATGTTCGATATCCCCGTGGTGTACGAGGTTCGAGCCTTCTGGGAAGATGCGGCCGTTGATCATGGCACCAGCACCGAGTGGGGTCTGCGCTATCGTGCGACCCGGGCGCTGGAAAGTAGCGTGTTGCAGCGCGCCGCTGCGGTGACCACCATTTGTGAGGGGCTGCGCGGCGACATGATTCATCGAGACCTGCCCGCAGACAAGATCACGGTGATACCGAACGCCGTGAACCTGGAAAACTTTCAGCCAGGAGGGGAGGCCGATTCGGCGTTGTTGCAAGAGTTGGGGCTTGAGGGCAAGACTATTCTTGGATTTATCGGTTCGTTTTATGCCTACGAAGGGCTGGATCTTCTGATCGAGGCATTGCCGTTGTTGCACAAACAGCGTGATGATATTCGCTTGTTGTTGGTGGGTGGTGGTCCGGAAGATCAGCGCCTAAAGGCGTTGGTTCACGACATGGGTCTCGGTGAGCAGGTTATATTCACTGGCCGAGTTCCCCACAATAATGTGCAGCGCTATTACGATTTGGTCGATATATTCGTTTATCCCCGCCATTCGATGCGTTTGACGGAATTGGTGACGCCGCTCAAGCCTCTCGAGGCAATGGCGCAGGGGCGTTTGGTGCTGGCATCAGATGTTGGAGGCCACAAGGAACTGATCGAACATGGTCAAAACGGAGACTTGTTCGCGGCTGATGATCCCGAGGCGTTGGCCCAAGCGGCGTTGTTGATGTTGGATCAACAGTCGCGATGGCCAGAGCGACGTGTGGAGGCTCGGCGCTTCGTTGAAGCGGAGCGTAATTGGCCATTAAGCTGTCGGCGTTATGATGTTGTCTACAAAATCGCGCTGGAAAGGAGATATGGTTAACTCGAACGGCCTGAGGGTTGCTCTGGTTGGCCCGTTGCCACCGCCGAGTGGTGGTATGGCCAACCAAACTCGGCAGCTGTCGCAACTGCTGTCACAAGAAGGCATCGAGGTTGATCTGGTACAGACCAACTCCCCCTATCGTCCGGCGTGGATAGCATCGCTACAAGGCATCCGAGCGATATTTCGTTTGTTACCTTATCTTTGTCAACTGTGGTCGGCGGCGGGTCGTGCCGATGTGGTGCACGTGATGGCCAATTCAGGTTGGTCCTGGCATCTGTTCGCCGCGCCGGCGGTATGGATTGCATCGGCGCGCAAAGTCCCTGTGGTGATGAACTATCGAGGCGGTGAGGCCGAAACTTTTTTTCAAAGCGCCTATCGCTGGGTGGCGCCGACGCTGGCTCGTGTGGCCTGCGTGATGGTACCCACCGGGTTTTTAGCTGAAATTTTTGATCGCCGCGGCGTGTCGACGCAGATTATTCCGAATATCGTCAATACCGAACGATTCCAGGGTGGGGCTAGCGATACCGGCAGTGGCCACCACATCGTGGTCACTCGAAATCTCGAAGCCATCTACGATATTGCGACGGCGATTCGCGCATTTCAGACGTTGTACACTCAGTTACCAGGGGCTCGAATGAGTATTGCAGGCTCCGGGCCCGATCGCGCCATGCTTGAGTCGCTGGCGACCAAGTTGGGGCTTGGTGACAGCATCATCTTTACCGGACGACTGGATGTCGAGGCAATGGTCTCCCTGTATGCCTCAGCCGACGTGATGCTGAATCCGAGTCTTGCCGACAATATGCCGAATTCGGTGCTGGAGTCGCTGGCCAGTGGGGTGCCCGTGGTATCGACTAACGTCGGTGGCGTGCCATTTCTGGTGGAGGATGGTGTGACCGCCTTATTGGTTGATACGGGTGATCATCAGGCGATGGCGGACGCGATGACGCAATTGCTTACGGATGTGACGCTACGCGATACGATGATTGCGGCGGGTCGGGAGTTGGTTGAACAATATACTTGGACAAATGTCCGTGAGTTACTGTTGCCCTTGTATCGACGTTTGGCAGAGGCTGGATCCTGATGGCATCCCTCTATACGACATTGGTAGCGAAGCTGATTTTCCCGCTGCACGAACGCCTAAAGCGCCATACAACCGTTGCGGATCGGGATCACATGGAGAAGGTCCAGTGGTGGTCAAGGGACGACATAGAGGCATTACAAGTCGAGCGCCTGCGCAGCTTGTTAGTTCACGCGAAGTCACAGGTACCGTACTATCAGCGTCTATTTAGCGAGCATGGGTTTTCACCTGAATCCGTCAAACGCATAGACGATCTGCAGCAACTCCCATTCTTGACCAAGGCCGAGATCAGAGAGCACTCTGATGATCTCAAAGCCAATAACGCCGTTGGAATCGCACGATTTAATACCGGTGGTTCAAGTGGTGCGCCGTTGATTTTTTATATCGGACGTCGCCGGGTATCCCACGATGTGGCGGCCAAGTGGCGTGCTACTCGCTGGTGGGGCGTCGATATCGGTGATCCAGAAATCGTGGTGTGGGGTTCGCCCATCGAGTTGGGTAGCCAAGATCGCGTACGAGCTATTCGCGACAAGTTACTGCGCACACGTCTGCTATCCGCCTTTGAAATATCCGATTCCAAGCTGGACCAGTTTGTCGAGGAAATAAAACAGGTACGGCCGAAAATGCTATTCGGTTACCCATCGGCCTTGTCGCTGATCGCGCGCCACGCCGAGTGTCGAGGCGTAGACATGAGCCAACTCGGTATAAAAGTTGCGTTTGTTACCTCCGAGCGCCTCTACGATGAGCAACGAGCGGATATAGAGCGAGTATTCGGCTGTCCGGTCGCCAATGGATACGGCGGCCGAGATGCAGGCTTCATCGCGCATCAGTGTCCCCAGGGTGGCATGCACATTACCGCGGATGACATTATCGTCGAGTTGATCGATCAGGAAGGCCGTCCTGTTGCCGATGGTATGCCGGGTGAGATCGTCGTCACCCATTTGGCTACCCATGATTATCCCTTCATTCGCTATCGAACTGGCGACATCGCGGTGATGAGCACCGACACCTGTGCCTGTGGACGAGGCTTGCCGATGCTGCAGGAGATTCAGGGACGCGCCACCGACTTTATCCGCGCCGCCGATGGCACCATGATGCATGGGCTCGCGCTGATCTATGTCCTGCGTGATGTGGAGAGCGTAGAAACCTTCAAGATCATCCAGGAGAGTAAAACTTTACTCAGGGTTTTGTTGGTGGCTAACGCTGACTTTTCCGATACCGATAATATAACTATTCTTTCCGGGCTGCAGAAACGCATGGGGGAGGGGGTTGATGTGGTGATTGAACGGGTAGATGAAATACCGGCCGAAAAATCCGGCAAGTTTCGCTTTGTGGTTAACAAGATTACATAAGGTTGTGCCCGGCTCAACGCTTCGCTCAGAGCCTAGATAGGTTCTCAGATATCCCGACTCTGTAACCACTGCTCCAGCATCATCATGACCCAGATCATGACGCCGTAATAGGACGCATGGGGACCCTGATGCAGTTCTTTTAGCTTGGTAATGTAGTCGGGGCGGATATAGCCCCTAAGCTGCAATGAGTTCAGGCTTTCGTTGGCCATCTCGCGCAAGGGTGCGTGGCTGACCATCCATTTTCCGAACGGTAGGCCAAAGCCGTGTTTGGATTTGGTGATGACCTCCGGGGGTAAAAAATCTCGTAACGCGCGTTTGAAAAAGTAGCGTAGTTTGTATCCCCGCACCTGAAGCGAGGGTGGAATACGCGCCGAAAACTCCATCATATCCTCGTCAATGAGCGGAAAACGGACATTGACTCCGCCGAGTTCACACATCTTGCAGACTTTGCGAAAATCGTTGTCAGCAAGGGTGTTTTTGAGATCCATGTGCATCATTCGATTGATGTATGAGTCGGTATCTCCACGCTGATACACCTCGCGAATGATGCCGATGGGTCGATCAGCATCTATGTGTGCCAAAAAGTCGGAGGTGAAGATTTCGCGGGGCGAGGTCTGATGCAGAAAGTTGTAGGTTTCCAAGCGATCGGGCAACGGTATTTTGGCCTGGCGAATATAGCTTTGGATTTTCCGCGTGGCGGGTAACTTGTCGAGTCCGGGGAGATGGCTGAGTGGTTCGATCAAGCCCTTGCGCAGTATGTTCGGGATGTTGTCGTAGATCTCAAACGCCTTCTGAGTCGCGTAGCGGCTGTTGCCACCAAACAGCTCATCTCCGCCATCGCCTGCGAGCAGGGTGTCGATGCCGTTGTCGCGTGCGCGCATCGCGCAGTAGTAGGTGGGTACGGCCGAGGCGTTTCCAAAGGGTTCGTCATAGGAGGCAGCTATATGGGGAATGGCATCGACGACGTCGTCCGGGGTGACGTAGTATTCATGATGATTGGTGGCGAATTTTGTCGAGACGATGCGTGCATACTCCGTCTCATCAAAGCCTTCGGCATTAAATCCTATCGAGTAGGTCTGTGCGGGGTTGTCGCTGATCTCTGCAAGGACGCCGGAGACTGTGGAGCTGTCGGTTCCACCAGATAAAAAGGCACCGACTGTATTGTGTCGTGAGGCATCCCGGATGGAACGGCGTAACAGAGAATGAAATTCCTCTTCCAGTTCATCGAGATTGGCTGAGTACTCATCGGCGTAGTCCATATGCCAGTAAAAATCGGTTCTCCATTCACCATGAGAGTAAACCCCGTATTGTCCTGGTAGCAGCTTATGCTGACCCGTATAGATCGAGCCGGGACTGGGTACCATGTGAAAGTAGAGGAAATTAAAGATGCCCTGAGCATCGATATCGGAGTGGGCATCGGCGTGTGCGGCGATGCTTGATGCGGTGGAGGCATAGATCAGGCCGTTGCCAGTCACGTGATAGGCCAAGGGAAGCGTACCCGCGCGATCGACCGCGATCAGGGTTTGCTGGCTGCGTTTGTCATGTATGGCGACAACAAAAATGCCATGCAGCGAGCGCAGGCAATCAATGCCCTTCTCAAGATAGCTTGCCGCGATGAATACCGCGGCCTGTTTGTTCGGTCTGTGTCGGTCCGAGGCGCCGGATCTCAGCCAAGGGTCGCCATAGCATGTCACGCATACATTGTCGTCGTCATGCAGTGAGGGCAAGCCAGGGTCACCACTGGCGGCACACGCAAAGCCCGAATAGGCCGCATGTAGATTGAGCTTTGGTTCGCCCAGATGCAGTTGGCCAGCCATGCCTTGAACGGTAGTGTCTGCCTGTTCTCTGGTGGTGCTGGTGCCATTCCAGCCACAAATGCCGCTCATGAATTTCGCCTTGTTAGTAGCTGTGGGGACTCGCTGAGTGATCAAACTGTTCGGCGTAGTTCTTGTCTTTTGCCTCTCGTCGAAAGGCGGGGTCTGGCTCTTCTGCCAACTGCTCCAGAGCGAATTTTTTGATCAATACGGAAATGAATACCATGTGATAGAAAATATCCCAGTAAGCCAAGCCCAGGAACAGTGTGCCAACCATATAGGCTACCAGCGATGCCCTGACCATGTAACTGTAGTTTTTAACCCAGGCCATGTCTGGTCGATGGGCAACGAGTCCGGGTAGGCGGGTCAGGCTGATGATAGAGCCCAGCATCAAGCTTAGCCACATTGCAAACGCGATGAAGCCATGTTCGGCCAGCATTTCAACATAGGAACTGTGCCAATCACGGAACGTGACATAACGCCATCCATCAAATCCCGCACCGGTGAAGGGGTGTTTCAGGACATAGCGCCAGCCGTCTGCCCACGCCTGTAGTCTACCTAGCGCGGACGCGTCTTCCCCGTAGGTTCCCAGCGTGTACATGCGCGCAAACCACTCTTCGGGGAGAAACTCGACGCTGTAGACAACGCCTGCGATTGCAATCGGCAGGATCAGCCACTTGCGACTGCTGTGCCAGAGTAGCAGGAATCCCACGACGCCCAGACACAGGAGTGCGCCGCGTGACCATGATGAGATGACCGAGCAGATGCACAGAGGGATCGCCGCCATGCAGGCATAGCGAATACGCCAATCGGCCGTCTCGCGTATCCATAACACGATCAACGGCAGTACCATCAGCACCGCAATCGCGAAGGCATTATTTTCATAGAATTGTGTCCCTTCGGGGCCATACACGCGGTAGGCGAAGCCCGAGCCGATGGCCCAGATACCGGCTTTGGCACCGAGAAGGCCGATGGAAGCGGCTATGGTAATAATCAGATAGTAGAGTTTTTCACGGGTATTGATCAGCATTAGCGTCAGAAAGAACGGCGCGTATATTTTGGATACTTCGAGTAGTTTCGGCCACGCCCAGAACTGATTTTCAGCCGTCAAGGTGGTGAAGAAGAAATAGGCCCACAGGCAGTAGAATGTGGTAACGCGCCAGTCCTTGGGCAGGCGCTGCTTGTCTTTGGTGGTGAAGAAGACGAGAACGGCGACGATAAACAGGGTTTGGTATACCGGTAGAGTGCGCACGAAGCCCCAGGCATAGGCATGGGGGTTCATGTAACTGAATATGGCCAGACACAACACACCCCACCAAGGGCGTTTGATGGTCATGACGACGCATCCGATCAGGAAGGCGAGAACGACGGCGTCACGCATGGCTTGTTGTTAACTCACTCCTTTGCATTGATTTAATTATATAACTATATGAAAACTAATAAAAAACTATATTTTCAGATGGGTGGGAGCACCGTCAACGGGTGCCGTAGGCGAGATTTAATGAGCCCCGGATTGCTACTATTAGCGGCCGAATTCGGGCGCTTCTGAAGCGCATCCAATGTTCGGAGAATGCAGCAATTACCCCTATAATGGCCCCCTGAAGCGCAGGCGATTCATGCTCTTGTCAGCTGCATCGATCAACGGATTATGAAAGTATTACTAGCCAAAATTACTAAAAACCTGATGTTTTATTCTCGGCGTGGCCTGCAGTGGTTACGAGGTATCGTTTGGCCGCTGGTGGGGCGTCGTTTGCAGCGCCCGGTATTTGTCGTCGGGTGTAGTCGGGCCGGCACGACCTTACTGTACAAACTATTGTCTCAGGCCCCCGAGTTGAGGAGTCTGAATCGTGAGACTCATGATGTCTGGATTGATCTACACCCGTTGGCGGAGCGCGAATGGAGCAGCCATGCATTGGGTTCAGATCATGCCAGTGATGTCGATCGTGACGCGATGTCTCGATATTTTTACCGGCATCTTGGGAATCGGCGTGTCGTTGACAAGAACAACCAGAATGGCCTGTGTATTCCCTATCTGCACGCGTTGTTTCCGGACGCAACCTTCGTCTATGTGAAACGCTCACCGGGCGACAATATCAATTCCCTGATGCATGGGTGGGGCAAGGCGCAAGAGTTTGGTACTTGGGCGGACACATTACCGGAGAATGTTCAGATTAGCGGCGGGCGTTATCAGCGCTGGTGTTTTTTTCTCGCTGAGGGTTGGAGGAATCTCCTCAGCGCAGAGATAGAGACGGTTTGTGCGTTCCAGTATCGCACGATGAATGAGGCGATCATGCTGGCGGGCGCGGCGATTCCATCGTCGCAATGGGTCGAGATAAAGTATGAAGATCTGGTCGCGAATGCAGACGCTGAACTGGCCGCTATATTCCGGGCCTGCGGGGTTCACTACTCAGATGCGTTGCAGGCGGCCTGTAAAAAAACCATGGCGACGCCGTTCAATGAATTTTCCGAGATTCGGCTTGATAAATGGAAATCCGGTGCGCATACGCAGCAGATCGAACAGGTGCTGGGTGAGGTGTCGGCCGTTGCGCATCAGATGGGCTATTTTGAGCAGTAACCCGAGATTCCCTAGCTTTTAGCCACCAGAAAAACCCCGGACACAACCAGCATGGTTCCAGCGATGCGGACCAGTGTGAGTTGTTCGTTCAGAAACAGGCTGGCGAACACCATGGTAAGGATGAAGCCCAGACCGACGAATGGATAGGCCATGCTGACATCGATTCGCGCCAGCACCAACAGCCATAATATGGCCCCGAAACCATACAATCCCAGACCTCCGAGCACGTAGGGATTAGAGGCTATGGTGGTGATGGTATCGAGTCGATCGGTGTCTGAATCTAGCGCCAGCTGAATGGCCTCGGCGGACATTCCGGCTTTTAAAGAGATTTGCGCAAGCGCTGATATCGCAACGCTGACCAAGATTAATATAAACACACTTATAGTCATGATTTATCCTCGGGCTAAATGGCGAACCACATCAGTATCGCACCCAGTAACATGAGCCCCTGACTCCGGCGGTCGCTCATAATAAATACGACAGGATCTTCATCGATCTCATCCCGGTGCGCCAACAGCCATATTCGGGTGATCATATATAGCATCAGTGGGCACAGAATCCAGATGAGTTCGGGGCGCTGATACATTGCCGAGATATTTTCGCTATTGATGTACAAGGCCAGAACTAGGATGGCCATATAACTGCTGGCGCTACCAAATTGGGATAACAGGTGAAGGTCCGAACTACGATAGCCACGTCCGGCGATGTCGGTTTTTCCCAGTGCAATCATGGTGCGAACCTCTGTATAGCGTTTTACCAAAGCCAGGCTAATGAACAGAAACATCGAGAAGGCCAACAGCCAGAAGGAGGGCTCGATGTCTTCAGCCGCGGCTCCAGCGATGATGCGGAGGGTATACAGCCAGCCAAGCAGCATGATATCGATCAATGCGGCCTGTTTGAGTCGAAACGAATAGGCCATGGTGGCAACGTAGTACAGTGAAAGAACCAAAAGATAGTCGGGCGGTAATAACAGCGCGAGAGCAAAGCTGGCAATAAGCAAAACCGGTGCGATCAGGGCACCGTGTATGAGCGGGATTTCACCGCAGGCGAAGGGGCGATTGCATTTTCTTGGGTGGGCGCGATCAGAAGGCAGGTCGACCAGGTCATTCAGCAGGTAAACACTGGAGGCACAGAGTCCGAACGAAAAAAAGGCAATGATCGCCGCCTGGACTGCATCGCCATCAGAAAATTGATGTGCGGCGACCAGAGGCACAAATACCAACACGTTTTTTGGCCATTGATGGATTCTCATGGCCTTGAGGTAGCGTGACAATGGGGAGTAGAGTTTTGTTGACGCGAAGGTGGCTGACACGCGTGTTAACGTTTCTGCGGCTTGTGTGACACTCGAAGTCGCATCGACGATGATTCCCTCGTCCGCATGAGACCAGATCTCCAGATCGATGCGTGCGTTGCCAGCATAGGCAAAGCCATTGTCACCGTAGTCGGCGAGTAGTTGATCGCGTTTTCTATGTCCCGACAGGTTGGTCTGTTCATCGCTGGCCAACACTCGATCAAACAGGCCAAGATATTGGGCGACGGCGTGGGCAAACTTTTGATTGGAGGCCGTGGCGAGGATCAATGGACGCCCCTGACTATGTTGCTCCGTTAGATACTCAACAAGCGCACTATTGTAGGGAAGCAAGGACACGTCGATATCAACACGACGTGCGATTTCATGCTTGAGATGGGCCTTACCGGAGAATAACCAGTAAGGAAACAGAAACAGATACAGAACATTTAGCCGGAGCAGAGCAAAGGCCGACTCGATCAGCAAGTCAGTCTTGATGAGAGTACCATCGAGATCGACACAAAGTGGGTGGTTAGCGGCAGGCAAAAATATCACCAAGATTGCGGCTGATCCAGCGGAAGCAGGGGTAACCGTACCGTTGAGGTGCTTATCTGATAGCCATTTCGCTCCAGCGTTTCACCAACGGCACCTTCAACCACGCGGATTGATCGTGGCGTCATCTGAGTGCGCCACTTGTCGGTGTTACCACCTTGTATTGATTGTTTGAGCATGGGGGTTTTGGCGCCACTATCACGGGACTTTTTGAACTCTACCACGGCTGGGTCGAATACTTCACCGAGAAATTCGCAAATGTCTGCCATGTGTTTGGTCGGGTCGCTGACAAGATCTTCGTAGCGTATCTCGTGATACTGATTGGCAGTCAGGTGTCGGCCGAATGATTGTCCGGCTTCGACATATTGTTGCCAGGTCTTTGCGGCATGATGGACATTGAACAGTCTCAAGTCATGTTTTCGTGCCAGCATCGACAATACGTTGTCACGCCCATCGCGAATCAAATGAATAATCTGCGCATCCGGAAACATACTCAGAATCGTATCCAGATTGAGTATGTAGTACGGGGTTTTATCCAGCCAGCGTTGTTTCCCCTCGCCGCGAGCATTGGTCTCGTACACGTGGCTAATAATCTTGGTGATGCTATCGGCACCGTGCTTTACGCAATCGCGTGCCAGAGACGGCGCGTCGAAACGCATGCCGTGCAAGTCCGTGTCGATGAATTCAGGGCTGATGCGCTGCATTTCAAGCAGCACGCGCTCGATGTTGGCGAGTTCGGTGAGGCCGCCAAATTTACTGGCGTCGCGTTGCAGTGGAATGATGAATTGAGACTCGCCGGTGGGCGCGGAAATATTGGGGTGAGAGCCCAGCATATACTGTAACAGCGTGGTGCCTGAACGTGCCGCTCCGACTACAAAAATTGGTCCGTGAGGATGTCGATCGCTCATGCCTTGGTCGATCCTTGTTGACGCTCAGAAAGCGTGCGTTGGTGATAGCCTCTGGCCATACCGGTGAAGTATCCGACATTCATTTGCTGGCGAAACGCAAAGGCGGGTCCACGGCTCAGTAGCTGCACGAGATACTTGGCGCCTGCGCGAATAATCTGGGTATACAGAAACAGCGGGATGCCAAATAGGGTACGGTTAAACGTCTGGGTATCGAGCACGGCTTTTTGCAGTCCGGCGGTGTGGTGCAGGGTACGGAAGAATCGTCGTTGCAGTTGGTGCGGAAGAATCAGGTGTTGCACAATGGCAGCCTGTGCATAATAAGTGTCACCACCGGTTTCCTTCAGGCGCATAAAGAAATCGGTTTCCTCGCCCTTGAATAACTCAGCGGCCTTGCGGCCTTCACCCTTGCGACCCATGCGCGTGTCAAATCGACCAATGCGCTCGAACACGCGACGGTGCATCGCCATATTTCCACCAAAGGGGAACTGATTGACACCATCCATCTTGAATGATTCGTCACCAAAATCCCGATGGCCGAGAAAACCATACATGTCGGGTTGAATCCAGTCGGGTAGTGACTCCGGACTCTGTATATGAATACGACCGCCGACCGCATCACAGTCATGCAGGCTGAAGCCTTCATGGATCGCGTGTAACCATTGTGGTTCGACTCGAATATCATCATCGATGAAAATAAGCCAAGTCGCATCGGATTCCTGTATGCCGCGGTTACGTGCCACGGAGAGTCCTTGTTCGCCTTCGAATACGTAGCGGATGTTCAACGACAGGGTTTGATTGAGCTGCTTGACCGTTGCCTCGGTGTCGTCCGCAGAGTTGTTGTCGACCAGTATGATTTCCCAGTCGACGGTCTCGACATTGGTCTGGGCAACAAGATGGGAGAAGCAGTCCGCGAGGTTATGACTGCGATTATAGGTGCAGATGATGATACTGATATCCATCAGTTCAGCCCCAGTTTTTGGCCGACGCGTTTGAGATAGTAGCGCGGGGTGAAGTACCACGGCATATCATTGACACCAAAGCGGAGTTTCTTTTGAAACCGGGCCAACGAGTCCGAGCCATAAACTTCAATGCGGCGTAGTTGGAACGGGTCCACATCCGCGCGATTAAACCCGCTGCGTGTGGAGCAGGCAGTGGCATAACCGGCGGCCTCCACGGTATTGCGTGCGGCTTCATTATACTGCCCAAAGGGATAGGCAAAGTGTTGCACGGTATCGCCGATGGCGGCTTCCAGATCGGCTTTGCTGTCGCGGATCTCAGTATCAAGCTGTGCCTGATTGAGTTCCGGCAAGCAGGCGTGGCTGCGGGTATGTGTGCCAAGGCAAACGCCGCGTTGATGAATATCTTTTAGTTGCTCGAGGGTCATCAGGCGGCGCTTGGGGTATTCGCGTGTGTGCATCCAGTCATTGGTCGCGCCAAACCGGTCGGTGACAACAAACATGGTGGCGGGCACTCCGTGGCGCTGCAGTGAGGGCATGGCATTGGCGTGGAAGTCGGCAAAACCATCATCGAAGGTGACCGCGATGCCGTGGTCGGGCCAAGCGGTACCTTGACGTCGACACTCGGCGAGTTGATCAAGGCTGACCAGTGGCAATCCACAATGAGCGAGGTAGTGCATCTGTGCATCGAAACGATCGGGGAGGCAGCAGTACTTCGCCTCGGTTGCATCCAGAGAGTGATCGACGATGTGGTACATCAGGATGATCAGGCGGCTCATAGGCGGGTACGGATCTGTCCTTGAGATCTAGCGGAGATTTCAGTTTATGCTACGGATTAATCGTCGTAACTGCGAGAAAACTTGAGCATTTTTGGTTGAGAACCCCAAGTTTTCCCGTGTTGGAAATCAGGGTTCGCGATGAACCCGTCGCCCATGATTTCCAACACGGGAAAACTCGGGGTTACCGGAATGGATAGGAGGTTACCGGTCGGCCAGTCCGAGCAGGGCTCGATAGATCGGGCCGGGGAGCCAACTCGGCAGAATGTATTTCAGGTCGCTGAGCTTCCAGGCGCCCGTCAGAAAGGCCTTGCGGAACAGGGGTTGGGCGGATATCAGGTCGTGTTTCCAGTAGGTCTGATAGGCCATATTGAGTAGTGGGCCATTGATCAGCGCGTGTTGGTCTGATTGGCTGATGTGGTCGACGAGGTTGGGGTTGGCCGCCGCAAAATCACGTCGTACGTGCCACGCGTTCAGGGTTTGCTTCCAGCGATTGGTCGAGATCTGGCCTTGGTCATGCCAGCGGTAGTAGGCGAGTACCTCGGGTACCAAGACGATGTTTTGGGTTGCCGCGATGGCGCGGATCCACAGGTCGTAGTCCATCGATGAAAAATGTCGGGTAGAGAATCCGTTGATCTGATCGAGGATGGATTTACGGATGAGCGCGGCGTGGATTGGCCAAGGTGTGCCTTTGAGGAAATGGCGAACGATATCGCCGTCTTCGTATTTGGGGGGGATGTACGGCGGATTACCTGACAGGTTGTCGCCAATGTTTCGCCATCCGCAGTAGCTTATATCAGCAGGTTGAGAATCCAGCGCAGTGGCCAGTTTCTCAAGCATATCGGGTTCCCAGTAGTCATCGGCATCCAAAAATGCGACCCACTCGCCATGGCAGGCATCGAGTCCGCGATTACGGGCGGGATAGGGACCACTATTGTGCTGTTCGATTAGACGAATTTGATCACCGTACTCGCGCAGAATCGTGACCGAGTCATCAGTAGAGCCGTCGTCGACGACCACCAGTTCGATATTCCCCCAACTTTGGCCGAGGGCGCTATCAACCGATTCGCGCAGGAACGCTTCGGCGTTATAGCACGCCATGATGACCGAAATGCAGGGCGGCTGACTCATGTCTTTCTTATCGGTTTCAGAGATGAAATGCTATAGTAACCTCTAATTTTACAGCTGCCTAACTCGCTATGGAGCGACGATCCCATGCCCCCACCGATGCCGTTGAAGTATCGAATGTTGCTCGTTCTAGGTGCGGCGGCATTGTTTACGCTATTACTGACGCTGAAGTCGGTCACTGACCTGACGCGTACAGGGCCCGCCATACAGGAAGAAATTCTCAGTTATTTTGCACTGTATAGCCTGTGGGCGATTTCACGTTTGGTGTTTTGGGCCTTTCTGATCAGTTCGGTACTGATGGGGGTTGGCGCGGTCGTGTATGCTGCACTACAAGTGGTGCGTGGCAAGGCGTGGCACTGGTTTGGGGCGTTGTTCGCCTCGGCTGTGAGCTTTACCTATCTGATCCTGCTTCAGTTCTGCGATCAACTACTGCATATCCCGTCGAGCATCGTCGCCTCTTTCTTATACCGCGTGAGTCGCTTGTACCCCTTGCATGACCTGTTAACCCCAGGCTTGCTTGCTGGCGCGAAGGTGGGGTTCTGGGGCGTTTGCGCATTGATTTGTGCGCTCGGAGTGGTGCGACTACTTGGGCAGCGTCGACTAGGCGTGGCGGTATTGTTGTCATTATTGATGGTGGTGGTGCCGGCTTTTTTTTATTGGGCCTCGATCGGCTTGCCAACCACACCACTGGTGGCAGGACAGTATGCGGCTCAAGCTCGACCGAATATCGTGATGATTGGGGCGGATACGCTGCGTGCGGACCGTTTTGGGGCTGCGGGCTATCATCGCCCGGTTACTCCGTATCTGGATGGACTGGCCGCTGATGGGGTGCAGTTTACCAATTGTTATGTGCCCTTGGCGCGTACCGCACCGAGTATGGCCTCGATGTTGACGGGTACTTGGCCGCATACCCATGGTGTGCGCGATAACTATGTCGCCAATGACAAGACCCTCCTTCCGGTGACGGATCTGGTGACCGAGTTGGCCGAGGCAGGTTACCGAACATCCGTGGTATCGGATTGGGCGGGCGCTGATCTCGGCAAGTTGGGGTTTGGTTTTCAGCACAAAGATTTACCGGATGACCAATGGAATCTAAAGTATTTGATTCGCCAGGGACCCAAGGATCTGCGTCTGTTTCTCTCGCTGTTTACACACAATCGATTTGGAAAAACGATGTTGCCAGAGATTTATTATCTCGCAGGCGTACCCCTCAGCAGTCATTTGGGACAGGTGGCGACGCGACAGATTCATGATCTAGCGCAGGGCGATGACCCGTTCATGTTGATGGTATTTACGTCGAATACGCATTTGCCGTTTGGTTCGGAATATCCCTTCTACCAGATGTTTTCTGACCCTGCTTATCAGGGCGAATCGCGTTATGCGATGTCGGGTCTGAGTAAACCCAGTGAGATCATCAAGCGTCAGTCGCAGGACAAAAGCAAATTTGATGTTCAGCAGATATCCGATCTGTACGACGGTGGGGTGTTGAATTTTGATCATACGGTTAAGGGCATTGTTGACTACCTGAAGGCGTCAGGACTGATGGATTCCACCATTGTCGTCATCTTTAGCGATCATGGCGTCGATTTGTTCGAGAAATATACCTGGGGGCAGGGTAATAGCTTGCTGGGTGATGACCCCAGCGCGCGTGTTCCATTAATTATTTTGTCACCGCAGATCCAGCAAGCGGGTCTGCGAGTTGAAGCCACGACGCGAACGATCGATTTGGCTCCGACCTTGTTGGAGATGGCGGGATTACCGGTACCAGACAGTATGGAGGGGGAGTCTCTGTTACCACTGATGCGTGGCGAGACATCCAGTGACCAACGTTATGCCTTCCACGAAACCGGTGTTTGGCTCGCACCGATTCCGGGCATGGGCGAGCATCATTTGAAGTACCCGGATCTGTTTACGCTGCTTGAGGTGAGAGACAAGGCCACCGGGACCCTGTCACTTAAACCAGATATGAATGAGTTGGCAATCACTGCGCGCGACCGGATGGTTCGGGACGATCGCTGGAAGCTGGTGTATCTGCCGATGAAGCAGGGTGCGGAGTATTGGTTATTTGATATGCAGGATGGTTATAACGGTGCTGAAGATGTGTCGAAAAAGTTTCCGGCTGAGACGCAACGCCTGAAAACCATTCTGCGGCAGTGGATGGGCAACGATACATTGCGTGAGTGGAGAGATGGGCATCTGGTGCGTCGTTGAAGATGGCACGGTTAGACGTTGTAAAAGGGTACCGCTTTGTCGACCACTTGCTCCCATGAAAAGCGCCGGCTGAACTCCCGACACCGGCTGCGACTAAAGCGGATATCACGACCAAGAAACCGGTCTAGCGCAGCAGCGATGTTGTCGGTCTCTGGTTCGTCGACGAAGTAGCCGCTGATACCATCCTCTATCGCTTCTGCCGCGCCTGCGATCCGTGCTGCCAGCGATGGAACGCCGCAGGCCGCAGCCTCCAGATAAACCAGGCCAAAGCCCTCGTGACTGGTAGGGAGAATGGAAGAGGTCAGTATGAACAGATCCGACTGCAGCAGTGTTTCACGCAGCTCGGGACCGGACAATTTACCTGTGAACTGAACCCGTTCGGCAAGCCCCAGCTGGCTTGCGAGAGCTTCCAGATCAGATCGATATGCTCCATCTCCGACGATGGTGTAGCGAAAATCATACTTGTTTTTAAGTGTTGAAAGCGCCTTCAATACACGGTGGATATTTTTTCTAGGCTCTGACAGTCGGGTGATGCTGATTAGTTGTACTGGATCATGACGTTCATCTGGGTGAAGCGGGAGCTCAAGAAAGAACGGATCAAATGCAACCAGTGCCGTTAGGGTTTTTCCACGGCAGGCGGGGATTTTCTCCAACAGAACCTTCTCGGTGTAGTGACTGTTGGTGACGATGCCGGTGGTTTTAGGTAGCCATTGCTTTATTTTTGTTGTCGAATTGCTCAACCACAAATGATCGAGCTTTCGAAGTTGTGTCTCCCAGCGCCACAGCGGTCCAAACTGATAAATCGCGGGCGCGGTCATCGGTATGTAGGCGTGCAGAAAATCATTTCCGTGTACTGAGACAACCACCGGGCGATGGGTCTCTTCAGCAACCCAGGCATAGGCCGCATTCATGCAATGCCAGACATCAATGGCCGGGTTTTTGATGACCCCACGGTCAAGTGCTCGTCGTAGTTTTAACACCGGTCGGATTTCAATATCAGGCAGGGAAATCTCACCCTGACCATGTTTTCGGGTAAACACCGTCACTCGGTAATCAAGTTTCGCAAGGGCAAGCACGTAGCCCAGGGCGTAGTTCTCAATGCCACCGATATCGGGCGGGAACTCCGGAGAGACAATGCCAATATGGGGTTGTGTCACTGACCAGATATCCATTCACCGGAAGACAGTGATATGACTTGAGTGTCGGTATCAGTGCCTGCAACGGTACGCCATTGCAAATCGGGCGCGAGATTTTGAAGATCAACTGAAACGGCCTCTTTTCCGAGGTTCATAAGCAGGATTTCGGTGTGCTGCGAACTGGATAGATCGGCAAACTCGACCGATGCGGGTAGCGCTGCGAAATCGAATGTGCGATCTGCTGGAACTACGGCTTCCCGGTTGGCCCCGAGCAAAGACGGCGGTAGACCGAGGTGATGGTGTTGCATCTTTTGCAGCGTGCGCACCAGTTTGTCGCGATAGGTGGTGTTGGTGTCGAGCAAGCACAGATGGTAGAGCGCCTCGGCCCAGAATCCGTAGGCATAATGACAGCGCTTGTCCTCGCTCCAATTTTCCCACAGGCCGCTGCGGTAGGTGTACTCAATCGCGTTGTTGATACAGGTTCTCAGTGCAAGCGAGGGGAATCGACGCTGCAGGCGTATCAGGTCCATCACGTTGATCGCCTGATAGGGTCCAGAGACTCCCTTCAATGATAAGCCGCGGTCAAGAAAGCCTCCGGGCATCACAAGCCGCGGGAAGCGGGCCTTGATGAAATGGAAACGGGGGATAATATATTTCCAGCCAACCCGTTTTAATGCCCGTTTCCAGACAGGGAGTGCAACCGCTTTGTCCTTGGGAAGAAAACTCAATTCAACAAGGTGGAACAGAATTCCATACAGCCACTTGGCAGGTCGCGCGGCAAGGATATGCAGTGTTGCCTTGTTGGATTCGGCAACGGGGGTGTGCCAATCTGCAATATCAAGCAGTTGACCGGCGCGATCCGTGACAACGGTCGTATCCCAGTGTGAATTGAGTACCAGCATATTGCTGATGGATTTGCCAAAGGCCTGGCTCGGAACCCATCGGAAAGGACTGGTGTTCATGCTGGCTTCTGAGGTTTCCAGCGAGTCATGCAGGAACCACAGGCCATCGTTCAACTGATCGGCCTGTCGAACAAGAAAGTTGATTCCGTTCTTTAGGGCTTGTTCGGTAATGGGCTCTGGATGTGCCGCGTAGGCATCGGTCAATAGATGCAGTGCGCTGGTATGAAGGCGAAAGTGTGACTCCATGTCATCGGTCCACTCGCCATGATACCAGCCGCCATCCTCTGACTGCCGGTGGATAACCGACAACAGGAGTTGCTGTTGCAAAAAGGCATAGATTTTTTTATTCGTCATTCGCTCAAGCCCGCAGAGCAGAACATAGAGCGAATGTGCGTCATTCTCGGAATTAATTTTCCAATGTTTTGGCCAACTGCTTCGGTTTTCATAGACCGAGCCATAGACAAGATGAAGATACAGGTCGGCGGGCTTGGTATAGCAGCTGTGGGAACCCCAAAGAAAGCGGGGTTGAGTTTCAAGGGCAGTTAAACTGGATAACTCATCCACCAGCTCTGGAGGCAATTCCCATAGAACACAGTCGACGATCTGATCCGTTGGCACGGAGATTTTTATCGTCAGTCCATCGCAGTCCATTTGCAGCCCACTCAGTGGCAGTCCTTCCTCCGTGAGGATATGTCCCTGAGGGTCAAGTTTGCGCGCGACAGGAAGGCACGGAAGCCAGTAGGATGCGGCTTTTCCTTTGAGTAGCCAGCCGCCTGCAGCCAAGCCGGAAACACTATCGACATCCGGGAACGAGTAACTGGAGTCAGAATAAAATCGTAAAAACAGACAACGCGCATCTGCGAACTGATCCGTTAACTGATCGTGGCCTGGAACCGTACTTGATGAGCGTGATCCTGTGGCGGGTTGCTGCAAAACTGAGCTCAAGACGGCTTATTTCCGAACAATTGCTTGGCAAATTGGCAAAGTCGGGAAAAGGGGTTGCGTTCCAGTTGCGAAAGCCGATGTTCCAGTTCGATACTTCGGTTCCCAAGTCGTCCAAGTTCTGCACAGTTTTGCAAAAACAACTCGATTCCAATCGACCCAGGGGGTTTTGCTGTAAGCGAGACCAACCGGTCGTAACATTCCATTAGCTTATTCGCTGTTCTATCCGCGGTGAAAGACGATTCGATTCGTGTGCGGGCGGCATCGGCCATGCGGTCGCGAAGTTCGCGAGAATCAATTAGGCCATCTATACGCTCTGCAAGAAGATCGGTATCGCCAAGCGGCACGATGAATCCCGACACGCCATCTTCGATGGTTTCTTCAACCCCTGCACAGTTACACGCGACAACCGCGCATTTCGATGCCATGGCTTCCAGCATGATGTAGGGGTGGCCTTCCTTGCGTGAGGACAGAACAAAAATGTCGCTACCAGCCAAAATCGAGCCGATATCTTTTCTGAATCCGAGGAAATGAAATCGATCGCTTAGGTCATGCTTCTGAACCAGTTCGTTGAGCAGGGTAGCGTGAACGGTATTCTCGGGGTCTCCTGCGATCGCAAAATGGATATGGTCTGGTTTTAATTCGGACACCCGTTTTGCCGCTTCGACGAAGTAGTCAAATCCCTTGTCAGGGGAAATTCTACCGGCCGCAGTAATTAAAATATCATCCGCGGTCAGGCCAAGCTCTGTTCGAAACGCATTCGGTTCAACTGCCAAGGCATCATCAAACTGTCTGAGTTCAAGACCATTGTGAATGACCTCGATTGCACCGTTTGAAATGTGACTGGCCAGTGTATTGGCAACCGACCATGATACGGCCGCGGTATGATCAGACAGCATATCCATCAATTGAGCGAAACTGGGTAGATGCAGGGGCACTCGCTGAAAAATCGGCATCTCAGGTTGATATTCAATATGTGCGAGATACAAATGCGGCGTCCCGGTTATTTGGGCTGCCATCGCGCCTTCAAAGCGCAAATTGGAATTGGTGTGAATCAGGTCAATCTTATGGTTCTGGATGAGCGAGATATATTCATTGACACGGGACTGAGCGCCCTCGATGGTCTTGTACCAAGCCGCATCGGGCTGTAGCCAGCCATAGTTTGCTTCTATCACCAGTACCTCAACCCCGAGGGCTTCCAGTGGTTGTCGTAACGAACCATCATTGGGTAATACGACGATGGGTTTAAACCGGTTTTTGTCGATATTGTTGAACAGGGTCAATAGATAGTTTTCGCCGCCGCCCCCGATATCACCTCGGCTGGACACATATAGGACTTTCACTGACTCTTTCATGGTTTTAAGTAAGGCGTCATTTCAAGTTGTTTAGTTCAGAGTATCGTCCATGTCGATAGGTTCAAATTTGCACGCACGAAGTTAGATGACAGCGCTTCGGATAATACAAGATCACGTAGAGGAATCACACTGTTGGCTGGGTTCTTCAAGCCTGGTTGCGCACTCTATTGTGCTGTCTCAGGTGCTGATTCATTGGCCATCTTTGTCGCGGCCTCAGCTCGAAGTTTGGCAATCTTTTCCAGGCGCCGCTTGAGTGATTTGCTCTTCTTCTGCTCCAATCCTGATTTTGCGGTCTGTTCCGCACGGTCGAAATCATTCAGGAGAATGTAGACGTCGACCAGTCGGGAATAGGCGGGGATGTACTTCTTGTTTTTGTTGATCGCCTGCTGAAAGGAATGAATAGATTCGCCGTATCGCTCAAGGTTTTTGAGCAAGGTGCCTACTTCGGTATACAGCAGGGGTAACAGCGGATAGGCCGGGTTTTTTGTATGGTCAATCGCGTACTGTGCGCCTCGCATGAATCGTGTCAGGCACGCATTTCTCGCTTTCTTGGGGTAGTCCCAGCAAACCGGGATTTTCGCCTTGGCGTCACAATAATGGTTTATCCAGGTGAAGTCTTGACCGAATTTCTTTTTGTAGCGAGCACCACTGTAGTTGGGGGAATTAACCTGGCAAAACGGAGGCACAACTTTTGAGTTTTTATAATCAATTTTTCGTGCGGCTTCACTCCAGGGGATCGCGAAGGCCTCGGCCATATAAACCAGAGAGAGGGTAACAGCCAGTACCGACAAAATTCGGCTCACCATGCGAGTCTCTGAATGACCGTAACATGAGGAAAATGGTTGCCTAGCCAGGAAGTTCTCGCGCGTGGTAAACCGACGACGGCGATTTTCTTGCATGAGTTGCTGTGACCTGACCAACACGGTGAGACCAGATTGCGGATCGAGCATCGGGTTGTCTGATTGAATGCGGTCATCAGCCGATGCGTAAGGCCTGAGTCCGCAACCCATTTTGGTAGCTGGAACCGCGCGTAACGGTTAGCTTGGCAGCTAGGCAAGATATTGAGATAGTCTCCATGATTCTCTTTATTCCACAGCGAAGGCCGAGCTAACGGGTTATTCTATTTGATAGCTGCCAATTGTCATAACAATACCGCAAGATCTGTTCCGCTTCCTTATTATCACTTATTTATCAGTCACTTGAGGTATTCCATTTACGGTACTCTGGCCATTTCTGTAAAGATTCCCGACGCCCCGGTTCAGTCTACGAGTACTGAACTATTTGAACAACACATGACAGGATTGGGCTGGCTATGCGCTGAACCTTGGGGCGTCCATTATTTGAAATCAAAGGCTGCTTTGATTTCCCCGCTGACCGCAGCGATGCGAATCATATAATAGAATCGACGATTATGCCCAAAGCTGAATAAGCATTTCAGGGCATGAGACAACAGGCTGCGAATCATATAGGGCTTTATTCGATGCGCGCGGTGTAACTGAAAGCTGACATACGAGCGATGAAATGCCTTTTTCAACATGTATGCCGTCTTCAAACGTTCGTGTTGCACGATATGCCATTGCCGAATCGCCGGATGATAGATTATTTTGCCGCCCTGTTGTCGTGCCCGGAGCAGGAAGTCATGGTCTTCTCCGCCTTCCAGGGTGCGACCCTGTGGTCCGACATCCACGTCAAAATGCATTGGCATTCGGTCTAGCAAGCTACGTCTCAGTGTAATATTGCCCCCACTCGGTTGTTGCTCATCAGGCTTGATTTCTCGAATGTCAGGGCCTTTGTTGTATTCAGGAATAGCCCTGATTGGAATATAGTATTGGCCCTGTTCATGTACCCAATCGGCTTCAGTGCCATCCCACTCGGGCATTAAAAATCCACAAATAATGCCGTAATCCGGGCTGTGGCCCAACGCGCGGATCACGGTTTGAATGAATTCCACCTCCACGTGTTGGTCGTCGTCAACAAAGCACAATACGGGCGCCGTGCTTTGTTGTATGGCCAGATTTAAGGCGCGTGACTTGCCTGGCCGTGGCTCCACCAAAACTCGAATGACAAAGTTTGAGGCATTGCTTTGTTGCAAGGCATCCAGCATCTGTAACGTATCGTCTTGACAGGCGTTAGCGACCACAAGAAGTTCAACCGCCGTATGCGAGGGTGGATCACAACTCAGCAGGCATGACAGGCTTTTCTCAAGAACTGTCGCGCGGTCATGAGTGCAAATCACGATGCTGATATCACACCTGTCTGGGCGAGAACCATCCGTCATTCAGACATCGCTTGGGTTTTGGCAAGATGATAGATCCATCGTTGCTTTTCCCATTCCCTGATTAATCTGTCTACTCTGGTTTTCAACGCCGGCTTCCTGACTTCCTGATAGCTGATTATTTTACCAAGGGTACTAAAAAAGACATCTTGTGTGTCGAGATCCATGACCGTCCATTGTTCGTCGGCCTCGACGATCCCAATTGATGATGGCTTGTTTATGTTACCAATGTATTGGAATACGGCCGTGTCAGAATCGCCGATAACTCCAGACCTCATCGCGGGTTCGGATCCGAGCAGAGTCATTATTAGTCCATGGTAGTCCTTTAAGCCCACGGGTTCACTGAGTCTTACGTTTGGCTGATTGAAGACCAGTGGGATGTGGGTTTGTTGCCGATTGATTTTATGACCATGACCCAGAAAGCCATCATCAAACAACGACTCACCGTGATCGGCAGTCACCATCAGCAGCGTATTGTCATAAACACCGAGTTGTTTTAGCCGGTCAATCACTTTCCCGACCAATACGTCGGCATACGCGGCCGCATTCCAGTAGGTCAGACTAACGTGGCCTTTTGTCGTCGGGCTAATGTCGTTGCGCGCTATTGGCTTGTTATCGAGTATCTTGCTGATGGCCATTCCTGGATGAAAGTAGGGGAAGTGGGCGGATTGAAAATTGAAGTAAACAAACTGTGGCTGTTGCCACTGGTCCCGGTTCCCCAGTGCCGTATCAAACTCACGGAGTAAAATCTTTCCGTCGACCAAAAGAGAGCCTTTGGCTGCGAAACTAAAGGCTCTTTCTTCTTTCAAGACCTCGGCATCAACGAACGTATTGCTGCTCTGTTGCATGCCGCTGATGGCAGAAATATTACCGAACGTTTCTGCCTGTCCGGAAAACACCGAAATCTGGTAACCGTTCATTTTCAAATAGCGAAAAATCGAAGGGCTTTCGGTGGTTGGATTCAATTGTCCCGAAAACAGTGTTTTTAATGACGGAGAGGTATACCCAACATGACTGTAGGCCTGGCTTATCGTCGTGCCGCTTTTCCCCAGTGCGGTGATAATGGGGGCAACAGTAATGCCATTGATCTGTTTGCCTATCAAGTCGCCCCGGATGCTCTCAAGCACAATCAGTATCAGGTGTTTTGGGTTGTCGCCAAGGATAGGTGTGATGGGTTGTGTCGGTGGATCGTATTGAAAATCACCCAAGAACCCGTCTTCATCGGCACCATTTCCCGGGATGTCTAGCGCATAGGGATAGCGCGACGCATCAAAGGGGTATTGATCGACAGGCGAAGAAAAAAAGCTGTAGTTGTCGCCATCAAAGTCGGTCAACTGACTGTAAGCGCCGTTCACCAAGCTATAACTCAGAAACTTGCTTAGTGCATAGCGGACATCGTTGACGTGATTCGCATACAGCAGTACAGCCGGCACCAAGGCCGCGAGCAGAAGAAACGTCGCGGATTGTTTTATCGGAAAGCCGCCTTGTGGGGGGCTTGAGTCTTGCTGGAAAGTGACTCGTGTTACGGCTTTCAGTCCAAGCCAGTAAAGCAACAGGCCGGAGCCAAGAAGTATCGCAATGATTCCGCCTTCTTCCATGACGTACAGGAGAGAATCTACCAGGCTGCCACCGCCGAGGTTTTCGAGTAACTGAAAACTGACAGCGTCACTGAAATAGCTAAGTAGCTGGTATTGTAAGACGAGCGTGATACTGACCAACCCGACCGAAAAGCAAAGAAAGTTATAAAAGCCAACAAGCGGCTTGTCTTTGTGGATTCGGATAAAAATAAAAAAAAGTATCAGCAGAATAAAAATCTGGCCAAGTAAAAGGCCAAGCGAGAACAACATGATTTCCGAGCCGTGATCAATAATATGGGATTGGCCAAATCCACCTGAAAAAACGCTGTATTTTCGTTCAACCAAAGCGATTTCAATAACCAAGGTCGTGAGAAGCGCGAGAAAAAAAACAGTTTTTTTCCAATGATTGGCGGGGTTGAAGTATTGCATGATGTATCGGAGGATCTGGCCCTGTTTATTTGGCAATCAATCGGGTCTGGGTATTGACATAATTTCCCCCAAACCTGCTAAGATCAGTAACCCGCCGCAAGCGTTTTTCCTTGGTCGTTTTGGCGGCGCATCTGGTTTTATGGCGCTCCGTATTGATGGTTCACAAGCACACATTATGACATCCATTTCGCCCCCCGCAATATATTTGGCAGGACTCCCCAGAAGTGGCACGACATGGTTTGGCCAGGCATTTTCTTCTGCTGCCACCACATCGCTTGTGGATGAACCCTTCAACTATGAATATCATCCCGAAGCGCTTCGCTATAACATGAAATATCTGGATCGGAATTCTAACGATTCATCATTTGGAAAAATTCTGGCTCGGGCCGCCAAAGAAGATATTTTTTCCCGCGTCTCGTTGAGGTTGCCCTATCGCATACAAAAAATGGTGCGCCACACCCGCAAACCCGGTGAGCAGGTTGTTATCAAGGACGTGCACACATTGTTGTCTCTGGAGCGTGTTTGGCACGAAATTCAACCGAAAATCATAGTGATCATGCGGCACCCTGCAGCGGTCGCCAATAGTTGGAATCGCCTGCACAAGACGGCGGATTTTTCGCCGCAGAACGCCAGGTTACTTGAGCAAACTGAGCTGGTCGATCAGCATTTATCTGGTTTTGTCAGTCACATCACACCTAAAAATGATTTCTTCTTTAACGTGGGGGCTTATTGGGGTGCTGTGTACTATGTGGTGAACAAGATGCTGGAAAAACATCGAGGGGATGGTTGGTCGCATATTACACACGAGCACTTGTGTGCGGATCCCATCAACAATTATCGGCAGCTGTTTGAGTCCGTTGGGCTAAAAATGACGGCGCGAGCCGAGGGATTCTTGTCGCGCGGCAACAGTAGCCATGAGTCAGAAAAGTGGAGAAGCGCGATCACACAGGAGCAACTGGATTCGGTGCTTGAGGGCGTAGAGCCATTCGGTCTGATGAGCCAATATTATCCTCGGGAAATCTGATCAGTTCCTTTGTAGGCTAAATCAGGTCTTTGCACAGTTCGATAAATCGGTAATCCTCTGCATACCAGAGCCTGAGGTTTTCGCGGGCGTGTTGGTCAAGATGCTTGTCGAACCCATTGGGTGATCGGTGCGAATCCAGATCGTTTGCTGGAAGCTGGACGGCGTCCGATAAACCCAATAGTTGTCTCAAATCGTCGAAGTCGTCATCCAGACTTTCCTGAAAACCTATGCATAGAACGTCTTCGGCACGGTCTTTAAAATAGGCGTCATTGTCGAACCATAGCCAGTACGAATCACGTACATGTTCGATGGATCGCATGGCGTCCTCGGCCGCGCCTTTGAGGGCGGTGTCGCTCGACGAGAGCGCCAAGGCCAACTGATTTGGCGTCGGAAACTGCTCAAAAGCGATCTTTTCAGCAGAACTCCATGGGCTATGGTGCCTCGGTTGGCCTTGCCGATAGCGGCTAAAGAACCCGCTAATAAATCGACTGATAGGGTTGCGTAAAACAAACATCACCTTGTCGTCAACGGCAATGTCGGTTAGCTTGATGTTATGAGGGTGAAAATGCATTTGGTAAGTACCGGTATTATGGCTTTCTTTCAGCGCATATTTGATTGCGGTGCCGCCGGTTTTACCAATATGAAGAAAATGAAGTTGTTTCTTTTGCACGCCACGCAGAAAAATCCGCTTAACGAAATCTTTCAGCCTGGAGTCATTGTCGAGGGCTTTGTTAATTAGCATATTCAGAAAAGAGTTCTTTTGATCGAACCCAAAAGCTTGTACACCGCTTGTCCTTCAATCCAGTCCAGTTTCGATTCGGCGGCGGCCAACTCGCGTTGTTTTTCAAAAATCTTGTTGAACAGTCGTTTCTTCAGGCCAAAGCCCATAGCATCCATGTCGGAAATGAAGAGTTTGTTGTCCTCGAAATAGCCGTTCACGTCATCAATGAGTTTGTTGGCTTGGTTGATCTGCCCGGGCTGCATGGTGATCGAATTTTGGCTGGATAAATCTTTTATAAACGCATATAGACTGCTGGATAGTTCATTCAGCGCGGGATCGGTTTGTTGTGAATTTTCCGACAAGGTGGAATGGCGAAGGTTATTATCGATAAATCCGTCGGCAAATTCGGCGGCCAAGTCCGGATTGATCGAATTGTCTGTCAATCGGGACATCCGCTCAATCTGGTCCTGCGGATGATCCATCAGGTTGTCGTAATCAACGACAAAGCCCTTTTCCTGGGTCAGGATACCGAGAGCGGAAATCTGATAACAGAGCCATAAAATGATGGAGTAATTATTCGGGTAGTAGTCGCGTATTGCCAGTGATTTGGCTACGCTGCCGGGATGCCGGTTAGACATAACGATAATCGGGTTAATCCCGTTATCCAGTAGCACTTTTTTCCAGAATGGAAAAAGCCGTGTTACCCGTGGATCCTTGAATCCAAAATCGCTATCGGTTGTTGATAAGGACTGAATGATCGCTTCTGCCTTGGCATAATACCGTTGCGCGATGGCGTCAGTAATTTCTGGAAGAAATACATTTTCCCAACGACTATTAAGATCATACAAGATATCTTCATTCAGATTAACGATGCGCTGGTCTTCAAAAAAACCTTTCTGGTTTTCTACTCTGCCTGCAATCAGCCGCTCACCCAGATCGATACCGATTGACTCGAGCGAGCGAGCGATGGCCGAGGTCCCTGACCGGTGCATACCGACGACAATAATTGATTTTTTCGGCATCCTGATCCTAAGCGTCTACGTATCAGGAGATTGCGTTTCGAAAGCCCAGTTGACCGGCAGATCCAGTAACCTCAGACCTGGTTTATGGGCCTCCTGTAATGCTGGCAATACCTTGAACATCGCCAAACCTTCGCCACTCAACAACATTCCGCGTATTTCATTGAAAACAACCACCCTGAAACAATACACCCCCGCTCGCAGGGGGTAACTCGGCCAGGTGCACGTAAACTCATAGCGCCCGGGTTGCAGTTCATCCAGAGTCAGATTTTGACTGGTTGAATCGCCCGTCAGGTAAACAAAATCCGTGGTATGCGTACCGATGACGATCTCGGGCTTCCTGATGGTTTTGTTGATCTTGAGACGGACCTTTACCTTCAGTTCTTGCCCGGAAATGATCTCGTGGGTATCGCCTTCCCCCGCAACTTGCTGGATATCAACCAGCTCACAAATATCGGAGTCCGACGATATCTGGCCAAGGGTTTTCTGTTTTTCAGCTTCAATTTTGTCGTTGCTGTATGCGTAGAAACGATCGCAGACCGTGTTGGGGTCGCCGTCCTCCTCAACGCTTCCTTGGTTCAGCATAATCACTCTGGAACACATGCGCACAATTTGCCGGATGTTGTGGCTCACGATCAACACGGTCTTGCCTTGGTGTTTGATCAGTCTCTCCATGCGATCGAAACATTTTCGTTGAAAGGCGAGGTCTCCCACGGCCAGGACTTCATCAATAATCAGAATATCGGCATCCATGCTGGTGGCGATAGAAAACCCCAGTTTTACCGTCATGCCTGAGCTGTATCGTTTTACCGGTGTATCAATAAACTGTTCGAGTTCAGAAAACTCAATGATCTCGTCCAGTTTGCTCTTTATGATTTTATTGGGAATGCCCAGAATTGCGCCATTGAGAAAAATGTTCTCACGCCCGGTGAGTTCCGGGTTAACGCCTGCACCGACCTCAATCAACGGCGCAACACTACCATTAACCTTCACATGACCACTCGACGGTTTGCTGATATCAGCCAGATGTTTGAGTAGAGTGCTTTTGCCGGCGCCATTGTGGCCGATAATGCCAACGACCTCACCTTCGTCGATTGAGAAATTGAGGTTATCCAGCGCCTTGAAGGTTTCACGCTGATGAATCGGCCTGCCGGTCAGGCGCTTCAGCACGTTCATGGTATTTTGCCGGAGACCGATTAAATGCCCCAGCTTGTACTCTTTGGTCAGGTTGTTGACTTCAATGATTGCCATGATTATTCAGATGCTGTCAGCCTAGATGACGTCGGCAAACCAGTTTTCCGCACGTTTAAAAAAGATATAACTGATCGGCAATAGTGTGATGATCAGAATAAACCCAGGTAACAGCGATTCAAAATCTGGTGCCATGCCCTTCAGCATGGTGCGTTGAAAACTGTCAATAATGCCAGCCAAGGGGTTGAGTGTATAAAGCGTATAAAAGGTATCGGACCAGCTTCCTGCAGCCTGTTCCACAATGAGTTTTTTGTGGACCAACGAGAGGGGGTATATGACCGGCGACGCGTACATCACCAGCGACAGAAGAACCGGCAACGCCTGACCGATATCCCGGTAATACACATTCATCGCCGCGCCAAACAGACTGATCGTGAGTGCCACAATCATTGTGTACAGGATGATGACCGGCACCCAAAACGCGTAGACCGTCGGCATCATGTCGTAATAGACCATCAGCATCGCAAGAATAAAAAAGCTGATGACCAGTTCGACCAGCTTTGTCACCATCGCGGTTAAAGGGAATACTTCTCTGGGGAAATATATTTTTTTTATCAGCGCGGCATTACTGGTGACGCTGTTGATGCCTTCGGAGGTGGATTCCTGAAAAAATATCCATGGCAACAGCGCGGCAAAAGTCAAAATCGGATAGGGGATATCGCCCGTTTCAATGCCAACAAAACTTTTCACCAGGGTGAAAATAAGCATCAACATGACCGGTTTTATAACGGCCCACAATAAGCCCAGATAGGCCTGTTTGTAGCGAACCACAATATTTTTCCAGGCTAATGCCTGAATCAGCTCACGATAGCTATACAGATCTTTAATGACTTTGAGCACGTTTATCCAAATGTAGGCTGATTATCAGGCCAGAAACTTTCACGTTTGGGGCAGTATTGTTGGCGGACTGGGCAACGGCAGTCCATTTACCCCGGAATTTCGTGGTTTCTTGCCTTTTTTACGTTCATAGCAGCTATCGCCTTTATGGCAGAAACACTTTAGCCCTCGAGGCCAAATTTAAGCGTGTTTGTTGGCGATTCGCTAGTATCATACATGCCGGAGAGGGTTACAAACTTGGCTTGGATGAAGCGGTGGATGGGTGGCCCTCGTTACTTGCACAGCGCGTCAGCGGCGTAACCACGCCGACATACCGCACAGATCAGATTCAAACGTCAGTTGTGGGCGGTCATCCTCATCGAGATAGCGTTTCAGCGCCATCTTTTCGGTGGTGGCGGTATTCAGGCCACCCTCGCAGGTGGTGGCAGCGGCGACCTCGTCCTCTCGTAACGTGTCCCAAATCCCTTCACGGTGGAACCCCCCCGGATAACACAGTTGATCAAGTTGCTTGCCCGGCAACCAGTCTTGCAAAATCCTGCGGTTGTCTCGAATCTCCCGTGACACGTCGATGCCGGCTTCGGATAGCGGCAAATGGCGATGTGTGTGCAACTGGATATCAAAGCCGCGCGCATCGGCATCGCGAACCTCTTCCCGGGTCATGAGCTGCAACAGTCGTTGCTTGATCAAGGGTTCAATATCGATACCGAGTGCCGAGGCACAGCGCCGCGCAAGCCGGGTTTGCTGGGGTGCCTTGTAGTGATGCTTGCCCATCGTAATGATCAGGTTGGCGGCCTTTTCCCGTTCGGTCGTAATGGTCAGGTCAAAGTCACCGGACAATTGCGGATCCAGTGACGACAAGTCGAGTTGTGTGGTCCGGGTTTTCCAGAACAGATAACGCACCATCAGGTTGAAAACCGGCTCGCCGTAGTTTGCGTAGTAGGTAGTGATATAGATGGTGGCCGGAAAGCCGAACTGTTCGAGGATGGGCAACGCATACCGGTGGGTACCGACCCATCCATCATCGATGGTGAGGACCACCGCGTTGTCCGGCAGTGTGTGGTTATCCAGCCGTTGCAGGGCATCGCCCAGACTAAGAACCGGATAGTGTTGGTCTGCAATGGTTTGCATGCGCTGGTGGAATCGCTCAGTACTCATGAACAGGGCGGGCTTGAAGCGGTGTTCATCATCCAAGGCGATGCCGTGATAACAGAGAATACGAAGTTTCTGTTTTGACAGACTGCGCGCGAGCGAAAAGCCTCCAGTCAGCTTCAGTATCTGCAATGCGGCCTGCTTGATCATGCGTCACCTTGCAGGTGTTGCCAAAGATCATCACACAGATTGCGAACCGGTGTGTCGAGGCCGGATGGCTGGTCGCGTCGAACCGAATGGGCATGTATATGTGATGCCATACAAGCAGAGAAGGGTAACGATGCGCGTTCGAATACGCCTCTGATCTGATTCACCGGGTCCGACACGATGTTCTCATAGAGAATGAGATCAATGTCATCTCGTTGATCGCATCCTTGGTTAAGGTAACTGCTGTTGCGAATATACCAGAGCAGGGCAGCGGTGTTGTGTGCGTCCATTCCGGCGTGGTGAACTGCGCCCACAGCGGCATGGGTGTCGGCTGATATTCCGCGCCCGTGTGGGGTGTTCGAATCGGGGTCTGCGACGATTTTTTGCAGTTGTGCGGACATGTCACCGAACGATTTAACCATGGAGTTGACGACATCATCATAATGGCGCAGCAGCCAGATTGCGCGTGCAGGCTGAAGCTGTTCCAGCAGGTCGGTGGTTCGGGTGCTTTCAAACAGTGTTTTGAATACGACGGTGTGGGCGCGACTGTGCCGGGTTAGCTGGCGAATAGGGTCGTTGTCGTGTAACTGATACTGCTCGAACGCCCGCGCATCCCAGTCGTGAAAAACCTGAGTATTGGGGCTTTTGTCGAATGCATCCATCAGCATATTGGTGCCAGAACGCTGCATACCAACGATCAGCAGGGTTTGGGAGGGGGCGGTATGTGGGTGGAGCCGCTGCCGCAGGCCTTTCCACAAGAGACGGGAGCGCCTCGACAGATCCATGAATGTACGCTCAAATTGAAGCCAGTCAATAGCGCCAAAGATACCGAATTTTCGGCTGAATATCATCTGCGGGAGTGGGCACTGGAGATCGCCCGTGACTAATGACAAATAAGTATTAGAAAATACTTATATACATTATAAGGTTAAGGAGACTATTATGACGATCGACCTTTTAACCATTACCGCGATCGGCGGTGCCGGGTTCACAGCCGCAGACCGGTTTCATCAATCAATCTGGATTAATTAAGCGATATGTCCGATACACCGTGCTGGATCTACCGCAGCAGCAAGAAAAATGAGATGTATCTGTATGTGGTGTCCGAACATAAGCTTCAGGAGTTACCAGCCGAGCTGATGCGGCGCTTTGGCGAGCCACAGTTTGTGATGCAACTGGATCTGAATCTGGATCGATCATTGGCGCGTGCAGATGTCGCCACGGTTATCGATAATTTGCAGGACAAGGGTTTTCATCTGCAGATGCCGCCAACGCTTGAGCCGGATCTCTACTACGGCAACGAGGATTAAGATTCCTTTGGCGTTGCGGTTCCGGTCATCGAATCATAGAGGGCTTGCACGGCATCGGCGTGAGTCTCAACCGCAAAGGTCAACAACGCTTTCTGTCGTGCCTGAGTCGCAATGTGTTGACGTAATTCCGGCTCGCGATACAGGCGCAGGATCGATTCCGCAAGATCATCAGCACTGCCGGGCTTGAATAGCAGAGCAGTCTCTTCGTGGTCCGCCATCTCGGCGGCGCCACCATGTGCGGGGCCGATTAGTGGTCGTGCCATGGCCATACATTCGATGACCATGGTTCCCAACGGTTCCGGGTCGGTTGATGCCGATACCACGATATCCAGACCGTTGTAAGCGCTGGGCATATCATTGATGTTACCGGTGAACAGCACGCAGTCCTGCAAGCCTTCGTTGCTAACCGTCCTACGCAGCTCCGCCTCGTAGTCGCTGCATTCATCGGGTGTACCGCCGACGATGACCATTTTCAGGTCAGGAATTTGCGTGTGAAGTTGTTTGGCTGCTTCCAAAAAGATGCGTTGACCCTTCCATGGGATCAGCAGCCCGACCAGACCGACGGCAAAGTCATCGTTGCCAATCTGATGTTGTTGACGAAACGGGGTGCCACCGGCATGGATATTGAGCCTGCTTAAATCAATGCCGTCGTAGATAACCCGTCGTTTGTCCTCAGGTACATCCAGATCCGCAAGCGCATCCGATACCCAATGTGATACGGACAGAAAAAGATCGGGCTTGGTGTAGAGCCAGTGTAAAAGTTTGGAGGCTTCTAGGTTGCTGCGAACATGCGCGGCCAGTTTGACCCGCATCATCTTCGCCACCAGTACCGCCGCTCGATTACACAGGGGCTCGTTGTTGGTATGAATGATATGCGGTCGAAAGCAAATTGCCGTCCAAAGAAACTGGATAAAGAACGGCAGGAAATTCCCCAGATCATCGGTGCGCGCAATCAATTGCGAAAGCACAAAGCGCAGGCCGGGGATGCGTGACGGAAAGGTGGCGGCATCCAGTTTGGCGCGCCATCCGACTGTGTCGAAGTGACGATCAGGAATATGCTTCCACGGCACATCATTGGCGATGTCACGATAACGCTCACCGGTGCGCCCGGTGATGAGCAGAGGCTGATAGCGGTTGTAGTCGAGATGTTTAACCAGATGGCGCAGACAGATAATGGCACCGCCATAACCGATGCCATTCTCGACATAGAGTACGCGCTGGGGTTTGCGTTGCATCAGTGAGATCCCATGCCTTGTTTGACTCGGCGCAACTGGTTGATCAATCCGTCAGGTAGTTTGCTCAGCGCGGCATATACCAGCGCACGGGTTGAATAGTGCTCGTTCAAACTGCGACGCAAGGCCGATCTCGCATTGGCCCGATCACCTTGGTCAAAATACCAATACCCCAGATCAGCCCAGGTTCTCGCCACCAGTTGATCGGGGTCAACTCCCTGTTTTTGTAACTCGGCGGCACCACAGTCGCGCAGATGGCTCATCACCTTGGTCAGGTCCTTGAGCAACGGCAGGGTATCACCCGTCGCGTTGTCACCGTGTTTACAGCGCAGCATGCCAACCCAGCCGAGACAGGCAATGGGGTGGGTCATGGCTATTTTTGACCATAACAGAAGATCCTCGCCATAGCGGATCTCGGTGTCGAACAAACCGCGGTCGAGTAATATCTCTTTGCGAGCCAACACTGTTCCGGTCGGTATGAAGTTGGCTTGGGTCAACCTGCGCAGCGCATTGGCGATGGGTGCGCCATTTAACGGCTCAAATTCATCTCGATGACCATGCTGGGTTTGTACGGAGTCCACCAGAATATCGCCCTGCGGGGTAACCTCAGCCATGTCAGCCGCGATCAGCATGAGTTGGGGATGGCGTCGCAGCGCCTCCAGTTGACGCTCGGTTTTCGCGGGCGTCCATTGATCATCGGCATCCAAAAAGGCAATCCACTCGCCTCGAGCTTCACGGACGCCGAGATTGCGTGCCGCAGACGGTCCAGCATTATCCTGATAAAAGTAGCGAACATCATCGCCGAGTGTTTGCGCGATGGTTTGAGTGTCATCACTGGAACCATCGTCAACGATAATGATTTCGTCGATCGTGCAGGTTTGGGCGCGAACACTGGCCACGGCTTTACTCAGAAACGCGGCCGAGTTATAGGCGGGGATCACGGCGCTGATGCGAAAATCATCCGTCACGCGTCTGTACTCCCAACAGTTTGTCGGTGCCAATCACAAGTACGCCCGGGATGATCAACCCGGTGACGATTGCGACGACGCGTAGCTTGGCGTGGCGATACCAAAGGCGCAGCAGAAACGCGCGCAGCTTCGATAGGCCGGATAACCGTTTTAGCGTAGGCCACGTGCTTTGATTGGCGGGCGAGGTTAGCGATTGTTCGGGCGTTTCCAGCCAGCCCCCCAATTCCGCGGATGACAGATAACGACAATTTCCGTGGTTGCTTTCCAGTTGTGTCAGCACCTGATCGAGACCCTGTAAGGAATCGTTACACTCGGTTTCTGAGCGTGTGTAGTTGTAACGATGAGTGCTGATGACTACCGGTAATCCTTGTCGATAGGCACGCATGGCCTGCACCAGACAGCCGTCCGCCTTGCGCCCGTCGACGGGTTCATACATCGCATTGCGGAGCAAATAGAGTTGTCCCGAGCCGGAGTCATCACCCACTCTGATTTCGGACAGGTCTTGTTGATAGGTTCCATCGCCACTGCGACCGGGGCAGCGGTAGCCGGCCGTCTGTATATAACGAATGCCATGCGCGGCCCAAGCCTGTTCGGTCTGTTCATCCCACAAATAACACGGTGCCACGGTGCTGATGCTGGGAATGCCGAAGATGCGCTGAAACGCATCCACCGCATCTTGTACCAGTGTGCGCGTTTGTTCGATGGTCAGCGGGGTTGTGGGTAATGCGCTGCCGTCGACATAGTGACCTTGCAGTGGTGAGTCCAGTGTCTCCCAGTCCCACCAGTCATCTTCATTGAATGCCGCACTGACGCGTGCATCGTTATTTGCCCCCAGACGAGTCAGTGCGCTCAAGTTGAGGTGTTCGATGCCATGCAGTTGTGGCACTAGCGTGCCGTTCTGCATCGCGTCCTTGAAGCTGTGTAACAACGGTTGGTAACCCTGATCAAGATAGCAGCGTATCGGTTCGGCATAGCCATTGCTGCGAATGGCCTGAGTATCGGGAACCGACAACACCATGTCCGCGGTCAGTACGGCCGGGCGACCCTGACTATCGGTATGCCGGAGTAGCAGGGCAGACAGCGCCTCAAACCGGGTTTGGTGGAACTCGCCCCCGGGACCCCAGTCATCGCTTTCGAGCAACACCGCAAGACTGCCAACGTAGGGTTCTCCCCAGGTTTTGCGCAGCAACGCAGACTTCCACCCCCATAGCAGGAGCAGGCAGAGCAGCCAGAAGAGTAAGAGGGTGATTAGGGTCATTAGGCTTGTATCGGTCTATGTGTCTGATTCCTGACATGAATGAGTCCCCTCTTCCAAGGGGAGAAGAAATATATCGTAAGTCGCTACTGCAAGAAAGAAAAAAAGCCAGTTTCGGCCATGGGTATTGGCAATGGGTGCTCGGCGCTGACCCGCCACTGTTGTGGCAGGGTATAGGCATCCAGTTTCTCGATTTCGAGTCCGGCACGGTCGGGAATGGTCCACCAACGGGTGCGTCGGTCGCCACGCTGAATCTCAACCCCGGTACGACCCGACTCGGATAGTGGGGTGACCAGCACATCCGAGGGCAATTGGCCCAGCGAGGGAATCAGCACGACCAAAAATTCATCGTCAGTGGCATCGTGCGGAGGGGACAACTCGACACGCCAGTGGCCCGGTTCCAGTTTTGGTTTTTTGCGAGGGCGTTCCCATACCTTGCCATCTTCATCATAGTTGACGCCGTCAACCAGGAATTCCGCGGCGGGACCGCCGACCACGTTGAGTGAGTATTGTCGCGGTAACACCACATGGGCGAGCAGGCTACCGCCAGAATGTCCTCGTCTGTTTGAGGAGACCACGCTAACGCGAAAGCCATCGGGAGTCAGCAACGGTTGCTCGATGCTATGCAGTAACCAGCGCTTGCGAAAGTGAGCCTGGGTGGATTTGATTTGGTCGTATACCACGATGGTATCCGTACCTTTGTCATAGCCAAAGGTACGCGTATAGCGTTCGACTCGGCGAGTTCTATGTTCAAAGGTACCCGTGCCCGAAAGCTTGTTGGTGTATGCCGGGGTCAAGTCAGCGACCGCAACGGTGAAACCATCTTCTCGCAGCGAATCGAGGATGCTCGCGGTGTGATAGATGTGTTCTTTGTCCTTCCACTCACGAAAATCGATGGGAGCCGATTCCTGTCCCCAGCCAGAGCCAATACGACGTTGTCCACCATCATTCGCGATAATCCTGGTTTTTTTCTTGGCCAGCGACGGTACGGTGTCTGCTTCGTCTGTCACCGTGATCAGGTTGTGCGCAATGCTTTGGTAGGCATAGTTCATGTGATGGTCGGAGCCGTAGTGTGGTCCGTAGACGCCACTGTCGATGGCCAGAGCGCCTCCCTTATAGATAGTGAATGCGCCTTGATCCAAATGCGAATGAGACCAATAATTATCGCCCGCCTTAAATGTGACGTAAGTGGCATCGTCGCTCCAATTACTGCGCGCGACAAACAGACCCAGACCATCGAACCAGGCATCGGTGGGCATGTCTTCGATTGACGTCGGATCGACTAGGTGTTGCAAAGGCAGTGGGCCCCAAGGCCAGGCAGTTATCACATAGGGCTTGGAGCGCCAGAAAGCCGAGAAGGCCGCCTTGTGATTGAATTCAACCGCGAGGGCTTTTCTGGCATCGCTGTCGCGGCCAAGTGCTTGCGCATCACCCCAACGAAATTCGGTGTTATCAGGCCGTTGCCGATAGATCTGAAAGTCGAGGAAGCCCTTGATCCCCGGCACTTCGGCATACAGATCGATGCCGGTGGCATGTAGCCACATATCCGGAATCGTAAACAGGGCGCGACCGATACCGAGACCGACATACTCGCCGCCCTCATGCCAACCACCATTGTTGCCCATGACCTGTTTCCAGGCAGGCACAACCCGGTTCATCAACAGTTCATTGGTAAATGCGACAACAGGTGTCGCTCGTGGGTTTTTGTCATGAATCACGATCGCGACGGCTATCAGCGCTTGCAGTGGGGCGTTATAGAGGGAGACGTTATAGGGTGATAGACGTTCCTTGCGAATTACTCGGATAATATATTCGCCTGCCTTGATGGTTTGAGTCAGAAGTCCGGCACGTTGTTCCTCTGTCCAGTAGTCATATAACCAGTCATAGGCTTTGGCCAGTGGCATGGCCTGATTGTGTCCGCGATAAGTAAAGTCCAGCCGCATGAGTCGCTTGAACAGCTTGTCCAGATCAATGCTATCCGGTGCGAAGGTCGCCTGGTTGATGACTCGATCCAATTGACCCTTGCCCCGACGAGTGTCGCGTTCAAGATGCTTAAAGTAGCTTGGATTATGCTTGCGCAGGATGGCAAGGTCAGCCTCGCTGGGAAGGGGCAGCCTCGGATGGGTGTAACGGAAGGCGTCGAAACTTGCTGGCATCAGTTCCTCGGGTAGTGGGAACATGGTTCGGGTGTTGCTCGCGTCTGCAGTAACAGGCGAATTTTGTGACACCGCGATCAGGCCGATACCAACGACCATCAACGCGAAGATCGAGCCAAACAAAACACGTTGTCCTGATGAGGGGTGCGGGCGAGTGATGACGGGACGGATGAGCGATGCCGAGTGACGTAGCTCCGGGTGCAGCCACGGCAAGGTCCAGGCAAAGACCGGCAGCAGGGCATCGGTGATATCGGGCTGACGTCCGGGAACGTACTGTTGCATCCACTCCAGTCCCAATAGCAGCACAAATATTAAGACCGCGCCCAGCAGCAATATGGCTCGGCGACCGCGAGGTTGTAGCGACATGGTCAAAAAGGCCAGACCAATATAAGGCCAGATGCCGTTGAGGATGTCACCGATACCGACCAGGCTGGAGATGTGATGAGCGAATGGGATCCAGTTGAAACTGTGCATGGCCGCATTGGGGTCGTTCACTCCGCGCAACGTCTCCGTCACGACTGCGGTGAACAACAGGACGGCCGCGTAGCCAATGATTCGGCGCGTTGGGTGGGCGCGTAACAGGGTCGCGACCAGTAGGCCAGCCATTAGCCCAACCAGCGCCTCTGCGGATAATTCTCGACTGACGACAGGGATTTTGAGTACCAAAACGCTCACTGCAAACACCGCAAACCATCGGATTGCGCCCCGCTGGTTAATCAGAATGATGCGGCTTATCAGGGCCAGACTGGCGATGTTTAGCAGATAGACAGCGGCTTGGCTGGTATCAAACAGTTGTGGTGTCTGCAGGGTTTGCCACAGCGTTCGTAAGCCATCTTTAAGCAGGCCGAGATCGAATGAGGGTACCAACGGACTGAGTTGCGACAACACCCATAATGCCAGCACCAGAATCCCCAGGTCGGCTTGGCGACCTGGTACGAACCAGCACTGACGTCGTGCCAGCAGATAACGGCCAAACACGCCCTCGGTTCGCATGATGCCTTGCAGGCAGGCGCCGATCAGACTGCCACTGCCGTTGAGTGCAATATCCATCGGCGACGAAACGCGTCCTGGCAGGAACATTTGCAGGTACTCAACGCTGGCGCTGAGCAAGGTGCCCAGCAGCGTCGTCAGCAGAATTGAGCTTAGTAGCCCCATTCGACGATAGAGGATGCGGGCCAGCAACAACCCGAATGGCATAAACACCAACACATTAACAATCAGGTCGCCGGTACCAAAGTAGCGCGGCCACTGCATGGCTAAATAGGTTTGCAGGTTGCCCGCATTCCAGTCCCATTCCTGTAACGGAAACAGGGTGCCGTAGATCAGCAGTAAGGTATACGCCAGCAGGACATAGAGGATCACCGTCGACACCGGACGGTTGCGTTGTGATGACGCGGCGGATGCTTGTTGTGACTCAGGCATGGCGGTATGGTTGATGCGACGGCCTGGCTCGGTTTGTGTGCAGAAATCCGGGCTAGCGATTGATGATACGGAAGTGTAACAGGATGAACTGGATGATTCGGACGTTTTTGGGGTTGTTTTTAGCGCTATCGCTGACGCAGCCGGTTTACGCGCAGACGCTGGCGGATACGTTGGACGGTGTGCGTGACAGCATCGTCGGAATGGGCACGTTGATGCCATCGCGGTCTCCAAAAACCAAGCTGGGTGGTACGGGTTTTGTGGTGGGTGATGGTCGGCATGTCATCACCAATGCGCATGTGCTGGAAAAGAATCCGGATGTCGCGCACAACGAAACACAAGTGATATTGGTGGGGAGCGGCAAAGGTGCCAAGGCTCGCAAGGTAACGATTGTTGCGATTGACCGGGAGCATGATCTGGCATTGCTGAGCTTTTTAGGCAAGCCCTTGCCCGCGCTGAGGTTGGCGAGCGATGACTTTATGCGTGAAGGCATGGAGATCGCGTTCACCGGGTTTCCGATTGGATTGGTTCTGGGAATGTATCCGGTAACCCATCGCGGCATTATCTCCGCGCTGAGTCCGATCGTGATCCCGCAGCGAACGTCGGCGAGCTTGACGCCGGAGGTGATCCGTCGTCTGCGTGATCCGTATCTGATCTATCAGCTGGACGCGACCGCCTATCCGGGGAACAGCGGTAGTCCGGTCTACAATCAGACCACTGGTGAGGTGATCGCGGTGATTAACAAGGTGTTGATAAAGGAAACCAAGGAGGCCATTTTAGAGCGTCCGAGCGGTATTACTTATGCGGTGCCCGTGCGCTATGTGCGACGGTTATTGGCGTCCAATTCTGTGGGTATCGAGTAGTTTTCCATGCACAAACCTAGTGTCGATGCACTTTACACCTGACGGATCTCACCCATAGTTTCCATAACTATCTGTTTTATATGTAAAAATGTGTATGTCGCAGGCGAAATCTGGTCTTTTTGACGACCGGTGAAGACAAATGCCCGAGCGGGTGTCGACCGATTTTACAGTTTCGTCGAATGGCCTCGGCTAACCAATCTTAACTCGCTGATAACTATGAATAATTTTCACGGCATGGAATATGCGTAGTAATTTAGGTATTCGATGGCTCGGATCGCTGTTGTGTGCCGGTTTTAGTGCGCAAGGGGTTCTGCCGAAAGCTAGGTGAATAGTTCTCGCGTTCTGGACAGGTTATTATTGGCACTGGCCTGAAGCTATCCGGCGGTGAAGGAATAGGATATGGCAAAGGATAAATCACACAATCAGCGTCCTGAGGAAGGGGCTGAGGGTAACAATGCTGTGGGCACAGATCAGCCTGATTCCACACGACGCAAACTGACCAAAGCGGGCCTTGTCGCGCCGGTTATTATGACCTTGGCGAGCACACCGGTTTGGGGTGCGAATTGTACGATGTCAGGGCAGATGTCTGGCAACCTGTCGAATCCCGCCGATGACTGTGGTGGTCAGGGTTGTACCCCAGGATTTTGGTGTAACAGCGAGGGTTCGTGGCACCCTGATTTTCCAACCGATGCCTTGTTCAACGATGTATTTATGACGAATGCCTTTCCAGGGTGTACCTTGTTTGAGGTCGTCTGCCAGGTTGATGACAGTCTGCCAGACTGTGAAATGAATGTTCCTGGCGGTTGCTCGCCACAAAATACCTGCGAAAATCTTCTTCGCCAGTTGGGCTTTCACGCGGTAGCGGCGTTGCAGAATTCCGCATCATCAGTCAGTTACGACTTGACGATTAACGAAGTTATCAGCGGATTTGTGAATGCGTACAATGAGGGCAGTAAAGCGGCATTTGAATCTTCCAAGAACGCATTTGCCAGTTTCAATGAGCAGGGCTGCCCATTAGCCAACGACAATAGCTTCTGATTCCGAGCTTGTGACTTACACCAAGTCCCGAATAATACGCCGGATATGAATTCCGGTACCCACCGCTGGTCTGTCTTACCTGATACGGTTCTTCATTGGTATTGCGCCGATGATGAAACGCTCGTTTATTATGAGCAGGCAGGTACCACGCATCTTTTGACGGCGACTTCTGCGGAAGCCCTACGCTTTCTCGAATACAACGAAGCGAATATTGGTGAACTGGTGGCCGTGGTGAGCCAGACGCTGACGCTGGATGTGGACGGTGACGATGAGTTTTTCTTCTTGATGGAAGCGCTGGTCGAGCAGTTGCAGAAGCTGGGCCTTATTGAGGCCTGTGCGCATTGAACGTCGCCGCCTTGGGTGCTGCGGAATTACGCAACCGTCTGCACGGTGACGGACTTGTGTATCGAGTAGGGCCGTATGCGGTGCGACTGCGATCGTCTATCGATCAGGTCCTGTCGGCATTTTCCTGTCTCTACGCGGACTACCCTGTTGAGCCCGATGATGGGTTCGCCGATTTTCATGTCTATGTTCACCGACCGCAAAATTTGCGTCGCTGGTATCGACCCCAGGCGATTTTCGAGTTTGACGGCAAGGTTCCCTTCAAGCCATTGCCCTTCAGTCAGTCCTATCCGTTTTTTGAGTGGGGCTTGAACTGGTGTGTTTCCAATCACATCAGTAATCATTTGATTATTCATTCTGCAGTCCTCGAAAACCGCGGTCAGGCGGTCGTGATGCCGGGCAATCCTGGGGTGGGAAAGAGCACTCTGTGTGCGGCATTAATGCTGCGGGGTTGGCGCTTGCTGACGGATGAGCTCGGCATGTTGTCGGTGGATGATTGTTTGTTCGCGCCGGTGCCACGCCCCGTGAGTTTGAAAAACAATTCGATCGACCTGATCGCGAACTTTGCGCCCGAGGCGGTGATCGGTCCGCGGTGTGAAGACACGGTCAAGGGGACGGTTGCGCATGTGCGTGCACCGGCAGACAGTGTGGCGCGTGCGGCCGAGAAGGCCACGCCGCGATTAGTGGTGTTGCCGCAGTATGTAGAAGGTGCCAACGCGCAGTTGATTCCGCTGTCACGACCAGAGGCCGCGATGCAGATTGCCGGCAATACATTCAACTACAGTCGTTTGGGCCTGCAAGGATTTGCAACGTTGACCCGCATGATCGATGGTTGTCGCTGTTTTGAGTTTCGCTACAGTCGTTTGGATGACGCCATCGATACCTTTGAGCAGTTGCTTGTCGGGGGTGAGGGTTAGTGTCCTTGCCCCCGGTATTGTTGGTCAATATTTTACGCAACCCCGAGTTGTGTCGCTCGTTGTCCCTGCGCGAATGGGATTTGTTGATTCGTCAGGCGCGCCGGTCTGAACTGCTGGCGCGGCTGCACCATATTTTTGCGTGCAACGAGCTGATTGAGACCATCCCCGAGGCACCGCTATTGCATCTGGACTCGGCCCGTTTGATCGCAGACCGACATGCGGTTGCAGTGCGCTGGGAGGCCAAGCAAATAGCGATCGCCCTGCACGACAGTGGTGTGGCCCCGATTTTACTCAAGGGGGCTGCCTATCTGATTGGGGAACTACCACCTTGTTTTGGTCGTGTGTTTAACGATATCGATATCATTGTTCCGGTGGAACGATTGGGTGAGGTAGAGTCAATCCTGTTTCTGCACGGTTGGGCCAGTTACGGCATGAGCGACTACGACAAGGAATACTACCGTCGTTGGATGCACGAGATTCCTCCACTGCGACACGTCAAGCGCAAGACGGTCATTGATGTGCATCATCGTATATTGCCGCGCACCTCGCGCAGCCAACCGAGCTCAGACAAGTTATTGGCAGCCGCAGTAACGCTCGATGAGAAAACCGGCGTCAAGGCCTTTGCACCGATCGATATGGTATTGCACAGCGCTTGCCATCTATTTTATGAAGGTGAATTCGATCATGGTCTGCGTGATCTTGTCGATCTGGACGCATTGCTGACTGAATTTTCATCCCGAGGAGATAGTTTCTGGAGCGATTTGATGGACAGAGCCGATGAGCTGGAATTGTTGCGACCCTTGTTTTACGCGCTGCGATACACCCGAGATATTCTTGGGACCTCGATTCCGGGTTCTGTCAGCGGTGGTGGGGTGGGCACAAGTTTTATCGGTGCGAGGTGGATGGATAGTTTATTTCACCGCGGGCTTATGCCAGATCACGCCAGTTGTAATGATAGCTTTACGGGCATAGCTCGTTGGTTGCTGTTTGTGCGGGGGCATTACTTACGTATGCCGTTGAGGTTGTTAGTGCCTCATTTGGTGCGCAAGGCGTTTGTTGAGGATATGAAAAGTTGATTTTAGACTGGTAGAACTAGTAAGCGAGTTGGGTCGAGAGGTGTAGAGAGAACGATCTCAAAACTCGCTGTGAACCCTCCCGGACGAAATCAATGGACTCTCTACATTAGAGACTTCTAATCGCCGCCAGCCAGTTTCTTCTCCCAATCAAGCGAGGTCTTGACGATAAAGTCGAGGTCATCGTGCTGTGGGGTCCAGTCGAGGACTGAGTGGATGTGATCAACGGCTGCGATCAGTGCGGGTGGATCACCCGCACGACGGGGTTCCTCGATGACCTTGATGGGCGTGCCGTTGACCCGGTTTACCGAGTCAATCACCTCGCGTACGCTGTAGCCGTGGCCGTAACCGCAGTTCATGGTCTCGGATTGACCGCCATCGCGAAGATAATCGAGTGACTTGATGTGGGCGCTGGCGAGATCATCGACGTGGATGTAGTCGCGTACGCCGGTGCCATCGGCGGTTGGGTAATCGGTGCCAAATACATAGAGCTGTTCGCGTTTTCCGACTGCGACCTCAGCTGCTACCTTGATCAGCAGGGTGGCTTTTTCGGTGGATTGACCAATACGATTCTCCGGGTCTGAGCCGGCCACGTTGAAGTAGCGCAACGCGACGTAGCGCATATCGGTGGCGAAGGCCAAATCCCGTAACATCCACTCGGTCATGAGCTTGGATGTGCCATAGGCGTTGATGGGCGACAGTGCGGCTTGTTCGGTACACTGATCGCTATCAGGGACACCATAGACGGCGGCAGTCGATGAGAAAATAAAGTGTTTTACTCCGGCCGCAGAACAACACTCCAACAGGCTGCGTGAGTTGCAGGTGTTGTTGCCGTAGTATTTGAGCGGGTTACTGACCGACTCCGGTACGATGGTGTGGGCGGCAAAGTGAATCACCGATTCGACGTCGTAGTCGTGCAGCAGTTTGGTGACCAGTTCTTTGTCGCCGGTATCGCCTACGACAAGGTCGCCATGCAACACCGCGCTTTCAAAGCCGGTCGACAGATTGTCGAGAATCACGATGCGCTCGCCAGCTTCTCCTAATTGACGAACGACGTGGCTGCCGATGTAGCCAGCACCGCCGGTGATGAGAATACCTTTCTTAGCCATATTATTTTCCGTTGGGAGCCACTCTATTGAGGCAGAGTTTTTTTGCTCTGTTGGCGGCATTATCGGCTAATTTCATCAAAACCTGAAATGGAAACCCTATGCCTATATCCATAACACCGCTGTTTTTCGGCGTCACCGCTCCGGATCATGCGGAGGGTGATGGATGCCATCCAATGTTGCAGGTGCAGCAGGGATCTACCACGGGAAACGGCAACTTTCAGGCCCCCAGCGTGTTGATTTTCCGCGGCGACGCCAAGTAGCCGGTATGAAACCTCTCAAGCTTCCACGCCGATCAACCGCTAAGCACGGTATCGCGTCCCCGTTGAATTTGGTGGTGGACGGATGATGTCGGTTTTCCGGTGCGTGGATGCCCGGGAAGTTTAGGTTATACAGCCGATTATAGATGATTTTAAGGAGTGGTAGAAAATGGCGAAAATTCTAGCGGTAGACGATTCAAGGTCAATGCGTGAGATGGTGAAGTCTGTACTTCAGCTTGAGGGGCATGAGGTTTGGGTCGCCGAAGATGGGGTTGAGGCGCTTAAATTTGCGCGAGAGAATGTGGTCGATGTGGTTTTGAGCGACATCAACATGCCGAATATGAACGGCATCAGTCTAGTTGCCAAACTCCGCCGAGTCGAAAGTTATGCCAATACGCCAATTGTGATGCTGACAACGGAGAGTTCGGATTACAAAAAGGGCAAAGCCAAAACTATGGGCGCAGATGGCTGGCTGCAGAAACCCTTTGATCCTGAGCGCTTGATCAAGGCCGTCAACGTAATGTTGACGCGCAGCTAACCCTGAAACGCTTTTCCGCCACTGCCTAGCATGGATGCAGGGTATTTATCGTATTCCCTTCTCCTGCGGTTGTTGATACCGCTTTTCTGAATTCCTTGGCCTGATACAATACCTCCTGGTTTTTAGATTGGGGAGTTGGCTATGCAGATCGCGTGTCTGGATCTGGAAGGGGTACTGGTACCGGAGATCTGGATCGATTTCGCTGAGCGCACTGGCATTGAAGCCTTACGCGCGACCACGCGCGATATTCCGGACTACGACGTGTTGATGCGGCAGCGACTCGATTTGCTCGCCGAGCATGGGTTGGGCCTGCCGGATATTCAGTCCGTTATTGATGATATGGGGCCGCTGCCGGGCGCATTGGAATTCGTGAACTGGCTACGAGAACGTTATCAGGTGGTTATTCTGTCGGATACCTTCTACGAGTTTGCGGCACCGTTGATGCGTCAACTGGGTTATCCAACCATTTTGTGCCATCGATTGGAAGTGGACGGGCAGGGCAAGGTGGTGGATTATCATCTGCGTCAGGTCGATCCGAAACGCGCATCGGTGAAGGCGTTTCACGGACTCAATTACAAAATCATAGCCACCGGTGATTCGTATAATGACACCACCATGCTGGCGGAAGCGGATGCCGGAATTTTGTTTTGCCCACCGGATAATGTGATTGCCGAGTTCCCCGAGTTTCCTGTTGCGAAAAACTACGATGAGTTGCGAGCTGAATTTTCGAAGGCCAGCGAATCACTGTGATCGCACCCATCGTGAGTGATACTGATCCAGGCAATGAAGAGGTCCTAGGGGTTGTGTTGGCCAATCTGGGCACCCCGTCCGCGCCGACTACCGAAGCCGTTCGAGAGTACTTAGCCGAGTTCCTGTGGGATGAGCGCGTGGTGGACATGGCGCGTTTGCCCTGGTGGTTGATATTGCACGGCTTCATTTTACGTTTCCGCCCAAAACCGGTGGCTCGTAACTATCAAAAGATCTGGACCGATCAGGGTTCACCGTTGCTCGCGATTTCCCGCGATCAGATCACGGGATTGCAGGCGGTATTGTCCGCGCGTTTGTCCGTGCCGGTAAAAGTCGTATTGGGTATGCGCTATGGCAAGCCGACTATTTACTCTGCGTTGGCCGAATTAAGATCCATGCGCGTGAGTCGCATCGTTGTGGTGCCGATGTACCCCCAATATTCGACCACCACGACCGCATCGGTGGTGGATGTGGTTACCGATATTAGTCAGACTCATGCGCTGGACGCAGAAGTGGCGATCGTCGAGTCCTACTACAGCGAAGCCGAGTACATCAGTGCTTTGGCCGCCTCGGTGCAGGAAGCGTACCGCGATGCATCGGATGATTTTTTGCTGATGTCGTTTCACGGAATCCCGCAGCGCATGGTTGACAAGGGCGACCCTTACTATCGACATTGCGAGACAACCGCACGACTGTTGGCAGATGAGTTGGGCCTGAAAGCATTACAGTGGCGACTGACGTTTCAGTCGCGTTTCGGGCGCGAAGCCTGGCTGTCCCCCGCAACCGACAAAGTGCTTCGCGAGATACCCGCTCAGGGCATCAAGAATGTCTCCGTTATCTGCCCGGGGTTCTCGGTCGATTGTCTGGAGACGTTGGAAGAAATCGCAATGCAGAACCGTGATGTGTTTCTGCAAGCGGGCGGCGAGCGCTTTCGTTATATCCCCGCACTGAATGATCGTCACGATCATATGGAAGCACTGGCCAGTATTATCTGCCGTCATCTCTAGTAAGAGGCCGCGGCTTCACGCCTAATACTCCGCGACGCTCTCGCCTTCGGCCGGCACTACGCCGATGCGAACTCGCAACTCATCGCCGGGATCGTATTTGGTGTGAGTGGTATAGCGATGACCTTCGTAGGAATAGGTTACGTTATAACCAACGACCTTATCGACCTGATGAGAGCTATAGGTATCGTTGCAGACACGTGTGGTGACGCGGCGGTGATGACGTTCATTGGTGTGACCAATGTCACGTCCGATGGTGCCACCGAGTAACGTGCCAACAACGGTCATGGCATTGCGGTTACTTTTCTTCGATACCCCATTGGCAATGGCTCCGCCGAGAACTGCACCGAGGATGGTGGGGGTTGCAGAGTGATGGCCATGTGAGGGCACGGAACGCGTTTCATAGCCGCATTCCTGGTGCGGGGTTTCGATGGTGATGGTTTTGATGATTGGATCGACGTGCTCGACGTCCGCGTAGTCGTAGTAGTAAGCCGCGCTTTGCTTATGGCCGGCGAAGCTGGCGCTGGATGCGAACACGGCGGCAATAGTCAGCGCAGATATCAGTGTTTTCGTCGTTTTCATGATGATCTCCTGTTTCTCAGAGCAAGTTTCCTAATGTCTGGTTACAAGAATACAGCCCCAAGATGAACCCATCCTGAACGGGATACAAGCCGGAAAATCAGGGCAAACCGGGATTTCTGGGCAAGCCGGGGTGGGGTAGTATCAAGCTGGCTTGATCATGCTTTGCTTGGAGAATCGCTGCTATGGAGATTAAAACTTTGGCACCGGCCGTATCACTCGGCAGATGTCGGATTATTCGGTTTTGAGCGTGCGTGGTAGAAATTGACAGATCTTCAGGGTGTTCTTCTTCCTGTTATTGGGTGTTGTGTCTTCGCGAACCGATGTAGAACAGGTTCGCTGCATGGTTAATTATTAGTATGGATGCCAACGAATCGGGTATTGGTAATACCATGCGATTTTTATTCCATGGCGATAAAACGATGACTTGAGGAGGGTTCTAGTAATCGGGAAAAGGTGTTTTTAAAGAATACTGACAAACGAGGGGGGTGTCAGGCGACTACCCAATCGACTCCAGCACGACACGATGCAGTTTCAACACACCCTGCTCAGAATATTCTCGGTAGGCAACGATTTCCTTGCGTACCATATCCAGCATGTCGGGGCGCATGATCTGGCGTAGTTTTTCATCGTGGTGATCTATTTGCCCCAGAAAGTAATCGTAGGTGGGTACTAGGTCGGCGGAATGGTCGTGACAGGCGGTGATGCGGAAACGTTCGTCAGCGGCGGTTTCGATTTGCTCGAGCATGGTAAACCCGACCCATGGCAGGTCTTCAGTCAGGCGTTGATAGTCGGCCTCACGTTGTGGGTTGGTGAGAAAATCATAATCAATGGTGAGTTCCTGTAAATACACCTTGCCGCCGGGGACCAGTCGTTTGTGCAACCAGGCGATCAGTCGGTCGAGTCGCTTAGCGACCAGTCCGACCCGGTTCTCGTGTAGTGACCCCAGATGCGATAGCACCTCGACAATGCTGATATAGTCATGACGTGCATACCGATCACCGTGATCTTCCTCGAAGTCTTCCCATGATGTGTGTACGACTTCAATGCCTTTGTCGGTGCAAACCTGTTGTTCGTACGGGCTGATGGTGATGCCGAGTATGTCTGCGCCGCGCTTTTTCGCTTCCAGCAGCAGATGACCTCGACCGCAGCCTATATCGAGCATGCGCTTGCCCGTCTCGACCTGAAGACAGTCATCCAGTAGAAACTGATTGCGCTTGGCATAAGCCTCGTTGATATTATCCGTATCCTTGAAGTAGGCGGTGGAATAGGTGCCTGACTCACCTAGTACCAGGTTCATGGCTTCTTCCGGTACCGATGTGTATTCGTTGTCTTCGATACGCTTTCGGCGCGCGTTCTCGACCATGTCGAAATTGGGATCGAGGCTGTAGAGGTAACCTTCGACGGTAATCAAGGTCAGAAAGATATTGGTGTATCCCGCACGAAGTTCCAGCTTGTGTCGGGCGAGTACGCCAAGCAATTGATTGAACATGACCGCAAATTTCGGATGGCCGTTAGTGAGTCGATATTGTTCGTCGATGACGGTAAACGCCGAACGAAATGCGTGTTCGCGATCTTCTTTGGTGACGGTCTCGGTCTCGGTCGCGGTCGCGCGAGGGCAGGCGAGGTAGTCAAGAAAATACTCGGTCGCAAACTCGTAGTAGCCATCAATAATTGAATAGTAAAACGTGATGATATGGTTGCGATCGATCTGCGGGATGTCATGAACCAGACCCAGATCAATCAATACGATCTGCGCGTCTGCATTCCAAAAGAAGTTTCCTGGGTGCAGGTCGGCATGGAACAAACCACGAATGAAGATCATGGTGTCCAACAGTCCGTCGAGACGTTTAGCGAGGGTGGCGCCGTCGACTCCCAAGGTGGCGTAGTTATCAGGGTGGGTGGCCTCGACGAACTCGGTGACCAGCACGTTGCTGGATGAGATAGCCATGTACACCTGTGGGATCACAACATCGCGGTCTTCACGATAGGCTTCAGCGAAGCGGAGAAAGTTGTTCCCCTCGTCAGTAAGGTCAGTTTGTGACAGTAACAAACCCTGTAGCTCAGCGATCATTCCGACAATGTTGGCGGCACGAAGATTGCGCGAGAAAAGGGCGCCGCTGCGAACCAGAAAGAAAATTAGATGAAAGTTCCCCTCGATTCGGCGGCGTACATTGGGTCGCAGTATTTTTACTGCGACCGACGTACCATCTTTTAGGGTTGCACGATGCACTTGGGCAACGGAGCCGGCGGCAATGGACTCATGGTCAAACTGGCTGAATACCGAATCAATTCCGTCTGGATAGGCGGCATCGAGAATACGGCGAATCGCCGCGGGATTCTCGGGTGGAACCTGCTCTCTGAGTTGCGCAAAGGCGGCGAGATAGTCTGGGGACAATACATCTTGTCGAGTACTAAGAACCTGCGCGAGTTTGATGTAAACGGGTCCTAGCCGAACCAGAAGGTGTCCAACAAATGCAGCGAGCGCGCGGCGCCTAAATAGATAAAGCAACAGCATCGCAGGAAGATGGATTAGTAATACCAGCGTGGTGATGATTACGCTGAATAAAGTACGCAAAAATTGCATAGTCAAAAAGTCTCGTGATTGCCGTCAAAGATTGGTTGCTGCTCGCTCATCCATCTCTGCCAGTACTGTCAGGTCGCACTGTAATTATTGGCAGTGTGTCGTTGGCATGCCGAAACCAAAATTATACAAGCTATTGATTTAAAAACCAATTAGACATTGGCATAGGGATTGCAATGAGAAAGCTAACAGCGCAACGCTGGGAATCAAGTGTAGTCAACGGGAGGTTTTGGTTGAACCCTGAGGGGTTCGATCAAGGCCTCCCATTTTTTATCTGTTCGGCCAACGGTCGGTATTGCAGGCCGTAAAACATTTCCAGATAGCGCGCCGTCTCGTCACGTTCCAGGTCGGTGACATACTTCCAAAAACCGTAGATTCGTGACAGCGTCATCATTCGCTCGGCGTACAGCTTCCAAGTGTAGCGCTCCTCAATTCGACGTATGCCTGCGCCGGAAACGTCATCCCAATGCGTGGGTTCTTCTTTGCAGTCACTGAAGAAACGGGTAAGGATTGCCGCGCAGTCTTCACCATGATTCGGATCAATGTGAAACCCGGAGACCTTGTCTTCGATGATTTCCAGTGGGCCACCATAACGTGTGGCGAAGGTCGGCAGCCCCGAGGTCATGGCCTCGATAACGGTTAGACCAAAGGCCTCAAACAGCGCCGGTTGGACGAACACCCCGCGATGATCTGCCAGCCATCGATACAGCTCTCCAGACAATGATTTTTCCAAATGCACGCCGAGCCAACGAACATGGCTGTCGAGATTGTGTTGATCCATTACTCGGTGCATGTGATCAATCTGGGCCTGTTCTTCGCGGTCATCGGAATGCTCACGGTTAACGTGGCCCGCAATCACCAGAAGATTAGCCGACTCTTTTAGTTCTTCACTATTGGCATACCAGTCCACCAGTCCGGTGATATTTTTTATCCGATCGAGCCGAGCCATGGTGAAAATAATGGGTTTATCACGTTCTGAGAACTGGCCACGTGCATTGTCGGCAGCGCCACCGAAAACCAATTCCTTAATCCGCTTATGCAGTCCACGCAGGCGCTGATCGTCACAGGTGTAGGGGAAGTAAATACCGGTATCCGCTCCGGGAGAAACGATATTGAACTTGGGGTCAAAGGCATCAATGCCGTTTACGACTCGATACAGGCCGGGCATGGTGAACGATGAGTAACTTTCGTATTGCCCCACACTGTCGTCGCGCCCCGCAATCTCCTGATAGGAGCTGGTGATGATGAAGTCAGCGGCATTCATTGCAATCAGATCGGCGGTAAACTGGCAGGCGAAGTGATATTCCTCATCATTTTCGCGCCAGTAAAGATCCGAGTGCAGATATTTTGTTTTCTCCAATGCGTGTGCAATGTTGCATTGGGTAACGCCGAGGCGGCGAGCGAGCAGGGTGGCAACAAGATTGCCGTCAGAGTAGTTGCCGACGATCAGATCAGGCCGCGAGCCAAGTTCGGCGAGTAATTCTTGACCGGTGTCTGATGCGAACTGTTCGAGATAGGGCCAGATTTCAAATCGCGAGATCCAGTCCTGCATGATGCTGCCATCGTCATCCCGAAACGGGATGCGCAAAATGCGCGCATGCTGGGTTCCCATGATCGGTTCGATGCGCTGATTGCAGGTAGTATCGCCCGCGTTGGGTATGAGGCGTGTGATGACAACGATGTCTGGTTCGATGTCGAGCCCTCGGTCGGCCAGACGTTGGCGCATTTCCTTTTCCAGTGCCTTGACCTGGTCAAGGATATAAACGACCTGTCCACCCGTATCGGGCAGGCCGAGCACATTATCCTGTCCAAAATAACCGTGCGGTGACAGGATCGCAAGACGAAAGATCATCGGGATCCCGCCCAGAAACCGCTCCAGCGCAACCGGCTCCGGGGCTTCGAGTATGTCGGCGAGCAAATCTAGGTTGATACGAATATCACTGGCATTACCACCCCATCCGGGTTCAAAGCCCAGCGTCTGCATGGCATGGGAAAACTCAGACCATGGCGTCGACTCGGCGTGTTGGGACAGCAAATCACGCGCAGCACGCAGGGCGCGACGTAGTGCATCGACATCTTTTAGCCGATTGTTCAGCATTAGCTGTTGACCATCGTATTCATGCACAGTCAAAAATTCGAGCAGTCGCTGGTCGCCTTTATCAATGTTGCGAAACAGGTCACTGGACAGACGGCGATTCAGAAACTCGACGCCACGTCCGATCGATCGCGCCTCCTTGAGTTTCGGAAAGTTCCGATTGAACGGGCGCATATCGATTTCCAGAGGAAATCGTGTTTGATGATCATGTTTGCTAAAGCGGTTTTCTTTTAGGGCGAGGAAATTGGAGACATCAATCAGTTCGTGTTCCATGGTTTCGCAATGAAAGCGGACGTAGGTCCAGCGTGCGACCCGTGTCCTCACGGCCAGGCATAGCCAGGGCGCATCAATGATCGCTTCCTGTGTTGCAGCGATCACATGGGCGAGGGGAGAGTCGATCAATGTTGGGTTATTGGTGTCATTGGCGAACGCCTCAAAGATATCCCACAGGTCGGAACGTAGCAGGAACGGACGTTCAGTATCCAGATACTGGCGCAGTAGCAGGTATACAATCTCCCGCTGTTGTTCAACGTAGTCTTGGAACGCCTCGATCATGTCGTTTTACCTTCGTCATCCGGTACTTGAATGTCACCGAGGAAATCATAATAGTTCATTCCATCGACAATGCCGTTGGCGTACTCATTGTCGGAGAAAAAGATTCGTGAGCGGCCGCGCAGTCGATCAAGTTCGGGGCTGTAGTTGCCAACCACGACACCCAGTGTGTCGCCGCAGAGCATTTCCTCATCGTTACCCGAGTCTCCAGCGACCAAAAAACGTTCCGGAGCAAGTCCCCATTTCATGCCGAGATAACGCATCGCGAGGCCCTTGGATGCACGAATGGGCAACAGATCAAGGTAGGCCTGATGGGAATAGATAACCTTGGCATGCAGGTTCTGTAACCGCAGGGCATGGACAATTTCGCGCACGCTGGGCATCTTCTTCGGGTCGACGTCATAGCTGATTTTGTACGGACGTTGACTGTCTCTGCTTTGCAACTTCAGGCCCTTGAATCGTTTCATGATCTGGCGCAGTGCGATCGGGTCCCAGCGATAATCAATTTGTCGGCTCCAGGTCTTGTCTTTGGTGATCTGCTCGCCGTAATAGATTTCGCTGCCTACACAGGTGATCATTACATCCGGTATGGGCAGTTTCCATTCATCCAGAACCTCTAGAGTGCTGTTGATATTGCGACCCGTGGCGACACCAAAGCCGACCGGGTGACGCGACGACCGGATTTCATTCAGCAGTTGGTTTAATCCCAGACGGTCGCCAAGCAAGGTGCCATCGATATCACACACCAGCATACGATCTACCGTGGGTAGCCGATTTTTGCGTAGGGGTGTCAGTGTTTCTTGAGTCTCGGCAAGTTTTGTTATCGCTTTGATGTAGGACTTGGCATGACCCGGCCACGAAAAATGCCGATGCACACCATCAACGCCATTGCTTGACCATCGATGCCACTGTGCAGAATCTTCCATGGCAGTGATCAACGCGTCGGCAATGCCATGGGTATCCAGCGGATCGATTAGCAGGCCGTTGTTACAGTGTCGGATGATGTCTGTGGGGCCGCCATCGTTGGTGGCGACAATGGGCAGACCACTGGCGGCGGATTCAATCAGCGTAAGACCGAACGGTTCGGTCAGGGCTGGATTCACAAATACCCCTCGGCGCTGCGCTGCTAGTTGGTATAACAACGGAATGTCTTCGGGTTGGTGATGCTTGGGATAGGCAACCGAACCATACAAGTCGTAGCCATCAATCAGTGCTAATAGTGAAACCAGCACCTTGCGTGCACCTTTGTCCATGCGTGCAACCACGTCGCGATTACCCGCGACGATCACCAGATTTGCGATGCTGCGCAGCTTGGGGCTTTCCCCGTAGGCCTTGACCAGATTGCCCAGATTCTTGCGTTCATCGGCACGTGCGATGGCCAGTATCATGGGTTTTTCAGGTGCCTTGAGAAAACGATCCACATTCGCCTGAATACTGGAGCGTTGAGCCTTTTTTCTGGGCGGACAGAATCGACTCAGATCGATGCCAGGGGGGATTACGTTGATGCGCTCAGGTTGATAGTTGTCGTAATCGGCGTATTGATCGCGAACCTCTTGCTGGGTGCTGGCCACAATCATGGTGGCGTTCTCCAGAGTTTGTTCCTCCGCCTCGATGCGTTGACGAATCTTGTATTGGTTTTCGATTGTTGAGATCTTGGCACCGCGGTCATGCAGACGGCGCATTTTGTCGCGACCGAGTGAGTGGCCTGTAAATATCAGCGGTACACCCAGCAGCGAGGATAGCTGTGCGCCGACATAACCCGCATCGGCATAATGCGCATGAATAATGTCCGGAACCCGGCCCACTTGACGGATGTACTGCAATGCATGGTCGGCGAAGCTGTCCAGATGCGGCCACAATACTTCCTTGCGCAGATAGCGACGTGGGCCACAGGGCAGTCGGATGAGATTGGCGCCCGTGGCCAACGACTCGTTGGGTTCGGCGTAACCCGCATCAACCTTGCGGTCGAATATCTGGCGGGTCAGCAGGTCAACTCGCCCCACTTCCCCCCGCGCGGCCAGTGCCCGGGTTAGTTCCACGACATACTGGGTTTGTCCCCCGGTATCGGCGTCTCGACCCAGTTCAAGATCATGGCTGCGAATCAGCCCATGAACGCTAATGAGTAGCAGGTATAACCCATCTTCGTTGGTATTCGGCTTGCGGGTAGAAATGGTGGTTTCCCCGAACTGCGATCAGTTAGTCCATTGTGACCTAAATTGCTGATGCAGCGATAGTTTTTGGTTCCCTATCTACTATGTCGTACGAATCCCCCAAGTCTTTAGCTGGCGGGCGTATAACTCGGCATCTTCGGCGGTCGCGCCGCGCTGAGCACAAACCCGAGAGGCGAACGCAGTGGCCCGCTGCAGGGTGTCGCTGAGATCCCAGTTATTCAGAATGCCGAGAATAATCACCGAGCTAAAGGAGTCGCCAGCGCCGACGGTATCCTGCAACGAATCAACTGGCACCGGTTCTGCGCGGGCAATTCCAGCTTGGCCGAGGCCGAAAGCGCCCCGGACACCGCGTGTGATGATCAGGAGTTCGAGCTCGTGTACCCGAGCAAAATTATTCGCGAGTGACTCCCAGTCTGCATCCGAATCCGGCGATGTGCCGGACAATTCAACCAGTTCGTCATCATTGAGCTTGGCCCAGCGGGCGGCATCAAGCATGGCGATGGCTTCCGACTTGTCCCACCAGGGATCACGCAGGTTAACATCGACAAAGGGTTGCAATTGGTATTGCTGAATCAGGCTGGCGAGGGCGCTGCGCGATGAGGGGTCACGCAGGGCGAGACTGCCGTGATAGATCAGCGCACGGTTGTCGCAGGCCACGTCGGTTGCCTGTATGTGATCGTAGGCCTGATTGGTAACGATCTCGTAACTGGGTTGCCCGTTGTCGAGTGTGACCTGAACCGTACCGGTGGCATGTTCGGCATCGGTTTGCAGGCCTGATGCATCCATGTCCCAGCGTGTCATCGCATCGCGGATCGCTCGACCATGGTCATCATCCCCCACGCGGCTGACGAACACGGGATTGGCACCGAAACCCGTCAGGTGCCAGCCGACGTTAAATGGGGCGCCGCCGAGAACCGCCTTATCAGAAAAGCAATCGAACAGAACTTCACCGAAAATAATGGGGCGCGGGGTCTTCGTATCGGAGGGGAATGACATGGGTTAATCCAGAAAATGTACCCTCTCCCAAAGGGAGAGAGTTAGGGACAGGGCGTCCAGATTACCATTGGTGCCGGTTAGGTATTGTTTA
>JYMV01027523.1_pt1 | contig 117284 bp, 97 predicted proteins | sample 338911 | NCBI WGS metagenome assembly JYMV01 (sample SAMN03354496, study PRJNA234377) | hydrothermal vent metagenome | biome: Deep sea; feature: Hydrothermal plumes at the Eastern Lau Spreading Center, Western Pacific Ocean; material: Seawater | place: Tonga | collected 2009 | depth 2000 m m | reverse complement strand
TACCAAGTGAAAGTCAAAACACCACTTCAAACGAAACTATTGAAGAACCTGTTATTAGATCTGGATATCACTTTACTCTAGATTATTGTGAACCCACATCATTAGGTGGTGACCCACATGAAGTCCAGGAAATGTATTATAAAAACGGGGAACTAAGGAGTGTTATAAATAGAACATGGAATAGAGATGGGGAGCTTTTGATTTCCTGCGATTGGGATGAAAGTAAAAACATCAACGGCACATTCTATTCAAAATATATCTACACCTACCAAGATGGGAATAAAATCGGCCAGAGTTATCTAAGAGCAAATACAGATGGGAGCACTGGATATCAGTCTTGGACCAATAAATCATGGGAATATGATATTGATGGGAATGAAATAATTTATAACCAAAATATTGATGAAAATGGTATACCAGAAAGAACTAGCACACTTGCTTGGCAGGACAATTTACTGATCCAAGAAATTGGTGATGTTAATTCTACTGAACCTGAATACATCAACTATAGTTATGATTCAAATGGGTTACTGATTTCGAAAATAAATTCATGGGTAGATGAAAATGGCGAGAATTATACATATTTCAACACCACTTACGTTCGTGATTTTGAGGGGCATATCTTAGAATATCATTACCATTCAACCTTTGGTGATCTCACTTCAATAAATGAAAATTTCATCAATCGGACATATGAGGTAGAAGGTGATGGTTATTGGGATAATAATACCGCTAACACCGTGATTTACAAAATATATACTGACAGCACATGGGGTATGATCCAACACTTAGAAGCGACTGACCTATTGACGGGTGATGTTTCACGACGTTATAATGCAACTTTTGCTTTCACTTCTGAAGGAAATCTGATGAAGATTTATGAATTTGAAGAAAATGGTATTCTGACCCCCTCTGCCTATAATCGAACCACCGAATATTATTATGATTCTGAAGGAAATCTGCTAAGCATTGCAAGCAACTTTTCAACAACAGGTCCCAACAGTTTAGAAGAATTTACGTATGATTCTGATAACAACCTCCTCAGCTTTATCAAATACAGAAGTTGGGACTCAGATACTAGTTCATGGGGTGATTACCATACTAAAAAAGTGCATATTTGGGAATAAACCCACTAGATTGGAGAACGCCTTCAAGCGGTTTTTGCTAGTGAAATTCTGACTTCATCGAGCCTTGCTCTCGCTAACTTGTTATCCGAGTCAGCATCCAAAACTTTGCGCCATGCGACTTCTGCATCTTGGAAATCTTCCCGCTCATGGTAAATTGCTGCAACTCGAAGTAATGAGTCTACATGTCGGGGAGCAAGTTTTGCAGTGGTTTTGAAATCTGCTAAAGCGCTGTCAGCCTCACCCATCTCAAGATACAACATTGCTCTCTGATAATACCCTTCAGGATAATCAGGATTGAGGTTCAATGCATTGTTTAGAGGTTGGAAAGCCTCGTCGGCTCTTCCCTGAGCGAGTAGACACGAACCAAGCCTAGTAAGGGCCACTTCATTCTCCGGTTGTTCTTGGAGAACTGCGCGAATCTCTCTCTCTGCCTCATCAAAGATACCGTGTTGGATTAGTGCCTCACCACGCCTTAGTTTAGCAAGCAGTAGGTTAGGGTAGGTCATGAGTAGCCAATCACAATCGTCCAGTGCGGTTTGCACATCCTCAGCCAGCAAATGTAGTGTGATGCGGTTGAGTCTCGCCCTAACATGGTGCGGGTTTACCATCAATACCTCGTTAAACCTATCAAGTGCTTCTGAGAGACTGCCTCTCTTAGCAGCCACTAATCCCTTCACATACGGGATTACAAGTGATTTTGATTCTGTGATATCCGCCTCATCAATTAATCGAGCAGCATCATCAATTCGGCCTTCATCCACTGCAATTAGGCTCTCTTCAGCAGCAATCATTGGGTCATCCATCAAACGGCGAGATCTATTGAGTGAGATTGTTGCCTCATCAATATCGCCTGCCAAACGCTGACAACGACCAAGACAAAGCCATGCTAGACCACATTCTCTATCCGATTCTAATGCCTCTCTAAATGTCGCTTCTGCGGCTGATAAAATATCTGTGTCAGAATGGCCAGCATCCCTGTTCGCATCATAGTCTGCAAGTAGAAGCCTACCTTTCTGAATATGTAGTTCTGGGCCACCCCAATTTGGTGCATCTTCTATCACTGCCCATGCTTCTTCTCTTCGACCATTGAATGTGTGCATCTGTGAGATTTCTGAGCGAATTAATGAGTTTGATGGGTCCTTTTCAAGAGCTGATTCCAACCACTCAAATGAATCTTCAGAACGGCCACTTTGTTCCAATAATTCTGCTTTAAGAAGAATCATTTCTGTTCCTCCAGCATCTAGGGCGCAAGCGTGAACTGCTGACTTCAGGGCTTCTGCTAAACGCTTGGGTTCACTACACAATAGTTTGGCCAATAGAGCCCATGCTTCACCGCTTTGCCTACCACCTGGAAGTTCTAACCCCGATTCCACGGAATCAATTGCCAACAATGGTTCTTCGCGACGACGATGAATTCTTGCCTTCAGTAGATATTGGTCAATTGTTGGGTTCTGTTCTATTGCCGCCTCAACAGCAGCTAGGGAATGATCTGAGGAATCCCCTTGTAATCGCTCTTTCAATCCAGAAACAAAACTATGGTCAGCAGGAGTTGCTTTGCCTAGGGCCTCCAAGCGTTGTACATTGCGCTCTGCGGTCTCTGGTCGCAATACCGAAAGACGTCGAAGTAGTTCAACATCATCTGGGAGTTGTGATAATTGCTCATCAACCCAATGAGCCTCTTCTTCAATATCTGCAGAATCTTTCGCTAATGTAGCAAGGCATCGCATTGAAGCCAAGTTTCCTGGAGCGAGGTTACTTGCGACTTCCTTGTAACACGCTCTTGCCCAAGCATCCTCCCCCAACTCATGGGCTATCTCTCCTAAACGGCGAGCCTCCAAAGCAGTAAGACCTAGATTCTTGGGGCCGTGAATATCTAATTCAGTGAACAAATCAAACAAACGGTTTGCTAATGCCATAACTCCTGAATCTGGCTTCTCCTCTGCTTGAGTGAAATCACCATCCGTCGGGTGGGTTGCCAACATTCCCCTAATTGCAACCAACAATTGTTCCGCTGCTTCTCTAATGCTTGGTGAACCAACCTCTGAATCTAGTGATGCCTCCAATCCGCTGATTGAATTATGTGCTGAAATCAAGCCTTTCAACTTTGGTTGAGTGTGGATTAATGCGGCGCAATCATCTGATAGTCTACCAACTTCATCAATTAACAACATCATCTGTGTTGACTGACCTGCCCGTTCTGCAGCGGCATCTCGGCTATACCTTCGGAAGTGCCCATCAACTTGAATCATCCAGAAAATAATGCCTCCGCCAAGTAGTGTTCCGAACAAGGTCAACCCAATTTCGAGCGGTGTCATAGACACCTCAGCCTACTGATTGCCTACTTGATGTTGACCCTCACTCTCCCGTAGGGAGAGCGATTTCACCACCCTCTACATTTTTCCGACAATACCCCCTTATCAGGCCTAAAGAGGGGAAAAATTTGGGTTTTTTGATTGAAGATTGAAAGTCCTCATCAAATGAATTATCTCAGCGTAAAAATTTCAAACAAGGGAAATTTAACCCTATTTTATTACTATTTGACCCCTTGGGGTCAAGGGAACTATTGACAACCAACAGCGGACTCGCTGAAACGGGGATACCTCTTGGAGAGTGGTGACTTACTAGCCGAGCGTAGACAGCGCTGGAGTAATCAAGGCTTTGACGCTGATGCGATTACTTCCCATCTAGAAAATGTCGGTGGTAACATTTCAGAATCAGTTATCAGGCTTGAAAACGCGATGGTAACGGCACTTTCACTACGTCAAAAGGTTGCTAACTGGCCAACTCAATGGCCAGAGAGAGATGAATTATTGGAAATTCTACGAGACCCGACAAACTTGGAAGTTGGAGAGAGAAAATGGCGTGAAGTAATCGGCAAAAGAAGACCATGGGTTTTCACAGCCAAAGATTCCCAGCATAGTTGGTCAAGAGAAGGCAGGAGTAACGAACTAAACGAATGGCTTGAACGATTAGAAGCGATTGATGAATCAATGACACCTTACTCAAACGATGTTATTTCAGCGATTGAAAATGTTAGTACTACCAACCATATTGAAGAGGTTGTTTCAAATTTAGAACAACGTCAAATTAGACGTACCGGAATTCTTGAAGGAATGGTTGAACATTTACGTCAAGAGAGAGGTTGGGCTCTTACTGCATTAAGTGGAAATCTACAGGAAAGGTATAGTGAAGTAGATCGCATCCAAGAGATGGATACGACTCTTGGGGATATTGAGGAAGTTGTTGATGAAGTGATTTCAATATTTGATTCTGATGTGGCAAGGAATTTCCTTGATAAAGCATCATTAGCACAGAAAATGGAAGATTCAGCAAGACTAAACACAATTAAAGAAAATGCTGAACAGACAGCTACAGACTATACCACCAGACTAACAGATATTTCAGCCTGGCTTGAAAAACTTCGAGCAAGGGGGTTGCATATCAATGCACCAACACACCCGCAACCATCTGACCTTCTAATCCTTGAAGAGCGATTTGACGATATTGAAAATAAGGTTGCCAGATTAAATGATTCTTGGATAAAACTTGATTCGTTATTGACTCTTTTTCCCGAACGGGCTGGGGATGCAATTGCTTTACAAGGCCAAGTGGAGAGGGTTGAAAGTATTGAAAATTTGCTTACAATTCTCGAAACTAAGAGAGATGAGAGAGAACAACAATCGCGGGCTAGATTGAATTCCTGGCGTGAATCTGGATTTGAGATAGAACCTCTTGTAACATTGCTCAATAATCGTCCTAGGACTGGTTGGTTAGCAATTGATGAACATGCTAAAAAAATTCAGGTCTGCAAACAGATATTAGCAACTGTAGAAAGCATTGATGTTTCTTTTGATGGTATTGATGAAGTAGATGATTGGCGGACTAGAATTACCTCTATTGATGTTGATTCTGATGATTATGAGTTAATTCAAGAAGGTGTTACTAAGAGACTAAGGCGCAATCGTTGGCATCGTGAAAAATTGGATACTGCACGGGTTACAATGGCAACATTGTGGCCAGCGGAAATAAATCCCAACGACCTTACATTATCAGAATATGAAGAAGTCATCATGGGTTTGGAATCCGGTGAAAGTGTTGCCAAGATTGCTTTTGATTCTACTGAACACAGAGTTGATAGATTGTTGTCCGCAACTATTGCAGAACTCGATATGTGGAGGCAGGAGGGCTGGGATGTTTCCGCCCTTGATGAATTAATTGAAAGAGACCATGTTGAATTATGGATTCAACTACCTAATTTAAGAGAGGCTATTTCTAACCATGATTATTTGATTGAAAGATTGTTAAGACTACCATTTGAACGTGATGAAAAATTGTTACGAGAAGTGACTGAAAACTCAGCTCAGCCCGACCAGTTAACTAGGCTCAATGACTCAATACCTGATCTAGCGAAGCACCTCTCTGCTTTACCAGCAAAAAAACCTAGAAACATTACTCTTTTCAACCCTTCACCACCTCAAGTATTCGCAAAATTACATCCAATGAAACCCATTCTTCAACCTGTTGCTGAATCTGAAAAACCTGCTAAGATTGAGGTTGCAGAGCCTATTGAAACACTACAAACTGATGCCACAGAAGTAATTTCCACACCTGCTATTGTTCAATTAGATACCACTTTGGAAACTAATGATGAGGATTCAATTATTCCAACACCAAATATTCCTACCGTGGTATGGAATGATGGAGTAAATGATGTGGAAACCCCACTAGATTCAGATGATTCAACTTGGGGTGTGTTGCGGCAAAAAATTGGTGCACCATTGAGCGCTGCACCAAGAGATGTAAGGGTTCAACGATTGGTAAGATTGTGTGAATTATTACGACCAAAGAATGGCGAACAAAGTGAAAGTGAAGTGAGATTATTATCTAGGTTAGACAGAGTCGCTGAACAACTACAACATTGGACTATTCAGCGACTTGAAAGGAGACACTGCCCAGTAGAAGGAAATTTAGCAGACACTTCAAAACGGTTGGCTGAGAAGTTAGACGAAATACCTGGACCTGGATTCAATTTACCTCGGGGTATTGATGATGTGAAATTACCAAATGTTGGTGACATCGATGCCATTACAGAACAAGTGAGGCGATTAGAAGCAACTGCAAAGTTACCACTTGCTAGAATGAAGGATGTTGCTAATGTAAATGCCTGAATGATTTTACTCACTCAAATCTTGAAGTAAATCAATAGCTTCATCAGTACTGATTGAATCTTCTCGTGGTGCCGCTTCAACGTCGTAACTACTAGGCTCCTTAGCACTTTTAGGAGCGAACGGGTCTGGTGCCATTTTCGTCATTCCAATTGGCGGGGGAGGTGGTGGCATCCCATCTGGTGCTATTGCGGGTTGCACAACTTGAGGAGGTGCAGGTGGTGGAGGAGGTAGTTGTTGTGTTGGGGGTGCAGGTGCAGGTGCAGGTGCGGGTGCGGGTGCGGGTGGCGCAGGTGGTGGAATCTCGGTTCTCCCTGGTGGAGGAGGGGGTGCTGGGAGTTCTTGACTTGTGGCTGATTCGATTGGTGCTGGCTCCTCATTAACTATCTCCATTGGTGTCGGTGGGGGGGCGGGGGCTGGTGGAATAACCACTTCAGGCTCTACCACTGTTGGCTTTGGTTCTGATTCAACAATCTGTTCTTCCGGTAGTTCTACTTCGGGTATTACAACTGGAGTTGGGGAAGGTGTGGGGTGGTTTTCAGTCATTTGAGCCGGTACCGTATCATGGTTGGCTGGGGGTTGAGGTGCCGGTAAAGCCACGGCTGCTGTTGGTGGGGTAGTCTCAACAAGTTCAGTAGCCACTGCTACTTCTTGGGTTACTTTGATTTCAGCCGCTCTATTTTCTTCTATTTCTGCTGCTTTAGCTTCAACACTACTACCATCTAATTGCTCACCACTAAGCATTTGTTGCATCGTTGAATCAATTTCATCCATACTGAAATTCATTAATTCACGATTAGAACCATACCTGTATAGAAGTAAGTGGTGGCGACCGGCGTTAGTCTCAAAAAACAATAATTCGGGATCAAATAACTGAGCTAATGAAAGTAATGCACCTGTCAAGAACAAAAATGAGCCACCACTGGGTGTAAGTATCAACGAAATAACACCAATCGCAGTTATCACCCACCACGCGTATTTTCCTCTATCGAGCCAGTCAAAGCGATAATGAGAAAAACCTGTAAAGGCTGTTTTCTGAGTCATGAACCTATCTTCAATAATCATTTCCTCGTTATTTTTTTGAGTGCATACCAAACGTAGTAGTTTCCCATCATCAAGGAGAGATAGAATCTTGTTTCCCGTTGCCGACTCCCGTAGGACAAACTCGCTCTCGTCCTCATTTTGAGATGCATGAACTGGAACTAGAGAATCCTGTATAGAAATTTCCCCACTAGAAGGGGCCTCCGTAACACTCTCCATTATTACTCCAAACGCTGTCGCTCTTATGAAAGAGCAGGCCGGGTTGAGGTGTTGTTCTACTCAGAAATCTGAGGTGGCGTAAACAGTCACATCTTCTGGTGCCTTAACATCCATTTTTGGTACAATCACAATATTGATTCCACTCTCTGCCACCATTTCCATCAGTTTAGTTGTTGCCTTTGTCTTGATGACTAGCGCTTGTGCTCCTTCTGTTTCACTTGCTTGGGCGATAGTGTCTTTGACACTAGCCGCTTCAGAAACTGAACCATCTTCTAGAATAATAACTGCTTGATTCGCCTTCTTAGGCATGTTCCCTGCCCATTCTTTTACTTCATCAGGAATTTCTATTTCCTTTGATGCGCCATTGACTGCTCCTTCAGTTTTTTCAATTTTAGTGATAACGCGCTTTGCTGGTTCTGCTTGACCTAGGTGCTTACCAACTACTTTCTTTTCCAAATGTTCAACTTCTCGGCTTTCTGGTGCAAATGCAATGTGAGTTAGTTTGTCACCAAGTACTCCGGCTAATTCTAATGCAATCATTCGGCCACCACGGTCACCGTCTAAGAATGCCTTAACCATTGATTTATTCTCTACTAATTCAACTAATGAACTATCAACACCAGCACCCATTACTGCAATCACATTCTTTATTCCGCAAGATGCTAAATTAAGAACATCGTTGCGACCTTCAACAATAATCAAGGCATCTGATTCCTCTACATTAGGTCCACATGTCATGCCTGTATCTTTGTAAGTAGTAACTTCGCTAGTGGTCAATACACTACGAACTTCATCAATCAAATTATCTGCTTCTGTGTCACGTTGCCTAACGATATCAAGAAGAATATCCTTTGCACGGTCAACCATTGAAGTTCGCTTTGAAGAGCGGATATTAGAGATTTCCAGCACCTTCAATTGTGAAGCCGCCGGCCCAATCCTTTCTATTGTTTCAAGAGCAGCCCCAATAATTGCGCTCTCTACATTCTCAAGAGAAGATGGGATTTGAATTACTCCGCTAACTTTTCCCTTAATGCTATCTAGATCGACATCAATATGCCCGATGCGCCCAGAACGCTGTAATTTTCTCAAATCGAGTGCTTCTGGCATTAATCCCTCTGTTTGCCCAAAAATAGCACCGATGATGTCTTTTCTACGAGCTTGGCCATCAAGTTTGACGCTGACTCTAATCATGTATTTTGCATTGCCTGATTCTTTCATTTTTCTCAGTCCTTAGGTATACCCTGAACCGCCACTGGGGCCGTTTTTCTCGGAATCGAGCGTCTGTGCGCCCGGTGATTGGGACAGGTGAACCTGTAAATTGGCCGAACTACCCTTCCTTCAAGAACCCACCGGACCTCTAGTCAAGGTGAAAAGGTGAAGCCTACGTGGTTACATTATGCCCGTAGGCGAGGGACCGGTACGAACTCGTGAAGTTTACGCTACTGTAATTGAAGTTCTTCTACGAGATGGGGTTCTCACGCGGGAAGAACAACGGTTAGCTACTAGATTGGCAATACTTCTATTTAAGAAGGAAAATGACTTGAAAACGCTACCAGGAGAAATTTACAATACAGTGATTGCGGGTGATGTTGTAAATGGTGGTGAAATCATCAATAAAGACGAGAGGCTACAAATCTATGAAGAGATGTTTGAAACCGCTTTTGTGAACGCCTCATTGAGTCATGATGAAATGGCGGTGATTGCAATATTGCGCTCTGGTTTACGAATTACAGACAAGGAACACGAACTCGCTATTGAGATAGTGAAAGGTACCTTGGAAGAAAGTGATGACCCTAAACTTCTTCAGAAAGTCAAAGAAGATTTAGCAGGGGTGATTGACCTCGTTGGTGGCATGTTTGAATCTCTTCGACCGAAACGTTGACGTAAGAATTCACCAGAATATCGCCTAAACAGCCAAAATGAACATGAACACTAGGGTATACGGCAGTACATGCGTTTTCTTGAGCCTGAGGATCCCATTGCATTAGCGGCTCTTGAATACCTATTAGATAGAAACGCTACCGATATAACAAAACTGCTGGAATGGTTGCCTTCGGCCCAAACTAAGCGAGACCGATTAGCAATTTTACAACGGGCTAACAGTTTGATGGAAGAATTAGAATATGCTGTCAACCGAATCGCCGAGGTTGAATGAATGGTGAAGCAGACTGTCGCCGATGGGGCAATCATACTCGCTGGTGGTCCCTCAAGTAGGATGGGGGAGCCAAAGGCGCTGGTTGAAGTAGAGGGGGAGGTAATGCTTCTACGCGTTGTAAAGGCGCTACAAACTTCTGGCATCTCTCAAGTAATTCTCTCATTCAAGAATCAGGAACAGGCTACTGCAGTCATTAGCGCTCTCCAGCAAGAACCTCGGAAATGGCCACCAGTTATTGGAGAAGAGGAATTAGCAGTGAGAATGGTATTTGATGGGGATTTGAATCAGAATCAAAACTCAGCGGTCAGAGGAATGACTGGCGCGGTTATCGTCGCCCACCAACTAGGATGGGAGACTGTACAGATGGTTCCTTGTGACGTGCCATTCATTGACTCACGCCTGTTTCCCCTCCTGTATAGCAACTTGACAAAACGCGGGAATTGCGCTGTTGCCCAGTCTGAATCTGGTATTGAGCCGTTATTGTTCTGCGCCAAGACCGAAGCACTCAATGGCGCTCTCAGCGATATGAATATGGCAGCACACGAGGTGATTACGAAGATGGGTTCGGTCGAGGTTGGACCGGCTGCATGGAAGGCTGCTGGAATCACCAATCGCTGTTTTACGAATGTTAACTCAAAAGAGGACCTCAACTTCCTCAATTGATTCGGAAACGGCCAGTGTCTGCAACTACTCTGCCTTCGGCAATGGCGTCGATTACCGCAGGGTAGAGGTGGTGTTCAATCTCCACTCTCACTCGCTCACCAAGAGAGTCCTCGTCTTCTCCGAGTTGAATCGCAGTAGTTTCGCTAGCAATTAGGGGGCCATCGTCAACACCCGCACTCACGAAGTGCACCGACGCTCCCGCAGTGGTCGCTCTAGCGGCCAAGGTATCCCTAACGCCGTGAGCACCTGGATAGAGGGCACCATCATCTCCCCATGGGCTTGGATGGATATTGACCACTCGTCCGAGCCGTGGGGTCAAAAAATCTGCAGTCAAAATACGCATGTATCCACTACAAACAACCATTTCAACTCGGTATTCATCTAAAACTTCTGCAACAGCCTGTTCGTGTGCTAATCTGCGAGTCCGAGCGCCATCAGGACCAACTTGAAAATCACTTCTAGGTTTTAATGGAACACATATTCCAACTACTCCATGTTTGGCTGCTCTATCTAAGCCCTTAACTGCTGATTGATCAGATATCACAACAACAGTTTCATGGGAGCAATCATTTGATTCTTGATGTTGTAAAAGTGCTTCTAGACCTGAGCCTGAGCCTGAAATTAGGACACCCAATCTCAAGGGATTATTTGCGGAAGAAACCCTTGGAAGAATGTACAAGTCAGACATCTTCGGAAACCCCCGTTCGGCCTAGGATTACCCTTAACCGATATACAAAGCGAGCGGGCCACCGCTATTGAGCGAATCGGCCACTTTTTAACAACGGTTTATGGCGGCCACATTAGGGGAACATTGGATGGTCGTGGAATTGACAAGCGTGGATGCGATTGTTGAGCAATATTCGCGTAAATCTACACCTATGAAAAGACGCTTGTATGTATTTATTGGATTAGTTTTCATCGTTTGTGCTATTATTGGTATTTGGGTACCGGGTTGGCCAACTGTTTCTTGGGCTGTTCCAGCTGCTTATCTCTTCAGTCTTTCAAACGAGAAATTATTTCGATGGACATTGACAAATCGTTGGTTTGGCTCTACATTATTTGACTACTACTCCACAGGAAAAACGCTACCCAAGCACGTTAAAACTTGGATAATTGTGTTCATTACTGTTATGTCTGCAATTTCTATTTGGATTACTGACCTCGCAGGTGACCCTGGGTACGGCCAAGTATTCATTGCTATTGTTTGGTTAATTGGTGTGTGGTTCATCAATTCTAAAGTAAAAACCCGTACTTGAGACTCTACAAATTGCTTTACGGTTGCTAATCATAGTGAAATCTCCATGAGTATTATATTGAAGTGGTTCCAGTAACATACTATGAAAAAAGGAAGTTTGGCCCTTATTGGGATGATTTTGTTGGTTCTGATGCCTGGTTGTACCACTCCATGGGGGTATGGAATGGCAAACGAAGAAGCCCGTGAAAACATGGAAATGAAAAATCTAGGTATTTTTGATGCAGATGATGCCGAAGATACTGCAACTGACGATTCTAACGACACGTTGATGAGAATCGATTGGATTGAAGGTGGAGATGATTTAGATTGGAGAGGTGTACAACTTATTTTGAGTATTGCAGACGAGGTATATTATTGTTCAATCAACGCAAACCAATCATGCTTGATTCAACAACATGGTGGCGATGATGATAACCTATGGGAATTTGGTGAAATTATATTTATTTTCGAGAATGGTGAAAATATTGCCGGCGCAAGTGGCGGAGTGGTAGAAATTCATATTTCATATGAAGGCAGTAAGATAATTGGAACAGATTCAATATATGTTGTTTGAATTAAGTTATTAATCCATTATCAATGTCTGAACAATCGAACCCCTGTAAAGAGCATGGTCATTCCGTGCTCGTCTGCAGCGTCAATTACCTCTTGGTCGCGAATTGAACCACCTGGTTGAACTACGCTAGTTATTCCTATCTCGTGTGATGTATCAATACCATCTCGGAATGGGAAGAATGCATCTGAAACCATCATTGCCCCTTTTGCTCGCTCGCCAGCACGACGAGCTGCGATTCTAACTGCTTCAACTCTGCTAGTTTGGCCCGGACCAATTCCAACTGTTGCAAACCCAGTTGTTGTAGGTTGAACAAATACCACACAATTAGACTTCACCTGAGCACAAACGGTCACGCCGAACTTAGCTAAATCAATTTGACCCGCATCAGCAGATTTTTTGGTCACTGATATGACATCTGCCCAGTCAATTTGAGGGGCGCCTTCTTCTTGTGCTAACCAACCACCATCAATTTGTCTCCAACGTAATACCGGATCTAGTGGGGTGAAATTATCAAAAGTTAGCATTCTACGATTCTTCTTCTCAGAAAGTAATTCCAATGCTGAATCTTCAAATCCTGGGGCAATGATGCATTCAACGAAATGCCCTCCAATCGCTTCTGCTACCTCAAGTGACACAACTTGATTGAAAGCGATTACACAACCAAAAGCAGATTCTGGATCGCTAGCAAGCGCATCGTTCCAAGCCTCTACTTGGTTAGTAGAAATGGCAACTCCACAAGCGTTTGTGTGTTTTATGATTACACAACAATGAGGCCACTGACTCCACTCATCCCCGCTCACAGAGCGGGCAAAACGTAATGCTGCATCCAAATCAAGATAATTGTTGAAAGATAATTCCTTGCCGCCATGCTGGTTTGCAGATGCCAATCCTTCTGGCATTTCCCCAACTCGTGAAGTGCCAAAAAAACCTGCCATTTGGTGAGGATTTTCCCCATATCTTAATCGGTTTAACTGACCGCCTGAAATCAACAATCTCGGAGGTAAATCGCCTTCTAATTCAACCCCTTCAAAGCGTTCCGCCAAAGTAGTTGCTAATGCCACATCATAAGCCGCTGTTCTCTGAAATGCAGTCAGAGCGAGCCTTTGTCTTACATCTAATGGAACCGACTTTGGGTCACCGTCTGTCTGCTGTAGATGCCCTAGAACTTCATCATATTGGCTAGGATCTGCCATCACCAAAATATCAGGATGGTTCTTCGCTGCGGCTCTGATTAATGTTGGCCCGCCAATATCAACCATCTCGATTAATTCATCAATTTCAACCGGTGGTTGCCGCGCAGCAACCTCCTCAAATGGATAGAGATTTACAACAACCATGTCAATGCGTGGATATCCGAGTTGAGCTAGGGTTTTTACATCATCTGGGTTGTTTCCACGGGCAAGAATTGGTGCGTGAATTGCTGGGTGAAGAGTTTTGACTCTACCATCAAAAACTTCTGGGTGGTCAGTGATTGAACTAACATCATCAACCGCTACCCCAGACTCTCGTAACAGACGAGCAGTGCCACCTGTGCTAACTATTTTCCAACCCATTGCTTCCAAAGCTACTGCTAAAGCAGTGACTCCTGTTTTATCATACACACTAAGCAGTGCACGAGGTGAATTAATGCCGGTTTTATTCGGCACTTCGGAAGATGTCCCGGGTTGAATAGAGGTGTCCATCAATTGAACCCGTATTCATTCGACGGGGCAGCCGTTATTGAGTTTTGAGGCGAGGAAAAATTTGCTCTAATCGTCCTATTTTTGCTACTAATCGCTTTCATCAAGTGCTATTTCGAGTAGTGAAGGACCTGTGGACATCCATTCTAACCCCTCTCTAACCCATGCCCATATCTCTTTCAACCGTTCATTATCTACTCCGGCATACTTTGCAACAATTTTGATGGCTGCGACTTCAGAAGAATGTACTTCGCCATCTGCCGCAGCAAGAAAAATACCATCTCTAAGTGCTAATCTCAGAGTTTTTTTGTCCATTTTCTTTATCGTTTCTTCAACATTATATTCATTACGTAATAAATTTCTAAATTGTGTACGTAACCGTGGATTTATCAACATCCTAGCCATTCTGCTCTCAAAAAAGGACATTTCTTCATCCCTAAGAATGTTGTCAGCATTAGCAATTATTGCTAGTACAGTCATGTAATCATCCCTGTTGACGACGAGGAATGCATCTGGATGTGAGGGTTTCATGGGTAATTCGCCATTTGTATCCTCATTGAATTATGTTTCGGCTATATATTTACTAGCAAACTACCCTAAATAATTAAAAAACGAATGAACAAATGTCATCAGATTGATGAGGGGGTTAGTCGCCTCTTGCACTGATAACTTGGTCACAGCGAAGCAGAGTGTTTGCTGTTTCAGTCGCCGCCATTATACCATGAAGTATACTTTCGGCTGGCTCAAGAACTTCTAACATTGATGAGATTGAACCATCTGGACTAACACCAGCGGCGACCATGTTTTCTCTTACTGCTGAACGGAGTTCAAGCAGCGCGTCAAGTGGGTTAACACCAGCATTCGCAGCTAACATCCATGGAATCATCTCAAGGGCTCGGCTGAAAGCATCCATACCAAGACGACTTCTGTCAGCAATTTTTTCTGCCGCCTCTTTTACTGCTTTTGACGCAATCATGTGTGATGCCCCTCCACCAGGTAGTAATGTGCCTTCACTAAGAGCCAAACTAGTCGCCCTGAGAGCATCATACATCCCTCGAATTGTCTCTTCCGCACCCATCGCTCCCCCAACAAGAATTGTAACTAGTGGGCCTGTACAATCATCGAAGATAATTCGGTCTTGAACTTCATCGGTTGCTAAACGGCGTTCTGCTTCAAAACGGCCAACTAATCCCAAATTATCACTACTAAGGTCATCAAGATGTTCAACTAATTTTGCACCACTTGCTTGGGCTAGATGAACTAATTGAATATGGTCAATATCATGTATGACTACTTTTCCTGCTGCTGCAAGTCGATGAAGTACGATTCGATCAATGTCTCCACTGGAACAAATTATTTCTGCCCCGGAAGTAATGATTTTATCTGAAATTTCAACCAATGTTTGTTCATGAATTTCCATGAATTTTTGCAGGTCTTCTGCGGATTGTAATTCTATCTCGGTATCTCTTTTTGATTCCCTCTGCTTGATATCACAATTGAGAAGTGCAACTTTGGCATTTTCTCTAACTCCAGCCATTCTCTCCATGGGAATTCGCTGTCGCCAGAATACTCCCGCAACCATGCGAGTGTCATTTATTGTGCTATCTTCCAATTTTTCAAACAAAACATCTTCCGCTTCAGTGCGAATACCTGATTCTGTTTCATGAGTCACTTTTCTAAGTGCTTCCACCAGCATTGTCGCAAAGCGTGTATCAGATCCTGCTGCACGCCCTGTCAACGATGTTGAAGCGACCTTCTGTAACAACTCACTATCATCTGGTGAACAATTGATTACATTCTCTTCAAGGGCTGAAGCTGCGATTTCAGCAGCCATCAAATAGCCATCAACCACTGTAAGTGGGTGAACTCCTTTTCGAATTAATCTCCCAGCCTCATCAAGGAGAGCACCTGCAAAAAGAACGGTTGAAGTCACTCCATCCCCAATCGCGGATTCTTGGGTTTGACCCAATGATACGAGGAGTTTAGCGCCTGGATTTTTAATCAATAAATCATTCAGCACCCTTGCACCATCAGATGTTACTGCAAATTCACCATTGGTTTTGTACAATCCTTTGTCCAATCCACGCGGCCCAAGTGTACCCCTGAGTATTGAGGAGAGGGTTTTTGCGGCGTGTATCAACTTCTGTGTTACCTCTACACCAGAAGTCACTCTAGTCTCTTCGCTGAATATTGGAACTGGCCCTTGTGTACCGTCAACCATACACTCACCCAAATTGTCTGACCTGCGACCCCTTGATGAACCTTTGAGATATTTGAGAGGAGATAAATTAACCAATTTTCTAATTAACGGCGTCTTCCTTTGCGTTTTGCCCTTCGGTCTTTCTTGGCACTATAGGACTGCTCCCATGCCTTTCCACCCATGCTTCGTTCAACATCCATATCATATGAACTTCGGAACTTATTTTCTGGTGCTCGGAAACCACGGGGCAAATCACCTGCTGATTTGATTGAAACTTTGACTTCATATTGTTCTTCTAAACCCTTCACCGTTGAACCACCTTGGCCAACAAGGACGCCTATTGCTGAATCATCAACATAGACTTCTACGCTTGCACCGGAGAATTTTACATGATGGATTCTGATTCCAAAATCTTCTGAAAGGCGGTCTTTGAGTTGAGCTGAAGCAAGGAGTTGCATTGGTGACATTTCGTCTCCAGACGATTGTCCATCTGCATCAACAATACATATTTGTTCACCAAATGAGAAAATTTCGTTCAAAACTTTGCCATCGGGATATCGTTTCACTAGGATTACAGGCCTAGCCAAATCAGATTGCATTCCTGATGGTGCTTTGACTGCCATTTCTAATTGTAAAACTTCACCAATTTTACCCTTTTCAACATGAATTACTGTTGTTAATATCTGCGCTAGAATCCCTAATTCAACCCGCCCAATCATTCGCTGAATCGCTTCTAACGCAGAAGCTGAATGGGTAACACCAAGCAAACCAAGACCTGCTAAACGGCAATCGCCAAATACTTCGAAATCTTTAGTCTTACGAACTTCATCATAGACGATGAAATCGGGTCTTGCTAGGAACAAGATGTCTGCGGTCAATTCCATTGAGCCGCGTGAGTGTTCATCTTCAGCTAGAGGAGCATATTGGGTTACTCTTTGGGGCAACTGCAAATCTCTTGGGCTTTCCATTGTTTTGACAACTGCGCCCTCGCCGTCTAACCAACGAGCGATTGCGCTTGCAAGTGTTGATTTACCTGAACCAGGCATCCCGCTTACTAAGGTCCCCTGATTTTGTAAATCTGCAATCAATTTCAGTAGGTTTTCGTCTAAATCGTAATCATCAAGGTCTGGTTGCGCTACTGGGCGGACAACAATCATTTCCCACCCATCAGAGAATGGTGGCCAAGAAATTGTTACTCGTAAATCCCCAACTTGCATCACTTTGCAACCATGGCGATCAATTTCTACAAAGCAATCACTACGCGTGTCACTATTTTGCTCAAGAGTGATTTCCAAACCTTGGGATATTTCTTCTATTGCTGAACTGCTAAATGGCTCCATCTCAAGTTCAACGACTTCCAATTCAGTAATGTGGCCACGTTTAACGCGGGGTGGGCAATCAGCTTTCATAAAAATCGTACTGACCGTAAGGTCTGAAAGCAAATTTTCCAGTGCATCTGGAATTGATGGGTGGTCGCCAAATTTTGCCATAATTCTCTACTCAGATAGGTTCTCCTTCAAAGTTGGTCATACACCAATATACGAGTAAAACCGAAGAGATAGTCATTGATATTGCACCAATAAATGGGAAGCCGAAAGTACTAGACATTACCACATACAATATCCCACCTAGAAGGATGAGAAAAATCATATTTCCAATCGTTGCTACTCGCAAATCCAACCCCGAAATTACCTCGTTTCGGTTTGCTAAAAGCCACCACACTAAGGCAAAAATACCAACTAATGTGACATAACCCACAATCATTCCAACTGTTTGACCAAGTGCTGAAACATAGAGGTCGTACAGCGGGCCGAGTAAGGATTGCGCTATATTCATGTCTCGCCCCACCTGTGTCTGATTCTTGAATGCTCTCTCCAATTATTTGAAAAATTACTCTCTGCCTGCTGCCTTTAGTGCTGAGGAAACCATAGTCACACCCTCCAAACCCACTTTTCCTGATGCAAACGGTGTGTCATTATTTTCCCCATTTACGTGTGAGATGAAGGCTCTCAATTCTGCTGTCAAACTTGGCTCACCAAGTGGTAATTCAATGCGTTCTCGAGGAGCCGCATCAAAGCCTCCCCACTGCTGCCCATGAGCGTTATTGGGGTGGTGGTGAATCCATAATCCTGAGTGGTCAAGGTAATCAATAGCCAAAGATGCGTCCTGGCCAATTATTCGCAACACCCTGACTTTGCCTTGGATTCTGCTTCGCCATGATACAGTTACTACTGCTGAAACACCATTTAGGTTGCCTCCTGAATTTTCTGGGAAAGCCATCTCAATGATTGCATGGTCCTCAATTTTTGGGTTGTCAGAGGGTAAAGCCAAACAATTTATTTTGTTTGGTTCAATATCACCCATCAAATCCTTCATGATGTCCATATCATGAATTGCTAAAGCCGCAATAACTCCAATGTCTGGTCTTGGCTCCCTCACGGAAAGGCGGTCTGATTCAATGTGAAGAATTGGGCCAAGTGTGCCGTCGGCGATGAGTTCTGCTGCTTTACGCACAGCAGCGTGATATCGGAATAAATGGCCAACCATCAAGACACGGCCAGTTTTTTCTGCACAATCTAGAACTTCTTTGGCCTCCTCTTCACTCATTGCTAATGGTTTTTCAACTAGGACATCAATCCCTTGTTCCATCAATGAAATTGCTAATGGAGCATGTTGAGGAGTTGGTGTAGCAATTGTTGCGGCTCCAACCCCTAGGGATTTGAGTTCGTTAGCATCTGTACACCACTGACAATCAAACTCTGATGCCATACCTTCAGCACGCTCTGCATCAACATCACATACAATTAGATCAGATATTATGCCACTTGATTTCAAAGCGGCAAGAGTACGGACGTGGTTACGCCCCCAATAGCCGGTTCCGACCACTGCTATCTTCAAACTCATTGACCGGGCGAACCTGCCCCCCTCTTTCACGCTACCGGAATGCCCTTTTGATGACTCAAGCCGGTGGTTTGTCTGATATAGGGTGAGTTGAAGCGGAAATCATGGTCGGGCTGTTAATTGCTGCTGTTCGGGACCTGGACCCTCCAGCCGGTGGTGCCGAGATGAGTCTCGCTACACTACTCAAAGGGGTGTGCGAGCCTGGACCACTTTCTGAAGCTGAAGTCCTCTATTTACCAAGTCATGAAGCGCCTCATGTCGACCCTGCGCTACTTCAACAAGCGTGGCGGGCAAAAATATTCCAATCCAATGCACGCGGTGAAGCAACTCTTCTCACCTCAGATTCAGAATTAGAAAGGATAGGTGTTAATCTTAAAATTGAAGATTTTTGGTCAGGGATTGCTTGGCGTCTTAGAGGCAAAAGTGGACAACCAAATTCATGGTTTCAAAGTCGGCATTTGAGAAACTGTAACAAGAAATTTGCCAAGCTATTGAAGGTGAAAATTGCCGAGGAAAAGGAACAAACTGAAAGGAGTGGGTTGCCTGTGATTGGTGTCACCCAATTACATTGGTCAGCAGGCGCGTCAGAAGTTTTCAAAGAATTGAATATCCCATATTTGGTTTTCGTGAGAGATGAATTACAATTCATTCAGCCTGATCTTTATCGGTCAAGTTTAGAGGGCGCTGCCGCAGTATGCTGTGCAGGCGAAGGGTTAGGTCAACAAGTTGCTAGCACATTCAAAGTAAAAGCCATCAGAAATGTTCGCCTACCAGTAGATTTCGCAAGCAGGTTTGGAACTATTGAAGAAATTGAAACAACTAGGGCAGCGGGACTTTCAAATCGTGTTAAAAATAATGATATTGACATCCCAAGAATTTCAATTGTCGGTGTGACCCCTGAGAAGGGATATGAGTTCTACCAACGCCTTTTACCTCATCTCTCTAGCCTCTGGCCAGAAGCACGGATTGACGTTTATGGGGGTGGCGCTTACGCTGAGGAATTGGGCAAGTTTGACAATACCACATGGCATGGACACACTTCTGTAAGTGAGGTCTTCAGCCGTTGTGATGTTCATCTCCTAACAGTAGTTTCAACTGGTTCTTGGGGCCGAGTCATCAACGAGGCAGGGTTGTTTGGTGTTCCCTCTGTTTCGATATCAATAGGTAGCCAACCTGAAGCAGTTGGCGAGGGTGGAATGATTGTTGACAAAACAGCTGATTTGGATGCTTGGGTTAATGCCCTACGTACCACATACACCCAACGAGAAGAGTTGGGTGAATTAGCAAGGAAACATGCTGGGATTGTTGACCATCGGCGTTCTATTGCTGCCTTTCGCTCGGTCATCAAGGAGTTCTCTGAGGGCTTGTGATGGCTTATACTGAAGTCTCATTCGACGAGGCTTCTGCCCTTGTTAACTTAGCAAATATTGCTAAATTAAGAGAAATAACACCACTTAAGGGTGGCTGGGCAAATTCAAATTATTTAGTCACCTTAGCAGATGAAACCGAACTGGTTTTGAAAGTCTGGGATGAGCGCCCCCCTGTGGAAGTTGAGAACATAATTGAACAATGTTGTTGGCTGGAAAAGCATGGGGTTCCTACACCAAACCCATTAATTCTAAAAAATGGTGAAAGAATGGTTGTCAAGAATGGGCAAGCGTGGATGCTAATGCCGTTCGTGAGTGGTGGATGGCTTCCTTCAGACCCTAAATCACTCTATGATTTGGGAAAGGTGCAGGCAAATCTGCACAAGGTACCAATTTGTGATGGGATTTCTTCAACTTTTTCAATTGGATATGTTCTTTGGCAACGAATTATTGATGATGCAAAGAAAAATAATACTACCACACCATTTATTGAATTGTTGCAAACAGAAATGGTGGCATTAAAGGAAAGTATTCCAGATGATTTACCTCGTGGAATTATTCACGGGGACCTCTATCCCGACAATGTGATTGGGGTAGAAGGTGAGGTGCGAGCAATACTAGATTTTGAAGAAATTTGCATTGAATCACTAGCTATGGATTTGGTTACAACATTCGTTGGATTTGGATGGGAAGAAGGTCTGCCTGACAGTGAATTATGGCATTCGCTACTTGCCGGCTACGAATCTGTTCGGCCCCTGAGTGATGCTGAAAGAGCTGCGCTGGTATTGGCAATTCGTCATAAAAATACCAGGAACTGAACACACAAATAGGTATGTTGAGATGGTTGAACGGCTTGACAAAACTCTCCCATTCTGAGTTGGGTTTGCTTGTTTGGGCATTCATTCTGTTGCCATTTCTGAATCTTCTCCAGACATTTATTTTAGTTTTCTAGCTGGATTACCAACGTAAGTGGCCGATTCGGTGATATCTTTGGTAACAACTGCTCCTGCGCCGATGACAACATCATCGCAGATGGAAACAGGCATTATTGTAGCATTTGTGCCGATTGAAACTCGGTCACCAATATTGGTTTCAGCCCATTGAGTTTTATCGCCTCTTGCTGGGCCACCGATTTTGAATGGGTCGTTGATGAACTTCGCACCATGGGAAATGAAACAATCTTCACCAATTGTTACTAACTCACAGATGAATGCGTGCGATTGAATTCTTGTTCTAGCGCCTACAGTAACATCTTTTTGAATTTCAACAAACGGCCCGACAAACACGTTATCGGCAATTTTGCAACCATAAATATTGACTGGTTCGATGACTGTGACGCCTTCTCCGAACTCTACATCTACAATTCCTGATTGGATGCGGCGGGGTTCCCCCATGTCATGTGCCTCAAGCGGTTGACACTTCAACGCCACGCCCGAAAGATTGACTGTGAAGGGGTAATGGCAGGACTTGGAGTGATTGCGTGGGTATTGAAATTGAGCGAAAATTTCTGATTGAAGATTCGTCGTTACTACCCTCACTCGGAAATGGAGTAAAGATGATTCAATGTTATCTGCCGTCTGAGGTTTGGCTAAAGTATTGGCCCGGAGAAATTAGTGAATTAGAACAGGTGTTAGCTGACCCACTCTCTGCATACCGATTTCGAGTGCATGGGAATACCGCTATCACCACGGCAAAAAACCATTCAGATGGACCATCAAGATTGGAGTTTGAACGCGAAATACCAATTGAATCTGTGCTTGAAATTGTTCGTTCCGGAAAATATCCAAGCGTTGAAAAAACTCGCTACAAAATCCCAACAAATGATAATTTGTTTTGGGAAATTGACTTTTTTGAAGGGAAAAACTCGGGCTTAATCATCGCTGAAATCGAAATCCCAACCCCCGATTACCCAATCTCCAAACCAGATTGGATTAGTCGTGAACTTACTGGACAAGATGATGTGTGGTCCAACCAGGCGCTAGCAAATTTTCCGCGCCCATTTAAGACTGAAATGACTTGACTGCAGAAATAACCTGCTCAACTTCCTCATCAGTTAAGTGGGGATGAACTGGAATTGAAACTACACTCGCACAGATTGCTTCGGTAATGGGTAACGAGCCCTCTTGGTGTTGTGGGTGACTCTCGTACAGCGGTTGGCGGTGGCAGGGGATTGGGTAGTGAATTCCTGTTGAAACACCTTGCTCATCCATGTGTGCCTGGAAATCTTCACGATTGTCCACTCGCAAAACGTACTGATGCCAAGCGTGTAATGCACCTTCACGAATTGCTGGAGGGCTGGTCCATTCAAGAGATGAAAATGCCTCATTATATCGGGCAGCAATCTGATTACGGCGAACAACCCAGTCATCTAGGTGTTTGAGTTGAACACGACCTACCGCACATTGCATTTCTGAAAGACGAAAATTTGAGCCAAGGAAATCATGACGATATTTATCCAAACGGCCATGATCTATTGCCATACTAATTTTGTCCGCTAAATCTTCGCGGTTTGCTAATATTGAGCCACCATCACCACCAACTGCCATGTTCTTACTTGGAAAAAATGAGAATGTTGCCAAATCCCCTATGCTACCAATTCTCTGACCGTTGAGTTCTGCACCGTGAGCTTGGGCTGAATCTTCAATCAATGGAATATCGTGACTCTTTGCGATTTCAAACACGCGTTGTGAAATTGGTTGCCCATACAGATGGACTGCGATGATTGCTTTTGTTGAGTCTGTAATTGCCTTCTCAACTTCATCGGGACAAAGTGTGTGATAATCTTCCTCAACATCAACAAAAACAGGGGTTGCGCCAACTTGGTCAATACAAGTAGCGCTAGCAATGAAAGTGTGTGATGGAACAATTACTTCATCTCCATGCCCAACATTGAGTAGCCGCAATGCTGCGATTAGTGCGGTTGAACCATTTGAGCATGGGGTTCCTGCGAGAGCGCCGCAGTATGCCGCCCATTCTGCTCCAAATGCTTTGGAATGAGGACCTTTTATCCATCTTCCTGAATCAAGAACGTCGCTTACAACCTCTCGCATCTCATCATTGATGAACATTCGACCGAGCGGAATTTTATCAGCCAAAGTCTCACCTTCTGAGTTGCGCGGGTAGGTATTCCCTACTTGAGCAAGGCGGAATACAGACACTCTCACACACAGTAAATATGCATAACCGTTGAATTGAAATCAAACTGTTACTCCGTTCACCTTACGCAGGGGTTGCCAAGCTTGGTCAACGGCGCTGGGATGAGGTCCCAGTCCTCAGTGGTTCGCAGGTTCAAATCCTGCCCTCTGCATCAAAACACACACTTGACTACACCATAATTAGGTGGTTATCTGTTATTTACGAACAGTGTTGAATTGAAATATCAGCCCACCTCGCGGTAAGTGGTGAACAGGCTGACTGGTGACTCGGACGTAAGGCTCGCCCATGGGCGACATGTCTACCTTGACTACGTCAATTTCAATCCTAAAGTTGAAGGTGTAGATGATTGGGTATTGTCACTACTGCGGTCAAGTGTAAACGAATGTGGCGTCAAAGAAGTACACGCTCATTGTGAGGTTTTTAATGGCGATGAAAGCCCTCCTGGATTTGCTGCAATTGTACTAATTGATGAGAGTCACGTCACCGCACACTGTTACTCTGAAAAGGGGTGGTTAGCAATTGATGCTTTCACTTGTGGGGCCCATGACCCAAACGATTTAGCTGATGTTATCCATGCTAAACTGATTGCTGGTTGTGAAAACTTGAAATTAATGAATCGTAATGTGGTCCAACGTTTTCTCCACGATGATCTATCCCAAAACAAGGAGTGATTAGGTGTCTGGTGTACGTCAATTTATTGACCGAAATTACCACCATTTCAATTCCGGTGCACTAGCTGATTGTGTTCGTTCGCTCGAGGAGTTTCTTAGCCATGGTGGGAAACTAATTGTCACACTTGCTGGGGCAATGTCAACCGCTGAAATCGGCCGCTCATTAGCACCAGCAATTCGTGCAGGGTTGGTCCACGCAATTTCATGTACAGGCGCAAATTTAGAAGAAGATTTGTTCAATTTGATTGCTCATGAATCGTATGAAAAAATAGATTGGCGGAATCTCACTGCTGAAGATGATGTGAAATTGCAAAAAAGAGGATTAAACAGGGTTACTGATACATGTATTCCGGAATCTGAGGCAATTAGGGTAGTTGAAAGCATACTTTTGCAACAATGGTTGAAAGCAGAAAAAAATGGCGAAACCCACCCACCCCATCATTACTTATTTGATGTAATTAATTCAGATGATATTGAATTTCAAGCTAATCCAGAGGATAGTTGGTTAGTTGCAGCACAACAAATGCAAATCCCCATTTTTACCCCAGCATGGGCTGACAGCACATTGGGAAATATTTTCTCCGCTCGATTAATAGATGGAACAATTTCAAGTGACAATATCATCACAACTGACTTACAAAGGATGGGGGATATTGCTTCTTGGTACCACGAACAAGGATATTCGCTAGGTATTTTACAAGTCGGAGGAGGGGTTGCTGGAGATTTCCCAATTTGTGTTGTACCAATGTTGCGACAGGACCTAGGTGATGAGGTTGAATTATGGGGTTGGTTCGCACAAATTTCCGAATCAACCCCCTCCTATGGTGGGTATTCAGGCGCACCCCCAAATGAAAAAATAAGTTGGGAAAAGTTGGGTATCAACACCCCACGATTCGTCATTGAATCTGATGCAACTATTGTTTTACCATTGATTCTGTGCTACCTTTTGGAAGGTTTGGAAAATTAAATTAGTTTTTTATTTCAATAGTGGTTCGTGTTTCCGTTTGTTGGTGGGTTGTTTCCGGATTCCGAACCCTTATGACCTGAATGGTAGCCGGGAAAATGATGGAAGATTGGAGTAGACGCCGTAGAGCGGGCGTCTTGGTTCGTAAAATATCTCCAAATTTTCCTAAGGCTATAGCAAATTATTTTGGAACTGGGCCAACAGATGTTGATGCTTCAATTCAAGCCCATGATAATTATGTAAATTGCCTCCAGGATAATGGTTTGGAAGTTACTATCCTTCCTAGCTTAGCAGATTATCCTGATTGTTGTTTTGTAGAAGATGCCGCTGTTATCGTAGATGGTGCGGCGGTAATCTGTAATCTTGGCCACCCGAGTCGCCAAGGGGAAGTTGGAAGTATTGAAGAAGCTCTTTCTCAACATTTGGAAACTATTGTTATGCCAGAGGGGACAAAATTAGATGGTGGGGATGTTGTTTTTTATGACGATTATTTCCTCATTGGTCGTTCAACACGAACAAATGCTAGGGGTGTCGAATTTATGGAAAATATATGTCATAAGAGAGGGTTCAAAACTTTTGTTTTTGACGTCCCATCGTCTACACTTCACCTTTCAACTATCTGTTCTTCACCAGCACCCGGTATTCTAGTCACAGCAGAGGGGCACTTGCGTCCAGAACAATTTGATGGGATTACTGCCGATATAATTTGGGTGCCAAATGAAGAATCTTACGCAGCAAACACGATTGGATTTGAAAATGGGTGTGTAATCGTCTCAGAAGGCTACCCGAAAACTGCGGATTTACTATCTCAACATGGATTCAGTGTCACAACTATTGACATGGAGCACATTCGTTGTGCTGACGGCTCACTCACCTGTTTACGTCTATTCTTCAGATAAAAACGCGCGCTCTGTCAATCGTTGGGTTCAACAGGGAATTGTTGTTCGCATTGTTAATGCGCGTCAAGGCGGTGCTACTCACCCTGCTCTTTGCGACCTCTATGTTTGCTGGTTGCTTGGGCTCAGATGATGCAAACTTACCCAGTGCTGATGACTTGGATGTTGGCGTCCAAACATTGGTTGGTGGGATATTTCAAAATGTAAAATTCTCTGCCAGTAATGACTTGTCTGTCTATATCCCTTATTTGATCATGAACCCAGATAGTGGGTATGTGCAAAACTCTACAATAATTGATATCAAAAAAGGAAATTCAGTTGAAGTTTCAATTCTTGCTCCGCCGCGGGCTGAAATTGCATTATTTATGATAGGTGAACTAGGACGTACTGATTGGCCTACAAGAGAATCAAACATCTCATGGAATACATGGATTGGGAAAGGTGGTGCAAACTCTCCCTCTGATGGGGGAATCACTCGCGTTGTTGGAGAAAATAGTTCATTTAATACCATCAATATGTCAACTGAAAATGGCGGCTCTGTCTCATTTCAGAGCTTTTCAGTGATCAGACCTTCAGCACCGGGATTTGGACCTGATGCTGGTGGTGATTTTGCTACTGGAATAATGAATGGTAGAATGGTTTACGACCGCTTACATGAGATAACTGATCCAACCCCTGATGCAACAGATATTGATAGGAGAATGGGTTATTGGGACCGCTGGGCGGGCCAGGGAAATCCAGCTTACGAAGATGCTGCAAACTACTTGGTTGCTGAATTAGAGTCCTTTGGATTAGAAGTCATTAAACATCGTTTTGAATTCACTGATTTCTTCAGTAAACAAAATCCTGAGGCACTAAATGTGTGTGGTTATCGTTGGGGTAAAGAAGTGCCAAACGAGTGGTTGGTTTTTGGTGCTCATTTTGATATTGCCCCTCCAGCAAATAGTGCTCTCCCATTCCTTGACCCCCATATTACGGGAAGTAGAACTTATGGGACTCGTGTAGGTGCTTATGATAACACCGCGGGAACAAGCATGGTGTTGGAAACTGCAAAAATGATGTCTGGTTTTGATTCAAGACGGTCCATGGTTTTCTGCCTCTGGTCAGGCGAAGAGGGTGGAAAGCGGGGAAGCGATTATTGGACTGATTTCTATGTCAAAGAAGACCACCCTGAAGTAACCGTTACCAATTACATCAATTTGGATATGGCTGGAGTAAATTGGCCAGGTGGTGGTGGTGCACCACATGGTGACCCTGAACCATCTATTGACGAAACTGGATATCCAAAGGATGAGGAAGTTTGGCCGATGCGAGTCTATATCGGGCCAACCGAATCTTTTGAAAATCTAAGTCAAAAAGAACTCGTAGGATTACAAGAATGGATTGGTTCTGATGCATTGGGTGTTGAACAACAGATTGGTACATTGGAAGGTGCTGGTTTTGAAGAAAATACTTGGAAATACAATTCTTGGATAGCTGCTGACCGACCAGAGATTATCATCTATGAAGACACTACTGCACGCTCAGATCATGCCGCGTTCCAAGATAATCTAGGAACTGTGACAATCGGTTTTGGTGGTCTTGTTGATGGCTATTGGTGTTACCACCAAGTCTGTGACACATTAGAAGAAATGGAAGATTGGATGGATACTTCTGGTAAGGATTACGGTGAAGATAATACGGGTGTAACTAACCTAGTAAACAGCCTTGATTTTATTACTTGGTGGGCTGTTTACTCATTCTTCCATCTTGATGAAGCACCGATTGAAAATACCTTGCTCTGATGCAAATATTTTAACTGCATTCACAAGGTAGGCAGGCCTGCAATAGTAGCAACAAGTGTAAATGCATAACCATTGAAAACAGAGGCTACCAGTGCTACAGTTATTGCCATGAAAAGCCAAAAAATGGGTTCAGACCACATTTTCACTTTCGCACCATCAAGCGGCCCGAATGGAAGCATATTGAATGCCCCAAGAATTGCATTTCCCCACATCCAGAATATTATTAGTTCAACTAAAATATTATGATAAAACATTGAGAGAAGTAAACCACCTCCAATCATTCCAATGAAAAATAAGGTGATATTCGTTGCTGGTCCTGCTACTGAAATTATTCCATTTTCTTTGCGACCAACCCTCCCAGCGACCATTACTGCGCCTGGAGCCATGAATACAAAGCCAATAGCTAGGGCAATGAGAATTCCAATCTTTAGACCGCGGGGGTCGGCTCTAAACTCCGCCCAGCAACCAAAATGACGCGCCACATATTTGTGAGCCAACTCATGAAGGATGAAGGCGGGCGCAAGGGCAGCAAGTGCAAACATCATACTTGAAATTAAACTGATTACTAATACTCCCAACGGCAATTCCAGCATACCGAAAATACCCCCATGTAATACAATAGAAATTGCAAAACTAAAGGCAAATGTTGCCATTGCTAAATCCTTCAATTCACGTTGTGAAAAGTGAAAAAGTGAGCCTTCGTGCTTAACAACTCTAGGACCACCAACATCAAAGAAACCTTTGAGAAATGGCTCAAATGGATTTGGTTGCCCAGGCTGAATTACAACCCGAATATGCTGGGATGTGCCCTTGCTTGCAGGCTGATTATCATCTATCTTTGCAAAGGGGTCATCATCCAGACGAGACGCCCTTGGGTCCCTAGCCATAGTGTGGCGAATTGTTCAGCCTCTTTGAGGGTTCGCAAGCCGGGAGAGTTGAAGGGGGGGCAGTGTGTGCTGGAATTTGATGTCAGGTGTTAGAAGGGCAATGCTCGAGATGGGGTTAGCCACTTGTTGCGTGCTCTGCGACGCACCTGATGAAGCGGGTTCGAATCGTTGTCGACAGTGTATAGCCACACACAAGGGTGTAAGAGAGAGGGTTTCTGAATTACCAGCACAATCACTAGTAAGCCAATGGTCCAAAGAATTGTTTCAGATGCTTGCTAGACCTAGCGCCTACGAACATGATGATACTCACGGCGAGTGGATGACTGCGTATGCACAATTATTACATGGCCAATCCAAAAAACCTCGGGCCACAACTCAAGAAGATGTTGCGGCTGCTTTTGAAGCTGCTCGGCAGAAGAAAAGGATGAACACATTAAGAGAAATGGCTAACCAATCTAAATGGAAAGATGTCGAACCAACTGAAAAAGAACTACATGATTTATCACAAGAATTACCAACAGATATTGTTGATAAGTCGGGCATCAGGACGGTTCCTAGTAAAGAAATAACCCGAGTTGACCGTTCCGAGCGCCCTGGTGAAGATCATGAGTTAACTGCTAGAGTGCAAGCAAGTGCTTCAAATCAAGATACACCTGATGATTTGAAAGATTTGATGGTTGACTTGAAAGTAGGGGAAAAACGTGCTGAAAAGAAGCAATGGAAAGACATTGTTGATGATGTTGAGGACCTTTTTGATTAAATTATCAAAGGTTCTCTTTCACATATCTAACGCCGTTCTCAAACACCGCCATACCTTCGCCTTTCCAATCATCACCAATCTCTTCGCGCGTCCATGTAGCACCAAGCCACTTTGAATGGTTAGCTTCTGGATGTGGCATTAGTCCGAATACTAATCCTGAAGGGTCGCACACACCGGCAATATTGCGCATGCTAGCATTTGGACATAATGGATAAGATAAGAGTTCATTTGATGCGCTAGGATACTTGTCACTGGGATCAATATACCGTGCTACAATCTGTTGTTGTTGTTCGAATTGGTCGAGTACAGACTGGTCTGGAACCACAAATTTTCCTTCACCGTGCCTTACAGGTGTACGCATACGAGACAAACCCTTTGTCCAGATACAAGGGCTGTTTGAATTAAATTCCAAACTCACCCATCTATCTTCATAATGGCCTGAATCATTCAGTGTAAGGGACGCGGTTTGTTGTAGTGAAACGTCATCATCACCAGGTAATAATCCCATTTTTACTAACACTTGGAAACCATTACAAATCCCAATAACTGGTTTGCCATCTTTGACGAATTGTCGAACTTGTTCTCTTATTCCAAATCGAAGTCTGTTTCCAAGTAAACGCCCACTACCAAGGTGGTCGCCAAAGGAAAAACCGCCGGGAATCGCCATAATATGATAATTTTCTAATGAATCGTCGCCGTTAACTAAACTATTGATATGAATACGGTGGGCTTTTGCCCCCGCCATCTCAAACACCGCCATAGTTTCTAAATCACAATTAATTCCGAATCCTGTTAGGACTGCTACTTGAGGGATTTCAACCATTCAAGCACCACCTCCGTCTAGGGTTGCTTGCCAAGATTGTTTGAGAGCAGACATGCTGGCTTCGAGAATGGTTTCACCAGATAGTGAAATGCTGATTTCATCTCCGACACCAACTTCACCTAATCGGAAACAAGCGTTGCTTACCATTGCTGCTTCAAATTCGGCACTCTGTTCAGCCTTTACACTCACTAAAATACGGCCAAGGCTCTCACCAAATAACATCCCCCACTTGTCAAGGCCGTTGTTATCACTGAATATTTCTGATATGTCAACACTACAACCAGTGTCAGCCCCAAAACAAGCTTCTGCTAAAGCAACAGCAAAACCACCGTCGCTACAATCGTGAGCGCTGACAACTAACTCTTGGCGCATTGCTGCTGTAAGGTCACGATAAAGTGCAAGATTCCTTGTGGTATCTATTGCTGGCACTTTACCACCAATTCCACCACCACACTCGTCTCTAAACATCGTGACTAATTCGCTTGCACCCAATTCTTGATGGGATTGCCCCAGTAAGTAAATGATATCGCCGCTATTCTTGAAATCACTTGAAACTGCTTTACGAACATCCTCATGATTACCCAACAATGTGAACAATAATGTTGGAGGAACGCTTATTTTTTCTCCATTCATTATCACATCATTTTTCATAGAATCTTTTCCACTAATACAAGGTAATTGATAAGCCCTACAAACATCATCTAAAGCCCTGTTAGCGCGCACTAATTGAGCGAGTTTGTATCGGCCATCGAGAGTCTTTTCAGATTCAACAGAATCGGGCCAACAGAAATTATCCAATCCCGCCATCCTATCGAGATCAACACCAACACAAACCGCATTACGAACTGCTTCGTCAATACAACCAGCAACCATTGCATAAGTATCAATATCTGAATATCTAGGTATAATTCCACAAGATATCACGGCACCTTGTGTTTCACCATGTATTGGGGCAATAACGGCTGCGTCACCCGGTGCATCGTGATTCACACCACAAAATGGTTTGATTACCGTCTGAGCAATCACCTCGTGGTCGTATGAGCGAACCCACCACTCTTTTGATGCGATGTTTGGACGGGCAAGAAGACGGGATAGAACACCCCCCATTTCTGTTGCATTCACATCTGGATATGATGGCTCTTCATTGGTGGGAGGTATCCATTCGCTCTCAAGTTGTAATTGGGGTACCCCATCGTGCAGGAATTCAATTGGTAGTAACGCAACTGTATGTTCACCGTGTAAAATATGAAAATCCCCCGAATCTGTGAAAGTACCCACCGCAGTTGCTTCCACTTCGTGCAAACTAGCTAACTTCTCAAACTCTTGACAATCTTCTGGTCTAACACCAACAGTCATTCTCTCCTGAGATTCTGAAACTAATATTTCCCAAGATGAAAGGCCAACTTGTTTGAGAGGGACTTGTGAAAGGTCTACTTTAGCCCCACCAGTTAACTCTGCCATTTCACCAATACTACTCGAAAGCCCACCTGCGCCATTATCTGTCGTGACTTGAAGAAGGCCATCGTCTCTGGCTTTGAGGAGCATATCAACCATCTTTTTCTGAGTAATTGGGTCGCCAATTTGAACTGCAGAAGATGGAGATTCTTCGGTTAATTCTAGGCTAGAAAACGTTGCACCGTGTATTCCATCACTACCAACACGCCCACCAACCATGTAGATGACATCACCCGGGCTGGGGGTTTTATCGTGGCTTTCCCTGCCATCTGCTAAACGACGTGGCATTATCCCAACGGTACCGCAATAGACGAGTGGTTTACCGAGATATCTTTCCTCAAACACCATCGCACCATTGACTGTTGGAATACCTGATTCATTACCACCCGAACGTACGCCTGCATGAACTCCGCGAAATACTCTATTTGGGTGAAATAATCCCTCTGGTATTTCTCCTTCATAATTTGGTGGCCCAAAACAGAAGACATCTGTGTTTGCGATTGGGCGGGCCCCTAATCCTGTTCCCAAAATATCTCGATTAACACCAACAATACCCGTCATCGCTCCACCAAATGGATCTAATGCACTTGGAGAATTATGAGTTTCAGCTTTAATACAAAGACTCCAATCAGGATTCCACTCTATTACTCCTGAATTATCATGGAACAGACTTAGAAGCCAATCAACTTTCTTGGCAATGTCAAAAGTCGGCTTCATAATGTGTGTTTTGAATAAGGAATCAATGTAGGAGTCTTCTCCTGTTTCAGTGTCTACATGATGAATTTTTGCTGAGAATATTTTGTGCTTACAATGTTCTGACCAAGTCTGAGCAAGGCACTCTAATTCTACATCTGTTGGGGCCATCGGAGGTAATCCAACTTTCTCCCTTGTTGCCCTCACTGTTGGATTTCGGAAGTGTGCTTGAATTGTTTGCATTTCTTCCAAATTAAGAGCGAGTAGGCCTTTTTCACTAATTTCAATCAAAGTATCATCTTCAACCTCTAAATCAATGGTTGCTGGTTTACCAAAAATATTCACTGGTGGTTCAGGAAAATCAAGTGATGGCCACTGATTATTTGCGCATGATGATTTATCAGATATTATAGCTCTCTCAATCATTGGGTTGTGTAGTTGATTTGCAAGCCATTGACAGTCGACATTATCGGGTAGCCCATAAAATGTGTAAGTCATGGTAGTGGATACTTCTGCATCTATTGATTGTGAGGGGAAAAGGGTCTTCAAACCGTCAAGGCCTGCTTGAGCAGCATTATCTGTAACTCCTGGTTTGAATCCGATTTGTATTGCAGCGTCTGGTTTTTGCGAGAAAATATTAGAGTCATTTAAGATATGCTGATTGACTACACCATGCTCAATGATTGGGTCGCAAAACAAATCTGAAATCATTTTCTCATGGTGTGTTTCGTTGAAATTTCCCTTCACAAGATAACCCGTAATTGAACGTACTTCTGAAATTTCTAAACCATGGTCAGAAGATAATTGTCGGCGGATAGATTCTCCTCTAGTATCCTTCAATCCAGTTAGAGATTTGGGGGTCACTTCAACTCTTTGGGGTTGTGATGCTGTCATCTCGACCACCTCTTCTGATTGTGCCGTCTTGCCGACCGTCCATCAATGAAGCGGCTGTCAGCCCTACAGGGCTGATATGTTCTAAAGTGCTTTTTTCAAGTACTGACCTGTGAAAGAATTGGGGTTTGTGATGATTTCTTCGGGCGTCCCAATTGCGACAACATCACCACCACCATCACCACCATCTGGGCCTAAATCAATCACCCAATCCGCACTTTTAATGACATCAAGATGATGTTCAATTACAATGACTGTGTGCCCATTTGAACGAATTCTCAACAAAACTTCGATTAATTGTTCAATATCTGAGAGAGCGAGACCGGTTGTAGGCTCATCAAGAATGTAGACTGTGTGGCGGGTTGTGGGACGATGCAATTGGGTTGCTAATTTTACTCTTTGAGCTTCCCCGCCAGACAGTGTTGTGGCTGGTTGGCCAAGACGAATGTAACCCAAACCCACATCTTGTAGTGTTTTGAGAATACGATGAAGTTTTTTGTGACTCGCGAAGAATTCGCATGCCTCGTGGACCGTCATATCCAGTACGTCTGAGATGGTCTTCTGTTTCCAAGTTACTTCCAAGGTTTCTCGTGTGTATCGTGAACCTTCACACACTTCACAAGTTACCCAAACATCAGCAAGGAAATGCATTTCCATTTTAACCGAACCCGCACCCGCACAAGATTCACACCTTCCACCCCTTACATTGAAGGAAAATTGACCTGGTTTGTAGCCTCGTTGTTTCGCTAATGGTGTAGTAGCAAACAACTTTCTGATTTCATCAAAACCCTTCGTATAAGTTACTGTATTGGACCGCGGTGTGCGGCCAATTGGTGATTGATTGATGACGATTACCTTGTCAATATCATCAAACCCAGACACACTTCCATGTTTACCTGGTGTGCTTTCACTGCCATTCAATTCGTGCAACAGAACAGGTGCAAGAATATCAGAAACTAAAGTTGACTTTCCTGAACCTGACACGCCTGTAACTGCAACCATACATCCAAGTGGAAATTTGACATTTATTCGGCGCAAATTATTCGCCTCGGCACCAACAACTTTCAACCACTCTCCGTTGGGTTTCACTCTTGAGGATGGTACAGCAATCTTACGCCTACCCGCTAGATATGCTCCTGTCACACTTTCTTCATGTTCAAGTAAATCCTCTAATGGTCCACTAACGAGAAGGCGACCCCCTTCACGGCCAGCACCTGGCCCAAGATCCACTAACCAATCTGCTTGGCGAAGGGTTTCTTCATCGTGTTCAATTACCAGTAATGTGTTTCCTATTTCACACAATTCTCGAAGGGTTGAGAGAAGGCGTTGATTATCACGCGCGTGCAGGCCAATACTTGGCTCATCAAGTACGTAAGTTACTCCCGTCAAACGTGTGCCAATTTGAGATGCTAGCCTAATTCTTTGACTCTCACCACCTGAAAGAGTGTTTGAACGACGGTCTAACGTCAGATAGTCAAGACCCACTAAAGCTAGGAATTTTATTCTTGATTCGATTTCTTTGAGCAATTCACGAGCAATGAAAAGGTCTCTCTCCCCTAATTTCCCTGATTTACTAACTGAACCACTTGTTGATGGTTCTCGAGCCAACTTTGACCATATTTCTTGTTCTGAATTACCAAGTCGCCAGCGCTGTAATATCGCTAAGGATTCTAGTACTGTTGATTGAGAAAGGTCTGGTAAAGATAAGCCACCAACAGTAACAGCCCTTACTGCTGGATTCAATTTTTGGCCATCACATTCAGCACATGGCTGGTCAATCATGTATGATTGTAAGCGGTTACGATTACGTTCACTATCTGTATCGCGATAAGTTCGCATTAATCGTTTATACACCCCTTCCCATGGTTTCACCATTTGGTAAACGGAACCCTTTTCGCTTTCAAATTTGAATTTGATTTCTGTTGAACCAGAGCCATTTAAGATGATATCTTTTGCATCATCATCTAATTGAGAAAAAGGTATATCTGATTCAAAACCATATTTTTCAGCTACCTGACACATTTGATTACGGTACCAACCAGCCATCATTGATGATTGAAATGGCTTCACACAACCACCATCTAGAGAACGTTCTTCATTCATCAATAATTCATACGAAAAAGCTCTATCAACACCCAATCCTTGGCAAGATGTACAAGCTCCTAAGGGGTTGTTGAAAGAAAATATCCGTGGTGACATTTCTGGCATGAATGAACCATGAGTTGGACAAGCGAATTCTTCGCTATAGGGGATTACAGCCCCCTTTTCAGTAGTGGATGATATTGAGCCTGTTGGTAATTTTTGGGGTGTATCACAACCAGAAATACTCTCAATAGCGACTGTTCCTCCACCAAGTCTCAAACCAGATTCGACTGCTTCTGTCAAGCGTTGACGATTTTCACGTGATATTCTTAATCTATCTATTCTAATATCTATATCGTGGCGCAGGTTTTTTTCCAAGGTTGGTGGGTCTTCAAACTCTACTTCCCTTCCATTCACCTTACCAAACACGAATCCTTGTTCCACTAATTGTTTGAACAAATCTGAATGAGTCCCTTTACGATTACGGATGGTTGGACACCACACAGCAACCGCATGGCGTTCCATACGCCATTCAATATCATCAACAATCTCCTGAACAGTTCGACGAGCGACTTCTTTACCACATTCTGGGCAATGAGGTTTACCAACTCTAGCATAGAGGAGACGTAAATAATCTTGAATTTCAGTTGTGGTTGCAACGGTTGAACGAGGATTGTGAGAACCTTGCTTTTGATCGATGGAAATTGCTGGGGAAAGCCCTTCAATACTATCACAATCAGGCTTTTTCATTTGGCCTAGAAATTGTCTAGCATAAGATGAAAGTGATTCTACATATCTTCGCTGACCCTCTGCGTAAAGTGTATCAAAAGCAAGACTGGATTTACCAGAACCTGAAACTCCAGATACTACAACAAATCTTCCTCTTGGAATTTTTACATCAATATCACGTAGGTTATGGGTCCTTGCACCTTTGACCACAATCCAACCATCATCATGGCGAGGTCCTGTACTTTCCTCGGCCATTTACACACCTCCGCTAATTGCAAGCGCGAGTTCACCGTTCTTGAATTGATGGTTTGTAGGATATAGTGGGTGTCATCTCAACCAAAGCGCATCAATAATGTCGCCCGATTTACCATCAACACCAATTGGAAGAAAAGTCAAGCCATTACAATTAACCATACTTCGTAAATTACCACTACCTTGATTTTTGGGGACATCACCAACAAGAATGTTACCCTGCTCTATAATTTGAATCCTGCGTAATGTGACTTTACTCTTTGTACCCGCTGCTGCTGACAACAATTTTACTCTAACTTTATCATACAATTTCGGACCATGGGTTGGATGATATCCACATGAATTAGAAATCCATGGAACCACAATAGAGAGAAATACAATTTGACTACTTACTGGATTGCCTGGTAAACCAAAAAGAGGTGTACCTTTCCAAGAACCAAACAACAGTGGGCCCCCTGGTTTGATTAGAACTCTCCAGAATTTTACTTCTCCTTCTTCTTCCATCAAACGACGGACTAAATCCCATTCACCCATACTCACACCACCACTTGTGAGAATTGCATCACATTCTGATGCGGCCAAATCAAATGTCTTTCTTAGACCATCTAAATCATCAGTAACAAATGGATATTTGACTGGTTCACAACCAATTTCCGAAACTAAACCCACTAAAGCCGTTGTATTTGATTCATAAATTTGGCCGGATTGTAAGGGCTGACCTGGTTCTACTAATTCATCACCAGTTCCTATAATCGCAATTTTTGGTGGTTTGATAATAGGGATTTCCGCGTATCCCATCATTGCAACCATCGCTAAATGTGCTGGTTTTAACTTTGAACCAGATTGTAAACCAACTTCACCTGCAGTTATGTTTTCTCCTTGCTTCCTTATGAAATGAGGGCGAGCGGGACCGTTGATAGTAACATATCCATCCATGACAACGCTATCCTCTATCATAACGATTGAATCTGCGCCTGGTGGTATTGGTGCACCAGTCATTATACGACATGCTTGGCCATGTTTTACTTCTATTTCTTCTGAACTCCCAGCTTGAATAGTGCCAATAATTTCTAATTTAGAATTGGAATTTGTGCAATCCGCTTCTTTCACTGCCCAACCATCCATTGCCGAATTATCGAACCGTGGATCATCGACCATTGACTCTAATGATTTAGCTAACACCACATCATGAGCATCTGCGAGGGATTGGATTTCTGTCCCAAATAAAAGAGGGATTTCATTGGCTAATTCAATCGCTCGTTCAATAGACACGCCCACCTCCATGGTTCTGCGAGCGTGTAGTTGGCCTTGAGTTAGTCGCCGAACATATCAAAAATAATTGACGGGAGGGGAAGACGTGAGTGGTGTTGAATTTACCTTTTTGTTAATTGGCCTTTTTATTATGGCTATATTATACTCTAGTGTAGGACATGGAGGGGCGTCTGGTTATCTTGCAATTATGTCTTTAACATCATATGGGTTAATGGAAAGTGCTTGGCTAAAACAACACGCCTGGTTCTTAAATATCATAGTGGCAAGTCTTGCTTTTTATTATTATAGAAAAGAGGGTTTTCATGATATTAAATTAACTATGCCATTTGTTATTGCAAGTATACCAATGGCATTTATTGGGGGGTATTTGTTTATTGATGGGGCTGCATATGATTTACTACTTTCACTAACTTTAGTGTTAGCTGCTTGGAAATTGTATGGTACTATGTCATTTGATGAAAAAGAAAAAACAACAATACCAACATTTCAACAAGCAATTCCATGGGGTGTTGGAATTGGTTTAGTAAGTGGGATTGTTGGGGTTGGAGGTGGAATTTTCCTTTCACCAATTGTTCTTTTGAAAAGGTGGGCAACACCAAAAAAAGTTGCAGCTACATCTGCGGTTTTTATTTGGGTAAATTCAATTGCTGGATTGGCTGGAGCGGGATTCTCGGGACAATTAAATTTAGATTTAGAAATATTGTTTTCTTTTGCATTAGTTGTATTAATTGGTGGTTTTATTGGATCTTTTTATGGCTCCAAAATTTCATCACAATCTACGATTCAAAAATTACTAGTAATAGTAATACTAGTTGCTGCAACCAAACGAATATTTAGTTTATTGATTCTATTATTTTAGAAACCAACTACATCTTCATGACCACATTCTGGGTGAGCACACAAAACCTTGTACTTGTCTGTCTTTGGTCGCGGAATTCTATTCATTGAGCCACACAAACTGCATTGATGTTCAACTTCCGTCACTTCTTCAATATCAGAACCACCATCAAGAACTCTACCAGTGTTTTGAGTTGACCAACCCACTTTATCCTTGTAACTCTCTTTACCTCTCATTTTTTTACTACGAAGAGTAAGTTTCATCTTTCGGCGTCGGCGGCGTTTTGGTTTGCCTGCCTTCTTCCCTGTTGGTTTCTTTGCCATGTTAACCATTTACTGCACACAGCCTATCCTATTAGATAATTGGCATAGAAAGAGTGATTGATTCTATAGTAAATATGATTGGCAGTTTTCAGGTTGATGGATGGTCATTCCCTCATTTTCTAACTCATTTTTTAATAATTCTTGGCCATCATCTCGATTCCCATGAAATAATATTACATCATCTGCGCAAACTTGTTTTGCAAAATCAACAAGAAGAGGATTATCAGCGTGATTAGAGAAAGAAAATTGGTCTACTTCTAAATTAATATCAACTAGTTTCCCAAAAATTTTCAATCGTGAATCATCAAGCATTTGGCGACCACCACTTCCTTCAGCTTGATACCCTGTGAGTAATATTGCATTTCTTTGGTCATGTCTCAATCGATTAAGATACCAATGTGCAGGACCCCCATCTAACATCCCACTAGTAGTTACAATAACATCTGCATTAATCGCTTTTTTACGATCAGATTTACTGGACACTAATCGTGCCCACCGCTTAATTTTTCTAAATACGTCTACATCTCTAATATAATCTGGGTGATTGAGGTAATGATTGAGTATGCGTTTCCCCATACCATCATAATGAACATCCAAATCAAGATTGCTTTCCCAAAGATATCTGAGCATATCTTGCCCTCTCCCATTAGCAAAAGATGGAATTAGACATGTACCTCCTCTTTCAACAACTTCTACAACTCTCTCAAGAAAACGTTGTACCTCTGATTCACGATCAGGTTGTTCTCTACCAGCATAAGTTGATTCAAGAAATAAAATATCACTTTTTATCGGTTTAGCACCCACAACACAAGGTGACGTTCTTGTATCAATATCACCAGACCATAAAATATTCCGTTCGCCTAATTGAATCTCTACCATTGCAGCACCAGGAATGTGTCCTGCAGGTAAAAAACGCCATTTCCAATCACCATGTTCAACCCATTCATCAAAAGGATGGGTGACAATTTGGTCTAGAGCTTCTTCTAAATCTCTTTTATCCCAAGGCAGTGGTTGTCCTTCTATTGAACTCACTTTGTAAGTATCTCTCCAAATCATTTCAAGGACATCAGCTGTTAACTCTGTACAATGTAACTTTGCTCCATGAGAAGCAACAACCCACGGAGCAAGACCAACATGATCAATATGTGAATGTGTTAAAATTACATCAGAAACTGGAGGACCTTCTTCAGGATAAGTTGGTGGTTTTTTAGGCACAAAACCATAATCAATTTGTAAACGAGTTCCAGAACTATCTTCAAGAATACAGCCAACATTACCAACTTCTGGACCTCCACCAAGAAAATGATAACGAAATTTTCCTTCTTCAATAGGACTCGAATCATAATTGGTAGTTGAACCAGGTGTGTAGAGAACCATATGAACGGTTTTCCCGTGACTCCAATGTGTCATCAACCTTGGGTAATAATGGGTTGAGCCCCCTTCCTTTCCAGTAGAAAATTAAAAAGCCAATTTAGGAAATATAAATTTTAATTATTTCTCTTACTAACTATTATGTTCTGTCCGCGACCTGACTTGAACACGTATTGCTTTTCACACTAATTTACATACTAAATCTTGTGTTGCTTTTCTTTTCTTAGTGTTGCAGTGGAAATATAGGGGTGGGTAACATCATTGAAAGTGCAGTGTCGCTTCGACTACATGTGGCACGTATACCAGACACACTGTTTGTTGTTGATGAAACACGTTGTTTTGGCTGTGCAGCTTGTATTGCACTATGTCCAGTTGATGCATTAATTTTGGATGAACTTCTCGTGATCGTAGATGAACCTACATGTACACATTGTGAACTTTGTATCCCCTCCTGTCCTGTATTTGCATTATCTTTAGAGAAGGTTTAGTGAGAAAATGAAAATTGCAATTATCGGAGCCAATATATTTGGGCTTGGCCTTGCTCATTTATTACATGAAAAATATCATGATGATTATTCTATTTATATTGTAGAAGAGAGAGCAGAAATTGGTTTTCCTTGTTCAGGCTCTGGATTACTAGAAAATCATAAAAAATGGGTTGAAATATTAGATACCTGGCTAACATCCCCTACATTTTTACCAAAATTAAATCAAGAGTTTGGTTTAGCTTTTAGACGTGATTGGTTAGAAAAAGATCTAGCACTTTCTTTAGTAAGTAAAGATATTACAATTGATGTTCGAACAACAGTTGTTTCTCAAACCAAAACATCTCTTACTCTTGTAGGAGTTGGGGGTCGTTCTTCAATATGGGAAGGTGATATTGTAATTGATTGTCGAATAGAATCAAAATCAACTCTTATTGGTGTTGTTTCCAATTCTCCCCAAGAAAGAGGTTGGCAAAGAAACGATGGTACTTGGGAGGGGTGGTATGAAAATTTACCCACTGATTTTAATATATTACAAATACTCGACTCATCATCATCAATTATCACTGAAAATGGAATAGATTTTTCTCTTGAATTAGCGAAAAAGAATTTTGAAAAAATTTCAAACGTTTATTCTAATGGGTAATGCAAAAGGACAAGCCACCCCTCGGATGGTCTAATGTGGTCTTCAGAGGGGTCTGATTTGTTAAACTATGTTCACACTTCTAGTGTTGCTAGACATATTATTTTGATTGATCCAGATTCTCAAACTAGTGAAGAAGCAGCTAAAAGATGTGTTGCTGCAGTAATTGCTGGAAGTAAAATGATATTTGTTGGAGGTTCAACAGGAACTGATAGCAATAATGTCCATGAAACAGTAAAAGCAATTCAAGAAACCCTAGAATTATGTTCTTGGAATGCTTCTCAAGATTATTCATCAGATTCTGAAATGTGGGAAATACCTGTGGTTTTATTTCCTGCTGCAGCAAATGCATTTTCACCCGCAGCAGACGGAATCACTTTCATGATGTTGATGAATAGCACATCACCAAAGTTTCTAATTGAAGAGCAACTAAAAGGCGCAACCCCGATAAAACAAGCAAATGTAACTCCAATTTCGATGGGTTATGTTGTTTGTGCCCCTGGTGGTAAGGTCGGCGAAGTTGGCGAAGCGAATCTAATCACAAAAAATGATATTGAACTTATTACAAGTTATGCAATATGTGCCGAATCTTATGGTTTTTCTACAATTTACTTAGAAGCGGGTAGTGGTGCTAATCAACCCGTTTCACCTGAATTAATTAGAGCAGTAAGAAAATCTTGTAACCTAACTTTGCTTGTTGGTGGTGGAATTAGAGATGGTAAATCAGCGAGCATAGCAGTTGATGCTGGTGCGGATTGGATAGTTACTGGGAATTTAACAGAAGGATTTTCAGATTCCCATGAGCTACAAACAACTCTTCAAACATTCATCACAGAAATGAATTCATGAAAGAACTCGCGCCAAACATTTTGTCAGTCACGAACCTAGAATTATTCATCAAGTTCATCAATATCTTTCAGAGCAGGTGCAGCAGAACCACCAGGTGAACTTCCTTCCCCCGGTTCTGGTATTGAGTCATCAACATCAATTCCTAACCCCTCACGTCTTGCTTTACTTTGTTCATGTGTTCGCAAAACACCAAGAGAATCTTGGAATGCACCACTAACTACACCCCTAGTTCTTTCAGATTTACGCAACCCATCAACTTCAGCTGCCATTTTCTCATAAACTTCTTCTAAACTTTTCAGTTCTGCTGTGCGATCTGACAAACCACCTTCAATATCACTAATCGTGAGTTGCATTTGTTGAATTCTTTCATCTCGCTCAAAGACATCCCTATGCAATCTCCTCTCTCTCCTTCGAAGAGCTTCATACTCTCTGTTTCTTTCAAGTAAGCGTCGTTTTAATTCTTCAATTTGCTCGACAAGATAATCATGTTCTGCAGAAATAGAGCGAGGCCCATCCATCATTCTCTGCATTTGCCCATCCAATTCTTTCAGGCGGAGATCTCTTTGCTCCAACAAAGACTTAGTTTGTGTTACCATTTCTCTAAGTTTGTCTCTCTCTTCTGCAACAGTGTTATTTTCTATTTGCTCAGCTTCTATTTTACGATGTGCATCTTCTAATTCATGATTTAGGTGTCTGACTTCATCAGCAGTAATTGAAGTTAAACCAGCTTCAGCAGCCTTTTCCAATGCATCTACTAATTGGTCTAATTTCGCTTCTAATTCACCAATTATATTTGTTTGTGATTCTACTTTTTCTGAAAGGTCATTCTCATTCCGTTCCAATTCGTCAATTCTAATCGCTCCCACTGAATTAGCAATTGCTTCTTTTTCCCTTCTTGTATCATCAAGCATTCTTTCGAGATGAATAATTCTTGCTTCTCTATCTCTTAGATCTTCATCTACTTTCATTAAACGAGCCCGGTCTGGTGCACCCAATTCTTCTCGTTCAGATAAATCAAGTTCTATCACTCTGTTTCTTTGGTTTGAATTTGCTAATTCTTTGTTTGCAGAAGCCAATTCCTCCCAAGCAGTAATTACTTCATCAACAAGTTGTTCTGGCCCATATCCAGACAGCATTCCTGCCAATGCCGCACGGTCTATATCATTCCCTGCAGTAGCTTTTCCATTAGTGGTCTTCGCTGGCCCCATACTCAATCAAATACCCTATCGCGAGAGAACCATTCTTGAACTTTCACCTTGGCATTAGTCAAAGCGAGTCATTCTTGAACCCTTTTCAAGGTCACCGAATTAGCATTAACTGATTGCTGTATATTGGTCGTCTGGCATCACCATTGACAGTTTTAACGCACCATCAGCCACTCTTATCATTGGGTCATCAGCGCACCAAACACGCACATCACCAATATCTGCTAGTTCATCAGCCACGCGGTCGGCTAAACCACCAATTAATGAACCACCACCAGAGAGAATGATGTTGTTACGAAGTAATGATTGATACTCGGGATCAGCACCTGCTACAATTCCCTTCACAGTCCTTACAATATGTGGTATTAATTCTTCACATGCGATTTGAACTAAATCTCCAACATCAACAACTTGCTTCTTTCCATCAACAGAAAGTTCAACCATCTGTTCTTTTTCATCTCCACCAACATATGACCCTGCTTCTTTCCATTGGCGAACCATGTCTTTTGTTAATTGAGCACCAGTGAATTTCTTAGCAACCAGTTCCATCAAACGATTATCAATCCAATCTCCAGCTTCTGAGATTGTAACTTGGTCTTCTTCACTAGGGAATGTTCCATAGATACGAGCAACATCAGTTGTTCCCGCTCCAATGTCAACAACAATACTTCCCCCAATTTCATCAAGCCCGAACGCAACTGCAAATGGCTCGCTAACAACCATAATTGCGTTAACTTGACCACGTAGAATACTTACTAAATTGCTCTTGTCAACAAATGAAATATGAGATGGCGAACAAATTACACCAAAAACCTCATCGAATTCTTCGGGGTCAACTGCTTCAACTAAGTGCGTAACAAACGATTTTGCCGCTGCCAAATTGTTTTCATCATCTTGTGCCACTCCTGCTGAAAGAGGGTAATACAAATTACAAGCCAACTTATTTTTCAAAGCCTCGCTTCCAAACAGAGTATCTCTTTTCAAGAAGTTACGAGCGATGGGATCCTTAGGTTTCCCAACCACTGTCAATACACTTTCACTCGTTCCATTCGACGCAGAAATCGTCGATTGAAAAGTTCCCAAATCTATCCCGATGTACAGTCTCTCACTCATTGTCATCACCTATATGCGGTGCTACCGCTATTGGCAGGGAGTCGCTATCATGGTTTGAAGGTTCACCTTCAGTCATAAATTCATCAACTTCCATTTGAGTAGATATTTTATATCTTTCAATAATGATTAATCCGATTGTAAACACGACAATAATTATCATTACAGCAAACCAATACTTATCCAAAGAACCACCACCCTGCTCTACATTTACCCCTTCATCTTGAATTATTATTGACCAAGGAGTCATCGTTTCCACCTCTTCTCTGTCAACCCCTTTTACAGCTAAAGCAAAACCAATCTTATCACCATTCAATCCTACCACATCATTTTCAGGCCCCGTGTTTATTTGGTGTCCGATAATTCGCAATTCAAGATACTCAAAATCCTTGAGACTTTCAGAGGGTATGTGAACCCCCTCTATTGTCTCAACATTTTCTCTAACACCATCTCCAACCATATCATTTCCTAGGAAAATTTCCCCATCAGGCAAAGTAACGACAAGATCTAAATCATCTCGTGAATCAATATTTGGGGCGGTGTTCCAAACAAGACGGGCATCAAAATCTTCACCATTCACGAGTGGCATTTTCCAAACAACATCCTGCGTTGTTGAAAGGAAAGGACCCACCGCCCCCTCCCCCTTCCAGTGGTGGTTTGAAACAGAATCTAGTGGATTTCCCTCTACCCAACTTTCAATCATGCTTTGCCAATTATTGTCAACCATTCTAAATGAATCATGAATCCAAATATTTGTGGTGGGGTCTACAGTGGAATTATTCATTTGGTTGTTAAGATATTCGAAATCTACAAGATTTGATAGATTTGGGCGCCCCCATCCTTGTTGATTATCAGGAGCCACACCAAGCGTCAACTCCGCTTGCCTACCACCTTCAAGTGAATCTGCACTCAATACCATCAACGCTCTGATAAGTGGTCCCGATGGAGTAAAACCACTAGCCAATAATAGATTACCTTCTGTGAGATTATTATTAACAGATTCAGCCCAATCAGGTCTTAGTGAATTTGATGAAACTACTACCTTACTATCATTTCCAGTAATCCAACCAGTTTCAACCATTTGTTGTATAACGGCTGCAAAAGCCGCTGCTTGTGGTGTAGCCATTGAGGTTCCCGTTGAACTCCTCCAACCATCATTATTGGAATCATGTAACCCATCACCTTTAGCAGAAATTATCGTTTCTCCTGGTACAACAATAGTAACACCCATTCTTCCTTGAGCAGTTGATTGACGCGGGGTGAGCGTCCACAAATCATTAGTCCCGTCTTTTGCCGAAGCACCAACAGATACAACATTCAATCCATTTGCAGGTTCTAATACCTCAGCCCCAGTATTACCTGGTGCTACAAAAGAAACCGACCATGGTACTGAGAAAAGCCAAGAATCAAATTTACTTGTTCGCAGTGTGTATTCTGTACTGTCATCCCCCCATGAATCAGAGCGAATTACCCCACCATGTGAACTAGCTTCCCAAAATAATTCACCAATTTCTGGTATTTGCCAACCATCATCATCTACAACATCTTCAATCACAAGACGAGCCCCATGAGAAATCGAAGTCCCCTCACCTGGGGTAGCATTTACCCAATCTCCTTTGTTTTCTGCTGAAAATTCCCAAATAGAGCGGCATGCTAAACTTCCTGCTACATGAGTTCCATGACGATAATTTTGATTATTCGGGGAATCCCAATCATCTATTGTATCGTTGAAGAAGACAATTTTTCGATGATTTTGTCCTGGCGTTCCAGTTGCGTTATTCCATTCACTACCCGAAGCGCCAGGTTCTGTTGCTTCGCGGAAGCAAGCATGATCTCGATCAATTCCAGAATCTGCATTAGAAATAATTACTCCAGAACCATCTAATCCAAACAACCATGCTGGCTGGCCTGAAATATTTCCGTGTTGCATAATTGCCGCAGCGATATCATTTCTTCCAACAGTTTCAAGCACTGGCTCTACCCAATGTATACCATGTACAATCTCAACAAATTGCCACCAATCCGAAAATGTATTGCTCGGGGTGATTTGGATAATTTCTGATAGTGGGGAGCCTTCCATTGGTGAGAAAACCGTTTTAGGATTCAATCCAATCATGTTTAAAGTGGTTTTAATCTCATCCTTTTCTTTTACATCTAAACGGGGTTCTAACACAACAATATATGTTTCATATTCATCTATTAATCCCCTAAATTCAGTAATTCTAAGTGGTATGTCTCCTTCATCAATAGGTGCCCACACTAACATTTCATGTGCATTTAATTGACGTAAAGGAGTCATTCCCTGTTCCACCAATGAGTTCCATCCTTTGACATCCCAAGGGTCGTCAGAATTGAGTACTATTTCACCGAATATTTGCTGTTCATCATGTGGTAATGGTGGTAGTGGGATAATTAGAATGAGTGCGAGGAAAACGACTCTAGGCCCTCGCGTCATGATTTTGTCACCTCCCGTCGCGTTTAAGACGACAACCCAAGTCGGCGGCTCAATGAAGGCTTACCGAGTAGTGGGAAAGTTCCCCAATGGAAAGATAATTCAGTCATTTACACAAGATGTTGTGGCTAATGATGAAGATGAAGCACGTCATCGTATAGAATCATCATTTGGAAGCCGGCACAGAGTCACACGCCGAGCAATGAAAATTGCAAGCATTGAGCAGATTGATCCATCAACCTCAACTGAACCAAAGGTAATATCGGCATTCCGTGAGCGAGCAGCCCCGCCCGTTGTTGAGACTGCTGCTTCATCCGAAGAAGAATAATCAACTCTTTTGTTGGTTAATTTTTGAGATAATCAATTTTGCGAAAGCGGTTTGATTCTTTTCTGACGAATATTCATCACGTTGCTTTTCTAAAGCGGAAACTCGCATTTTAGTAGAGTTTATGCTATAATTTTCAATAATACCTGCTAATTCTATTGCATCAAAATCCGGCTTTAACAAAAATCCACAATCCTCACTAACAATTTCAGGACAACCGCCAACAGCAGTTGCAATAACAGGAATGCCGTTTGCAAACGCTTCCATTATACTAACTGGTAAGCCTTCACTACTTGAGACATTAATGAATAAATCAACAGAATTATCTTGATAATATTCTAAAACATCATGGTGGGGTAGCTGGCCTAACAGACGTACCTCAATATTTTCACCCATATTTTTCAGAGATTGTTCAACATCATCGAGACATTCCCCACCCCCAATGTGTGTCCAAATCACATCCCGCGAACACATTTTCAATCCTTCAGCGATTAAGTGAACCCGTTTAACCGGCACTAGAGTGGAAACAGAAAGTAATCTCAATATTCCATCCGTTGAACTATTCACAACTTCACTGTTATCGACACCCAACCTTCCAACTGAAATTTTTTCCTTCACACTTGGGAATTTTTTGACAAGGTAATCAACGCCTGCCGCTGAATCAGGGATAATTCCATCAAGATTTTTCAATGATGTTGATTGAAGTGGTAAGTTTGCCATATTTCTCCTTTCAGAATAAATATCTCCCCCATGGCCTCGTGAAAAGGCAACGAGATGCTGATTGCGTCGTTTTAATTCTGCACAAACAGAGGCACCCCTATTCAACCAAAAAGAAGCACAAGCATCAACAGCTTTGATATCGGTTTTTTTCTCTATTTGATTACAGATTAGCCTTACTTGGGCGATTTCACCAATAACTTCCCTTGGTTTGAACGGTTTTGATAGCAAACTTTCTTTGCAAGAAATTACCGGTCTAGAAATCCCTCCAACCAGTCTTGAGAAAGAACCACTTTTCCCCCACAATTTCCAAATTTCCTCTCTTAATTCTGTTAACACCTCAACATTTTCAGGATATTCTCTAGGTGCTCGGTCCCCATCAATAATTTCAGCAAGTGGGAGCAATAAGATCTTGTCAAAATGTGGGGCTAAATCACGTATTTCCTTGGTTAAAAACGACTCACCAGGGTGATATGGCCAACGGTCGGTGAGATATAGAAGTACAGCCATTTAATCACCTCCGCCAACCTTTGTTTAGCCACTGCTCAACCTCTCCGATGTGTTCGGGGGTTTTGAGGCCAACCACCTCTTCAGGGTCAGCAATTGCAATTCCCTCGACTCCAAGACCCGCTTCAAGACAACCCTTTGTCATCTCATTTGGGAAGCCTAACTCTCCAGAGTTTGTGTTATATCGCTTATTTTCTTCATCATAAAGGTTTGAATGTAGTTCGCCCAACACTTTTTCCAATGCGTATTTACTACTCCAATAACCACCAACATTTGTTTCACCAAAGGTTGGCATTTCAGCGTTATCAAGATAGGTTTCTATTGAACCAATAACTTTACCCATTTCATCTCTAATTAATGGCGCATAGGGGTCTTTCCGAAGAGTAGTTGGTAGAGTGAACCCTGCCCCCGAAGCCAAATGATGCGCCAAAGCAGCTTCAATTGTTGTAGTTCTAATCAAAGGTTGAGTACCAAATGAGACATACACTTGTTCAACTGGGGATAACAATTCATCAATAATACAATGCACAGCATTTCCCGTTCCCAATGCTTCGTGTTGGGTAACAATTTTCACACCTAAGCCAGCTAAAACTTCCTCATAATCAGGTTCTCTTCCTGGCGGAACAACAACTAATATTTGCGAAAAATTTAGTTGTGAATTAAGTAGTTGTTGAATGACAAGTTTAGTTGAAGGCACCTCATTCAAATTTAATAGTGGCTTATGTGTAGCAATTCCGTGTTCTAACATTCGACTACCTTTACCACCACACAACAACACTGCCGCTAATGGCGTCGTTGAGTTGTCTAGCGTAGGCATCATCTCTTTAGCATCAATTATTGATGCGGCTGGTCCAGCAGAGCATTCTTGGATTCTCCCCTTGCCTAATGAAGAGAGGTCAGCGTCATTGTCAGTTAGTAATAGTAGATTACCACCAAATCCAGCCCCCATTACTTTGATTCCATGAACGCCAGGAATCTTTCGTGCTTGGTTTGCAAATTGATCCATTTCGCGGGTTCTTATGTCATATAAATCACCAGCATCAACCCATGCTTCATTCATAATGTTGCCAATTTGTTCAGCGGTGCAATTACCGCTTGTTAGTAAGGATTGCATACGTTTACTCCTATCTAATTCACGCATTGCGAATCTAAATCTATTCGCCACCTTGATTTTAAAATCAGTCTCAAAAAGGGCAGGATACATTTTTTCAAATACAACACAATCATCCAGCCAACGGTTGGTTATATCCTCCCGAGACATTTTTTCAGGTAATTCTTCGGCCACCTCTCCCCAATTATCTTGCCAATCTTTTGGTACTAATCTTGGGATAACTTCGCGGGCCACGAAAGCAAGTTCGTTGAAAGCTCTTTTTATCTCCCCACCCTTCTTTGATGGATGTGTAAACAGCGTTGTAAATTTCACACCACCCATCTCCTTTGGTAATTCAATTGCTTTTTGGGTAAATGGATTGAAGGTCAATCTCAATACAGAATCACTACAACTGTACATCATTGTAGCATGGTCCATCATGCCACCTCTAGTGCCACAAAACCATTCAGCCTCAGCAGTAGTGAACGTCATGACTTCAGCATCTGTTGCAAGTTGATTTGATAATCGAATTGCAAACATCCCACAAATTGCTAATGCGGAGGAGGAAGAAGCCCCAGAATCTGGTGGGATAGTAGATGTGATTGACATATTGAATCCAAATTTCACTTCTTCAAACATCTGTGTATGTCTAACAGAACCCATCACATAATTTGACCAATTTGGTATTGGTGCCCCCAACATCTCAAGCCATGTTAACCACTCATCACCAATAGGGATATTTTCTCCTAAATTTTCTTCCCATGGGTCAAACTCCTCATCCATTGAATTACAATAAACAAACCCATCATCACGGGGTCCAATAACTGCGGTCATAATTTGTGAATCGCTTGCCATCACAACAAGTTCTGAGGTAAACCCAGGCCAATAATCGGTGTGGTCCGCGGCCAAACAAATTCTAGCAGGAACCTGAATTACCCAAATTGGGCCTACACCATACTGTTCTTCGTATCGTTGAACTGCGTTCACAACCTCATCATTTTGTCCTCTGAATAGGTGGATAATTGTCGTGGAGTTTCTTGCTCCAATCATTGCATCGCACCTCTCGTAGCTTTGAGAGATTCTTCAATCATATTTTCAACAGACCACGTTGGAGTCCAATCAGCATGGGATGTGATTTCAGAATTATCAACATGGCCTGATAATTCAAAATTAGCCGGTCCAATAGTTTCTGTTTTACAATCAGTTCCAGTGGTGAATAATTTAGCAAGTTCGGTGACAGTGAGGGGTGACTCCCCACCAACAGGAAGAAACACATCAGTGTCAGGCGCACCCATTGATGCAAGTTTAACTAACAAGGAAACCAAATTTTGAACATGAATCAAATCCTTGGTTGCTAAACCATCACCCATTATACTCAGTTTACCATTTTCATGAAGTTGTTTGGCAAAAATACCAACAATTCCTCGAGGTAAACCGTCTTGGCCAACCCCTTGAACACTCGAACAACGCAACGCCGTAACCGTATGTTTTGATGATTTGAAAGCCTCTTCCATCTCGACTTTCCCCTGCCCATAATCATCAATTGGGTTCAAAGGGGAATTACTAGTAAAAAACGGCAACCCATTTGGATAAACTCTAATTGAAGAAAGAGCAAGGATGTGAATGTTTTGCATTGGTTCAATAATCTCAATCAAACGATTAGCAAGATTTCTGGCTTTTTCTCTCATCTCCCCACTATTTTCATCAAAATTTGATGGCGTTGGATTTGCTAAATGAACAATCGTATGGCAATTATTTCTATTGATTAAATTGCGGACTTCTTCATTTGTTGAATTTCTCAAGTCTATTTGAAATCCATTGTTACCAAGCGCATTCATTAGATGAGAACCAATGAATCCGGTCGCCCCGGTAACGCCAATCATAATCTCACATCAATCAAGGCCAAGAGCAACAACACACTCTTCAATATGCTGTGCTAACTCATCATTAGAAAATACTGAACCGCTACTTGAATTATAATCGTCAAGTTCAATTTTTGACAACCCAGTGCTAGGTTTCCAGTCACCAACTGGGGGTGCGACAATATAGTGTGAATCCGATTCCCACAACCGACCAATTTCGTCACTAGTCACTAGATCTTCATGCAACTTTTCAGCACGAATAAGTCCACGAACATCTATATCGAAACCAGATGCAGCAAATGGCATTCCTCTCATTACTTCTACAAGTTGTTTGAGGCTAAATGATTTCATCTTCAACACGAAAATTTCCCCCCCAGCACAAATGTCAACGGCATCAATCACCAAAGTAGCCGCGTCTGGTATTGGCATAGCAAAACGGGTTATATTTTCATCTGAAATCCAAATTTCTCCTCTTTCACGAATACCCTTTATCATTGCAGGGATAACTGACCCCCTGCTTCCAAGAACATTACCAAAACGAACACACGCGCAGTTAGTGGTGCCAGTTAGATTACCATCGATAGTCAGTTTCTCTGCAACATATTTGGTTGCCCCCATCGTTGATGTGGGTGCGACAGCCTTGTCAGTTGAAATGGTCATCATCACCTTAGCCCCATTTTCCTTAGCCATATCAACAACATTTTGAGTCCCCAAAATATTAGTTTTCACCGCTTCGGTTGGGTTTTGTTCACAAATAAGCACATGCTTTAGCGCAGCAGCATGAATCACAATGTCAATTCCACCTACAAAAGCCCGAGCCAAAGCTTCCCTATCTCGCACATCTCCAATGATGAAAGTGATGTTATCGTGCTTTGCAAGTTCTTGCTGGAAATAGAAGTGTTTAGAGTCATCACGTGAGAAAATCACCACATGAGAAGGGTTACGGTTCAACAATTGCCGAACGATTTCAGAACCAATTGAACCAGTCCCACCTGTTACTAAGACCCGGCTCCCCTCTATGCGCATCTAACTGTCCTCCAAATCATTGAGTTTGGGTATTAGTTATGGAGATAACCCACCGATAAACCCTTGGCGACGCCTTCATGACCCTTGGGCGTGCCGAAGCGAACGAGGGAGAGCCATGAGTGACGCCGCGGAATTGCAACGATTGGCCCGTCTTGTAGAGATGTACAGGCAACAATTAACTGCGCTTGGTGAGCAAATAGAACGCCTTAGTCAAGCATCAGTTGAACACCAAGAGGTGATACAGGCCCTTAAATCTCTTGACGATGAATCATTACCAAGAATCATGATTCCATTAGGTTCGGGAACACAATTACTGGTAGATCAACCAAATAACCCAGGTGTAGTTGTTGATATTGGAAGTGGGATTCAAGCCGAAAAAAAGGTATCAGAAGCAATTGAAATATTAAAGAAAAGAATTGCTGACATTGAAGAATTAATTTCTACATTACAATCAGAATTCAACGATACGGAATTGAAAGTAAAGGATTTAGCAGCTAAATTCACAAATGATGCAGAAGAACTACAGGCTGAAGAAAATGAACAACCCTCTAAAGAAGAGACAGAAGAACCAACCTCTTCCAAAACCACTCCAAAGCGCCGGAGGCGCAATGTATCGGGCGAATTGACATTAGACGATTGAAGTGATTTGATGGGATTTTTTGACAGATTTCGCAAACGCGTGAAAGAGGTTGCTGATGATACAGACCTTGATTCATTAACTGTTGATGAAGACTCTGAAGAAGCACAGGAAGCAATCGCTAAACGTCAACAAATCAAAGAAGAGCAAGAGAAACAATCAGAAACACCGGAAGCAGAAGTTGTGACTTCATCAGATGATGATTGGGAAGATGTTGAGGAAATTGAAGCAATATCCGCGCCCCAAGTAGAAGAGGAAGAGTGGGATGATTTGGAGGATGAACCGATTCCAGAACCAATCTCTCCATCACTTGACAAAAAACAACGTAAACGTCTTGAAAAAGAAGCAAAAGAGGCCAAAAAAGAACGCCAACGCCTCAAAAAGGAAGGGTTTGATGTTGACCAAGAAGTTCGTCCCGATGGTTCAAAAGTAGACTTGCAAATTATGCGTTCTACCACTGGTAGGAAGTTGGTTGAGGTGAAGAGTGCACCACGTGGTTCCACTGGCCCAACAGCTGTTGAAACTGAAACTGGAAAAACCCTTGAGATTGATCTTGGCGGGGGGGTAGTTGAGACTGGTGGGAAAATTATCAAAGGCGGAGAAGCACTTGATGCCATGCTCGAAGAACTAGAACTTGTTATGTTAGAGGCAGACATGGGCCGAGCATCAATTGAGGAGGTAATTACAGCCCTTCGTAACGAGTTGGTTGGCAACCGTCTGCGGAAAGGCGCTGACCTTTCCAAAGTAGTTGAAGCATCACTAAAGAGAGCACTTCGTACTCTGCTATCTGCAGGTTATTGGGACTTTGATGCAACAGTAGACTCATTGCTAGAATCCGGTGATTTACCAGTTGTAATCATGATGGTGGGAGTCAATGGAACAGGCAAGACAACGACCACAGCGAAAATTGCATACCGCTTGAAAAACAAGGGCCGAAAAGTGGTCTTAGCGGCATCTGATACCTTTAGGGCAGGAGCAATTGATCAATTAGAAATTCATGCTGAAAGGCTAGATATTCGTTGTATAAGCAGCCAGCGCGGTGGAGACGCAGCAGCAATAGCTCGCGATGCTATTGAACATGCTAAAGCCCGGAAAATGGATGTAGTCATAGTTGATACCGCAGGTAGAATGCAAAATAAGTTAAATTTGATGGAGGAGTTACGCAAGGTCCACCGCGTAACAAAACCACACCTTGTTTTGTTTGTAGGAGATGCATTGGCCGGCAACGACGCAGTTGAACAGGCCAAAGAATTCCAAAGAATGCTCAAGTTCGATGGCGCAGTTCTGTGCAAATTAGACACCGACGCAAAAGGCGGGGCCGCGCTTTCAATCGCTCATGCCACAGATAAGCCAATTGTGCTTGCTGGGGTTGGCCAAGAATACGATGATTTGAAACAATTTGACCCTGATTGGCTGATTGAAGAGGTTTTTACATAAGTGAAGATTAGCATGTTTTGAAGGTGATTAACAATGGCTGATGAATTTTTACAGAGCGAAGAAAGCCAACAATTCTTTGGTTTAATCCAAATGTTACAACGCTCAGCCCTAGTTGCGCTTGGTAAAATGCCGGACCACGAAGGAAATCATTCAGTAAACATCGCAGAAGCAAAAGCGGCCATTGATTTGATTGCAGTTATTCAGAAGCGAACTGAAGGAAATATTGACGAAATGGAAACCAATTTGCTCAAAGGAATCGTTACTGAAATGCGTATGACATTTGTGCAAGCACCCAAAGATATTGCTACCAAAAAAGCCGAAGAACAAGATGCTGAAGAATTGAAAAAGACTTTCACAGAACCATCTGAAGCACCTGCAGAAGTACTCACTGATGAAGTGAAATCAGAAGAGGAATGATACCGTTCCTTTGATGTGTACAACAATTGTGGCCTGTAAAGGAGGGGAGCCAATGGTCCGAGTTACTGAAGTCACCGATGAAGAAGCCCCCCTCGCGCTGTTAGTTGATAACAACGAGATGGCATTATATCGCATGAATGAGATATTCCGGCAGAGAAATTATCGTATAATAGAATGCAAAAACGGAGATAAAGCAGTTGACCTTTTCATCACGGAGCAACCCGATTTAGTCATCATTTCTTTGGATATCCCAGGCCTTGATGGTCATGTAGCAGCTTTAGAAATGAGAGAATCTAGGCAGGACACAAGAGTCATTTTTACCACACCACGAAACAAGTTAGAGTTAGCTGAAGATGCAGCATTTAGTGCCGGCGCTGTTGCATTACTTCAAAAACCGGTTACTCAATCTTCAATAGATGAGGTTTGGGATTTAGTTATGGGAGACATACCAGATGCACCGGGGATTGAAGATCTTGACCAGTTGTATCCAGATGTTGATGCTGATGTTGAGGTAACCATTGAATTAGATGGGTTACCCGAACCCCCACCCCCCTCTGCTTTACCGGCATTGGGCCCACCACCTAAGCGAAGAAAGAAGGGTAAAAGATTGTTAATGCTGGCAATATTGTTGTTCTTCGGTTCTGCTGGAGCGATTAGTTATGGGTTGTATACTATGGGATATATCCCATTGTAGTCAGAATTTAGGTTCATTCAACAACGATTGTTGGCGTGATTCAAGTTGTGGTTGATGGACCTCAATAGGGGTATTCAGTACATTGAGTGGAACTAATTGAACTGGAACATAAGGTACAACAACAGAACCAACAGGAGCATCAGTTGAAGTTTCCACTTTATGTGACACACTACTCAGTAACCCAGGGTCACAAGCGGCAATTCTTGCGTCTAATTGGCTGTGAATCCAAACTTGCCATCCGGCGACTAAAATGAGTCCAACAGTGATAGCAGCGGCAACCATCCACAGCACAATATCACCTTCCCCCATGAGAATTGGAGAAGCATAGACTCCTGTCAATCTTCCGCTTCAAAGACCACTGCGCTGAAGTAAAGCATTCCAAGAAACATCTGCATACGATTTTGCCGCCTCAGTTGGATTGTCCGCGCGATGAATTCCGCTTCCAACAATGATTCCATCAGAACCTGCTAAAACTGCTTCAGTCGGGTCACCATATCGCTGACCAAGTTCAGCATCTCCGGTTACTAGATTAACACCTGGTGTCCAAATCATCTTGACTTCACCAACTTTTTTACGTAATTCTGCTAACTCATCAGCCCGCGAACCATTGCCAATGAAACCAAAGCAAGCAGGATGTTCTTTTCCAGCTTCAACAACAGCATCAGTATATCCTGGAATCTCCAAAAGATTGCCAGCACTACTCATCTGAGCAAGCAAAAGAACTCCACCATGCCGTCCAACATTTCCCCACCCTTCAGCCATTCCATCAAGTACAGATGGACCAGAGATTAAGTGAGCAGTCATCAAGTCAGCCCAAGAGCGAGAGTCATACACCCCACCCATTTGGTCACGAGCAATTTTACCAATATCACCATGTTTCCTATCTTCAAATATTAACATGTCAGCGTCTTTAGCCTTATTACAAAATTCAGCCCAACTTTCTGCTTTCCAATCTTCAACCAAATCAACATGAGTTTTGAGCGCCGCCACATATGGGCTAACATCCTCAAGCAATTCAGTTAGGCCTGCCATAGTATAGCGGTCAGCCGCTAAGACCACCATGCTTTGTTTACTGACTACAGTTTCCATCCATTGCCTTGCTAGTGGATTAGGGTTTGAATTCCATCGCTCACCCCACACTTCGCTAGGTTGCATCAAGCGAGTGGGCAGGGCGACATCCCTCAAAGTTTCCTCATGCCCAGCTATTGTCAATAATTGGTGGGATTGAGTCAATTATTGATTCATTTATTGGTCTGAACACCATTGATAACTCTTGTTTTGCTGGAGTCGCATCATATGTGCAATGCCGCCGTAGTGACTCCCTAGCCCATTTCATACTAATTTTTGGGTGAAACATAGCCGCAATCAAGCAGATAGAGTAAGGAAGAACCCCCTTTGGCCATTTTCTCTCTGGGTAAGCAGTTCGTAAAATATCAGCCACATCCTTCATCCACATGTCGCCACCAATTACCAAATATCTACCGCAGGGTTCGCCTTCAGTCAGTGCTCGAACGTGTGATTCAGCAACATCTCGAACATCTACAATGTTGATATGAACTGGAAGTGATTTTGGCATCGTGCGCTTATACAGCGCTTCAATATACGAAAGGCTACCTCCCAAATGTCGCTTTGATAATGGAGGACCAAATACAACACACGGGTGAATGGTGACAAGCCGAGGGCGAGTATTTTCATCCTTGTTGGCGTGCCATTCTCTGACCAATTTTTCAGCACCAGCCTTGGCTAATCCATACGCATTATTCTCAACGGTCGCATCATCAGCCCAAGATTCAGATGTAAAACAAACTCCATCTTCATATTTTGTTGGCCTAATAGCGGCAGTAGATGAGGTGTGAACAAGTCGTTTTACAGAATCTGTTGCATCAATTGCATCACAGATATTTTGAGTACCAATTAATGATGGGTCCACCACATCTTTTTGCGGGTCAGATTTACCGACATAAAGAGCAGCAGCAGCGTGTATCACATCACTGCAACCAGCGACCGCAGCATTTACTTCATCAGCATCAAAAAGATCCATTTTGACAACATCTAGTGAACCACCTTCGCCAATAGGAAGAGCCAGTAAATGGTCCACCCTTTCTGGGTCATCCGGTGCCCTTAGTGCCGCACGTACAATTCGTCCCCTAGCAAGTAGATTAGCAACGATGTGACTACCAATATATCCACTAGCACCGGTGACCAACACTACTTCGTCCATTGCCACGCGCAATCCTTGTAGCATGAAAACCCAACGCCACAGAGTCTAGAGTAATTCAGCAACAGAATTCACCACAACGGCTGGAGTTTGTAGTGCTGTTTCTAAATCATCAAGAGTTGCTTCACCTGAAAGAACGAGAACACCAACAGCACCGGCACGTTCAGCCATTTCCATGTCAGTGTAAAGGCGGTCTCCCACCATTGCACACTGTGAAGGTTGTAAATCCAATTCCTCAATCTTGTGCAGTATCATTCCAGCGTTTGGTTTGCCACAAATATGAGTTGGTTCAACCCCCGTCGTAGCTTTGAAAAGAGCGAGATAAGCGCCAACATCCGGCAGCTCCCCATCAGGAGAAGGGCAGACCATATCAGGGTGTGATGCTACTAAGGGAACCTTATTGTGAAGGTGAATTGATGCCGTTGCTAATTTCTCATAATCAATTTGAGTGTCATAGCCAAGTACTACGTATTGAGGCTCGGTACCAACGAGGAAGGTTTCAGTAACCTCTTCATTACCTAACCAGGAGAGTAGGTCGTGAGTTGAGAGTAACACATCATTTGCTTCTGCAGGGATTCCAAGTCCATGCAATTTTGCCAAATATTCAGTAACAGATTTTGAGGAATTATTTGACAGAAAGAAGCGTTGAATACCTTTTTTTTCACATCTATTTAGAAATTCAAGTGAACCATCAATTAAGTTATCTCCAAGATAGATGGTTCCATCAAGGTCAAGGAAAACTACCCTAATTCCATCCAGTGATTTATCCATTCTATTACCTCAGAATAATAGTAATTTTATAAGATTCCAGGTGCTCTTCATTTCTTCTTGTGCTTCCTTGGATGAAAGAGATTGTTCTAGCATGTCTTTGACCGCAGCCTTCTTATTCGCTTTCTTCAGAACCCAATTCATTAACCAAGTTTTTCTCACCATTTTTTGCATTTTGAAACTGTTAGTTAATTCAGCCCCAAGAGTTTCCCATAACTCTTGCATATATGCGTCAGCAACTTCTATTGGTAATCCATCCGCATGTTTCTCTTTATCAAAAATCGAAACAGCGATTTTGGAACTAACAAGGGCATTTCCAATTCCTTCTCCAGAGAATGGATCAACGAGTGAAGCAGCGTCGCCCACACAAATTGCACCAGCCATGGCCGAGCGCCGGGGTTGGAAGGATGGGGCATCTTTTCTTGGGCTCCCAAATGGTAACTGATGCCCCTTTCCACTTCCTTTGATCATGGTTGCATTCTTGAATCGCTCTGAGAAGACAGGGTGCTCCTCAATTACCCACTTTTGCAGTTTCTTAAGTTTCACTGATTGTTTATTCATCTCATTGATGACCATACCAATTCCAACATTGACTACAGTCTTACCTTCATCATTAACTCCAACAGGGAAAATCCACCAATAACCTGGAATTACCTCTTTGATGAAATGTATTTCAATTGGCATTTTATTACCTTCACAACCCCCAACATCAACCCAATATTCACGATATGCGCCACAATAGTGCAGGTCATCTCGCATCGGTTCATTATGGCAGATTTCAGTAACGGCTTTTGCTACTGGGCAGGTGTAACCACCAGCCCCGATAGTAAGTGGTGCAGTAAAAGTGAGAGGATCATTTTTTGAGCGCTTCCCTCCAATAGTTCCAGTGACTCCAACTATTTTCTGTGAATCTCCTTCGCCAATCACATCAACATTTGTTACCGGAAAATCTTGAATTACCGAGCCACCATTTTCCAACACTAAATCATTCGCCCGGGAGAACATCATGTAGTCAAACTGTATACGGGGTAGAGCATAACCAGCCTCTTTATTTTCAATTTCTTCTTCGGGCAACGAGCAATGTATTTGCTGACCATTTGCAGATGAAAATACAATTCCAGTTACTCGGTTGTGTGGTGTAGATTCAACTAATGGTTTGACTCCAAGTTCTTCGACGTGTTTGAGGGACTTTCCACCCACTGCATCGCCGCAAATCTTGTCTCTTGGATAGACTGCCTTTTCAAGTAAAAGTACGCGACATCCATCTATTGCTGCATAGGCCGCGGCAGCAGAGCCACCAGGCCCCCCCCCAACAACGATTACATCGAAAGATGAACCATCATTTGGCACATCCCCAGTGATGATTGGCTTGGTCCACGAAGCCTTCATCGTTTCACCCTTCCAACCTACGCCCGCACATCGCCCTTCAATGGTTCGCTTGATTCCTCTTTTCAGATAGCGTAGATTGATGCACTACCTACTTCCCGCTAATGATTGATGGCGAGTATCGTAGTAGTTACCACCACTCTGCCAATTGAATGGTCTACAGAACAAATTACAGAGTTGAAAACGAAATTAATATCTCAACAATTAGCGGCTTGTGTTCAAAGTGAAAAAATCAATTCAACATATTCATGGGAAGGTGAAATTGTGTCTGAGGATGAATGGCGTTTAACTATCAAAACGACGATCAATCGTCAAGAATCTGTAATTTCAACTTTAATTGAAAATCATCCTTATGAGGTACCACAAATAGTTCACAGAATTGAACAATCAAGTTCAGAATACTCTGATTGGGTTAAAAAACAGGTTGGCGGATAAATGAACTAGAGAACCAGCTCTGGTAGATTTTCCATAGTACCAGTAACATTCCGTAGAGATTCCATAGCCTTGACATAATCATCACTACCTTCATCATTGATGATAATCTGACTAGCTTCCCATAACGATCTTAGCGCTGGCACCCAATCCCCTCCAAGGTCGCGAACTGTTGGTTCATAGTGCCACGATTCCCCCTCATCTTTACCATGAACGCAAACCCATGCCCAACCCATTGAAGATTTTCTCCCCCCACCAGATTTCCTAGCCATTGTTGTGGTTTTTCCGACCCCTTCAGAGTGGGCTCTTTTGATTAATGAATCAGCAAAACTAAGTGGTGAAGGTAGCGATTCTGAATCGTAAGGGAATTTCCTCATCATTCTTACACTACTCTGTTTTTCGTCAAGATTTCTTAAGAATCCGCTGAAGGCTTTACGGCTGTTCAGTTGTTGTTCATAGATATTTTCGGCCTTATCTCCAGTGAGGTCAAACATTTGCTCAAGGATATCTAAACCGCATTTACCCCACGCCGCTTTGAGCAGGGAATGGGCGCTATCATCAGCCATGAGAACCACTTCGCTAGCCAGCCAATGTGCTTCTCCAGCAGCATCTACTCTAACCCCACCATCTAACGCGTCAATTAATATTGATACAGCTTCTAACTCAATCTTACTTCCTTGCAGGGCTTGTAAGAATCCTTCCTTATCATCATTTGCAAACCAGTCCTCTTTGAGTACTAATCCTTCTTCTAATTCTTCACAAAAAGCACTGTGAAGAAGGGTTTTAAGGCCAGCGTCAGGAATTTCTAGACGCAACCAGTGTTGGATTACTGTAGCCAATGAATCCATTGTTTCTTGATTAATTTCCAAGCCTTCTGGCCACCCATTAGGACGATAATTAGCTTCAACTTCCATTATTTCAGATAATCGCGGTGGTGACATAGTAAGAGCAATACTTTGCACAAACGATTCCTTGTTTTTTGCTAATTCATCAAGGCTAATTTCAGCGACCAAGCCATTTGAATAATTCATCACTATGTTGCTTGCACTATTTCCCGCATGCCAAACCCCTTCATCATTTATTTCAAATTTTAAGGGCGAAGAGGAAAGCCCTTCGGTCACCCATTCTTCAGGTGGTGTTGGTTCAAGCCCCGTGCAAATCAAATCCTTTGACCATGAAAAAAACCAGTAACCTGACCTTGCTAATTCTTCCCATGCAAGCAATCTAAATCGAGTATGGGTGTGCATCTGCAAGCCGAGTAAATGAGCAGGCCTCCCACTACCACGGCGAATAAAGGAGGAGGAACCGTATACGGGATGCTTGAATATCGCCACGGTTTCAAACTCATCTTCATGTGCAGCTGCTAAACAACCAGCAAATGCTCGAGCAATTAGGTCCCCCTTTCTCGCCGCCATCCGTTTGTGCAGCCATGACCTATCTTCTCGTTTATTGATGACTTTCTCAATATCTTTAAGACAAGCTTTTAATTTATCTGGCCTACCAAAACCACGAGAGGTTCGACCAGAAATAGTAGGGAGAATTGAATGTGGCTCTTCTAACATAACATCTAGGTTCTTTCGCAAGCGTTTTTGTACCGAATCAGAAGCTCTTTTCGTGCCACGCATTCGTATTCTCTGTTTTTTCTTACCAGGGAATTCTACTTCTGAAGGTCCAGCCATATTAGTTCCCCGCGAGCCTCCGAGTCACCCATCTCCCTTGAGGGCAACGGCTCTCATTAATTCCAACGGGATAGCGCTTCGGCCTCTAATTCATCCAATCTTCCTGGAATAACAACGCAATGAATTGACCCATCATTGATGGATTTCACATCATCTAAAGTACCATAAAAAATACGTTGTTCAGGTCGCCCCATATCACTGCAAAGAACAATTTTCCACTGTTGAATATTTTCACCCACTTTTTCAGCAGAGCGCCGTAGTACATCAACAGCTACAGCAGGACTCATCGGTTTTTGCTCATCAATACCCATCCCTGTTGGGTCTAGGTCGAGTAGAACAAGAGAGTGTAGGTCACGCTGTAGGTTATCTAAAATTAATTCAAACGGTGAAGTAGCGAGGTAATCACCGTAGGGATATGCCAGTGTAACTTGCCTACCAAATCTGTATGATTGCAAACCAACCGCACCAGTAACAATTGTTGTAATTGAAATTCCATGAACCACATGGCAGGTAATTCCAGCAGCCTTAGCCCTTAACTGTAAATCCACATGAGTTGTTGCTTGCAATGGGTCCCCAACTATCATCAAAGCAACCGCAGATTTACTAGCAAGTTTCAATAATTGGTCAGGGTTTTCAACATCTGGCCGCATTAGCAACTCATATTCACCCACCATATCGCTAAGTTTACCCTCTTCATCTGGCGGTAATAATGCGGTATATCCCTCTAAAAACCGATATTTACAAGATTTTGCGGATTCAATAGCAGCAGTAGTCATGGCTGATAAATCCCCTGGTCCTAGACCAATTAACCACAATCCGGAGTCTAATTCAACCATTACCAATCCTCCGTCATCGTCAAGCGAGCAAGGCTTCTCGCGTGTTCGAGACAGATGCGTCATTTGAGGGTACCGAAGCGTCAAACGCAGTCTATTTTAGAGTGCATCAATGGCTATGAATGGGCCCCTGAATGGTCGAGAGTCATTAGTGATGGAGAGTATCGATTATTACCTCTAGGAGATAATTCACCAAGTCAACTTCCCGAGTCTTTGAGTGATTTTGAAGTAGTACAGGCAGAACAACCCGAACGACCCCCTCAACACTGGTTAGAACACCTACCAAAGTTCCTCGATGAGCAGACCATCACCCTCCACGACGGGGTTTGGCCCAATGCCCAAGAGCCACTTGGAGATATTTTGGTTTTCAAAATTGAAAGGCAAATTGAAGAGTTTTCTCAAGCTGTTGCCTTAGCGAAAATTAGCCACCATAAAACCGTGCGCGCGGTTTTTCGTGACCATGGGGTAACAGGTGAATTCCGCATCCGAGATTTACAGCCGTTGGCGGCAAGACTAGATGGGGAAATCCTTGATAAGAATGCAATCGAATCACTTGCAGATGTTACTAGGGAAAATTTGTTGGTAACAAAAATGCTGGTGCGGGAATTTGGTGTTCAAATCCAGATAGATCCACAATTAGCATTTTTTTCACCTAGGCTACAAGGTGAGCGGGTGAGAAATGTTGAGGCTGCTAAAAAACTCAGGGAGATGTTAGGCCGGCCGCTAAATATCGCAGATCCGTATTGTGGTGTTGGCCCTGCTATAGTCCATTTACTACAAGTTGACGACTTGGTTGGTGATTTGCTTGCAAGTGACTTGAATGGAGATGCAATTCCACTTCTTGTCGAGAATTTGAGCCGCAATGGAATCAAAGTTGAGGCCAGCCAAATTGATGGCTTAACCACCTTAGCAGACGGCAATTTCGTTGGCATCCAAGACGCGTTGGAATTAAAAAATGATGAGCGGTTTACTGGCCAATTTGACATGTTACTCGTCAACTTACCGCATGACACAATGAACCATTTACCACACTTGTTGAGTCTACTAAAAAGGGATTCACCCACCTTGGTTCGTGGTTGGCTTGTCACACCTGAGAATGAGATATCAAGACTCCAAAATGAGTTACAAAACCTGCTAACCCCAACACTTGAAGGCCAACAAATGGTTGAGATTACTCCTCGTCGGCAATACAGTTCATCAGATTGGCTTTGCCGTTTTGAAGCGTGGTTGAATTTCCCCCTTGAATAGAAATTTTTCTCCGGCGAAACAGGTATTAACGCGCGGGGATTCTCCCCGTTGATGCACCGAGCACTGTTCTTAGCGATTCTAATGTTGGCGGCACCGCTTGTAGCACTCTCAATAAACAATGAGATGGCGGATGAATCAACGGTATTAGGTGAAGATGATGAGGCACTTAACAGTGCGAAAGTAGCTACTAATCCGCTTGGTTGGGAGTGGGTCGCCAAAGATACTGATGCGGGTTTTGTCTGGACACGAAGTGTTGAGACAGATTCTTCTCAGAATTCCTATATTGCAGGTATTTTCAGAGGAGGTAGTCTTTCTATTGACAATCAACATGCACTCAATGAAGGTGGATTAGATGCATTCGTTGCTAAATTCGATTCAAGTGGTAGCGTGCTGTGGCTCACATCATTCGGAGGCGTTCTAAATGAATACGTTGAAGATATGCTTGTTGATGGTTCAGGAAATGTTGTTGTTGTCGGTAGTTATGATTCTCCTCAATTCAACGCCAGCACCGATGTATTGACTAATTCGGGAAGCCGTGATGGATTTGCAATTCAGATAAATGCAAGTAATGGTTCTATTGATTGGGGCAATTCAATCAACGGAGCGGGCTTTGATAACATCACTGGAGTGACAAAAGATTCGCATGGTCATTTTGCATATTCTGGTTGGACGGCTAGCCCCACTCTCACGGTGAATGGAACCGTTCTCAACAATAGTGGGGATACAGATTTCCTCGTTCTTTGGGGGCTTGCTAATGGAACTTGGGACCAAGGGCGAATTTATGGTGGTGCAGGTAAGGAACAGGCACATGATATTGTAGCCGATCAAAATGGTAAGGTAATGGTCGCAGCCGAATTCTCCACCCCCTCTCTAACCCTTGACCAGACCACAATTTCTCATGGGGGTGGCACTGGTTCAGACAGCCTTGTAATGCGAGTTGCTCATGCAGGTGTTGAGTGGGTCCGCAAACCAATTTGTAACTATAATGACCGAGCGTGGAAACTCGATGTAGATAGTGCGGGAAATGTATTCGTTGTCGGTGAGTTAATGGCTAACACCTCAAATTATCATTCGATTACCTGGGGCTCAATTCAAATCAACAACGGCCGAGATTATGAGTCTGTATATGTGGTAAAATTCTCCAATGTAGGAGCAATTGGATGGGCACTCGAAACTCAAGGTTCTAGTAACTACAAAAGATATTCGAATCCTTCTATCGATGTATTTGGTAGTAAAATATTAATTGGACTCGTAGCGAATTATTACTTCTATTTCCGCGGTAGTTCAAACAATAACCAAATTAACATAGAAACGAACGGTTATGACAATGCAATTGTAGTTGAATTGACAAATACTGGTAGCGTGGTATCTTACTCTAATTATTGCATTAGGTCTGGCTTTGCTACAATCGATGATGTTGCTTGGGTGGATATTGGGAGCGCCTATCCAGATGTTGTTGCACCAATTAATCACCAAGCCCGCCAAGATTACGATTACAATGTCTATTCTGATGCACCTGCGACCACCACATACCAATACTCATGGTCTAATGGGCGGCCACAATCTCAACGATTCTACAAAATGATTGGTCATACTGGCACAGAAGATATCATTGATCTTGAACCATTGAATTCAACAGCCACCGTTATGATGGGTGTCACAAATTCATTTTCTCACAATCTTCGCTTCGGCAATGACGTCCTTGGTGGAAACACATCCATCGCTGACCAAAGTTTCACCTCAACTCAATCACGCTTGTTCTTGGCCGTTGCTAGTGACAACGGAACTTGGACTGATGTTGCTCAAATTAAGATGGGGGCGAGAATGAGTAGTTCAACAGCTTCCAACACCAATGAGAAGGATTTCGCGGCAATGGCTATTGGACCGAATGGAACGATATGGGTTGGCTTTCACTGGAATGGTTGGGTCGATATCTCTGGTCTTACAAGTCGTAATAGTGGTTCTGGATTCATGGTTGCAAGTTGGTCCCCTGTCAATGGTTGGATGTCTGCTGATACGATTGGATTCAGCACCAGTCAATATGTCAACCTCGACATCGCCGTAGATATGAATGGTGATGTGTTTTTTTCAGGGGCTTGTTCGGGTACAACCACAATACATGGGACACAATTTACTGGTAGTGGTAGTTGGAACATCTGCATCGCCCAGCGCCATGCGGCAACAAGTAGTTGGATCAACCTTCATCGCTCTGGACCTTCAGGTACAGCAACTATGGAAGTGATGACAGAGCATCCAAATGGGGGTGTGGTGTTTTGGGCAAAGTCGGGATATTTTAGTAATCCAAGTGGCGGGACATCATATCCAGGAAATTACCCCGGTGCACTGATTCGCCTCATTCCTAATAATTCCTCAATGTGGTGGTTGGGGGCTCCCACCTGTTCCACCTATTGTATCTTCATCGAGTCTATTGAAACTACATCAACTGGCGACATCTATCTAGCAGGCCATTTTGAGAACTCGGTATCATTCCCTAATTGTTGCTCGGTGAACTCTGGGGGGGGTAGAGATGGATTCGTCGCGAAATTCAACAACAGCGGTGTTTGGGATTGGTCAATTGCTCTTGGCGGGGTATCTAATGACTATATTTACGACATCAACATGGTTGGGAACAGTAGTGTTGTAGTAGTTGGGGAGAAAAACGGTGTAATCAGTGTTGGACTTACTACACTCTCTTCAGCAGGCACTGGCTTTGTTGCTATGGCCTCTACATTAGGCACATGGGAATGGGCGGCACAACCGACTGGTAGTGCAACCGTCCGACAAGTTACCGCGACAGGTAATGGAACGGTGGCTGCAGCTGGCCAATTACATTATTCAACATCTGCTCGAACTTTCGGTCTTGATTCACTTAATTCATCAGATGGTGATGACATATTTTTAGCGCGTATGAGTGCGGATGCAGATGCCGATGGAATCACAGACAACCGCGACAACTGTCAGCAAATTTACAATCCGAGCCAGACAAATTATGATGGCGATAGTCAAGGAGATATTTGTGATGGTGATGATGATGCAGAGGGTATTGCAGATTCAGTGGATAGTTGCCCAATGGGGGTACTAGGTTGGACCTCAAACAACACCACCGACCACGATACAGATGGTTGCAAAGATGATGTTGAGGATTTGGATGATGATAACGATGGTCTTCTTGACAGCAATGATGCATGCATGGCTGGTACCCTAAACTGGTCTTCTAATGGCACAACCGATTATGATACAGATGGTTGTAAGGATTCTAATGAAGATTTAGACGATGATGATGACTCGGTCAACGACACCGTAGACTCTTGCCCCAAGGGTAGTTTGGGCTGGATATCAACCCCTTCAACTGATCATGACGGAGATGGTTGTTTAGATAGTGTTGAAGATGTTGATGACGATGATGATGGAATTAGAGATGAATACGACTCCTGTGGCCGTGGTGAATTGAACTGGACATCCTCTAATATCACTGACAATGATGGTGATGGCTGTCTTGATGCTACTGAAGACCTCAATGATGATGATGACCATTACCAAGATTACGATGATTCATGTCCAAACGGTTCTGTTGGTTGGTATTCTGGAAGTATTACAGATTACGATGGAGACGGGTGCAGAGATTCAGATGAAGATTTGGATGATGATGCGGATGGCATTCTAGATGTAGATGATAACTGTCCAACTGGAGTGATGGGGTGGGTTACTAACCCCACTGTGGATTTTGATGCTGATGGCTGTCATGATTGGAACGAAGATTCTGATGATGATGGTGATGGTATTTCTGACCTAATTGATGAGTGTTCTAGGACATCTGCAGGAGCGAGTCCCAACGCTGAGGGATGTGCTCCAGGGCAAATTCCTGATGGGAATGGTGGTGGAGGTAGTTCATCAGTGAATTATACTGAGAATAACACCTATGTCAACAATACATATGTGAATAACACGTATGTGAACAACACATACCAAAACAATACATTTGATAATGAGACATATCAAAATCAATCTTTCCAGAATAATTCATACAACAACGATACTTTCCAAAATCAATCTTTCTCAAACACTACGAATCTTAATCAGACGATAAATGAAGGTGATTTAGTCAACAATAGCGGGGAGCAGCAAGTAGAAACAACACCAGAAGGAGAAACATCCACCGGATTGACTTGGTTACCCTTAGTTGTTGTAGCGTTGATGGTATTGCTCCTCTTTGTTCAAGCATTACATCTTGTAAAGAAACCAATGGTTCCTGCAGGGCCGCCAGAGAGTATGTTAGTAGAACAAGAATTGTTTGATGAAGTGGATCATACTGGTGTGGTTGTTGATGAGCAAGAAGATTTTGAAATAGAAACTGAAAGGAGAGTGAATTCATTACCTGAAAGCGAAGTTTCAGGCACACAAGAAGTGAAAGGCCCACCGCTTGTGGTTGAAAACCCGGTTATTTCAGATGGTTTTGAATGGGTTGAATGGCCAGAAAGTAGTGGTCAAAATTATTTCAGAGAGGTCGGTACAACCGATGAATGGAAAACTTGGCCTGTAGAGTAATTTACATTATTTGGGATATAGGAGAGGGAAGCCCCTGAAAATACAACAAAAAACCACGTGGCGCCCCGACCGGAATTTGAATCCGGGTCGAAGCCTCGACAGGGCTTCATGATAGACCACTACACTACCGGGGCTAAGTGAATGGCTCGGCCAAAGCCAACCTGTATTTAATGAGAACCCAACTCGCCGTAATGAGAGACATGGCCAAGAAAGGAGATTCATCACCCAGCGCGGCTGATAATGAAGAAGAAAAATCCTCACCAAAAGGGCCGCCTACCGGCCCACCGAGTGGGCCACCAAAAGATGCGCCAATGGGGATGCCAATGGGAATGTTTCCAGGAATTACTGCCAGCAGTGCACCACCACAACGAACTGCCGGAACCCCTCTTGAAGTTCAACAAAATAATGCAGAGCAAGAATATGATACAGAGTCAGGTGCTGATGTTGATACACCTGTTAATGATGATGATGATGAATTTTCAGATGAACCCCCCACCCCTTCAGTAGATATTGGTGGTATGATTGGTCAATCAATGGCAGCAACACCAATGTCAGATGTTGAGGCTCTTCAGGCAGAAAATCTTTCAATGCGAAATGCGCTAACAAATGCTACAAGTATAATCAATGAAATGGATACTCAACCGATGCCGCCAATAGTTGGGGATGGTTTTGTAGTTCCAGCCCACGTTGTTAGTGATTTTGTCAGAATCGGGCGCCAATTACAACGGGATGGTCTTTGCTATGCAACTGTTGGAAGTATTTCCACACTCTCTCTTGATGAACCAAACCTTGTTCATATCACCAAAGAAGGATCTCCTCTAGGTCAGTTAGATGAGCGCCACGTTGCCTCAGGAAGACTAGGTGAAATGGCACCCCTGGATGTAGGAAGTGCTTGGAAAATTCACACAATTTTACTTGCAGTAACTTCACTTGAGCATAATGGTAGTGCCGCTTGCGCACACCTTCCAGCCCCTTACACTACTGCAATGTCACTTGAACAGGATTTGTTTGTTCTCCGCCCTTCCGACCTTGCAGGTAAGCAGAGATTTGAGTCAGTTGTGATAGTTGATTCTGATGATGTATCAGAGGATGATTTCTTGCGTCAACTTTCAGAAGGATTGGCGCAATCAAAATGCAAAGCAATCGTTGTCCGAGGCGGCGGGGTATATGCTGTTGGCGCTAATTTTAACGAAGCCTGGGATAATGCCGCGGCGATAGAACACAGCATGAAAATATTATTCTTAACTCGCCTCGCTGACATAGAATGAAAGCGGCAAGTTCATTGAATTCAGGCAAGCGCCAAGAGGTTGATAGCCATGGATGCGCCTCTCGTTATTGATGTCGTTGATAACGGTGGGCAGTGGACTCATAGAGAATGGAGGATGCTTCGTTACCTTGGAGTAGACACTCAAATAATTCACAATGACACACTTTCTGGCGATCTTAGAGAACTTGATGGCTTACTTCTTTCAGGCGGAGCCGCACGTGTAGGGTTGACTGGCAAACTAGGAAATTGTGCTGAATTACTTGAACTTGAATTACCCATTCTTGGCATTTGTGCTGGCCACCAGTTCATGGCTCGACATTATGGTGGTGATTGTGGAGAAGCAGAATCACCCGAGTTTGGGGCGATGGAAATCACTCTCAATGACGGAGGTGGAACATTATTCAAAGAAACTCCAGAAACTCAAGTTGTTTGGGAAAGTCATAACGACGAAGTGACAATAGTTCCAGATGGATTTTTCATTACTGCTAGTAGCCCTTCATGTCAAGTACAAGCGATGGAAAATGACGATGGTAACCGCTTTGGTCTACAGTTTCACCCAGAAGTGAATGATTCAGTATATGGTGCAAAAATAATGGAAAATTTTGTTGAAATATGCCATCAATCGCGTAATTAAGACTTTCACTCAAAGGGCGAGGTTGAAAAAGGGCGGGCCGGTCGGCGCCTTCGTATGGAGCGAGTTTACACCTTTCTAGACGACCGAATGTTCACCTACCGGTGCATCAACATCAACTGTAAAGAGAACCACCGAATCAAAGGGTGGACACAGTGGATTAACTGTGAAGCATGTGGTGCAGATGCTCTACCAACAGAAGTTCTCTACCGTTGCTTGAAGTGCGGTGCTTTGGAAGCTTTTAGCCAAGAGAAGAATGGCGTGTCCTGCCGAAGTTGCGGTTTCCGTATATTTGTCAAACCCCGTCGCTCTGGTACAGACCCTGAACAAGGTGGCGAAGGCGCGTACAAAATGCTCAAGGCAGATTGACAAAGGTCATCTATTGTCACACCCTTTCACCTTTTGATGGTGAGGCGTGAGTTGGTGTCAAGTGGCACCCCGTTTGAACGAATAGCAGGCTATTCAAGAGCGATTAGGGTGGGGGATGTAATCCATGTTGCGGGAACAACAGCCACCGATTCAGATGGTAACGTACTGGCTAAAGGCGACCCTGTTGAGCAATGCAGAATTATATTTGGAAGAATTGAGACTGCTTTAGGGAAACTGAATTCATCACTAAACGACGTGGTAAGAACTAGAATGTATGCAACGAGGGCAAAGGACTGCGACGAAATCATGCGAGTTCATGGCGAATTCTTCAGTGATATTAGGCCAGCTTCAACCCTCGTAGTTGTACATGAGTTAGTTAATCCAGAGATGTTGCTTGAAATTGAAGTTGAAGCATTGGCTCAATCCTAATTGGTTAGTGAAAGCATGTTTGATTGGATATCATCCATTGTGGCGTCCATGTTCGGAGCCGGTGAAACGGTTGAAGAAATCCTAGAGGAAGAGTGAACCACAATTGATTGGCGGAGTAGGCTAAACAAAGCAATCCCATCGCTGAGTTCAAAGACTGTGGGCCTAACACCTGAGTTAGTCCTATGCCGAGTTGGTTAGAGAAGCACGCTCCTCGCCGCTTTGATGAATTGGCAGTTTCCAAGCAAGTCAGGCGTGCACTTACTACTGTCAGTCTTTCAGGAAGCCCACCACACCTGCTGATTACAGGTCCAGCAGGAGTTGGAAAGACTGCGGCATGGAGATTAGTGGCGCGTCAAGTTTTGGGGCCGGGTTGGAAATCTACGGCCCACGTATTGCAAGCAAGAGATTTAGTTGGAACAGCTGGCGCGATGCAAAAATTTGAGGATTTTCTACGCCCATCTGGAAGAACATCAAGAGATACATTAGCAGGCAGAACAAGCTTGGAGGCGTTTGATCGCTCAATGTGGGAGACATCAGAAACCGATGACCCACCACCAGCCGGGGTGGAATTACAACCACCCGAAAAAGGGGTAACGCCAGTCAGTCGTTTAATTGTGATAGAAGATGCCGACCATCTCGGCCCAAAGCGACAACCATATTTGCGCCGAATGATGGAATCAGATTCAGCAACCTCGCGATTTATTTTCACTGCTAGAGCACCAAGTAGAATCATGGATGCTTTGAGGAGTCGTAGTAAACACGTTCGAATTGCATCTGTCGAGCCGGAGCGAATCGAATCAATTCTAAAACAAATATCAGCCAAAGAAAGGGTTGAGCCAGCACCAGGAATTCTTGGAGACATTATTCATGTAAGTGGCGGTAATCTCAGAAAGGCGTTATTCACTCTAGAACTTCTCACACGTACGGACCAGATTGAGGACCGTTCTTCAGTTCACAAGTTAGTAGCAGCATCTACCCTCCAAGGTGGGAGATTAATGGTGGAAATGGCTCTGCGTGGCCGCATTATTGAATGGCGGTGGGAGACCGAATATGGTCGTAAGAAGAAGGTTCTATCTGGTGCAATGGCTGAACTTGACCGCCTAATGGGAGAGTTGTCTTTAGACAAGGATGACGTGGTATCGCAATTACATAGAGTCCTTACTTCTGGACGTTTGATGTTACCATCAGAATTGCAAGGAGAACTTCTCAATCGTCTTTCAGAGTGTGATGCGCGACTTAGTCGTAGTTCGTATCCTCGGATTCAGTTTGAAAGATTCCTACACCAAGTTTCTGAAGCAGGGTTACGGCATGGTATGGTAATGGCTTAACTGCCACAACCGTCATCTAAGGTGGGCCGGTCGAATAGTCGGGCGCGTGGCCCAGCTGGATAAGGCGGCGGCTTCCTAAGCCGCAGATCGCGGGTTCAAATCCTGCCGCGCTCGTATCAAATACCCTCAGTTGCAAACTAAGTTGTAGAAATTAAATTGTTGTCAAACCCCACAGCGTCTCGTAGAGACGCCCGGCGCGGGCTTTATGATGCGGCGGCTAGTGGAGGGCTTTGATGGAAGCTTGGGATGTAGTTGTTGTAGGCGGCACTGTAGCCGGATTACGAGCGGCTATCGCGGCTCATGATGCTGGGGCATCGGTGACAATTTTAGAAGAGGGTGCAATAGGCTCAGGCGGCGCATCAACATCAGTTGAAGGCTTTGCTGTATCACTAAACGAGACCAATTATGATGGCCATGCAAAGGATACAATTGCCGTTGGATTAGGTCAATGTGACGAAACAACAGTACGTCACAGAACCGCTTCTGCCTTTGATCATCTAGCAGAATTAGAGCGTTGGGGGCTTGTTCTCCGCCGCGGAAAAAATGGATTACCGCTCCTCAGTTCCGGACCAGGTCAGACTCAATCACGAGTAGCAACAACTGGCGATACTACTGGCCGAGAATTGCATTCACTCCTTGAAGAGCAGTGCATGAAGCGAACGATTTCTAGAAGGGGGGATATGCAATCACTTTCCCTTGTAACTGAATCAAATGAAGTAACTGGCCTAATCACCTTAGATGTACAGCGTGGTGAAATGGTTGCATTGAAGGCAAAATCACTAATTCTAGCCACTGACGGTTTTGAATCAGCATGGAATGGTGGTAGTGGTGGAACAGGTCTTTGGTTAGCTTCCGATGCAGGAGTCTCTCTCAACAATCTTGAATTTGTAGGCTGGAATCCTCTTAGCATGCAGATGCATGGCCTGCAACTACCATTTGCAATCTTAGACGATGGCGCAGCGGTGCGTTCGGCTTCAGGTAGTGACATTGAATTCTCATCTGAAGGCGGCATTTCCGAAGCCTCCCAATCCCTACTCAATTCAGGCGAACAATGTGTGTTGGACGCCCGTGTCCTAACTCGAGGCACTCCTGTGTGGTATGGTGATACCTCAGAAAGAGTATCTTCACGTCTTGGGGGTCAAATGAGTGAGACAGTGATTCCAATTTCCCCTCAAGTTTCAACCACGATTGGTGGTGTTCCTTGTGATAAGACTGGAAAAGTATCTTCGCACGCTGGATTATTTGCTGCTGGGGATTGTGCTTGTAGTGGATTCCATGGTGCTGACATGGCTGTTGGTAACAGGTTGTTAGAATCACTTGATGGTGGATCTAATGCAGGTGCTTCTGCCGCAGAACATGCTGCAGATTCACAATTTTCAGATTCTGATGCGATTGATTCCGCTTTGACAGTAGCAGCAGACCGCTTTGGTAAATTATTAGCGGCAACAGATTCTGGAATGACAAGGGGCCAAGTGTCAACCCAATTGAATTCAATTATGTCGGATTCAATGGGGGTAAGTCGTGAAGGGACTTCCTTGACTGGTGCTGCAGAACGACTTTCACAACTTGCTGAGACACAAATCACATTATCAGATGAGAGTCCGGTAATGAATACTGAATTAGTTGAGGTATTTCGTCTTGAAGGAATGGTAAGAGTCTCCCAAAATGCGGTTGAGTCAGCAATGGGTCGAGTTGAATCGTGTGGCAGTCATCAACGCAGTGACGAGTAATTCGTATTCATTGAATAGCCGCAATGTTGACCATCTCTGCCAACCTGCGACAACCATGCGACTACACTCAATTCTAATCATGCTGATGATTTTGGGTGTATTTTTTTCAGGTTGTGTTTCCCCTCCAAAAGAAGAACCGTGTGAAGAGGGGCTTTCAACAATAGAATATTTACCTGACCCCGATGGTGTGACAACAGCTAACATTAGATTGGCAGATTTAGATGGTAATGGGGTGGATGAAATATTCTCAACCCATCCTTTGGATGGGACAATTACTAGGGTAATTTGTGACGAAGACGGCTGTGTTGAGCAGGTGTTCAGCGATGGTTTCATTGCTCCAGTTAGAACTCATATTGTGGATTTAGATGAGGATGGTTTCACTGATATCATCGTTGCAGATATTGGTATTCTCCCTCCCGCAGACGAATTAGTTGGTAAAGTCGTGATGTTGAAAGGACTTGCAGACGATGAGTTTCAACCGATTACATTGATAGATGGAATTGGTCGAACAGTATGTGCCGAATCAGGTGATTTTGACCTTGATGGTGATTTAGATTTAGTAGTCTGTGAGTTTGGCAATCTAGAGGGTAGCTTATTCTGGTTAGAGCAAAGTGAAAACAATACTTGGGTCAGACATAATATCGATGAGCGCTCAGGCGTAATCCACGCATTCCCATTTGACCTTGATGGTGATGGAGATTTGGACATCGCGGTCTCTCTTTCTCAGGTATCAGAAGAAATCAACATTTATCGAAATAATGGCGAGGGTAACTTCACGAAGCATTCTCTGGTGAACGAAGATGAAACGTTCTACGGAATGTCTGGATTAGAGGTAGTTGACCTTGACCAAGATGGTGATTCAGACATTATTTATTCTAATGGTGACACCCTTGATATGGATTTACCAGCAGAAATTGACCCCCATTCTTATCATGGTGTGAATTGGTTAGAGAATGATGGGTCAGGGGAATTCATTCGTCACCGATTAACCAATGTATGGGGTGCATTTACTGGTCACGCGGTTGACATTGATGATGATGGCGACCTTGACATCGTGGTTGGAACGTTACAGATTACAGAGTTCTTTCCTGGTTGGGACCGTATTGATATTGTGATATTAGAGAATGATGGCAATGAGCAATTTACTCGCCACGAATCCACTCAAATTTTGAGATATGTAATGACATTTGATTCAGGTGATATTGATGGTGATGGCACTATTGATTTGATTGGAGGGAGCCACCGTATTAGTTGGGAAGGGCCTAGTCACAAAGGTATCGAATATGTGTGGACTCCTCCCGGGAGTTGTGCATAATGGAGCCCAGTTTATTCAGTAAGATAATCGAAGGAGAAATCCCAGCATCCTTCATTTCTAAGAATGAGTTATGGGTTGCATTTCTTGACATTAATCCACGCGCAGAAGGCCACACACTCGTAGTTCCGGTTGAGCAAAAGCAGAGGCTTAGGGATTTGAGTAAAGAGAGCCAACACTCTTTGATGGAGGGCGTAGCAATAGTTTCAGAAAAGTTGTGTAATCATTTTGGGACACAGGATTGCACAATTGTTGTTCATGATGGGCCAGCAGCGGGTCAAGAAATACCACACGTCCATATTCATGTCATTCCCAGAAAACACGGAGATGGCGGCAAGAGTGCATTGGCTATGTTCCCCAACACGCCTCCACCTGGCTCAGTAGACCCTGATTTTGCTGCGCTAGCAAATCTTGCAGATGAATTATCCAAAAATTAAACACCCGGCGAATTGATGGTTTGATGCTGTCTCCGAAGGTGTATGGAAGAGGGTGTTGACCATCGCGGCGACGAATTGCCTCCCCTCACAAAGCGTTCAAGCAATGTAAATCTTGAGCGTATTCTCAAATATCACAAACCTGATTTTTCTGATACCCATCTTACAACTGCTGGTTTTTGGCCAATCATCCGCCAGATGATGCAATATGGTCATGATCATGTGATGAGTAAAACTTGGTACCATTATCATGGCGAAGATCCCAACGATGGACCAGGGGTACTTGCCGTTGCATGGCACACTGCAGGTTTGATAGATCCACTAGTGATAGTTCTAAAAATAAACAAGCCATTTGTTTTCGCAGGTCGACAAGATGTCCTAACAGGGCCTATTATTGGTTGGTGGGGTAGGAGAATGGGGGTCCAACCATTGCTTCGCCAAGCAGAGAGATTGAGAGGGTTTGTTGATGATGAAGTAGCAACCCGTGTTAATACTGCAAGTATGTTGACTGTTGCATCAAAACTCGCTCATGGTCAAGCATCAATATTGTTACCTGAAGGACATTCCCACAGCGAGTCCCACCTTATCCGTTTACGAACAGGACCAGTTCGTTCAGCCCTCAATGCTGCAGCCTTAGCAAGAGAAATTGGTAATCATATTCCAGTAATTTTACCGGTAGGACTTACTTTTCGTGACCCTCACGCGTGGTTTTCAGAAGTCTTGGTTGAATTTGCTGAGCCTATTCATCTTCCTGAACTTCCTGATAAAAACCATGGAGCTAAATTACTCGCTGGTGAATGGGTTGAGCCGGATAAAGAAACAACCATCAGCGTTCGAAATGAGATGAGAGATAGGTTAGGTTACTTAACCCCTGATGCTCCCGATATTGAGACATGGCGAGCGTGGTTATTGCTTGGTCACCTTGATGCTGGATTAGCAGGAGAACGCTTGACTACTTGGCAACAAGAAGTATTACACGGGCGCGAAATCCGCGACCAAATGCGCGGTTCAAAAAACAAAGTATGGCATGGGCCAGAGGCGTGTGGCGAGGAGGATTTAGCGGTCACTTCAAAACTAACTGAACCGGCGCGAAAAGCCGCTAAAACACTTCATGAAATGGGGCTAGACGCGCGCGCAGCCCACCCTACCTCTGCCGAGATAAACTGGAAAAATATAGCATTGGCATTGATTCTCATACCTCTAATCGCTCTTGCATTACCTTTCTCAATTGTTGGTAATGGTATTCAATCTCTCATTGGGTTCTTGCTTGCTAAATTCAATGGCGAAGCGGTTGATAAAAGAACAACTTTCCATATGATGTCAAACCTGCTTGGCACCGTCTTTATTCGCCCACTAATTCACTTTGGCACAGCTTTGGTGTTATTGCGGATGGGTTATTTCCCAGAATATTCAGCTTACATTATGGTGCCAACCCTCTTTCTTTTCCTTTGGTTTATCACCGATGTGAGTTCTTTCGCGTGTAGGGCCTTTCTTCGTATTACTATTGACATTAGAAGAAATTTTCACACATATTCATCATCCCGTACAAAGGGTTGGGATTCTCTCAAAACGGAATTTGATAATTTATCTGAGATGCTCGGTGCGCTCAAATAGTGTGCCATCCTCACGACTTCTATGAGTGGTGATTACGAGGCCAATATACGCGATTGGCTAATCAGTGAAGGGCTTGAGGTCAGGGAGCGACCCGACCAGCGCGCTGATTTTCATCTGATGGTGCGTTACCCACCAACACCACATGGTCACGTGTTCAATATCGCATCACCAAAACAGCGGAATTTGGTAGTAGTATCAACAGTCACTCAAGTAGATGCAGGTCAACAAGATGCAATGTCTAAGCGAAGTGAAGAAGACGATTCTGGTTGGGAGGGTTGGTTACACGAAAGCCGCCTTCACTTAACCCGTAGTGGAGTTGATTGGGTTTTACATGTTCGAAATTCTACAGAGAGTCCACCCGGCCCACTTCAAGCGTTTAATCTTAGTAAACCAATTTGGACAGATGGATTGAGTCAAAATGAGTTGATGCAAACACTTCGTCATTTATGGCTCACAAAATTAGCATTAATCCATGAAATAAAGTATTCATTTGGCCCAGGGGTTGGTAAACCCGGGCCGGTTGATGACTGGCAACAACAGCAAGGAGTACAACGTTTACCCCCACAACGAGACAATGTAGTGTCAACCGATGAAGGCGGTTCTTTCGGTTCTGGTTTTGATCCATCAGAATGGCAATGAAAGACGAAATAATCGTGGTTGAATCTGTTGATTTAAGGCTTGATTTTTTATTGGATAATTTAAATCAAAATTTGACCGCAAAGCGTCGCGGTTAAGTACCAAATCTATGACATTCACGATAACACAGTAGTGATACTGAAGGAGTCGATAAAAATGAATGACACAAATAAGAGTGTGATGATGGTTTTACTGATGGTGATGAGTAGCCTTTTGGCAGGCTATTCACCAGCAATTGGAGATGTAGAAGCAGCCCAAGTGGTCATCACAGATGCAGTACAAGTGGTCGATGGTGGCCAAGTGAATGATAGAATGGCGGCAGTTGATTCTGACGCAGCCGGTAATATCCACATTGTGTGGAGTAGGAACACCCAACATTTGTTTTATACAATGTTAGATGCAAGAGCGCAGACAGTAATTTCTGCAACTCAGATATCCAATACAGGTGCTCACCGTGCATGGAACCCAGATATTGAGGTTGATGACAGTGGAATGGTGCATGTTGTATGGACTAACACTGCTGGTCAGCACTCAATTGTGTACACTCTCCTAGACCCTTCATTCCACCCTCAAGACGGTTCACCGGGTGACGATTCAACTCTTTCAATGATTGATGATTTCATAGTTAGCCAACGAAACCAAGACAGAGGATGGCCAGCCATAGCACTCGACTCGCTTGGCTCAGTTCACATTGTTTGGCAGGATTCGTATGAGCAACTTGACAAATTTTACCAACAACCACAGATATACTACACAATGCTAGACATTGACCTCTCTACCCGAGAAGCAATAACTGCAATTGATGACACCCTACTAACACCAATTATTGGTCATAAAGGACATCCAGACATAGCTGTTGACGCGAACGACTTCGTTCAGATTGTATGGGATGATACACGTGGCGGAAAAGTGGAATTCGCAGCACCAATTGATACATCAGGTTCAATGTACCAAGAATGGGGTGACATGTGCACTGTGTTTTATGGTGGCCAATGGTCAAGCGGTGGTTATTTCCGTGGTATCAAACCAATGCTGATGGATGCAAACATCTCGGTTTACGAAACATTGTATCTTCTCAGTGGTAATACTCCAAGTGCTGCTAGTGGTGGCACTTGCGCAACTGCTTATGCAACCGGTGGTTCAGGTGGAAATGTTCGCCCAACCGCACTTGGACTTAACCCATCTGATCATTCAGGTGGTATTCGAAAGTTGACAGAAGTTGTCTACGGTGGTGCCGCAACGAATCTCCCTTCAGATGGTGGCTACTACTCTGAATTTTGGGGCCCTGGTTCAACATGGGCTTGTCTATCATGGAAGGATGCAGGTGGTAATGTACCTGGTAACCCACCAACTCAGCGCGACCACAAATGGAATCCTAATGCAACTAAGATTGTAATGCCGATTTCTGATGAAGGACCATATGGAGGTCACCCAATTGACCAACAAGATTCACAGAGCATTAACGAAGCACACGACGCTTGTGTTCTTGCTGGAGTAACCCCAGTTCCATTGTATTCTGGAAACAACCAAGGTGTCGCTTCTGCAAGTATTGACATGGCAAAATGCCCGAATGGACAAACATCAACAGGGCCGAGAATTTGCCCCGGCTCAACCATTCGTAATACGGATGCAGGTGGGCAAGCCCATGCTTTCCCGTCCGGCGGTTCAAATTCAATGAGCCTTCTAGTTGAGGCAATGATTTATCTTGCTACTAACAACTCTCGTGAAATCTATCTAACAGTTCTAGACCCTCATTCACTCATTGATAACCCGCCAAACTCTTGGGGATATGGGGACCCAGGACATTCAGTCACTGGAAACTCATACTATGAGAGAATCGGCCCATCGGTCGACTCTAATGGAGACGGCAGCCTTGTCGTGGTGAATGATACCAGAATCACTATTGATGATGCATTCAGTCTACATCCATCAATTGCAATTGATTCAAGTGGAAACACTCACCTTGCTTGGATGGATGCTCGCGGTTATGGATTTGACAAAGATGACAACTACGAAGTTTGGTACTCGCGCCTAAGGCTACGTGGCTCAAGTGAATGGAATGGTGTCCCTGGTGGACTACCAACATATGGTATCAAACAGATTTACGATTACCCAATTTCTGAATTTGAAGGTAAGAATAACATTCCACCATCACGGCCATGGGGTCCATCATCTTACATGCCTTCTATTCTTGCAGACGCACAAGATAACATCCACATCGCATGGTTAGAGAATTCAAATGTAACTGCTGGAGAAGAAGTGATGTATACTCGCTTGAATCACACCAACGATGCATACCCAGATGGAATTCCTCTCAACTCATTGGCTTCATACATTCTTGATGAATGGGAGCCAACTCCAGTAACAAAGTGGGCATCTGATAAGTTAGGTCCCAATAGTGGTCGTGCACCTGAAATGGGACAACCACCAGCATTTGCAAACGACCTTGGCAGTGGTGCACACATGGCATGGTCTGACACAACAAAGTGTGATGGTTCTTCAAACAACAACATGTACACGATTTGTTATACACATATTTTGACTGGTCAAGTTGATGTTTTCCTTGAAAACGGAGAAGCTGATTGGTTACACATTATTGAGCCTGGAGAAGAGACCATCTTCAATATGACAATCAACAACACAACACCTGGACCAGTTGACTTGGTTGCTGACACATATTCTGTGAATCTCAGCATGATGTGTATTGTACCGCAAGAAATTGCTGAAGCACACAGTATTTCTCAACAATGCAACTCAGGAAACTGGACCATGACGATGTTCTTTGCTAACAACCACACCGCAATCTTCCCAGATACAGATATTTACCTAAAAGGTGGAGAGTCTGCGAGAATATATTTGAGAGTAAGGGCGCCATCAGTTTATCAGGCACATCATGACGAAAATTCGTATGTTACGGTTTCAGCGGTATCTCACAAAGATCCTGCTATTCGTTCGGATAGATTGACTCTGACAATGATGGATGTGGTTCACGGAATACAACTTGACACCTCGCACGAAAGGTCCGATGTTGAACAGGGTCAAACCGCAATTTTCTCTATTACCATAACAAACATTGGAAATGTGTTTGACAGCTTTGCTTTCTACGATCCAAATACGATTGAAGGGCAACAAGAATGGTTACTTCCATTTGGTTGGCAGATTCGGTTCCCTCTACAAGTATCACTTGATCCCGGCCAGTCAGTTACTAAGAATCTCGAGATTAGCGTGCCAACGACGCAAGAGCCTGGAACATTTGCCCTGTTCTTGAAGGGGTGGTCAATGGGAGAACCGCGTAAGTCTGTTGCTTCAGGTACAATGGATGTATTGGAATTGTATGTTAATGTCAGCATCCGCTCAACCGGTAATATTGTCTTTGAAATCTATGATACTACAGAATATGTGTTGCCAGGTGATTGTGCAAGTTATGACATTGATGTCATCAAACACTTCCAACCAGGATGGATTGTTTTCACAACACCCGGAGCACCGGCAGCAAGACCAGTCGAAATACCAGAACATGTTTGGAGAGAAGAACACTGGACTCTTACAGTAGACTTCGCAAATGCGCCCGGTGGCAATTCAATGGGGTTGAATGAACCTAGACACTGGGGTACTATCGATTATCCATATACTGTAACAGCGGTTGTATGTGCTCCTGATAATGCAAATGCAGGACTCGGCCCAGCATTGACAGTTAAGGCACATTTGTCTGGTGCAAGTAGAGTTTCAGACTCAGTGATTCTGTCAACTAATGTGATTCATGTTTATGATTTGGAATCTTCTGTAGTTGATATGGCACCGCCTTACGAGTATACAGTGGACCCTTCAGATGAACTTGAGATACCTATCATCACTACTAACAATGGAAATGGTGCTGACCGTTATGACGTACGTGTCGCACGTGTTACCGACCTAGCATCTAATGTTGAGGTTCTGTGGGATGTAGATGTCCCAAGAGGCATACTTTCTGAGTTACAACGTGGACAATCTGAGAACATCACAGTAACAGTCGATGTGCCATTGATGGTTACAGCAGGTGCTTATGAAGTAGTTCTAGATGTATTCAGCGAAGAATCATATCCAGATGCAGCAGGTAGGCCAACCCGCTTGCGTGATTCAATTACACTGTCAATTACAGTTAACGAATTCCATGATATGCAATTGTTGTTAGATCCATTTGTTGAGTCAGATGTCAAGACAACAGCACCAGGTCGAACAGTGAGATTCAATCTCAATATTACTAACAATGGAAATGTCCCTGATAGAGCAACTCTACACAACCATACCATTGACCTATCTTCAGGTGTTTGGAATGAGCGCCCAGGCATGAGTCACTTGGATAAGTGGCAGGTTTCATGGGCGATAATGGATGGTCAGTTTGAAATCCCTTGCAGACAGCTTGGGGTCGGAGAAGAATCACCTGCAAACGAGTGTGTGCGCCATGCAGATGGAACTTGGATTCTACCTGAAATGGCATCTTATACTACAATCCCAGTAGTTGTTCTTGTTAACATCAGTACTGAGGCAGCATTAGGTAATCAGCAACTTGGTCTGAAAGTTCGTTCTTTCTTTGGTAATATGATGCAAGATGGTGATACCGATGATAGTGAGTCTTGGGAAGGCGAACTATTGGATACTAACGAATTAATTGTCACCATTCGTTTGCGAGCACCAAACCTACTATTTTTGGATGTATCTGCAGGTATAAAATCTGCAGACGTTGGAGATATGTTACCAATTGAGGTACAAATCATCAATGATGGTAATGTTCACGCTACTGATATTCATGTTATTGTCTGTCAAGACCAAACTAAAGATGATGTGCGTAAGAATGGATGTGATGAGGAGAATGTCGCTTATAGACAAGTTATCGGTGCGCTTATGCCCCCTGATGCTGCAGAACGAAACGATCCTGCGGTGATTGTTCTTCTTTATCCAGTCAAGGCTGGAAATCACGATATCATCTTAGTGATTGACCCAGACAACATGATAGTTGAGTCAAGTGAGCGTGACAATATTTTCGAGTTGGAGGGTGGTTTGAAGTCTAGTAATGGATGGATTGACCAAGCAACTGAAACACTTGGTGCATGGGGTGTACCGGGAATTATTATTCTACTAACATTGTCATTGCTTGCAGTGGCTGGATTAGTAATGCACGGCCGCCGTAAAGAAGCTCTTGCGAAGGTTGCAGAGCAGAGTAGTCTGTTAGCCACAAATGAAATGTTCTGATTGAACAATACTACAGCCTCTTCCCCACTCTTCATATGAGTGGGGAAGAGTGCCATATGCGATGATTTTAGTTCTAGTTTTTAGGCTGAATAGAGTATCATGTTGCACCGCTCTCCTTTCAAACATCAAGCGTGTGGGCTAATTCATGAGCGAGGACTTAGGGCAAACACACTCGCCCTGGCCGAAGCGACTTTTTATTGCTGGAATCATCACTTTTATCCTTGGAGCAATAGGTTTAGCGATTACATTACCATCAATTAACGATGGTCTTGTTCCCGATAATTTCAATGATGCGGTTATTGAGCCCGGAGCAACAGTTGAGGTCAATTTAACTGGATTACGAACTTATTCGTTATTTCAAAATACTACAGAATCTAATGAGATAGATGGTTCAGTCACTATTCTTCAAGATGGGGAGGAAGTGGAACTTCAAGAGCCTTCAATTTATTCTGGTGTTGGAGAAATGGAATATGATGGTGGTGAGATCACATATTCAGCGATGGGTTGGGTACAACCATCTGAAGCCACCACAATGGAATTTATTTCTAATTCAAATCAAACAATATACTTGGTAGACCAAAATAAGATTAGTGAAGAATTATTAACTCATCCATCATTCCTTTCTTCTTGCTTCTCACTAGTAGTTTCAATCTGTTTACTTCCAGTCTCTATTGTCCTCTTCTTATTGAGGAGGAAAGATGTAGTTAACTCATCAAATGTAACTCTAAAAACATCAGACGGCAGACAGCTAAATTTGCAGATGGAGGGACTTACTAATAGCGGCGCAGTACTGACAACTGAACAGATTTACGCACTTGCTAGATTACAAGAGAGGGCCGGTCCTGATGGTAAAATCACAGTAGATATTCAAATGCCAAGTGGCCTGGCTTCAAAGTCAGTACCACCTCCCTTTTCGGACCGACCTGACGATAACTCAACCGATGCAGTAAAATCCTTCAAGGAAAGTGTCAAAGAATCTCAATCATCTGAAATTCCAGTCACCGAAATAGACACAGAATCTTCAATCACACCATCAGAGGATGATGGGGAAAAGGCACCAAATTGGAAGGATTGGGACGAGGGTTGAATTCCCTCAATTATCAAGATCCTTACCAACAGTTCTAGCGGCTTCCACCGCATCATCTGGTAAGAAGAACAAGTCCGGTACAGGTTCAGGGAATGTGTCATCCCAAAACCTCTGAGAGCGGGCCCAAATTTCCTGTGAACTGCACCACTTGAGCCACTCATCTATCCAATCACAGGTGGCAATAACTTTCTCGTCCCCATCTGCATTGTCTCTTAATACGCGATTCATCATTCCAATTATCATTACATTGGCAGGAATGAGTGCATAAGTTCCGAATGGATTGCGTTCGGTGTCAACGGTTCGTTGTTCCTTCCATAATGCCAAGAATTGGTCATAAATATAGCCAATTGAAAGAACGGTAAGTAGTACACCTGTTGCAATTGAGCCAAGGCCCCAATAGGTCATTGCAATACCGAGTGCTTCTTGTCCGGAATCAAACCTCCAACTAACATATGGCCAAATGAGTAGTGTGAGTGTGGTACACCAGAACACCATAGAAATGAGTGTCTGGGATTGTTGTAATCGCCAATACTGACGCATGAACCACTTCTTCATCATCACTCTCGCCTCTAACCCACCCCCTTTGATGCTTGTGTGCTTCAGTCATACAACCGTTGGTTTTTCTGACAATCAATTCCTCGCGAGTCTCAAGAGTGTGAACCTCTCCTCGCTACTCGTGGGGGGCATGGTTAGGGTACGCGCTGTGCTTGTTGGGTTAGGCCACAGAACGGCTTGTTATGCTTCATATGCACTCCAGCACCCTGATGAAATGGAAGTTGTTGGATTAGCTGACCCCGATGGCGATAGATTGGCAAATTTTGCGGAAAAATATAATATTCCAAGCGACAAGTGTTTCTCTTCAAGTCAGGAGTTAGCAGCCATTCCAAGATTTGGGGATATTGCGATAAACGGAACGATGGATGAGGCTCATGTTGAAACAACAATTCCTCTTGTAGAAGCAGGATATCATGTTTTATTGGAAAAGCCAATTGCACCGAATTCTAGTGAGTTGAATTTGCTTGATGCTGCAGTTACCAAGGCTGGTGTCAAAGTTGTGATTTGCCATGTTTTGAGATATGCTCCGTTTTACAATGCTATTCAGCAGAGGATTGTGGCGGGGGATATAGGTGAAATTATCCATATCCACTCAACAGAAAACGTATCTTACCATCACATGGCTGTAGCATTTGTAAGAGGGAAATGGAATAGACGTGAAGTAAACCCCATCATGTTAGCAAAATGTTGTCATGATTTAGACCTTATTTGTTGGTTTAACAGTGGCATCAAACCGACTAAGATTTCTTCAATGGGTGGTCGTCATTTCTTCACTACAAAAAATGCCCCTGAAGGAGCAGGGGAGAATTGTTTTGATTGTGAGATTGAGCGTGATTGTCAATATTCAGCAAAGCGCCATTACATCGATAATGATTGGTGGTCATTTTACGCCTTAGCAGGTGAGAAGAATTACGAGCAGGGTGAGGAAAACGATACTAAATCATCAGCAATTCACATTGCCGCCACCGATTATGGGCGTTGTGTTTGGCATAGTGAAAACGATGTTGCAGACCGTCAATCAGTTATTATTGAATTTGAAAACGGCTCAATCGCAAGCCATGATTTAGTCAGTAACAGTTCTAGAGCAACACGTAGATTACAAATTGTTGGAACAAAAGGGGAAATTTTTGGCGATATGACTAGTGGTCAGTTTACATTATGGAAACCAGCTGCAACGGATGGAAAAGAGTATACCCAAGAGGTAGTAGATACAGGAGTCAGTGAAGACATGCACGGTGGGGGTGACCTACGCCTTGTACAAGACTTCTTGAGTTTGGTGAGGGGTGAGCAACCATCTCTTGCAACCACGTCTTTGAGTGATTCATTAAACAGTCACAGAATCGCTTATGCTGCTGATATTTCAATGCAAGAATCGAGAATTGTTGACTTTGATGACATATAATCACTTTTTGCAGGTGGGTTTTTACAAGGGGACTGATTACACAACCTTGGGTTGAATAGTGTGGTTGACTTTGACACTGCCTTGACAATTCTTGAAAATAAAGCCCGTCGGCAAATCCTAGAGATGTTAGTGAGAGAGCCACATTACCCACTTCAACTATCAAAACATCTTGAAATCAGTCAGCAGGCTGTGATGAAACACCTGAAGGTTTTGGGGGACGCGGGATTTGTTCAATCTGAGCAAGTTAGGAGCGACAAAGGTGGTCCCCCAAAGAAGATTTTTTCAGTAAAACAATCATTTTCTCTGCGATTAGATTTGGGGCCAGACTTGTTTCGTTCTGACCACAGAACTCTGCCGGTTGGTGGCCCTGTTAGGCTATCCTCTAGACTACCCGATTCAGCAATACCAGTAGCTGAAAAAATTGGCGGGAGGCGCAAAGTTTCAGTTGCTGAGGCAATGGAGTTAGTAGGCCAACTCAACGAAACGTTGGAAACCCTTGATGCCCAGAGAGACGCATTAATTGCTCTTCATCAACAAGTTATGAGCAGAGTATCTTCATCTGTAGATGAGAATTTCTCTCAATACGAAGAACGCAATCTTGTACACACCCTGTTAGAACGACCTCGCCGTCCAGTTGATTTGGATGCTTGGAGCGAAACCCTTCGCTTGGAAGTACCTCGGGCAGAAGCGATCATTACTGAGGTAAGAGAGCGAATGATGTATGAAATCGCAGATGCAGATAGAACAGTCATTATTGCTGGCAATAAATCCCAATTACCATGGTGGGCAGTTCTTGGAAGTGACGATTAGATCAATCCTAACTCAGCCAGTTTTTCTGGTAAATATGTGTCAGTAACGAAGTCAAGACCATACTTTGCTAAAGATTGCTGTTCAGCCTTTTTACCAAGGTCGAGCATCATATTGATTTGATTCTGCCACCAACCATCCGCAAACCTCGGGTCTGTTAATTCTGCTTTTAGTGCTTCAATATCTTTGCTAGATAAATCATCAGATGGTAGGTCATAAGCAAGAATATCATCAGCAGTAATTCCGAGATATGTTGCGGATGGTGTTGCTAGATATTCAGAGATGTGTGCAGTCTTAATGGCTCCATATGCAATACTGGCGAATATTCTGAACGACCAAGGGTCGCCGTCAAGGAATACAATTATTGGTAGATTCCATTCTTCATTCATTCGTTTCATAATTCTGCGGGTGGAGCGCGCTGGCTGTCCTTTAAGATGAAGCAAACCAGCTCGGTGTTCTTCGTCAAACCCGTTTTCAACTAATCTATCAAACATCCCACCTGTTTCTATTGCCATGATGAAGTCTACATCGTTTGCAATCAATCTCAATTTTTCTGATTCAACATTGTAAGGAACTCCATATCCAGAATCACCAACATCGTCACGAGCATTTATTCTCATCCAATCCCCTTTTCGATTCCGCTCGTTGATAGTGATATCTCCAATCATTCTAGCGCCATCTTCTTCTGGCCTTAGTTTGAAGTCCTCACGCATGCATTTCGTGACAATTTCAAGATCTTCAGCAAGGTTGTTACTTTCATTCTGACTGCCAAACTTCCCATGTCCCCAACCTTCAGAAATGTAGTACATCTCTCTCAGTGTTGAAGATTTACCACTGTTAATCATCTCCTCAATAAATTCAATAATATGCAAAGCCCTGAGTAATTGGTTGGCTGAACGAAGTGAAGTAGCATCACGAATTGACCTTTTTTTACCGTACTTGAAAACCCCTAATCGCTTATTGAACTCAATATTTTTCTTTGTCCTAACAGGTAATGACATTGTTGGAGCGGTTCCCCTCATCATTTTGTTATGCATTTCTTCAGCAACCTCATGTAATGATGAAACTACACTTTCATTCGTCTTATTTCTACTAGAATTCATTCTTCACCACTCCATTCCTTATCTTCAAAAAGTTTTGATTGCCTCGTAGAATTAGTGGGGTCATCTGTGATTTCTTCACGATTCAAAGTTTCACTATCCTCAGCCCCATTCTCCTCAATACCTTCAACCACTGTTGTTTCACTGGAAACGTCCCCCAAGGGGGAATTCAATGCTTCATCAAGTTCTGCCGAATCAAGGTCTTTAGAATCATCAATGTCAGACCCCATCACCTCGTCGGCCACATGTTCAGCAGCCACCATCTCTTCTTCTATTGCAGCCATTTCCTCTCTCCTAATTTCTTCAAGTATTTTCTCATCTAATTTCATTGCTCCGATGATTTCACCAGAACCGCGGAAGAACACATCAAATTGAGTCCAATCTCCTTTTGATAAGCCATCAATAGAGAATGAAATTTCCAAATTTTCACTCGGTTGCAAAGTCTCAAGTTTCCATTTTCTCAAACCTCTAGCTTCGCGCCTCCCCTCAATATTTTCGTTAACTATCTCTACGCCTTCTCGTTCAGGCCAAGTTGCTAAGATAGTATACTGGCGAGGACGGCTTGTATAATTGAATAATTTTATAGAACATTTTGTGACCTTTTCATTACTATCCCATTCAGACATTTCTTCTGAAAATACAGCATTCATAATGCTAGTAATGACTGGTGCCAAGTCGGGTTCTTCTCGGCCGAGAATGGCACTGCATTTGGCGCTTATTTCTGGTAGTATCACATTAACTAATTCAAATTTTTCGAGTGCCTTTTCTCTCTGCTTGCTCTTACGCTTGTGATTCCTCAAACCTCTTCCTACTTCTTGCAGAGCTAAGCGAATTTCGTTAAACACCTCTTCATTATCAGATAGCGCCTCCTTCGCTTCGCTAGTAAATTGGACATGAGTGCTGGCAAGATGGACTAGAATCGCGGCTGGGCCTTTAGGCACGCCTCTTCCTCCGGGGTGTTCAAGTCCATACTTCTTCCAATCAACACTTTCAATTGATTTTGTAAGGAGGCAACCACCTTGTTGATACATCAGTGGGACACGATTAGCAACTCTAAGGACTTCAACAGGGCTGTCTGAAGGTAAATCAGTGCCAAAAATTAATCCGACTTCAACCTGAAACGGATTCCCTCCCGCAACTGATGGGGAGCGCGTTACAGTAGAAACGAATTTTGAATCAATGGCTTTTGACAATCCTTTCTTGATTAGTAAATCTTCAATTGGCGATAAACAGTCAGTTGGTGGTGCAAGTAATTTGACCTTTTTGAAGGCCACAAGCATTGCTTGTGCTTCGGGGGCTGTGATGGAACCAGGCTTTCTTGATTCATCAATTTCTGATTTAAGTAGAATCTCTCTCGCTGCTCGCATTGAAACTCCTGAAAAATTATGACGCAAGAATGAAGTCATCTTTCTTTCTACAGAATCCCTTAGAAAACGTTGAAATGAGCCTATTTCTTGACCATGAGGATGAGGCCTAATCTCTTTTACAGGGTGTGGTAGTACATCAGTAACTCTCGGCCAATCTCCCTCATCAATGACTGCTCCATCTTCATCATAAACTATCAGAGATAGTGATGCGTGTGGATTGACTATGGAAGTCATTCTTAGATATTGATGAACACTCTGCTTTCCGCGCTGATACTTCGCCTTCATATGTGCTTGAACCTTAACACCGTGCTCAATGATTTCACCATCAGAATTGAACCAATGGTTTCTCTTTCGGTTACTTGAAATCGCTTTATTTTTCTTGGTGTCAAGTCCTATGTCAACATAAACTGCCGTCGCTTCTTGTTTGACTTTGGAAATAACTCGAGTCTTTTTTCCAGTAGTTAGTTGACTATACATCACGACGCCGGTAATACCGATTCCTTGTTGCCCTCTAGTTTGACGAATAGTATGGAACCGAGAGCCAAAAAGCAAGCTCCCAAACACTTTGGTAATTGAATCAGGCGGAATCCCTGGGCCATTATCTTGACTAATCATTACGAGTTCGTCACTCTTTCCTTTCACTTTTCTGATTTCAATATGTATATCTGGAAGTAAGCGCGCTTCTTCACAAGCATCAAGCGAATTATCAACCGATTCTTTTGTGGCAGTAATGATTGACCGATTTAGCGTATCAAAGCCGAGGAAGTGTTTATTCTTCTCAAAAAATTCGCTAATACTTGCTTGTTGCATTTTGCTACGTGTAGACACCATGTCTCATCACCCTCCCTCCAGTCCTCCCTCGGCCGAATGACGAGGGGCTAGTTAGCGGCAAAAACTCCCACATGCCCGACAGGTCATAAGGAGTGTGGGGGAAAGTTATACCAAATAGTATATTTTCAATCCGATATGGAATTGACAATATATGAGAACAGTCATTATTCAAACGGAATTGAATAAACTTGGTTCCCAAGCAACAATTTTCCCAACAAAAGCACTCGCCATCACTGTTAGAGGGCTAGCAAGGTAGAGCTTTCCGGGCCCTGACCTACCTTGGAAATTTCGATTGATAGCGGATACGGTTACTTGATCTGGATTATCTGAAACTCCAGGTCCCGCACCAATACAAGCACCACACCCAGGGTCAATCAGTTTCACACCAGCTTGAATGAACATTTTATTCCAACCCATACTCTCAGAATATTCTTTGACCGTTTTCGAACCAAATTGAATGTAACACTCAACTCCATCTGGAATAGTCACACCGGCTTCTAGAGCAGCCTCAACGACTTCGGCATAATATCTGAAATCATCTGCTTTACCAGCAGTACATGAACCAGCATAAGCGATATCAATAGGAATATCACCAATATCAGAGATGTTCACTCCATTTGTTGGGTCTGATGGTATTCCTTCGTCAGGGTTACCAGGATGGGCAACCATTGGCACAATTTCAGAGAGGTTGATGGTGAACACCCCTCCGTCATAATGTGCTCCTTCGTCAGGCAGTACGAAAGCAGCACGGATGTCCTCTTCGCTGAGGTTCTCGCGTCGTTTCAATAACCATTCAACCGTAACATCATCAGGCTCACATATCCCGGTTTTAGCACTACACTCGGTGGCCATATTGCAAAGAGTTGCTCGTTCATCCATAGAAAGACTGGCTAGCCCAGGTCCTCCAAACTCCATTGACCGGTCAAGAGTTTCAGATGTACTTGCGTATTTCAACAAAATGTGTAGAATAACATCTTTTGCAGTGCAACCTGGATTGAGTTCCCCTTCCAATTCGAAGCGTATAGACTCTGGAACATTTACGAATGCAAATTGATTGTAAGCGAGGTTAGCATATTCAGTTGAGCCAACTCCATAAGTCAGCGCGTTGGAAGCACCACCCATGCAAGTGTGGCTATCAGTTGCTTGAATAAAATCCCCCACATCAATAAATTCCTCTCTAGCAACTTGATGGCAAATTCCTGGGCTAATTCCATCTATTGCAGAATAATCTCGGACCCCAGTATGTTGCTGGAAGAGATTTTGCATATTTCTGAGTGTTTGTATTTTTTCTGTGAATGGGCCAAATCGTGGAACACCTGTAGCATACAGCAAGTGGTCCTCAAAAACTGCGAATTTGTTCGGGTCCGGTAAGGTGTAGTTTTCTCCATACTCATGCTTCAAGAATTCATGTACTTGTGCGGTTGTGAACTCGTGAGAGTAGCCGCCATTAACTGCTGCGAGTACTGCATTATGTGGTTCAACGTAAGCAGTTTTGCCATTAGTGGCGAGTAGCTTATTCGAAATAATTTTTTCACACATTGTCATGGGTCTTTGTTTACATTCAGGGATTGGCAATTCGATATTGCCTGATTTCAATTGTTTTGCAAAGGGGAATATTCCACCATTTTCAACGATGAGTTTTGTAATTGGATCGTATTTATCAATAAATTCAGAAAGGGAAAGAGTTGCTCCGTTTTGGAGTCGTTCCAGCATCTCGTGGTCGCCCATTAATTGACCAAGATTGATGTTATTTCTTTCATGAATTGGTGCGAAAGATGCGGCGATGACGATTCTAATTCCAGCCCACTTTTCCGCTTGGGCCGCAGTTTCTCTACTACTTCCAGTTCCTTTACGATGGCCAGAAACAATAACTTCAAAATTTCCATTTATCAAAGCGTCTTCTTCAAAAACACGTTTTCCATTGTGAATTAAACCCGCGTAACCGTTTTTTGCAATTTCGGCAGGATCATGGTCAAAACAAACCCAAGCAGGAGTCATGACATCGGTATTGATGTCATCCAATAATTCATCAACAGTAAGGTCTGACATCGATAGATTTAGTCCATCATACAATTGTTGGCGAATTAAATCTAAATTCTTGGTTAAAAATAAGACTCTCTTTCCAGAAGTCAACGTGATTTCTTGAGGCGGCCATATATCTGCCATTGTTCATCACCTGCCCTATGGGCAGAGACTCCGAGGTGACCGTCACTTATCACAATTCTCAAGTCAATATATAGATTCAATTTATCATATTTTATTAGGTGTAAATTAGCCGCTAAACCTTATATAACCCCGGCCGAACGCCGTTTATACCTTTCTCTTAACAATGGTAGTTGAGGTAAGTAGTGAAGTGATTATTTTGGCTAAAAAACAACCCGTACAAATTGAAGATATTGTAAAGTGTCCTGAGTGTAATAGTAGGAGCCTTGACCATGACCAAACAAGAGGTGAAACTGTTTGTCAGGATTGTGGATTAGTGATTGAGGATAATGTCATTGATCAAGGTGCTGAGTGGCGTGTTTTCAGTCCTGAGCAAGGTGATCAGAGGGCTCGAACAGGTGCACCCATGACAGTAATGCTGCACGATAAAGGGTTGTCAACTGATATTGATTGGCAGAATAAAGATTATTCTGGAAAGACAATTAATAGCAGATTCCGTTCTCAATTCTATCGAATGAGAAAATGGCAAAAGCGCAGTAGAGTCTCCAATGCGACTGAAAGAAATTTGGCTATGGCTTTGGCTGAACTTGACCGAATGGCAAGTCGTCTAGAATTGCCAAAATCAGTTCGTGAAGCAGCGGCTGTGAATTACAAGAAAGCAGTCGAAAAGCGGCTAATTAGAGGCCGTTCAATTGAAGGTGTTGCAGCCGCAAGTTTGTATGCTGCTTGCCGTCAATGTGGTGTACCAAGGACACTCGATGAAATCGGGCAAGCAAGTAGGACTGGCCGCAAAGAAATTGGTAGAACATACCGATTCATGGTTCGTGAACTTAAAATGCGAATTATGCCAACAGGACCTGAAGATTACATCTCAAGATTCTGTTCTGGACTTGGTCTAGATGCTGAAGTTGAAGCTAAAGCATACGAACTCATCAAAGCAGCACAAGAAAAAGAATTGACAAGTGGTCGCGGACCAACTGGAATAGCGGCATCTATCATTTACATCGCTAGTGTGTTGTGTGGTAAGCGTCGAACTCAGCGAGAAGTTGCAGAAGTTGCTGGTGTCACAGAAGTGACAATCCGTAACCGATACAAAGAACTCATTCAAAATCTCAATATTGAACTTGATATTTGAGTAACAATCAGCCGTTGATTTGATGCGTTAGACCCGTTTCGTGGATACTATGGAGGCACCGGCCCACACCGCCCGTCGCCTCCTGTTTGGTTTGGGATTGGCATTATTATTAGCCACAGCATTTGCTTTAATTGATGGTAGATTACCACCATCAGTTTGTGCTGAAAATGCTATTGAATGCACTGCTAGTAGCGATATTTCTTGGCTTGTCCCTGCCTTTACAGTAGTAACATTACTAGCCGGTTTTATCATCCATCTTGGAATAACGAAAGGAGTAAAATCGCCCCTTCTTCAGATGTTTCCTATTGAAGGGCCCACGGCCCAGCGCGAACGCATGATTAACGAACTCTCAGAATCACAGGATGAGGATGACCTTTCAGGTGCCTGGGCGAATCTAGAACAGGGTCTTCTAAGTTCAAAAATTGGAGAAGAAGAGTGACGTTGGGAACGGAAAGATAGTCATCTAAGTAGCCCTCGGAATGGTCAGGTGAGATGATGAGTGCTGCACCCCAAGACCTGTTTTATACAGCAGAGCATGAATGGCTTAGAGTTGAAGGAAATGAAGTAATTGTTGGAATTACTGACTATGCTCAGGATTCATTAACAGATATCGTTTATGTTGAACTTCCAGAAGATGGTATGGAAGTTGGAGAAATGGATGAGTTTGCAAGTGTTGAATCAGTCAAGAGTGTATCAGCGATTTTTTCACCACTTGCTGGGACTATTTGTGCAGTCAATGAAGAATTAGATGATACTCCAGAATTAATTAACGAAGACCCTTATGGTGAGGGTTGGATAGTTCGAATTACCATGCAAGATGCTTCCGCGTTAGACGGGATGATGAACGCATCAGCCTACCTTGAACAGATTGGAGAGTGAGTATAGTTGTCCTCTGCCTCATCAAGCGAGGTAGAATTGACAATCTATGTTGATGGTTCTTGTCAAGACAATCAAAACGTAACTTCGAAAACCCCTGCTGGATGGGGTGCTGTCATTGTTACTGGTGATAATCAACGAGGTAATGGAACCGGTGCGGTGGAAACTGAAATCAGTGGTTTGGTAATCACTGATCCTGAGACAAATGGGTTTCTTGGTGCCGAGGTCGGCTCAAACAATACCGCTGAACTCAGTGCTATTGCGCACGCATTACGGTGGGTTCTTGTTGAAGCGGGTCAATCTAAAATAATCATTAGAGGCGATTCCCAATATGCCTTGGAAATCGCACAAAATAATTGGCGGGCAAAAGCGAACAAACAGCTTGCACAACGAGTACAATCTCTTTGGGATGAGGTCTCATCATTACGACAATTATCTGGCGAGTGGGTTCGAGCTCATCGAGGTCATCGGTGGAATGAACGCGCTGACCATCTCGCTTTTCGTGCAATGCAAGGTGAGCAACCCCTTCCCCTTGAGTTTTGGAAACCCGGTAAAAGGTAGATTATTCCTCTTCATCTTGTAATGGTCCATTAATGACCAACCAAGCATATGCTGCATGTAAAAACATTAGACTAGCGTAGAGTAAAAGGATGAGAGGTGCGGGAACAGGGACTAAGAATCCATTCTCTGATAGAGTTTTTAACAATAATATTAGAGCAATTGCAGCTAGCCCATCTGCTGCTGAAACCCTAGCAATGTGTTGTGGTTCACACTGGAAAAATTTGAGATATGGTATCAAACCATCTTGATGGAATTGCCAGCGGTATTTTGCAACATAGACAAAACCAAGGCCAATGAGGGCAATAACTCCACGAGTGAAAGAAGGTTCTTGCCAAGGCCCTCCAGGTGTGTTCCAATTGACGAAGGATTGTCCAACGCAGATAAGGCCGACAATCAGTTGCCAACGCCATTCCGGCTCCTTTGCCATAGATATCCCACAACCTCTTTGCGCTTCAAGTGAGGGGTTCGGGGATAGGTCCTTGGTCGATAATATGTGCTTTCCAAGCTACAGCCCTCTCATGACTTCTTACTTCTAGTACAGACCAAAATTTGTCGAGTGAATCTGCAGACTTTGTGTGAATCATTTTACTAATTATTGCAAATGAGTCCGTATCAACATCTTGCATTCGCAGTAATAATTCTCTCATTCGAACACCTGCTACTTCATCATCTTCAAGCCATAATGGGACTAAGATGTCCAGTGAATCAATTCGGTCTAATTCAAGATAGTCTCGAAGGCAAGTTTGTATGAAAAGACGGCGAATTCCAGGGTCCTCATCCGTCGCAGATTTTTTTATCCGGCTGAGAAAAGCCTCTGAATCAATAGTTGCTAATTCTTTGAGGGCGGCAGTACCCGCTGACCGTGCGCCGGGGTCTTCAGAATTCGCGAGTTGGTCTAACGATGCTAATCCTACTTCTAGGGAGGTTCTAAGAAGTGAAGGGAGAATGTCTGCAAGAGCGAAACTGACATGTGATTCTAATCTAGTTTGTAGTGCTGTTAATACCAATAATCCTGATTCGGGATTTACCTCTAATAATCTTGGAACACAAGATACTAGTTCAGCAGCAACAAGCTCAGGTTGGGACCGGACCATCTGTTCAAATCGGTTTGGTAAAGCCATTTTTTCAACTAGAATTGGGCGCTCTAACATCAATCTCATCCATTTGACTAACAGAACTTTCCTCTCATCACTACCTTGGTCAAGAGCATCGAGTAACCAGTGAGCAGCATCAATTCCTCCTGAATTTTCATCGATGTTTAATTCGCCAGGGTCTTGTTGATTCCAATCTAATTGATGGGAGCCAGAGAGGGGGCGGGTAGGCCATCTTCCTGGAGGGTGTGTCATAGCAATGCTCTCTAGAATGTGGTATCCACGGTTTTCAGCCAACCCATCTCCTTGGCTGAATAATCCATTTGCTAGAGCGATTCCTGTATACCAACGTGTTACATCTGGTGCATCTCTATCAAGCGCCATCGCTAGCCAACCTTCACAAACCCCAAATAGAATTCTTCTTGCGACTTCAACGAGTCTTCTGAGCAACCATTTCTCACCCTCTTTATCTGGGTCAGAGGTAAGCGAGAGACGATGAGGAATCATCGATTCACGACATTCTTCAAGTAGGCTGTTAAATTTCGCTCGGTCAACCTTGAACAAGCCTTCAACTTGTTCAATTATTTGAGCTGTTGATTCGGGTTCAATTAGAGGTAGTTCCGAATCAACGATTGCAGGTGGAGGTAAAGGCCAATTTAGGACTGAAATCACCATCAAGTCGCCCAACATCTCTAGACAACGAGTGTGAATGATTTCAGCAGTTTGTTGCCTTTGTCGGCTAGAATCCATTTTAATCCCATCAAAATGTTTCACGAACAATTTTGTGAATCTTGTATGGGAGTAATGCACGGTTTACAGGAGTAACTTCCAACACTCTCGCATCATCTCTTCTACGAATATCTTGTAAAAGGGGATGTCGGCTCTTTTTGTGCAAGGTCAAAATAGTTGGTTTATCAACCTCAATTGCTTCCCTAACAATTTCCACAAATGCTTCCGACTCAACAGAAAATTTTCCTATTTCATCAATCACAATTACCTCGTAATTATCCATAGCATCTTGAATCGCTGGAACCGCGACATCATCAAGTGCTTGAGGATTGATTCCAAGTCCAAGAATCCTATTTCGTGAATCAATCTCTTTGTGAGCAATCGTCGCTAATTCACCAGTTTGGATATTCATGCAAGAATAGCCTATCCGGGATGTTCCATCCATAATCGGAATGGTTTTCATACCTCCAATAATTCGATGGTTGCTAGAATCCTCACCTCTACCTCTTAGTTCGGAAGCGCGCTCATTTTCGAGCATCATTACAATTTTTTCCATTACCGCACTTTTACCAGCGCGTGGCAAACCGGTGATACCAATTTTTGGATGTAGTCCCATATTCTCTCACCTTTCTATACAGCATCCGCCGATGTTCCCATGCCGCTAACCTATACGAGGGTGGTGATAGCATTAATACCTGTTCCAGTAATTAGATTCCGGAAAACGGAGGAAAAACCCCTCTAAGGGGCCGAGATGCCTTCTGAAACCCAATTTCAATGAGAGTAGATAAATCAAATTTTCAGTGGATAAGATTGTATTTTACAACTTAAATTCAATTCAACAAATCAAGTATTTCATTCATCAGTTAGGAGTTCATCACCAGCAATTCCCATACCAACTACGTTACGGCCTTTGGCAAGCCAGTGCCATCCTTCTGTGACCCAGTCGTACAATTCATCTAACTCATCTATACTGATACCAGCAGCCTTTGCAATTCGCTCTAGAACCACCACTTCGGCTGGATGATATTCTCCATCAGCCGCAGCTAGTAAGACAGAGTCACGTAGAGCAACTTTCAATGTATCAATTGTAGATCTTTCTAATAATTCCTCTAAATCACCTGTCTGGCGTAATTTTTTCCTAGTTTCGGCTCGAACTTCTGGTTTCAACAACGCTCTACCCATGAATGCCTCCAGCGCCGCCATCTCCTCGCGGACAAGCGCACCATCTGAGTTTGCTACAATAGTTAGAAGTTCAATATAAACTTCTTTTTCCATCGGTGAAAGCATGTCGATGGCATCAGGCAGCATGCCACTCATTTCTACACCTCATTCAACGTTTAGTAAGTCAAGACCATCTTGCATCCAATCAAAACCGGCCATGACCCAATCAAGTAAACGGTCAATAATTCCTTCATCTAAATTGAGATGTTTAGCGATTGCTTCCAAAACAAGTTGCTCACTTTCGTCAATGCTGCCATCAGCCGCAGTCATCAAAGCAGCATCGCGCAAAGCCAATCTTCCAGAGGTCTCTCCAAGTTCATCTAAACACTCTTCTAGAGTGGGTGGGTTTTTCAGATATGTCCGAACTTCTTTCCTTTGTCCAGGCGAGAGAAGTGCAGTACCGAGCCGCTGTTCAAAAACGGTCATTTCGTCGATTGTAACTTCATCATCAATTTGAATCATGTAGGCGAGTAATTTCGCGTAAGCAAACCGTTCTTCGCGGGGTAACTCGTGCAAGGTGTCCGGTAGCATGGTTCGCCGAGGAGTGCCTTATCTAACAAACCTATGCCGGATGGATATCGGTGAAACAGATTCAATCATCTTGAGTTTCAACATCTGATGGTTTTCCAGTCAGTGTACCTCGTAGTCTTGCATTATCAGATTGTAGGGCATCAAAAATGTCGTACTTACAACCTAATTCTTCAGCCAAAACTCTCAGCGCATTCGAGTCCTTAGGTAGGCATTTTCCTCCAAAACCCCTGTGAAGCCCGAAGATAGGGTCAAGATGGGTTGGACCAATGGGTTGGGCCTGCTCGGCAGTGATGATGTCAGCCACGGTGGACCAGTCTTCCTCTAGCCCTTGGCAGATGTCGTACATTTGGTTGGCGAAAATCACTTTCATTGCGTAAAATGTATTTTTTGTGTACTTTACTAACTCTGCTTGGGTTGGTGTAACTTGGAAGGTTTGCTCTCTCTTTAGAACACCAGCCTCTCGGTGTTGTTGGAAAACTCGTTCTGCCACATCCGCATGGTGGGTACCACAAACTAAGATGTCTTGATTTCCAAAGTCTTCTAGGTGCCTGCGCTCAACCAAAAATTCAGGGCTGTAAGCAATTTTTAGGTGTGGGTATTGTTCGTGATAGCGTTGAGTAGTGCCAGGGACCACAGTACTCTTGATGACGGCTGTAAAACCATCTGGGAGGGCATCAAGAGTAGCATCAACGATACTAGTGTCACAAGAGCCATCGGTTTCACTCATTGGTGTTGGAACGGCAATGTATGCCATGTCGACATTGTCTGTAACATCTGCGAGAGTAGTACCTCTTACAGGGTCGTGAATGAATAGTTCGTGGGCTTCAGAAAACCAGTGTTCAATGGCGCCGCCAACGATTCCTGCACCAATAATTCCTACCTTCATAGCGCGCCCGAGACGCCCATTCCACAAAAGTCTATTTCAATGGTGAATTTTGATAATCAGAATCTGAAATAGATGAAATCTACCGTTTCAGCAGGTCGCAAATGGAAAGTCAAAGTAAGGAGTATGCCAATTATCAAACCCCATACCAACGCGTTTTGTCGTGAAATCCATTCTTTCAAGCCACCCACTTTCCAACTTATGAAATGGCCAATAAAGAATATCAAACCAATCGCTAGAGTGAGGTATTTGATCTCTGGTAGAATCTCATACATTTCTCCTCTATCCCAATGTGCCCCAATTCCAACATAAGTCTTTAATGATTGGATCAACATTGATGTATCTTCAACTCTGAATACCAACCATGTCATGAAAATGAAATACTGAGTAACCACCCAGCCACACAATCGAGCAATTTTGGGTAACTTCTCAAAGAATCGTACCACCAACTTGACATTCTTCAATGAACGATGGATAATGAGTAATAATCCGTGGAGTAACCCCCAAAGTACGAAGTTCCACGCCGCACCATGCCATAACCCTCCCAACAACATAGTCGCCATCAATGCCATCAACATGACACGTTTTCCATGCCTACTACCACCCAAAGAGATGTAGAGATAATCTCGTAACCAAGTTGAGAGGGAGATGTGCCAACGCCGCCAAAAGTCCTGAGGTGAGTGGGCCGCATAAGGAGATTTGAAGTTCTCAGGTAGGCGAATTCCCAAAAGGTATGCGGAACCAATTGCGATATCAGTATAGGCGGAGAAATCACAATAAATTTGAATTCCAAATGCCAATGCCCCCCACCAGATAAGTCCGATGTTTTGCAGATGACCCCCATCAATGAAAATTGAATCAACATGAATTGCCACGTTATCAGCGATGACTAGTTTCTTTGCTAGACCGTAAACTATGAGGGTCAATCCAAAGCGTATCCGAGCAGAATTAGGAGTGAGGGTATTCTCAATTTCTTTTCGGAAGTGGTCGGCTCTCACAATTGGGCCTGCCACGAGTTGGGGGAAGAAGGCAGCATAGCAAGCAAATGAGAGCAAGTCATCGTAAGGGTCGTTCTTTTTGCGATAAACATCAATTGTGTATGACATCGTTTGGAAGGTATAGAATGAGATTCCAACGGGTAGTATTAGTCCAAAAGTGTCAATCTCAGGTGCGCCAGGTACTCTCAATGATGCCCAATTCCAGCTCTCAATAAAGAAATCAAGATATTTGAAAATGGCCAATAGACCAAGGTTTACGGTAAGAGATGCAATCAACCAACGCTTCCGAATAACAGGATCATCACTCGCGAAGATACGTTTTGCAGCGTTCCAATCTACCATTGTTGAAATTAGTAGTAGCATGATATGCCAACCGGATGCAGCCTGCGTCGCTTATTGTTGCCTATAGTAAAGGTGCAGAGAAATACTATTGGTAGAAACCAATAATAGTATTCAGGAGTAACAAAATCCATTCTTTCACCTCTAATTCAATCTTGTTGAAATGATTGAATCAATTACGGGAGTTACTCGTTCACAGAATATTTCCCGGCCATCACTATCAAGATGGTTACGATCTGAAAACGCTTCGGTTGGCCATTCATCCCAGTACATCTGTAACGCTGTAACCCCCTCAAACTGGCTATAGTGTGCATAGGTTTCGTTCATCCCATCTAGTTGGCTTGGCTCAAGATAATCATTAACCCAAGGGTGGTGAGGGGCACCAATCAAGACGACATCAATTGAAGCATTCAGTAATTCATGGATTGTGTAATCAAGAGCTTGATGGTTCTGGGTTCCATTTGCTTTTGGATTGTAAACACCTTGCTTTGATTTTGCTGGCATGACTTCATCAAAGTAAGCGCGGATTTCCTCCTGAGTTTTTTCATCAAATTTACTTTCCCTCCAGTTTGGTTTACTTAGGTAAGTATCCCATTCATCTGAATCGATTGGTGGCACGTAAGAATACGATGTCTCCCCTAGTGCGTTGGTCACATTGTTAATTTCTCGACCGAGGTACTCTTCTATCGCATCTCGTGTATATTCACTCCAAGCATCCATTTTTTCAGTTTGGTCTCTATCAATAAAAACCCTGTCTTCGGGTTCGAGTATGTAGTACCAATCACCCATATGGTGAGGTGACATGGTCATTGACATGAGTTGGAACCTGAATTCATTATATTCTGCGGCCCCAGTCCAAATATCCCCAGTCCAACCCCATAGGCTATTGGGGCCAATTTCAATCAGTACAACATCCGGTTTCGCTTCAATCAAAGCTGGAACCTGCACCATTTCACTATATGGATAAGCGCCTGACATCGCGAAATTGTAGAACCTAGCGTTTGTGATTTCGGTCTGTTCTTGCATGCATCTGCCATCCATGGCGGCCATCAATACTGATGAACCAATAGCAACAACAGTAACTGCATTATCATCTGCTACAGTTTCATAACCGTCATAGGTCATAGCAAATCGTCCATTACTAATTAGAGAGCCATCTAACAGAGCAGGTTTGATGAGTGCTGGTACGGTATTTGTTGAAAGATATAGTAAAACAAATGAAGCCACAAGAACAGACAGAACCAGGTCCTGACTTGGTTCAGGGGTATTCGCCCTGCAATCCCGTGGTGTACCTTGTATCCCCATCAATTTGTTCCTACCCGTAGTCAGGTGAAATAAACTGCCTGTCAGAATTATTGGATTTCCCACTAATTCGGAGTTTTGCTGAGTCACGGGGTATTACTCAGTATAGGTGAGCCAAATGTGATGGGCTACCATTGTATTCATAGAACCAGCGCAGGCTGTGAGAGGTATGAAGCAAGTTGACCTAGCATTCTAGGGTTGATGATGATGGTTGATTGGAAGTTTTGGCGGCGCGGTCAAATTGACCATAAAGCAAAGGCTAGGAAGGCGTACAATAAGAAATTGTACGGTGAGGCAGAACCACATCTTAGGTCCTTACTCAAGGAGGGTGGCGATGATGCATGGGCTCTAGATGTGCTTTCGCGATTGCTGATGAATACGGGTCGCCATGACGAAGCTGTCGACAACCATCTCAGACTTGAGGCGTGCACAGAAGTCAAGAATGCACACTGGAATAGGCTACTTCGTTCATCAAGCAACGCAAGAAGGTGGGATGTCTTCCTCGACTGTTTAGGTCGCACCACTGTGGTCGACGACACAACCCATGAATTAATTGACAGGGCTTTTCGTAACCACCATGATTATTCCTGGCAACTTCAAGTGATAGAGAAACTTCGGCCGATGGATTTGTCCTGGGCATCACTCAAGGGTCTGGATATCCTAATATCTTCAGGAGACATTGAGGGGGCTCGAAGAGAGATAGCGGTGTTGCAGAAGGCCGGTACCCCTTCTGAAGTGACCTCGTTGAAGATGGTCATGGTGCTAATCGAGTCGAATGAGTTTAATGAGGCAACCCAACTTGCCCTAACAATCCTTGATGATGATATATTAGAGGAAACCGAACTTGCGGTTGTAGATATTATTGTTCGGTTAGAGAGAAAGCGATTTGACTTTGGCTACACCAAACGAGCGTTGGAGGGTGTGTACTCAGCACTTTTGTTGTGGCCATCGCACCCAGGATTGCATGAACTGGCCTCGCGAATCCACTGGGGGTTAGCCGATGAAGTGAAAGTAATCAAACACGCCGCTAAGGCACTAGATAACCAGCCGGACAACTTTCGTGCGCAATCCTTCTTTCTAAGAGGATTAGTGAAACTAGGAGACATGGATAGGTTGCGCACCGCAGTTGATGCAGCCATCGTGTCTCATCCTAGAAGATATGATCCACACCGAATTGGAATCGACATCGCATTTTACGAGAGTATTGATTTTCCCGAGGTGTTGAGACGCTGTGACGTTGGATTGGAGTTCCGTCCCGACGCAATTAGGTTCAGCATCCAGAAGTCACTCGCTCTGGCTGCAATGGGTGAATTTGAATATGCTCAAGAGATTGCAGAGAATATGGTCAATGAATTCCCGGAAGACACAGATGCCAACCTTTGCCTCAGTCAGATAATGAGAGTACGAGGTGATGGAGAAGGGCAGATAGCCACTATCAATAATTTTCTTCAATTGAAGGGCTTGACCCCATTCCTAAGTACAGATTCAGTAAATCATTCCATAACAATTGGAAATCTAAGTTGTGAGCCTGAAAATGCGTACGTCAATGGCCCCCTCGTCTCTGTAATCATGACTACTTGGGGTAGAGACGAACTCCTCGACGTTGCAATCAACTCGATTCTAGACCAAACACATCGTAATATCGAACTCATTATCGTAGACGACAAATCCGATGACGATTGCTTTGACCATCTACTCTCGTTGGCTAATAGAGATTCTAGAATTAGGGTGTTCCAAGTCGAGGAGAACGGTGGCACCTACCTCGCGAAGAATTTTGGGTTGACCCTTGCGTACGGCGAACTGATAACATTCATGGACAGTGATGACTGGTGCCACCCCCAAAGAATTCAGAAACAAGTGAAGACACTCCAAACTCAGCCAGAAGTAGTCGCGACCATACATGACTACTTCCGAATCGAATCAAACAGTTCCATCCCGTTCCGCAATGGTATCGCAGTGAGGATGGCTTGCATCTCACTAATGATTCGAAAAGAGGCTAGGGAAAGAATAGGATTCTTCGATTGCTTGAGGGTTGGCGCCGACAGTGAGTACATCGAACGGATTCAAGCAGTTTTTGGGGTGGATTCGTTCGTGAGGGAAAACATCCCATCTATGTTCATGACCCAGCACGCAGCATCTTTGACTGGCGGAGGAAGGTTTCACATCTCTTGGCGCTCTATCACTGGAGACCGCTTCTTCAATCGAGGGTCGTGGATGGCTTGGCATCGTCGAGTGAAAAACGGTGAATCAGCTGGCTACGTCGCTCACCCCCAGCGAGTGAGAGAGTTTGAGGCGCCAGACGCAATGCTTGCCAGTCGACTCCATTGGACCCCCAATGTCACCCTATTTTCTGAGAGAATGTTAGAACGGACTAAGCGATGGTGGAACCCAAAGACGGTTTTACCTGTGAAGCATCTCTCTAGAAAAATCGCTGGTCGAGACTGGGCAGAAAGCCATGGGGTGAAGTCACCCGAACTCTATTGGCAGAGTGAGAATATTGGTGACCTACCCGAACTCGCAGAACTACCGAATGAAGTGACCATCAAACCAGATATAGGGTGGAGTGCGAAGAACATCTTTTGTCTGAGAGATGGGCAAAACTTGCTCGACCATCGGCGGTGGACAAGGCAGGAGATAATCGATTCAATCACTGAGGATGATTATCTCCAGACGCGTACAGTCATCTTCTTCGCCGAGGAATTGCTTAAACCAGAATCATCAACAGAAGGGGATTTCCTTCCTCGAGATTACAAGTTCTATTGCTTCGGTGGAAAGATTGCTATGGTACATTGTGTCCTACGCATCTCAAATGTCGACAAGCACCTGAATGTACACCACTACCTTGACGAATCACTTTACCCTGTTATCCAGAGGGTGATGGATGTTAGGGAAGTCCCAGACGAGCCATTCCCTTTCCCTGAATGTTGGGAAGAGATGCTAGATGATGTTCGAAGCCTTGGCTCAAAGTTAGGTTGTTTCATGCGAATCGACATGTATGCGACGGGTGACGGCCCAGTGTTTGGTGAATTTACCCCCACACCTGAAGGCGGTAAAGGCTTCACTGAATGGGCTGATAAGTACTTAGCAACATTTTGGAAAGGGCTTGAAGGTGATGATGAAGGTTCAATAACAGAACCACCTGAATGGGTTGTTGAAGGGGGATTGATGTGAGCGACGAATCGGGTTCCAAAACAGCCCGACTGGAGCGGGAGTTGAATCGTTTGAGGTCATCCCCATCGTTACGTTTGGGCATCCACATCACTGATGCCATGAGAAAGCCGTGGCGAGCCCCCTTTCTGCTCGTTACCCTACCGTTCATGATGCTCAAGATTGGCCTTGAGATGCTTGGAAGACTACCCGCCTCAACAGTCCCAACGCTTCCAAATTTAGAGTCAGCAATGACAAACACGGTGGTAATGTTCCCAACCAACGGAGTTGGCTTTGGCCACTTCACTCGAATGTTGGCTTTAGCTAAGCGGATGAGGGGGGAGGACCCTGAATTGGAGATTGTGTTCTTTACGACAATGCCAACCCTACATATCTTGAAGGAGGCTGGTTTCCCTGCCCACCATGTTTCAGGTCCCAAGTACTTCAAGGGTCTAGACAATGCGAAGTGGAACGGACTGCTTGAAGAGGAGTTGTGTGTCTGCTTTGATGCCCACAGGCCATCGATGTTCATCTTTGATGGCGCCTTTCCTTATCGTGGTATGTTGAGGGCGGTCGCAGCTCAGTCTAGCATGAAGAAGATATGGATGAGGAGAGGAACCTTCCGCTCTGGCTCATCAATTCCAGTCGACAGCATATCTCATTTCGACTTGATAGTGCATCCAGAAGACTCGGTCCCACTCCCAGCAACTGAGGTAGATCATGGGGTCGAGACCCTTACATGTCCCCCAATCGTTTTACTTGATGATCACGAGTTACTTTCAAGAGAGGCGGCTAGAAGCAGATTAATGATTCCCAGTGACGCAATTGCAGTCTATGTTCAGTTGGGTGCTGGCGAGATTAATGACATTGATTCAGAGGTTCGTCTCACCGTTGAGGCGTTGACTAGTCGGAATGATATTCATGTAGTTCTCGGCGAGTCGATGATTGGTGAGCGGCTCGAAGTCTCTTTACCTCGTGTCCATATCATCAGAGATTACCCCAACTCAATGTACTTCGACGCTTTTGACGCGACTGTACTCGCCGGAGGGTACAACTCATTCCACGAGGTCCGCCACGCTAGCATGCCGGCCCTTTTTTATCCAAATATGGAAACAGGAATGGACGATCAGTTGGCACGCTGCAAAGTCGCAGAGAGTGAAGGTTGGGGCATAGTTCTCGAGGTCAGGTCAAAGGAATCGATATCAAAGGCGGCCGACGAGTTGTTCTCAAGAATAGGCAGCATCGAGGGGTCTTCAGTTGAAAGCGGCGCACTCTCTCTAGCGCGCCAACTTGCAACCTACTTAGATTCATGACTTAGAACCACGAACAGGTTTCAAGCCGACGGGAATTGGGCCTGTGCTTTCGGGCATTCCGATTTGCATGAGTCTGGTGATATCAAATCCAAGACTGGCGAGGGCAACGGCCGGGTGTAGGTTGAGTGCTACTCGACACCATGATCGAAACTCTCCATGATAGGATTGAGAACCCCATCCCCCCTCATCCTGAACTAACTCAGTCTGCCTTTCATCAGCCACTCGGAATTCGTCCCACAGGGTTCCATCATCTTCAGATTTTGAATCCATCTCCTCAAGCCAACCTTTCGGCCTTTGTATGCAGATGATTGGAATGCCCTGTTGCTTCGCTTTTACAGCAATGAAGACATCAGCCATTCCCGTTTCAGTGAAGTCGCTCAACCTCAACATGATAGCAGATGTATGGTAACCCAAAGTACCAGTCCCGATGAGGTTAACAAACGCATCACGAATTTGGTTTCGCTGGAATCCGTAGACTGTTCGCCGAAGGAAGAACCGTTCAATCGGCTGGTCGAAAATCACACCATGCACTCCGACTAGGGCGTGCCTCCCGTATTGCTCAATCTTCAGAATCATTTTCTGAATGTAATCGCGTGGGTATTCAATGTCATCATCAATAGTGAAGTGGAACCCTGGTTCGACCCCATCAAGAAAGTAGAATTTTCCATTATCTCTAAGATCGCCATCAGCCTCCTTTCCTAGAATTACGGTAATTTTCTCATTGATTAGTTCAGGTGGCACTTCCTCGTAATCATTCAGGTAGATGTTCAATCGGTCGACTTGAGGTAGAATCCTCTCGACTACCCTGAGCAACCTCTCTCTTCTGGGAGGGAATGAGGCCATTGAAACAGTAACGGCGTCATCTTGGCAATCGGAAAGGATTGCTAGCCTAGCCGGCACAGGGAACTTTCGTCTCGTTAGCGGAAAAGGCATCATTGGGGATGCCCCTTCTCTGATCTCATCATGCCATGACCTGTAGAAGTCAACATAGGCCTTCCGTGGTGAGGAGAGATGAGCATCCTTCAGACTTGGGTCAATGGAGAGAATTGCCCTATGGTTTGGGTCATTCGTCAGTGAGCCCTCTCGGTCTAGCGCTTCGTATAGCGGCCGCCTCAGATGGGCGATGCATCCGCGGCCGAAGACTAGTTTCAATCGATTCACGAATTCGTCGTCAGCCGCTGCACGGACAGAGTCGAAGTATCCCATTCTATCGAAAACCTCTGACTTTTTCCACATCAGCGCTTGGTAGGAGAGCCGTTGTCTAATGCCTCTATTCAGGATGATGCAGCCTTCTGGGTCTCTACGTAGATAGTCACAAGTTGCTGCAACTGCAGTATCAGATGAGAGCAGTGCATTCAACTCTTCTAGAATCCTTGTTGGGAGGGAGATGTCATCCGCATCTTGTGTAGTCACTACATCCCCTCTTGCTTGGCAGAACCCGAAATTCTTCGCGAAGTAGGTTCCTCGGTTAGCCACCATCCTAAAAGGTCGGATTCTTTCATCTCGTTCTGCGTATTTGAGGATGGTTTGGTAAGTTGCATCGGTGGAAGCATCATCGATGATGATGAGTTCCAGATTGGAGTGCTGTTGAGCAAGAATTGCCTCGATAGTTGGGGCTATGACATCATCAACGTTCCACGCAGTCATAACCACCGAGACTAGAACTTCAGGATATTCATCCTTCTGAGGCTCATCAAATCGCAACAGTTTCTTTGTCATCTCAACTATCCGAGTATCTTTTTTCACGTTCCCATGTTGGCCAAACTCATCTAAACCCCACGACCAATTGTTGGTGCCTACATTCAAAGTCCAAGTTCTATCTGAGTGCTCTATGAAGTAGCCACAAACGTCATCACCGTCGAGGGTGAGAGGCTTGATGACATCACCCTCTTTGAGTTCATCCTCATTTAGGGTGTCCCACGTGTTTCCACGCATTTCCGTCAATGTTGATTCCACTGCCCCGGGTACAGACAACTCACCCGTCGTTACTAGATTACCCCAAGGCTTCGCTTTCGACCAACCCCCATCTTTTGCTTTCAATAGCGGGTTCCCCTGTATCTTTCCCCCGCTAAACTTCTCACCAACACCAATGATACCTGCTTCTGTATCAAGGATAATCCTCCGTTGTCCAGCCGCTGCACCTAACGATAGGATGTCAGCCCCCCGTGTTTTGGCGGCACCCAAACCATCAACCATGCTCTCTGTCCAGAACCTCATACCGGGTGAGAGAATGACTTGGTCGTGAATCCCAAGAAGTGACTGATCTAGGGATATGTCAAAATCAGTCTGAACATCATAGTCAATCCCCTCCTTTTCCAACCACCGAATTAGTGGATAGTACCAGCGGAGAACATCCCCGCCTCTCGCATTGTAGAAGGGGCGATTGAGTCCTAACGAGTGTTGCATCGGCATAGGGAAGGAATTCGAAATCGCAGGAAATCTCCCACTTGAGTCAGTGAACTGCTTCATGGCTCCCTTCACAACCACTCCGAATGCGTTCGCTCCACCCCACCAGTTCATACATTGGAGAGAGAGTGCTGGCGCAACGAGTAACCTTCGCGAGCTGTTCACAAGGGAGCGAACCCAGAACGGATGCAGAACTTGGAAGCCCTGTTCATCAACTAATTTGACAAGATAGAGGCCCGGGCGCCAGTCTAGTGGGATTTCAAGAAGGTGGATAAGAGGTGGTTGGGGGGAATCCTTGAACTGGGCCGTCCCTCTTTTGCTTCCGTGGTAAACCACTCCTCGCATCAATTTGATATCGTGTATTGACATAAGTTCAGCCCCCCGCTTGGCATACCAACCCAGACGGAATACTTCTAGCCGCGCCTCACTCCCCTTGGAGTGCAGTCCTAGAATTGGCAGGGAGTCCCCGGGTAAGACTGAGCATGAAGCGGTACAACAGTCAATCAGATGGTCCCCCTCTTTTCCATGGTCAATCTTCCAATCATGGGTTCCCTTGTCTTCAGAAGTTGACTCCCCTCCCTCTTCTGATGGCTCTGTTCGTGGGGAGTACAGATTCGGAGCAGCAGTCTGCTTGAACCCGTGGTTCATTTTCAGTTCGTGCAATACGGGCTTCTCTTTCTTGGGTGGGCCGGTAGTGACAACCGGGCGTTCAGATATTGGGGATAGGGTTTCGGTTACTTCCTCAGTGTAGGAGAATCCGTTCGCTAAAGCCTCCTCAGCTTCACTTCGAGTTGGCCATGTAGTCATCTCTGAGAGGTATATGTCTCTCGCTTCTTTAAACTCGGAGCCATAAACAGAAATTCTTTTTCGTACGAATCTAGCACTTACCACTCTGTTCGCAATTCGTTTCGCAGTGATCACGGTTCCAGCAGGAATAGTGGCACCGAGGACATCTGGCATGATACCGTATGCGCGTCGGCGATACCCACCCCCCGATTCTGTCATGGATAGCCTCTGGCGCCACCACCATTTTATAAGTACGCGCGCCGGCGCGCGAGTAAACTGCAATTTTCATCGTTGAAAATAGGCGCCAAAGCATGTTACTGGAGGTGATAATAAACGAGAAAGCGCTAGTGGTAATCTCGAGAGATGGTTAGTCCGTTACGTTAGGGTAGAGGTCGAATCCAATGATCGGGTAAGGCTCAGTCATCGGCTCACAGTATCCCGCTAACTTCTTCTCAACCGAATCACGATACTTATCTGGTAGCAATTCGAGCGCTGGGGGGAAGTGTCTGTCCATCCAGCTGAGGTCTAGATTCCAAAACTCTTTGACTTGAGAATACGGTCTTAGTGATTTCGGGATTCTCCCCTTTCGGTCTGCCATCCTCTGGAAGGAGTAGATAGTTGCAGCCGCCTGCTTCAGTGGTACCTTTCTCAAGAAGGTATCAATCTCTGTACCTACTTGCCAATTTGATTTCAATATTGAGTTCTTTCGGAAGCACTTCCAACAGCGACCACAGACAGAGCCCGGCTCAAGTGAGCGAATGCAGGATTGAGCATAGTCGATTAGGTCATTTTCCTGGACAATACGATTCGTAATTTCTTCTGAGCATCCTGCTACAGGCTGGAAGATGGGAAGCCCAATGCTCTGGAAAAGAGCACCGTAGAGGCGCCAGAACCATGAACGCTTGAAGTCGCGATAACGGTAACCATGGTAGAGGTATGAGTTCTCAAGTGGCATCCCGGTTGCGAAACTGTCCAAGTCAAGGAAGTCACCGAGTAGTATTACTTGCACTGCGCAGGCGTAATCTGTACTGAATCCAACCGCTTTGCCGTGATTGGTTCGAATCGTCTCGTGGTTCGACTTAACACGGATTACTTCACGACCATGTTCCTTGGAGAGGTGGTTGAACAGTCGGAAGGCGTTTTCGTGCTTGATTCCCGATTCAAAATCTCTCTCGTTGTAGACTAGTGCTGTATCATCAGGCATCAGCAACATTGCGGCAGTTGAGTCGATCCCCCCAGACAGCGCGAGTCCTGGCCGACTTCCAGGTTCTCTTGATGGCTTCCAGTCATCAAGGATACCATCGACCCAGGGGTGTAGAAGTACGAACTCAGCGACCTTCAGAAGGTCAGGGTGAGTCATCTCAAGGCTCCAGCCCTCAGGCATCTCGAAGTGAATTTCAGTCCAGGGTGTTTCTAGGTGGAGAACCGTACCTTCTTGCCGCCAGGACTTGTTTGGTTGAACTTCTGAAGCAATTTCTATTTCAGCTTTAGGAGGGGCGTATTCAGAGATAATGGCCACCTCCCAATCATTAGTGGACTTCAGAGTGAGGGCCCTCTTTCTCGCCGCTGACAATCCATGGAAGGTTCCGGTCACGAGTTCAACGGCCGCGCCGTCACCATTCGCACACAGCCTAGTGTAGACAATCCAACCGAAGTCATCCTCCATCTGTAATTTGATGGCATCTGCGATAAGGGGGTCGGCAATAGGCCCAATTCGAAGTCTATGCAAGGCGCTTTCGAGCGCCTTAGTGAAATCACTCGATATCGATTCATCGCTCTCATTCATCAGTAGGGCAAAGGCGCGTTTTCCTTCGGTGAATATGATGGGAATGACCCCCAATTCTTCTGCAAGTTCATTTGAGATGCGACGCTCCTCGCTCCTACTGGCATCGTCTACGATGATTGGCGTGGAACAGTCGAACGAGTCCATGTGGAAGAGAATTCCTCCACGGCCGATTACACCCGGGGGGCCGTCGATAAGGACAAGGTCTGGAGAGCTAGGAACCCAGGCGCGAACGATTTCCTCGTCATACCAGATGTGGTTAACAGGGGTTTCAGAGTTCTTCAGAGGAGCGTGGACATAGTTTGCCTCAGTAGAGTGGCCAACCCATTCCTCATCGTGCTCTACAGAATGAACTTCGTAGTTTTGACAGAGGGCTATCGTACCCTCACCACTCCCAAACTCGAGAATGACTGAGCCATCGGGGAGCATCGTGCGAATTAGGTTGTACAACTGTTGTGTGATTGCCCAACCACCGAATTCCACGTCAACGACCCCGATAATGCCGTCGCGGCCCAAAGCCATAGGCTTTGGTGTGTTATTCACCCAGTAATTTCGTAGTATTTCGCAATAACATCGGTTGGTTCACCCACAATCACAATCTTACCTTCGTGAACCAAAACCACCCGATCACAAATCTCCTTCATCAATCCAAATGAGTGACTAACTAATACTACGGTTCCAGTGTTGTTCACTAATTCAAGAATCCTTTTTTTACTCTTCTCACGGAATTGTGGGTCACCAACCCCTAACACTTCATCAATCAGCAAAATCTCTGGTTCAATAGCAGAAGCAATAGCAATTCCAAGCCGCGCCTTCATGCCTGCAGAGTAGGTTCGAAGTGGCTGTTCAAAGAACTCCCCGATTTCACTGAAATCAAGAATATCACCCATCATTGATTCCATGGTCTCCTTGTCGTGACCAAGTATACTTCCGTAGAGGTGCACATTTTCCCGCCCAGTTAGATTCTGGTTCAAACCAACGCTGACTCCAGCAAGCAATGACGTTCTTCCACAGACCTTTACACTACCCTCATCAGGACGATATATTCCAGCCATCACGCGAAGCATGGTACTTTTCCCTGAGCCATTACGCCCTATAACACCCAAAACTTCACCCTTTTGAACTTCTAAATCTACATTTTGGAGTGCGGTGAATTTTCCTTTTCCAGCGGTCATATTTCCTCTGAGAAGGTCAATAATACTTGTCAGAATCCCCCGTTGTCGAGGGAAATGTAAGGCGATGTTTTCTAAACGAACAATTGTGCTCATAAGTATTTCACCACCCTTGCCTCCCAGCGCTTGAAAACTGCAGCTCCGATGTAGAGTGACAAAACAGCAAAGCCGATACTATACAGAATATGATTCATTTCTAATGTAAGAGGGGTTCCATCTATGCCATGCCTCACTAAGGTCAAAGGCACTACCATAGGATTGAGCATTACAATATCGATCCACTGACCAGATGCCCGAGAGAGCATCATTTCATAGGTCCACATAACTGGAGATACGAAGAAACCAGCACGCGTAATGAATCGGAAAAGGTGCCCAACATCTTCTGAAATTGCATTCAATGGAGCGACCAACATTCCAACACCCATAGCAATCATCGTAGTAAGAACCAACCCAACAGCGACCATCCAAAGACTACTCGTAGGCGTAACGCCGAGATACAACATCACCGGAATCACCGCTGTAAGAGAGAGCATTGCGACTACTAGTTGTGATAGAACTGGGGAAAATGCAAGTATCTCTCTAGGGAAGTAGACTTGTTTGATGAGTCCACCACCTCGAGAAAGGCAGGCGACTGTGCCCTGAAGGCTGCGTGAGAAATGGCCCCAGACTATGACCCCCAACAGTACCCACATTGAGTATAGTTTCTCAGGGTTGCCAGCAAGAATTGTGAACAATGCATAGTATACTGCCGAGAGTAAGAATGGTTCAAGAAAAGTCCAACCATAACCTAATGCAGCACGTTTGTATCTAGCACGGAGGTCTTTCTTTACAAGATTACGAATTAAGTACCAATCATTAAACAATGTTTGGATGCATGCAATTGGCCCAGCAAAGAATGAAATTTCCGGATTCTGCTCTCGCAGTTCCAACTCTTCACCCACGATACCTCACCTCCTATTCCTACACACTAGGCGAAGGGTCACCTTTCCTAACATTACACGGTTCAGGCGAGAGAATACCTTTCTTCGCCAGAATGGATGCCTCTAACAACGCATCAGGCGTCCCACAGTCAAACCATTGATAATCGTCAATGTTGCGTAAAACCGCCTTAGAATCTGCAACATAACGGCGATTCAAATCACTAATAGTGAAAGATGTCCCGCGTTTTTCAATTTCTTCATCCATGATATCCCAAAATTTTTCATCATAGAGATAGATGCCACCGATTGCAACCGCTGAAGGCGGGTCAACAGGTTTCTCAACAATATCAACAATCCCCCCATCATCACCGAATATAGCCACCCCAAATCTCTCTGGGTCCGGTACAGTTCTTCCAAGCAGTAAACAACCAGGCGGCTCAGTAGAATCCTTCCAATGTTGCACATCCTTGTCTAATTCATATGTCACAATATTGTCTGAAAAATAGATGAGAATTCTACTTCCTTCGACATGAGGTCGTGCTAAGTTTAGTGCGTGATGCACCCCTTTTGGCTCCTCCTCAATGACATAGTGAATGTTCTCACCAGGCAAACCTGTGCCCACATGTTGTGCAATTTGTCCAATAAACTGGTTTCCGATGATTGTGATATCCTTAATTCCAGCCCTTCGAATCGTTGCTAAAGCATAGTCAATTACTGGCCGCCTGTGAAGGGGTAACAGGGTTTTGTGAGTGTATCTAGTAAATGGAAAGAGCCGGGACCCATGGCCACCCGCAACTAGAACAGCTTTCATCTCCATTCCTCATCCCTAACTTAGCGGCGGGCCTCCCCCCTTTTATCGCTTGATGTTTCAAAACAAGTAAATCAAGGCTTATTTCAGGTCCCTTGTAGTGACCGTAATCCCCTAATTTCGGTTCTTATTGAGTAAAGTATATTTCATATTCACTGATTGCATTACACATCTCCCCAAGGGCTTGCGCTTCACGGATGAAAAGTCCTCTCTCTTTTGGTCCTTCATCCATCGCAATACTCGCCATTTCATACCAATCCAAATTAAGGTAGGACTTGAAAAATAGTGGCGCGTTGTCTATGGCATCCAAGTATGAACGAAGTGGTTCTACGGAAGATATCCAGAACCGTACAACTGGGCCAATTTCATGTTCACTCGGCCAATTGATGTCATGAGATGTTGGCACATTCGCTAACGAGGGAGCAACGTCTGCAAGCAATCTTTGATAGATTTCCCCACCAAATCGTAATCGGTTATTGATTCTCAAAGCGATATCTACGAATTTCTGATCCATGAAAGGCATCGAGTTTCTCATTCCATTATTGGTTAGGAGCAGGGTTGGTGAACAAGCGATTCCACGCCGAGTCCTGTTCTTCAGAATGAAAATTGAAGGTGCATTTGGGCCATATTCAATATTATCGAATTCAGATTCATAAGAATTCCACAAGCCATTCGCCCATTCTTCTCTGTAATTCTTGTTGATGATTCGCCCAATACCTTCTCCTGGCGGCGCACACCATTCGAACATCCTATTCTTGATTTCAGACCAGTTCTTTTGCTCAATTAGATCAAGCGAATCCACATGTAAATTATTTGGTAACTTGACTAGGGTATCGCCACCAAGGCCGTCGAGGTTAAGCGCACCATGTGGTAGTTGTTCAGATATAGGCATCAACCACGTGTGCATGGTTGTCTCAAAATTTATCCGTTTTGATTTATCCCGCCAATATGTTTCCAAGTATTTATCTGATAATTCATGATATTGGTTGGAAACACCTAATTCTGCTGCGACAAGCTTTGCACCGACTGGATCTTTCAGACAGCCATTGTCACTATATGTGGTATGAGTAGGGAAAGACATCCCCAATTCCAATAAATTCGCAACGATGAGTCGCGAATCAAAACCACCCGATAACAGACAGATGAGATTCTCATCATCCACAACCCTTTCACTAGATGATTCTAGAAATCTTGATTTCAATAATTGAACCGCTTGGGCTGAATTATTGATGTCCTGGTCAACCTTCCAATGATAGTAAGTTGTCCAATGCAAGTCATTTTTCCGAAGGCTGTAGTTCAACAATTTCCCTTGAGGGAAACGCTTCACTTCGTTGCAAAAAGTGTGTTCACCGAGGTAGTAATGAAAATGAAGAAATTGGCTGATGCCAACAGGATCTAAACTCAGTGACAACTCTCCGAATCTGATAAGCGCGTCGACTGATGAAGAAAAGAGGAACTTCTGATTGTTGACTGCATAGTAAAGTGGATGCAAGCCAAAAGGGTCGGTGCACAACTGAAGTGTCTCGGCTTTCTCATCAAGGACTCCAGCGATAAAACAACCGTCGGCTTCAACCGTTTTTTGGAAATCTGGTGTTTGTTTTTCAAGCACACTCAATGCGGGAATAATGATTTCACCGGACTGAAAGAATAATTCACACTCTCGTTGAACTAAATCACTCACTTGAATATTTGAATTCCCGAATGTGACGATGAAACAATTCGCATCAAGATGGCTTGAGTGTAAATGGTACTCAGAACCTCGGAGATATTCCAAGACACGTTCTGCAATTAGGCTATTGTTGCCCGTGCCAACAACACCAAAAATATGCGTTCAACCACCTCCTATTCGCCAATGTTTTTTTAGATGAGTTGAGAATCATCGTCGCGCGGGTTGCAGAGTTCGGGGGGGAGTTCACCTGCTGCTGCCAACTGTGCTGTCTCCATCATCTTCATCCGCATCTCCTGCACTTTGGCCGACCCCCCCTCCTTTTATTGCTTGATGTTTCAATACAGGTAGGTCAAGGCTTATTTTCAGGTCCATTATAGTAGCCAGAAGCCACTAAATCACCCAATTTGTCAATCCCAGCCTCAATTAATTCAGGGTCGGCCGCTTCTGCAGCCTCCCAGTCTTTGATTGCCTTCTCGGCGGCGATTTCATTAGCCCTCTCAACCATTTTTTCAGCCTTAGAAAGCGGTCCTTCAATTCCCTTATGTTCTGGGCGAACAGTCATCGCATCAACTCTAGGGAGAATTTC